>Ga0335075_10012044_pt1 | contig 13078 bp, 12 predicted proteins | sample Lox_Sample_24_FD_206723 | JGI IMG/M metagenome (GOLD analysis project Ga0335075, IMG submission 206723) | Soil microbial communities from Loxahatchee National Wildlife Refuge, Florida, United States - Lox_Sample_2.4 | ecosystem: Environmental > Terrestrial > Soil > Wetlands | place: USA... | reverse complement strand
CGGTGGTGGACAGATGAAGATCTTGAAACATGGCGGCGGACGACAAGCGCTTGATGCGGACGACACCAGCGAACGCGTCTTCGACACTTCGCGTGCGCTCACGAAACTGATCGAAAATGGTGCGCCAGGTCGATCGCCCCAGCGCAGCCGGAGCGGAGAAGAGTGACGCAGCGAACCGAGATCGAATTTCCGGCTCCGGCACGTGGGTCAAATAAAAACGCGCAAGCGTCTGCCAGTATCGGCCTGCTTCGAAGGCATCTCGTCGCTCGTCGTCGATCAATCGAGCCGCCCGCGCCGGAAAATGACATTGCGGATAATGTGGCACCGGAAGGCGCTGAAAGATCATGTGCGTTAAGTCACCGTCACCGAGATGAGCATAAGCGGCGGCCAACTGAGCGCAGGCTCCGTCGATCTGTGCTCTCGATGCGGACTCGTAATCGTCGCCCCGTATCTCCCATCCGACCATCAACCCGCCCGGTATTAGGAAAAGCTCGCCCTCTCCGCAGAACAATCCGTAAGGCAGCGCATCAGCGAAGGACCGATCGACTGGAAGTTTGCTTCTCATGACCACCACCTCGCAGTTTTGGGAAGAATGGGTTTCGGTTTCTTGGGGCGGGAACGCGCTAGCCCGTGTGGTTCACGGATCGCGGGTTCGAGCAGATGGCGTACATATACATTGCTCCATTCGGGGTCGCGCTTGGCGGCGGCCCGCAGCATCCACTGGCCACCGGTCGCAAGAAACACTGCCAGTGCGACCGTCCACCATTTGAAGCCGCCGCCAAAGATTAAAATGAGACAGAGCATCACGTTCAGAAACGTCAGACGCCATTCTGCGCCCCATAGCAGTCGTGGCCTTATCAATGATTGATAGACACGCATGGCGTCGTCCCTCATAGCGTAAAGCCGCCTAAACCGATCGCGGTCATCATCTGAAGCGCGAAACAGGCGACTGCACCTCCGCCCACCACACCGATCATTGCGCGCATCGCCGGATTGAACTCCTGCCAGAAAGTCCATCCGATACCGGCGACGATAATGCCGATGGCGACAATGCCGTGCGCGAGTCCGCCCTGAAGGCCGTTGAGCAATGTCTGGAAAGGTCCATCCCACGGCATACCCGTAGGGGTGAACGCAAATGCCGGGGTTGCACTCAATAACCACAAAGCCACACTCACCATTGATTTACGCATGACCAAAATTTCCTCCTTCCTCAAAAAAGCGTGACGTATAAGTCGTTTAGCCAATCACGATCGAGCCGCTCGTGCAGGCGACGGCCAACTCAACCAGACTCATGATCAGAAACAGAGAGACAAAAAGTAGGACCGTGAGCCACTGTGGAATCTCGCACTGCCACAAAGTGAACACGCAGAACGCGAATAGCGCGGTCGCAAAAAGCGCCCACCACAAATGTGCTGCGATCAGCCCAACGAAATACGTTTCGTAAGATGGATCAATCATTACTCATTCTCCCTTCAGGTCGCGGAGCCGGTAGCCAGTGCCTGGCTCGTATCCTTCGACACGAACCAACTCTTCGATTTGCCGGCCGCCGTCTTCGCGGCGAGTAATGAAAATCAGCAAATTTACGCTCTCAGCGATGAGCCGCGGGTTGGGGGAAACGCCGGCTTCCTCGACCAGGCTTTCGAGGCGCAGTAAGGCGGCGCGCGCGCTGTTGGCGTGAACCGTGGTAAAATTTCCGGCGTGGCCCGTATTCCAGGCCTTTAGGAGATCAAGGGCTTCGGCGCCGCGTACCTCGCCGATGATGATTCGATCCGGCCGCATGCGCAGCACCTCGCGCACATGGCGGCGCATATCAGATTTTCCGCGGGCGATACGCCGAATTACGTTGCGCGCGTTGATGCGAAGCTCGGGCTCGTCTTCAATGATCGCGAAACGATCATCCGGACGGAGCTCAACGAGGCGGGCTGTAAGCGCGTTAACTAAACTGGTTTTGCCGGCGTTCGTGGCGCCAACGACGACAATGTTGTCAGCGCGAGAGATGGCATCATCGATAAGCCTTAGCTGCCATAATGCCTTGGCAAAAACGCGAAGAGGCCTTATCGGGCGCCAGTGGGTCCTGATTGAGAACGTTGGGCCATCTGATGCCGGAGGCGTTGCCGCCGAAAATCGTTCGCCATTTCTGAGCACCGTATTCAGGAACGGCTCCCCCGGCTCTAAGACCTTCCCATCAATCGCGGCTAGAAGACGAATGCCCGCTTCGACCCGCTCCGCCGGCAACACGATGCCGAGCGCCCGCATGCTGCCACGGCCAGAGTCGGCGAACAGCGGACACGAATGGGTCGCCGCATCGTAATTTGCGGAAACCTCCTGGACGTCGGCCTTTATAATTCGTTCGAATTCAAGGAGCCGCGCTGCGGTCTGCCACAGGGTCTCGTGCTCCGTTCCGTTGCTCCAAACGCGTGATATCATGGTTGCCGTCCTCAGATTGCGGAATCGAGGCCGCTTGGGCGCGCCGTCAGACTTGACGTTGACTCGTGTGACGATTTCCGACGGTCATTTCTGAGCACCCGCCGGAAAGCCGTAAACGCTGCCTCCAGTTCCTCATTCGTTGCGTCGAGTTCACACACGTCGGGTGGGACCCGGCCGGCCAGATAAAAGAACACGTCCGAATTCACTCCGAGCACGCGGGCGAACTCCGCTATGATGTGACCACGTGGCTTGTACAGGCCCTGCTCGATGAGACACAGATAGGTTGCCGATATCGAATGGCCGTCCTCGAATCTGACTCTCGCCGCGAATTCGCGTTGGGTCAGCCCGAGCGCCAGGCGCCTTTCGCGGACGGACTTACCTAGGCTTTTCATAGGTGCGTCTCCTTTAACATAAACTGGAATTCCATTATTTGATAAGCCAATCGGCACATGAATGCAAGCCCCCCGCTTCGAGTCGGAGCTTTAGCGCCTCGAATGAGTTTGCTGGAGGTTGCGGCAGGCTGCCGCTACGAACTTCTGAATGTTCGGATTGCCGTCAAAAAAGATGTCTAGGGATCTGCGTCAAAGATGGCTTGGCGCGCAGGTTCAACACAAAGCGCACCTCAGCGGCGCGGCTTGGAACGCGATGGCGGCTTCTTAGCCTGGTCGATCACTTGCCGAAAAGCTCGATAAGCCGCTTCGACTTCGGTGTTATCAGCGTCGCGCTGTACGTCCGCAGGAACTCGCTTCGCATAGAAATAGAGGACATCCGGCGAGAGACCCAGAATCTCTGCGAGTTGCTCGATCACTTCGTTTTCCGGCGGGTAGCGGCGATCGTGTTCGAGATCGTTCAAGTAGGGTGGTAAAACCGTGCGGCCATCGCCACGGCGAAGCCGCTCTGCGACCTCCTTTTGTGTCAAACCCACTTTCTTGCGCGCCTCGGTTATCACCTGACCGAACGTCTTCATCCGCCGAATTATCCTCTCGTCGCCATCGCCAATGCATCGGCGATCGTCTTTAGCGGCAGAACCAGTCTCAGTGGGTCATCAAGCAACCGCAATGCACCGAATCGTTCGTACCAAGCCGCCGCCCTCTCGTCCTTGGCATCGATCGCAAGCGCTACGCCGCCCACCTCAATCGCGACCGAGAGTGCTCTCCTGCCGGCCGCCAGCAGAAGTTCACCGCCTAATCCACTCCCTTGGACAGACCGGTCGACGGCGAGGCGTCCGAGTCGAAATACCGGAACCTCGTACCGTCCCAGTCTCCTCGTCACAGTCGCTGGCACTTTGGCGAATTCGATGGCTCCGGGACTGATCGAGTAGTAGCCCTGTATACGGGCTGGTTCGTTCGGAACGACCGCAACGAACGTCTTCGCGCCGCCAGATTCGTGATTCTGCCGTGCGTATCGTCGAAGATATTCGTTGAGTTCGGCAGACCCGCAATCGAAACTCTTACGGTCGTGGCGCCTGCTGATCGCCTCTTCCCTCCAGGCGATCTGTGCACTCACGCCTTTGCGCGGCGCCTCGCGGCAGCGATCAGCGCCTCAGTTGGTTTGGGCGGCTTCTCCAACAATTCAAGCACGCGCTTCGAGTCGCGCTCCGACAGAACAATTCGCTCGGAGCGCCGCACGACCTCTCGTGCGGCCGGCAGCACGTTGCGCATGATGAACCGCGTCACGTCGAGTTGTTCACGTGCGGCAGCTTCTGTTAACAGGCGCTTCTCTTCGCGCGTGGCCCGCAACTCTATTCTATCGTCTCGTGCCGGTGAAGAGCTTGCCATAACCTAAATTACCTCTTTGCACTGAAATGCTAGCGCACGGACGGTGTGCGTACAAACAGCATACTCCAGTTTGTTTGGCGTTTTTGTTGAGCCGGAGCTAGCTGGCTCTTCTATCTTGCCATCACGCCTGCCACGCGGTGCCGCGGGGAGTGCACGGGAGGCATTTGGACCCTTGCCAAGACTGCTGGTGGCTGCCAGTCACCTGCCTAGTGCCACCTGAGCATTGCTGCGCTTTCCGGACCATTGTAAAATACTGTTTGATATGTCGTCCTATTCACGACCAGGGCCGATAATCGCCGGCTTCGATTATCAAGAGCTGCATGCGGCTGATCTCTTAATTGAATTCCTTGAGAACCCGCAGCGCTATCGCTGGGTCCGTGTCGAAGCCGATGAGGCTGGATACCTCGACGATATTAAAGCGCAGCGAGCTGATGGCGGCTTCATTTATCGGCAGGTGAAGTTCGTCACCAATCCAGAAGAGGAATCTTCGAGTTTCTCCTGGGACTACCTGCTTGACCAGGAACCGGGCAAAAGAGGATCAAAGCAGTCGCTTCTTCAAAGGTGGGCGGAGTCGCTAGCAGATCTCCGGAAATTTGGCTCCATACAGGAAGCGGCGGTCTTCACGAACCGGGTTCCGAGTTCTGAAATCTCTTCCGCGCTCGATCAAGCTGGTCGGATTCGGCTCGACGTATGCCCCTCAGAGATTAGAGCGCGCATCGCCGGGCAACTCGGGAGCGACGACGCTGCCGAGGTTTTCTTCTCCGTTTTTGAATTCCGTTTGCGAATGCCCGACCCGAAGGTCTTGGAAGAAGGTCTCAGGCAGCGACTCTTGCGTTTAAGTGGGACAAACGAAGGCTGGCTCAATCTGCGAGCCGAAATCCACGACTGGGTGAAATTTCGCGACGAGCCAGGCGGTGACGGGCTGATAAAACTCCAAGCGGTCCGCAGGGCGGCACTCTGGCTGCAACTGGCGAAGCTGCGCCAAGATTTCCCACTTCCTGATGACTACGTCTTGCCATCGGCTGATTTTCACACGCAGCTAATCAAGGATGTTCGGAGGCGCTCGTCCGGCTGTATCGTCGTTTGGGGAAAACCTGGGGTCGGGAAGAGCACCTACCTAAGTTACGTGACCGAATTGCTCAAACAGAAAGGCGATCCAGTCATTCGACATCATTACTTCATGCCTCTCACTGTCCCGACGGGCGATCGATGCGATCATCGTGTCGTGGCGGCGGATTTAACGAGTCAGCTTCAGCGTCATCTGGCCCAGAGTCTGAAAGAGAATCCAGTAGACCCATTGATTTTACCCAAGTCGCTGGCCACGTGCGGCGAAGAATGTGCAGCACGAGGTCAGGTACTGACGGTTGTTTTGGATGGCTTAGATCACGTCTATCGAGACCGTAACTCCATCGACGAACTCAATCGGCTCTTTGAATTGCTTCTTCCGGCCCCTCAAGGGGTTGTAATTCTTGTAGGTACGCAGCGCCTAGCTGACGATCTTATCCCAACGGCATTGCGGTACCACGCTCCGCTTACGACGTGGCGCGAGCTTCCGAGCTTCTCAACTGCCTCTGTTGTCGAATGGCTCGAGAAAAAACAGGAAGTTCTTGACTTGCCTGACCATTCTGACGCCCGCCGGAGGACATTAGGGCGACTTGCGGAAGCTTTTATGTCGATTTCGTCGGGCCTCCCCCTACACCTGACGTTCTCGCTAAGAGCTCTTGTTCAGGCAGATCGACCGATAACACCCGAGACGATCGAGACCCTGCCAGCATGCTCTGATGGCGAAATAGCCAGATACTACGAAATCCTGTGGGGGGCTCTGCAGGAGGAGGGGCGCCAGATCTTGAACCTGCTTGCTGCGACAGATTTTCGGTGGCCCAGGGACGGTGTGGTCGATTGTCTGGGCAGCGATGTCAGCGATCTAGCCGCAGTGCGACGCGGACTACAAAATGTCCGGCATTTGCTCGCAGAAGACGAGGTCGGACTTTCGGCGTTCCACAGCAGTTTACTTGTATTTATCAAACCGCTCGATGGCTACCAAGAATCTATAACACGGCTACGGCCGAGAGTTGTGGATTGGCTCACAAACAAGGCACCTGACTATTGGCGATGGGCTTATCTCTGGAGGGAGCAGGAGGCGGCCGGCGAGCCGGTTGCATTGCGCGATGGCCCAAACAATGAGTGGGCGATAGAAGCAATAGCGTCGTGCCGGCCACGCGAGATCATCGGGGAGCTTCTTGAGCGATCTACGCAGCTTTCGCTCAATGGAGGAGACCTTGGCCGGACAGTTTACCTCGGCATTCTTCAAAGCTATGTCGAAGGCCACCTTGACTACTACGATGAAGTCGTTGACCGCCTCTTAGATTGCGGTCTTAGGCTCGAAGACGATCCTTATCTAGCTCGTCGTCTTATAGCAGACCTCCCTTCTCTATCAGCCAGTCGTATGCTTGTGCTCTCCCACCGATTATTCGAGCAAGACGGTTCCAGCATTGCGGCGAGGTGCCTGGACATTCTGCGGCGGCGCCGAGAGGAGGAAGAAGTAACAGGCGGGCCACACACGTTTCGACCTGGAAATATCGATAGCGAAGCAGAAGTTGAGCTCGTCGCCATAAGAGGCGGCATCAACCTTGACGAAGCTCTCTCATTTTTCCGCGAATTCGATCGTAATCGCGCTGATCGGTTTTCGGCAGAATATGCCCCTATTATGGTCAAGACCTATTCGGACGGTTTGTCACGGCGGTGCGATGTTGAGAATTTAAAGAGCATCGCTAAGGCTGATCTCTGGGCTGTAGAGGGCCTAGAGGTCGCAGCGGCACTGACGAGGCTAGCCTGCGAAGAGGCATTCGCCATTGACCCGCATGAGCTGTGTCCGGCGGTTGCTGCCAGCGCGTTTTTGAATGTCTACCGGCATTTCGCCAAAGGTATACCGCTCGAAGACTTACCTAGGCTGGATCTTTCTGCACTCAAACCGCGTCGGATCGACCTATTTGGTAACCAACCGACGGTCGTGCGCACTTTCCACACCGCGTTTTTTCATCGCTTTGTTCATCACCTTGAGGGTCGCCGCGATAGTCTTTGCGATGATCTGAATCAAGACCGGTGGGTCAACCGTTTCCTGATGAGCTTAGATAGCCTGGCCGTTCGTTTCGCTGCGGTCTTTTCGGACCGTAGACAAGTTCGATACGGCGATGTCATCTCTGGGATTTCCGACCTTCAGCGTCCGAGAGGATCTGAGGATCGCGATGGGCACAGTTTTGCGAGCTATGCGACAGAAGCGCTCAACGAGATTGCTATCGATCTACTGCTTCTTTCGAGAACAATGGGCTTCCCTGGCCAAATAGAGCCTCTGGATATCGATGTTTCGCTTGATTCTCAATATTGGAACCTAGGTCGCTTCGTCGATCAGTATTTGGCGTATGGCCGTCAATTTATGACTAGTGAGGCTGTCGAGCGAATCATAACGGCTGAACTAGATGCGCTGCCCAACGAAATCGAAGAACTACCTGATCGAGCAATTCGTTATTCTCGGCTTGCTCAATTGGCTGCGATGAACGGCCCGACGATGCACCCGATAGCGCACGATCTCCTGCGCAAAGCGGCCCAATGTCTGATTGGACACGGCCATCGTAAAGATATTCTTTTGTTCAACGCTCTCGACTCAATAGAGGTTGGCAGCTGTGCAGGTATCGCCAACGCGAGTTCTTGGATTCACCGAATCGCTCCAATGATTGGTGCTGTTCACCGGTTTACGGATGGGAAAGGGACACGCGGGCTCCCAGGGTATCTCGGACGGATCTTGTTGAAGGTCGAGCCGGACAGATTCGGAGCGTATTACAAGACTTTGTGCCAGGCCGAGAGGTACCGCGACGCGGAAGATGCAATGAATGCTTTTGCAGATCTGGCAGACCTCAGGGAACCGACCAATGCAGCGATCGCGCGAACAATACTTAATACGGATGGGCTTCGTGCATTGAAGCTGCGGGCGGATCGCGGAGATGAGGCAGCCGCGGACGTACTTTCGGAAACTAAACGATTCCTAGGCGGATTGGACCTCGCTGATGAAGACGGCCATTTGCCGACAAATGAAGTTTCGTTGGAGCAGACCTCAAAGCCAGAAGGACCTAATCCGGCTGCCTTTCCTCCTGATCAGTTGTCTTCATTTCTTGGGATCGATAGTGGCAGCACCTTTAGGTATCGAGGTGAAGCGGCGACACGCTGGCTCGAATACTGGCGGCACCATCAGCCCCAAGCCGCACTCGAGGTGATAGAGGCGCTGATCCGCGAAGGAACACTGGAAGTGTTTCACTCGCGTCTCTGGGACGACCTATTCGAAGTGAAACTCGAGGTCGCTGGTAAGACCCAAGCCTGGCCCTTGCTAATTCGCGCACAGCGTAAAAACTGGGGATGGACGAATTACTACAACCACGATGAGAACGTACGCCGGTGGGCTTACGTGAAGCGCTTTTACCCCGAAAGATCCGTCGATTTCATAAAGTTAACGCTCATGCCGGAGCCCGGAGAATCGAGTCGCTCTTACAGCATGCACTCCAGCTTTGCGAATATCGTTGAATTCCTGGTCCTGATGGGACGGGCTAAAGAAGCCTACGAGGTAATCGACGCTTCAGTTTCGGCAACAATTGAGCGGGCCGCTGACCTGCCGCTTCCGACGCCTGGATGGGTTCGACGGGAACCTCATGTCTGAAATCGGGATTCAACTGCTTTTAACTCGTCTCCTTTGGCCCAGTCTCTTAGTGCGCGAACGTGCGGCTTCGGAGCTAGTCAAACTGCTTCGCGATCCAGAGCAACGCGGAAAGGTATCAGACCAATTTTTGGAATGGATGCGTAGCTTGGAATTTGAGAGCCTTGCCGCCAACGCGCTTCTGATACCGCTGCGGCTGAAGCGGGACGGGATCAGTCCGTTTCCTACTCTGGAAAGTCTGACCGACGCGATCAGCCACCCCTCCATTCTTAGCGAAACTATCCTCACTGCGCTGGGTGCGGATATATCCAAGCCTGACTGGACACTCGGCCTCCACTCCGGAAGTCCGCCGGCGGGTTTCCAAATAGATTCTTACTTCAGCAGCTACGTTAAGACCTTTGTCCCTCCGGTATACGACCTCCGAGCCCAGCGGCTTGAGGCCCGCTGGGGAATCCCGTTTCGCCGACAGTGGGCTTACGAATGGAACATTGTGCGACACCGAGCGCAACTTGGGTATTCGGAACCGCCGCATTACTTTCTGTCTGCTCGGGCTCAAGCGGGTAATGCCTACTTTGACACATTGCAAAGCGAGGCCTTTCGCTCTGGGTTCTTGCGTGCGCTTGCCTGGGCGGTTGACGATGCAAAGGTGGATGCCGGGACACTTGAGCTGTTGGCCTTGACGTGTTGCCCCCTTGACATGGCTCTTTGGTCTGTAACTGCCGGCCCTGTCCCTCTCTGGTGGCCGCGAGTTGCGATTAGGGATGACGTTGTCGATACTGCGGCCGCCGAAATTCTGGAGGCTGTTCAACAGTTATGGCAACGCGGCTCTCAGGATTCGAAAACGCGCCTCGTGTATGCTGCCGGACGCGTCGCGACGAGTCAGGACGTAATCTATGCGGTCGAGATCCGGAGCACTTTCCAGCGCTCATTAGGAGCTGAACGGCCAGACCTCTCAGAAGTCGAGGAATTCCTGAAGAATGATAACGTTATCTCCACATTGCCGCCGGGCCTTGCCATAGAAGGCGTGGTTCAATCGGCCAAACCTGGAGAACATGCCGGCGGTATCGGTGACTGGAGTTTGCTACGCGTAGTATTTCGCCTTGACCCGTGGGTCGTCCCGCGATGGCAAGCCCCCCATATGTACTATGGCTGTCCAGTATTGGCGCCTTATCTGGCACCGGCTAGGGTCACGGTAGGCTCCCGGTCCAATATGATTGTTCTCAGCGCAGGTGACAGTACCGTTTGTGAGACCTATTTTTGGCACAACCTGCTGCGCGAAGTGGATGTTCGAGAGGTACCACCCCGCACAGGTGTCTATATGTTAGCAAATAGCGAGATTATTGAAGAGTTCTCGCGCCGGAATAACGCCGCTCTCTGTTGGCTTGTTACTCTTCACCTTTATCACCGAGAGACATCCGGCGAATTCAAAAGCTCCTCGACCCATTTCTTCTTAGGTGCATCGAACGTCATTCTTCCCTTCTAAAGGGGCGTCAGCTTCGAGACTGCCCCTTTCTAGGTTACGCTGAAGGGGGGCTGCTTCCACCGCTTCAACATCGTTGCAGCCCCTGTTTTGGCACGGGCACTGAGCGCTTGAGGCGCCATGAGCGCGAAGCCGAGCTTGTCGACTTGAACGACGTAAGGAACGAAGCGGCTGCGCATGCTCAGCCAGAGGATGCCGAAAGCGAGAATCAGGTTGATGGCGATCGCGCCGGGCGCGGCAATCTGCCAGTTACCTTGCCGAAAACGAAGTCAGTCAGCGTAGTGGTTGTCCCATTCTCCCATTCCTTCCGTACTCTGAGATAAACGCTGCCCTCCATGCTGAAGCCTCGCGGTTGAGTTCCGTGAAATTAATGGCTTCGGTGAACGAGGAAATTGCCTGCGGTTTACCTCAGGACAATCAGGGACGCAAGAATCTACTGACGGTGGCGGGAGATCGATCTTTCGGGCTTTTGCTGCCCTACGGACGACAGGGCCGTCGTTTCAGCCCATCTAACATACGATCCACGGCGCTGTGGAGCCTTTGGGCGTCGTGATACTGCTCTCTGAAGTGAGAAGCGAACTGTTCGAAAGTTTTGAGTCCAGTTCTGGAGGCAAGCTTCCCATACTCGTCCGCGGTCGCTCGCCTCCCGTTCAGAGACGATTGCATTAATCCGGCGATATCGTCGAAGTCAGCGAGTAGGGCGTCAATTTCAGGCAGCAATTGGTAATCAGCGGAGCGTTCCGCTGCGTCCGCCGCCCACTCGAAGATCGCTATCATCATTCGAGTGTTGGCACGAAACTCGTCGCGCCATGTCAACATCCCCTCACTCTCCAGGACTGTCAGAATTATGGGATCGGCGCGTTTGCATTCGTCCGACGAAAAATGGCTCGAAAGCCAAATCATCAAATCGGGCAGTGAGTAAACCTCTGCCGGAATCGTATCTCGAAGGCGCCTTCGAATAGCATCGAAGACGCGGCGGTTCATACGCATTTCGTCGATCGGCAGCTCTTGATCGGTGGTCCGGATGATTGCGTCATAGAGGTCTGCGTCTGACACAGGGCTAACCGTTCTGATGCAGCCGTCAGTCACGTCTTTGAGCTCAGGTGAGCCCAACAGCATGCCTGGGTTGATCTGCAACGGGCTTTTGCCGGGCAACAATGAAAGGCCGTAAAGAGCGTACGCCTCCGCGACAACCTGAGAGCAAAAAAGCCCGCCGTCGTCATCAGCTCCGAAGATAGGAAAACGACACGCCAAGGCCCCCCGTACACCGTACGCATGTCCATACGCGGACTCGGCGCATTCGCCTATCCCAAGACCTTGGGCATTTTGTGTGAGCGTTTTTTTTGGGCGAAGCACTTTGATCCACTCTATGCGGGTTGCATACGCGCCGAGCGTGCTGCGACGCAGTACACCTGCACCAGTAGCTTCTAGTAGCATTCCGGGCCTTGTGCAGATTGCGGCGTGGCTCAGATCGGAATTTGTGAAGGTTCGGATTGCGAAAGAGATAAAGGCCGATGCTGAGGTCAGAACGAATGTCGCCAACCAACACCCTATCGGGTCGCAAAGCGAAGATCGCTTGTTCTGATTTCTTGCCTGACCTCGCGTATCAACGCCGGCTGGGACTAAAGACCCAGCGATCCCCTTACACAACAATCACTAAGATTTCCCGAAGTCCGACGAAAAATACGATTTCATAAATTTTGGGGGAGTGTCCAGAATTGTCCAACACGCTCCAAATTCAGGCGATCTTGCGGACGTGTAAGTGGTAGATATCATTGGATTTCCGATATGAGTCGATCTCAGCTGATCTGCTCGTACAGCAATCTGGTGCCTTCGACCATTCAACCAGCTCTCCGCGCCTGGCATCGAAAAATTCTTGGCAAATTCTTGGCAAGTTTGGCCGCAAACTGGGGAAAAGAGCGCCCACCAGACGCAATCATCGCGAGCCGAAGATGGCCAAAAGCCTTTGAATCGCGTTGCGTTTTGATGTTGGTATTTGCCTTGCTCAGGGACGTGGCTATAGTCCGGGTTCGACTCCCGGCCGGGGCACTCACAGCGAGAAAAATCCTTGAATTACTGGGCGTTTTTCAGCCGTCGGCGGTTTCAGCGAAAAATTCTTGGCAAATTCTTGGCAAGTTCGGTCGCGTTTTGGCCGCCCACGGAACCAAAGCCGCACAATTACTGGCGGGTTGTGTACCGGCTTTTGCCCATTCCTAGCCGGTGCACCAGCTTTCCGTTAGATACGGGCGGACTCGCCGCTTTGCTCGGCGGTTCAGTAGTGCAACTTTCTTCAGGAGCTGGTCCGGCTGGAGCTCACCAAAGTTCTACCACGGTCGAAATTAAGGCATCCTGTACCGGAGGTGGTAAAAGAAGACCACCATGATTTTATGCTCAATTTAGAAGACTGTGCCGCGGATGCCGTTACCGCGACAAAGGTTGCAGCCCTGGGTTCGACCGAGTGAGACGTAATTCCAACTCCACTCGGATTGGAATCGCAGAGAAACGCAAATGCTAACGGCGTTCCACCGTTTATTTTGCTTATGCGTTCAGGGCATTTCGAGTTCTGTGTACCACTTTTTCCGTGGATATGCTTTAAGCAGCCACTACCGGACTACTGACCCAAAACCCGGAAAGTACGCCAGTCATAAGTTGAGAGGACGGTTCGAGGTGTGGTCTTCTGCAGCAGCCTGA
>Ga0335075_10012043_pt1 | contig 13079 bp, 9 predicted proteins | sample Lox_Sample_24_FD_206723 | JGI IMG/M metagenome (GOLD analysis project Ga0335075, IMG submission 206723) | Soil microbial communities from Loxahatchee National Wildlife Refuge, Florida, United States - Lox_Sample_2.4 | ecosystem: Environmental > Terrestrial > Soil > Wetlands | place: USA: Florida... | reverse complement strand
CAGGACACGATCGGTCGACGCAGGAGATGCTGTTGCGCGCGACATGCAGATCCCTCCAGTGCTAGCCAGCGATGCGGCGTTACGGCGATTGACGCGTAGCGGAGCCTACCCAGAATCTCGCCTTGAAAGGCCTGCTTATCGACAACAACTTCGCCTAACGCGGGCTGTTGTTCGGGCGCGGCAACCGGGTCCGATGCTTCGGTTCAATAATCTGCTGTATATATGTAATGATTATTCTTATCTAGAGCATCCGAAGATCGAAGGTTGCGGTGATCGGAAACCCGGGTGAGTGAGCGGAAAGGACGTGGCTCCCGTGTGCGTCGATCTCGACAAACCCTCGGCACAGTGAACATCGACTCCGCGGAACCGCTATCGCCGACCAGACCGCTTCGGATTGCGGCACTCGTCAAACAAATTCCCGAAGTCGAATCCTTGACCCTGAGTCCCGATGGGCGGCTCGAACGATCCGGGGTCGCGCTGCAGATGAACGACTACTGTCGCCGGGCCGTCGCACAGGGGCGAGCCCTAGCCCGGATGTCGGGCGGTTCGCTGACAGTTATCACGCTGGGCCCGGCGAGTGCAGAGCAGGTATTGCGCGAGGCGATCGCATTCGGCGCTGACAACGGTGTACTCGTGACCGACCCGGCATTCGCCGGCAGTGACTCGCTCGCTACCGCGCGTGCGCTGGCGGCCGCGCTCGGCCAGACGGGCCCCTTCGATCTCGTGCTTACCGGGCGCAATTCGGTCGACGCCGAGACTGGCCAGGTGCCGCCGCAGGTAGCGACCCTGCTCGATCTGCCCTTTGTCGCGGGCGTGCGCAGCTTGCGGATCATCGCCGAGACGCTGCATCTCGGCGTGGAGCACGACGACGAATGGATTAACGCGGAGGTTGACCTTCCAGCAGTGCTGTCCTGCGCCGAGCGGTTATGCGATCCATGCAAGGTCAAGGACCCGGCGATCTGGGCGAACGTTGACCGACAACGCATTCGATGCATTAACGCCGACCAAGTCGGATCGGGCCCGTGGGGACAACAGGGTTCACCGACAAGCGTCGGTGTCGTCCACCAGGTCGCGTCACCGCGCGAAGCCCGGATCATCAGCGCATCGACGGTCGCCGAACAGGTGTCCTCGATCATGACTGTGCTCGCCGATCGAACCGCTCTGGAACGTGGGCCCGAAACGTACGACGGCAACCACCTGCCAGTGGCAGGCGCGGACGGCGGGCCGGAAATCGTAGTGGCGGTCGAGCCGTCCCGTCTCGGCCTCACGTCGGAGCTGGTCGGCGCCGCTGCCGAGCTTGCCGCCAAAATCGCCGGGCGCGTCACCGCGTTCGGACCCTCGTTGAGCCTCACACAGCTCGGCGCCTGCGGCGCCGACGATGGCGTACGGGTGGAGGGCGCCAGCGCCGATGAGGACGTGGCGCTCGCTTTGGTCGAACACTGTCAACGGCGTCAACCTTGGCTAGTTCTCGGTCCGAGCACCAGCTGGGGCAGGGAGGTGCTCGGTCGCGCCTCGGCAATGCTGGGCGCCGGAATGATCGGCGATGCAGTCGAGCTCAAGCTCCGCGATGGGCGACTGGTAGCAGACAAGCCAGCGTTCGGCGGTCTGCTTGTCGCTGAGATTCACTGCTCGTCGCCGCTCCAGCTGGCCACCGTCCGCGCCGGCGTGTTGCCCCGGCCCGCCAGCACACGCCCAACCACAGCGATTCCGGTGACGACGGTGTACGTCAAACCACGGGGCCGGGTCCGCGTGATCGGGCGCCAACGCTTAGATGATATCGACGATCTCGCTACGGCCGAACGGGTGATCGGCGTCGGCGCCGGCGTTGACCCACGGGACTATGCCCGTCTGCGCTCGCTGGCCGACCAAATCGGTGCAGCCCTTGCCGCTACGCGTAAAGTCACCGACGGCGGCCTGCTCCCCCGCGCGCGTCAGGTAGGAATCACAGGGCATTCGATCGCTCCCCGGCTGTTCATTTCGGTGGGATCGTCTGGCAAGTTCAACCACACGGTCGGCTTGCGCAACGCCGGAACCATTGTGGCCGTCAACACCGACCCCGCCGCGCCGATTTTCAGCGTCTCAGACATCGGAGTGGTCGCTGACTGGCGAGACCTACTCCCCGAACTCGCGAGCGCGATCGCCGCAGCACACCAGAGGGTGCCGGGTGTGCGCAGGGTCACTGCCACCCATCTCGGGTCGGCCAATCCCCGCAGAAAGTAGCCATGTGATGCCCGCGCTGCCTTACTTCGCGCTCGTCGGACCCACGGCGAACGAAGACCGACTTCGGCGTACGGTTCGCGAATTTCTTGCACATGAACTCCCGGCCGATTATCGGCCCGGGCTGGGTATGACGTCGGGCTGGAATTCGGAGTTCAGTCGCCGGCTGGCACAGCGTGGATGGGTTGGCATGGCGATCCCCAAAGCGTATGGCGGTGGTGAGAACGGCGCGGTCGAACGGTTCATCGTGACCGAGGAATTGCTCGCGGCCGGCGCGCCGGTGGGCGCGCACTGGGTCGCCGACCGGCAAACGGCCCCAATGATTCTGCGCTATGGCACCGAACAGCAGCGGCGGCGGTACTTGCCGGGGATTGCGGCGGGGAGGTGCTTTTTTTCCATCGGCATGTCCGAGCCTGAGGCCGGCTCTGACCTTGCGGCCGTGCGGACCACCGCTGAGCGAGTCGAGGGAGGATGGCGGGTGATCGGCACAAAGGTCTGGACATCGTATGCACATCTGAGCCATTACCTCGTTGTCCTGTGCCGCACATCTCGGCGTGCAGACGACCCCCACGGGGGTCTGAGCCAGCTGATCGTCGACCTGTCCTCTCCGGGCATAACCGTCAAGCCAATCCAATTCCTTTCGGGCTCTCACGATTTCAACGAGGTAGTACTGAATGAGGTGTTTGTTCCCGACGACATGCTGCTGGGCGAACCCGGATCCGGGTGGACACAAGTGACCTCCGAGCTAGTCCATGAACGTGGTGGACCCGACCGGTTTCTCAGCACCTTCGCACTACTGCGCTTGTTTCTGCGCAAGCACGGTGAGCATGCCGATCGCGAAGCGGTCGGCCGTTTGGTCAGTGAACTCTGGACGATCCGTCAGCTGGCGCTGTCCAACGCCGCGATGCTCGACAACGGCACCGCGAGCCCGGTCGCGGCTGCGCTGGTCAAGGATCTCGGCACCAGGCACGAACAGCTCGCAGTGCAAACCATCGCCCGGCTGGCCGGCATCGACCCGGATCCGTTCTCGGAGGACGCATTTGAAAACCTACTCGCCGAAGCGATCATGGCGGCACCGTCGTTCACAATCCGCGGGGGTACCAGCGAGGTGTTGCGTGTTGTGTCGGCGCGGGCGATGAAGGCGTGAAGCGTTCCGAGATCGCCGATCTGACGGCACAAATCGTGGCGGCCCGATGGGCTTCCAGCCGCGAGCGTCGCACAGGAGACTGGCCTGCCCAGACGTGGCAGGCGCTCACCGAGGCCGGCTTGTTGGGAATAGGCATCGATCCCAATACTGGGGGCTCCGGTGGAACACTGGCCGACGCAGCCGAGGTGCTCTGGACACTTGGCAGCGCCGGGATACCGTTGCCGGTCGCTGAAACCGGTGTGCTCGCGGGATGGCTGCTAGCCACCGCCGGCCTCCCACTCCCTGACGGACCTGCAACAGTGGCGGTCGCCCCCCACGACGATCTGCTGCAACGCGATGGCGAGAACTGGCGCCTGCGCACAAGATTGGCCCGAGTTCCGTGGGCCCAACGCGCGGTCGTCATCGTCGTATGGTGCGCGAGCGACGACGGAGTCGACCGCGTTGTGGCCTTGTATCCGCCGAATGTCACCATCGTGGCCGGCCATAACCTGGCCGGTGAACCGCGGGAAACGGTGACTGTCGACTGTCTCGTCGATGCCCAGCAGGTCGTTGCGGCACCACGCGGCATCGACCGCGAGCGCCTCCTGCGCCGCGGTGCCCTCACCCGTGCCGTCCTGATGGCCGGCGCGTTAGAACGCATCGCCGAGCTGACCATCTCCTACTCCAACACCCGCACCCAGTTCGGCAAACCGATCATTGCATTTCAGGCGGTGGCCAGCATGGTTGTCGAGGTTGTCGAGCAGACGGTCGCCGCGGCGGCTGCGGCAAGAGCGGCCATCGCGGCCGGCGACGAAGGCGTTTTCGAAATAGCCGTCGCCAAACAGCAAACCGGCGCGGCGGCCGAGACAGTCACCCGGCTCGCCCACCAAGCCCACGGAGCCATCGGGATGACCACCGAGTATGAGCTCGGCGGCCTGACCCGGCGCCTGTGGTGCTGGCGCACCGAGTACGGCACGGCGGCCCAGTGGGCGCGCGATATCGGAGAACAGGTGAGCACCGCCGGCGCTGACCAGTTGTGGCCGCGAATCACCCGACGGGAAAGCATGTGAACTCCCGTTTGCACCGCATGTTCTGGCCGGAATCGATCGCGGTGATCGGCGCGTCAGCCGACCGCGACAGTTACGGCGGGCGCATCATGGACATCATCACCGACCAGGGTTATTCGGGTCGGCTCATTCCGGTGAATCCGCGGCACGAGCGGATCGCTGGGCTGGTCGCGGCGCCGTCGGTGTCGGCGATCGACGAGCCGCTGGACCTCGCTATCGTCTTGGTGCCGGGAAAAGCAGTGCTCGATATAGTCCGCGAATGCGCCGCCGCGGATGTTGGCGGGATGGCCATCTTCAGCTCGGGCTTTGCCGAAACCGGCGACCTCGGAGCGGCCCAGCAGCGGGAGGTGACCGCGATCGCCGGCGACGCTGGGATGCGCATCCTCGGTCCCAACTGCCAAGGTTTCTTCAACGTGCACGGTTCGGTGGCGGCCACCTTCAGCCCGGCCGCCGATCTACGCCGCGGTGCTACCAGGCCGAAACCCGGTAACGTCGCTGTTGTTTCGCAAAGCGGAGCGTTGGGTTTTGCGGTGTTGAACGCCGGGATTGCTGCCGGCCTTGGTTTCAGCCACGTGATCAGCTGCGGCAATGCAGCCGAACTTGACATCGTGGAATTGCTCGAATTCGTGGTGGATGACCCGCAGACCGAGGTGGCGCTAACTATCGTCGAGGGTCTGCAGAAAGGGCAGCGCTTTCGCGCTCTGGCCGACCGGGCGGCTGCACGCGGTGTGCGACTTGTCGTAAGCAAGCTGGGCCGGTCGTCCGCAGGCTCACGAGCAGTGGCATCCCACACCGCCACCCTCGCAGGCTCCGACGCCGCGTATGACGCTGTGTTCGAGCGGCATGGCGTGCTTCGGGCACGCGATCTTGAGGAGTTGGTCGACACCGGCGTTGCGCTTGCCCGTTGCGTGCCGGCGGCCGGCAATCGTGTCGCTATCGTCAGCACGTCGGGCGGGGCCGGTGTCTGGCTGGCTGATGCTTGCGACGAGCTGGGTCTGGAACTGCCTGCGCTGGAAGGAAAGCCAAATCCAATCGACCTCACCGGTCACGTGATCAGTAACGCGAACGTGGCCGAAACTCTGGGTAGCTACCTGAGGGATCCGACGGTCGACACCGCTGTGCTGTCTGTATCACTTTCCGATCCGCTCATTCTTGCCAGGGAGGCCGACGCCTTCGTCGAGCTGACCAACCAAACCAGCAAACCGGTTCTTGTGTTCTCTTACACTCGCCCTTCGCAGGCGAGCGTCGACCTGCTCGCCGACCTGCGGCTGCCCTGGGCCACCAGCCCGGCCCGCGTTGCGCGCATGATCGGACAGCTGATCCGGCACGAATATAGCGTGCCGATCGGGGACACTGCGACGGTGATGGGCCCGGCACCGTCGCGCTTTGCCGCAGCCGGTCGCAACCTGCTGACTGAGCCCGAGGCGAAACGGTGGCTTGCGGATTGGGGTATTGCGACCCCCGACGGAGCGGTCGCCACCAGCGCCCACGACGCTGTCGATATCGCGGCCCGGCTGGGCGGCCGCGTTGCGATGAAGATCGTGTCGCCCGACATCGCACACAAGGCCGACGCGGGCGGTGTCCTGCTGTCAATCGACGCAACCGACGCCGGGCACGCGTTCGATCGATTGGTGGCGAATGCCCGGCAGCGGGGCGCGGCGCTCGACGGCGTGCTCGTCGAACGAATGGCCCAACCCGGCTATGAAGTCATCGTCGGCGTGCTCAACGATGAAACGTTTGGTCCACTGGTACTGGTGGGCGCGGGTGGGTTGGATACCGAACTCATCGCGGACGTGCGCCTGCTTCCACTGCCCGTGGGCGCCGTCGCGGCGACGCGCGCGATCGGGCGATTGCGCTGCGCACCAATCTTGAAGGGCGCGCGGGGCCGAGCACCTGCCGACGTTGATGCACTTGCTGACCTGATCGTGCGGGTCGCCGCAATCGCCGACAAGGGCGGGGTGGCCCAACTTGATCTCAATCCTGTTGTGGCCCACCCGGCCGGTCACGGCGTCACGGTCGTCGACGCTTGGGTGGAGCTGACCACGGTCAAACGCCCGCCGCTCGACGGCGGCTAATCCGAATTTGGGCAAGCGTTTTCGCCCGACCAGCGGTAGGTCTTGATTTATCTCCCGCTAGAGTTCGGGCGCCGTTTCGGCCGGAATCGTTCCAGCGCGTCGCGACTCTCGTTCGTCATAAACGTCAGGTTTTCAAAAGCGGCACCGCGGTCGAGGACAGCGTTTGCGGTGACCTTGAGGCCCGCGTTGATGGACGCCTTGGTCCACCTGGTGGCGTATTTGGCGCCTGCGCGTAGCCGGCGAGTCATCTCATCGACAACCTTGTCAAGCTCTTCCTCGCGCACGGCCTCAGTGATCAGACCGATGTTAGCGGCCTCCTCCCCGCTCAGCGCATCGCCGGTAAGCAAATACCTGCGCGCGCGGGCATATCCGATGAGTTGCGGCCAGAGGTATGCCCCTCCGTCGCCGGCGACCAGACCGACCGAGACATGCGGATCGGCAAAGACCGATTCTGGTGTCGCGTAGACAAAGTCGCAACACAGGGCGAGTGATGCACCCAGGCCGATGGCCGGACCGCGGACCTTGGCGATGATTGGCTTCTCGAGGTCGAGAATGCCGCGCTGGATCCGCTGGTTGGACCGATTTCCATGTGCAGTGCGATTCGAGTCCCCATGGATTGCGAGGAGCCAATTAAGATCCCCGCCGCCACAGAAATAACCGCCGGCACCGGTAAGGACCACGACCTCACAATCGTCGTCGCGGTCGAGATCTGTGAATATCGTGGCGAGTTCGTCGTGGGTGAGCTCGTCGATGACATTCCGAACCTCGGGGCGGTCCAGGGTCACCGTTACCAAGCCGTCATCTCGGGAGATATCGAGTGACTGGTACTTTGTGTAGTCCATCCTCAGCTTCCGATCCGGGGTGAGCTCTATCGCGGATCGCCGAAAGGCTTGTGCACGTCGCCGCGGGGGAAGTAGTCGGCATCCGGCTCCTTGAGAATGTCTTCCATCAATGGGCCCGTCGCATCGACGATCGGCTGGAGCTTCCGTCGATCGAAACCCCAGAGCTTAACCGCATTTTCGCCCACCATCAGACGTGCTTCCGCGGGTGGAACATGAGCCGCGCCGATCGTCGCCCTGAGATACTCGATGTGACCGGGCCCCATGCCCCAAGTACCCTCCGGGTGCGGAAAGTCCATACCCAACGTGATCTGGTTGAGCCCGATTTCGTGGCGGTGTTCCATTTCGGCGCGGGAGAACACTGACGACCCTAGGTGGCACTGGCGGCGAAAGTACTCCGATGGTGGCCGCTTGACGTAGTCCCGAACGGTTCGGGGCGTGAATGCTCCGTCCCAGGTGTAGTCCATGTTTGCCAAAGCCCCGACGATCCATGCCGAACCTGTCTCGGTGAAAACGACTTGCAGTTGTGGGTGCCTCTCAAGCACACCACCCCACACAAAATGCATCAGCAGCTGATGCACCGAGTAGAACACCGGCTTTTGGATGATCGGACCGATCACCGTCATGTGCGGCAGCGGCGGCGCCTCGGGCAGATACTCATCGTCGTTGCTCGGCAGCACCCCGAAGTCGAACGTGCCCGAGATGGCCGTGTGACTGTTCACCGGCATCTCCAACTCTTCGAGCAATGACCAAATCGGTTCGAACTGCGGGTGAAACACCGGAAACCGGGAACTGAAGGTGGGAAGCAGAATGCCTTTGAGGCCAGCATCTTTCGCCCACCGGATTTCGGCCAGCGCCGCGTCGACGTCATCGAACGACACCATGGCCATGCCGGCGAAACGATGTGGCGCCGCGGAGCAGAAATCCACCAGCCATCGGTTGAAGGCAAAGTAGGACCCGACGACCTGCTCATGGCTGCGTCGGTAGTTTTTCAACGCCGCCACGGTCTTGTTATAGAGCTCGAACGGGATCCCGAAATCGGGGAAGACTACCTCGGCGCAGAGTCCAGCACGGCCCATCTCTTGCAGGCGGGCATCGACGTCCCAGGTGCCCTCGAGCCGGTTTTGATCCAGCACGTTCTTCTTCCAGATATCCACGAACTCCTGGTCGAAGCTTTTGACCATGCTGGGTTCTTCGTTGATGCGCATGCCCTCCTGGGCATACAGCTTGCAAAAGTCGTCAAATTCTTCCCGCAGGCTCGCCGGAATGTAGGCCTTGTAATCTTGCATCCGCGCCGTTGCATGACCATCAGAAGAGATCATCAACACGCGGTCGGTCGTCACTTTCGAGTCATCCGCCGCATTCGAAGTAACTGTAATTGACATTGTGGTCGCTCCTTTTTTACCGTTCCTGTAGGCACTTACGGGTCATAACATTCGGTCAAGCGGCCGCGTCCACCTGAACGTACCCCCGTTCGGGACCCCGTACTATAAAGCCGGTTCCGTAGTCAATATCGTGCACCGAATATTTGGGTGCTAGTGTAAGTAGCCGTTCCAAGGCAACCTTCGCCTCAAGCCGAGCCAGCGGAGCTCCCAGGCACAGGTGCGGACCGAAACCGAACCCGAGTTGAGACCTGACTTCCCGTCGAATATCGAAGCGGAGCGGGTCCTCGAAATGCGTCGGGTCCCGGTTTGCAGCCGCTTTCAACACATGAATTGTGTCGCCCGCGGATAGTTGGGTGCCGGCAACGACGGTATCGCTTATGACACGGCGCGCAATCATGTGGGTGACACCGCACCAGCGCAAAATTTCCTCTATGGCGCCGGGCAGGAGCGATAAATCATCAACGAGTTCCGCTCGCTGATCGGGGTATTCGCTCAAAACGACCAAGCTGTTCCCGAGGAACTTCGCCGTTGTGTCGTAGCCTGCGAGAACAAGCAGCATACCGGTGGAGCGGATTTCGTCATCGCTCATCTTTGACGACTCCAGCATTGCCGCCACCAGGTCGGCGAAGCTTTCTCGTCGATGCCGTTTTAGCTCGTCGCTGAGGTAGTCGTTGGCTTCCTTGCCCGCGGAGGTCATCATCGACGCGACGGTCGGATCCTCGTGACCGTACGAGACGTTGCCGGCGATGACGTGCGACCACTTTCGGAAATCCTCGTGACGGTCCTTGGGCACCCCCATCATTTCCGCCACGATCACGGTGGGTATCAGGGTGAAGTCCGAGACAATGTCAAAGCGGCCCTTCTGAATCAATGGCCAAAGCAGCTCATTGACGATATTGCCCACCCGGGTTTCCCATTGCCCGATTGCTTGACGGGTGAAATAGGGCTTGAGGACATTGCGCAGGCGAGTGTGCTCGGTCCCATCGACCGAAATCATGTTTGGCGCCTCGAACCACGGGGTTAATTCCGCGGTATTCATCTGCGCAAAGCGACCGGCTCCCTTGGTCAGGATTTCGATGCAGTCATCGTAGCCGGGAACCATCCAGCTGCCGAGTATGTCGTTCCACACGATTCGACCGGTCTCCCGGATTTCCTCGTACACCGGGAAGGGGTCGGCAATAAACGCCGGGTCGAATAAGTCAATATCGAACTGTGCCCTGCCCACCAGACTGCATCCTTTCGTAGCGCCACAACGTTGTGTGTCCCTGTCTCATCGCGCCAAATAACTGTCCAAGGCGACATGGCTGTTGGCAATGCCGTCCTCATATTTTTTGGCCAAGCGCGTCGCCGCGAGGCCCGGCATGCGAAGCCCCCGTTGCTGGCGTTCGATGTTGATGTAGTCCTGACGGGCGATAAGGGGCCAGCCGTCCTCATCATCGAGCGCGAATTCCCCGCCGAACTCGGGCTTCCCCGGCTCGTAGCCTTCGGGATACAGTGTCAGCGACCACATTTCGAAATAACAGTGCCCGGGTTCGGTTGAATCGGGCCGCGCGCGGTACGCAATCGAGTTTCCATACAGTGGATGGAACTTGAAGTTCGGAAAGATTGACCACTGGCTGCCCCATCGGTCGATCACGTCGCGGTCAGGCAGCCTGATGCCTGCCCCCGCGTTCCACGCATAGAGCTCGTCGATGAAGCGCTTCGAAAATTCTCCGGGCGGCGATGACCGTAGCGATTCCGCGATGTGCATATCTTTGGCCAGCACATGGCTGTTGAGCTGTTCATTGAGCATGCGCAAGAACGAGATCGCTGTTTCGGCCTCCGATGACGCGCCGAGGCCCATGTTGTTTTTGACAGTGCCCTTCACGTCGGCATCAGGATCTTTGGCGAGGCTCTGGTGACCGTTGGGATAGGAGCGCTGAAAGTCGTGCGGGTTGGGAAAGGCATCTCCGGCGTCCCCCGTCAGTTGCGTGTGGGTGCCCCGCAGGTGCCATCCCTCCATGAAGGCTTCCAAGGCCAATTTCCAGTTCGCCTTGAGCCGCACACCCTTCCACCAGTTGACGCGCATGGCGTCGAGGCGCAGTGGGTCCAAATTCTCGGGAACGGGCCGCAGAAACTCGAGCAGGGGCGGCGCCTTGAGGTCCATGTTGATGAACACGCACCCGGCCCAGGTGCCGACCTGGCATTCGACAAGCCTCAGATCTGCCGGATTCATCACCCGGTCCTCAAACCCCTCGTGCCCGTACATCGGTATCGAGGGTGAACCGTCAAGGTGCCATCGCCATGCATGAAACGGGCAAACGATCTGGCCCCCGCGGAAGGTGCCACATCCTTCAGCCAGCTGTGTGCCGCGGTGTCGGCACTGGTTCTGAAAGGCCTTGATCTCATCGGTATTCGTTCGGACGATGAGCACCGAGTACTGAGCCACCCAGTACTCGACAAAATCGCCAACGTTGGGAATCTCCTCTGACCGGCACGCCATCTGCCAGACGTGCGGCCACAGCTTTTCGTTTTCGAGTTCAAAGAAACTCTGGTCGATATACCGTTCCCGCGGAATGAAGGTTCGGTCGGTGACCGCGAACGGGACTTCGGCGAAGGAGCCGTTGACCTTTGTCCCGGCTTTTGCGGTGATTGATGCCATCTGTCGTCACACCTCCGTTATGTTGCGAGTTCAAGATCGGTCGAGATCGATGTGTCGTCGTTCATGAGCCCGGTCGCCAGGCGTGGCCACAGTGCATGCGACCCCATGTTCACGACGTGGCGGCCTAGCTGTTGCGCCCAATAGGTCTCCGATCCCCACTCTTGCCGCCACGCCCACAAGCGACGAGTGAAGTGATGAAGCGGATACTCCTGCGACATGCCCATGGCACCGTGAACTTGGTGGGCATCGACAGTGACGTCGCCGGCGGCTCGGCCGACGGTCGTCTTGGCTGCGGCCACTTCGAAAGTCGCGTCCGTGCCGACAACCTCGAAGCGTCGAAGAGCAACCGCCGCGGCGAGGGCGGCAGCCTCCGTCTCTGAGGTGAGCCGAGCGAGTCGCTGCGCTACCGCTTGGAACCGTCCAACGGGGCGACCGAACTGGTGTCGTTCGCCGCTGTAGCGGACAGTGAGTTCAGCGACAGCTTCCAGGGCCCCCGCCATGACCAGTGCCCGTGAAAGTGCGCCCCGCAGTTGAAGTTCATCGCCAACGGTGGGCGCGACGGGAGCCATCCGTCCAGAAGCTAGGGTGGCGTCGTCGAAGGTGAGACTGTCCCTGGGCTCACCTGCGACATTCCGACCGCGGGCAATGGTCGCCTCGCGGGGATCCAACAGGACCGCGGCGATGCCGTCCTTGCTCGTTGCCAGCGCGACCACCGCTGTCACCTGCCCACCCCAAGGCACCCGTTGCAGAAAACCACTCACTCGGCTTCCCTTGAGCACCAAGTAATCAGCGGGACGGGGCAAAGGGACGCTGAGGGGACCTTGCGGCAGCGCTAATCCGGCTTCGGCCACCAGCCAGCCGCCCAACAGCCCGCTCATTTCGGCCAGCGGCAGCGCAACCGCGTGGCGTCCCGCCATCCGCAGCAACGCGGCGACATCCGAAAAGCTCCCTCCTACTCCACCGGCGGACTCTGGGACCCCGACAGACGCCAAGCCGCCGTCAGCCAGTACCGCCCAGAGATCCGGCATCCAACCCAGCGCCTCGGCTCGCTGACGCGCGTGCGGCGCGGCGTAGTGGCCGAATAGCCGCGCGAGGTTTTCCTCGAATAGGGCGCTGTCGTCCGTGTGCGCGCTCATCCTGCGCGTCCCAGGTCGCGGGCGATCACTGATCGCAGTACCTCGGTCGTCCCGCCGCGGATGGTGTAGGACGGCGCGACGAGAATGGCTTGCGCGAGCAGCGATTCGAAATTCGACGCAGACGTCGGATCGGGATCCTCCTCGATCAAGCCCTGCAACGTCGCGACGACCTCCTGTTCGAAGCACGTGCCGAGATCCTTGACCATGGCTGCCTCGACCGCGGGCGTTTTCCCGGCCTGCAGGGCGCGAGCAACAGACAGCGACATCTGCCGAAGTGCCCAATACCGGGCCGTCAACTGGCCGATCCGCACGAATGCCAAATGGGACCCGTTTCCATCACTTTTTTGGCTCGACGACGCCGGTGTCTGCTCGATTGCAGGTGCCCGTTCGGCGACGAAGTGCTCCAGCAGGTGCCACGTAGACAGGAAGCGTTCGGGTCCTGAGCGTTCGTGCGCGAGCTCCGAAGTGACTTGCTGCCAACCCTTTCCGATCTCGCCAAGAACCATCTGATCTGGGACGAAAACTTCGTCGAGCACAACCTCGCAAAAGTGTTCTGATCCGTCGAGGAACCTAATCGGGTTGACGGTCACCCC
>Ga0335075_10012042_pt1 | contig 13079 bp, 7 predicted proteins | sample Lox_Sample_24_FD_206723 | JGI IMG/M metagenome (GOLD analysis project Ga0335075, IMG submission 206723) | Soil microbial communities from Loxahatchee National Wildlife Refuge, Florida, United States - Lox_Sample_2.4 | ecosystem: Environmental > Terrestrial > Soil > Wetlands | place: USA: Florida... | reverse complement strand
ACCGTCCCGGCGCTTCGCTCCATCGGCGGCCGGTTCATCCCACCCGTCACCCTGAGGACGCAGCCCCGGTCGCGAACGCGCAGCCTGCGGAATTTCCGCTCGATGCGCGCTGCATCCTTCATGCGCGCGATCCGCACGTCGATCTCCGCCTCCGCTTCCGCTGCCACCACATTCCCCCGCGTCCCGCCGCGAATCACCCCGGCATTCACCGTCAGCCCTCGCTCCAGCTCAGTAAATCCGCGAACCTGCTCCAGCTGCCACGCCAATTCGTGGATCGCGCTGTGACCGCTCTCGAAATCCACGCCCGCGTGCCTGGCCACTCCCGTCACGTGCACCGTGTAATTGCCCACTCCCTTGCGCGCTGTCTTGTACGCGCCCTTCAGCCCCTGAGCCGGCTCCAGCACAAACACCGTTGCGGATTGCCGGGCCAGCTTTTCCGTAATCGCCCGCGATGCCGCGCTCCCTACCTCCTCATCGCTCACCAGCAGCAGAATCACCGGCCGCCGCAGATCGCCGAGCGACTCCACTGCCGTCAGCGCCATCGCCACGCCCGCCTTCATGTCCAGCACCCCGGGTCCCCACGCTCGTCGCTCCGCGACCCGGAACGGCATCGTCTTCAGCGTTCCCATCGGCCACACCGTGTCCAGGTGACCGAGCAGCAGCAGCGGCGATCCTCGTCTTGGCCCAAACCGCAGTTCCAGCACGTCCCCGAATTCCCGCTGCCGGTGCCGCCTCGCTCGTCCCCCCACCCCGCCCGCCATCTCCTCCACGGCAGCCACGCACCTGTCCACAGCCGCCTTGTCGTCGCTCGGCGACTCGATCTCCACCATGCGGCGTATCCGATCCATCAACACCGGCTCGAATCGAGCCATGGTCTCCAAAATCGAAGAATTAGCATAACCATTTGATTTATCAGTGCTTGCCATGGGGGTAACCTTTCTGAGTACTGTGACCTGCGGCATCTATGTTGTGGCTATTTTGCCACACCGCAACTTCCTTCTCGCCGCGCTAGTCTATGTGTTCAACGAGGATTCAGCTTGCCCGATTCACCGCACCTGGAAAATACCATTTCTTCCCCCGTGGAATTCTCCGGCGTTGGTCTCCACAGCGGCGCGCCCGTGCACATGCGCCTTCTTCCCGCTCCTGCCGGCTGTGGCGTCGCCTTCCGGCGCACCGACCTCGACAATTTCGAAATCCACGCCACCGGCCGCAACGTTGCCAAAGTCAGCTATGCCACCAGCCTGATGCGCCAGGGTGTCCTCATCTCCACCACCGAACACCTTCTCTCAGCGCTCCTTGGCATGGGCATCGACAACGTCATCGTCGAGCTGGACAATCTCGAGCTCCCCATCCTCGACGGCAGCGCGCTGCCCTACACGCTCGCCTTCCGTCGCGCCGGACTCAAACCGCAGCGCCGCCGCCGCCAGTATCTGCGCATTCTCAAGGATGTCGAGGTTCGCGAGGGCGACAAGTTCATCGGCGTCTATCCCGGCACCGGCTATTCCGTCTCCTATTCGATTGACTTCCCCGCACCCATTGGCCGCCAGGGCTATCGCGTCGATCTCGCTACCGGCGCCTATGAGCGCGACATCGCCCCGGCCCGCACCTTCGGCTTCCGCGAAGACGAGCAGAAGCTCCGCAACATGGGCCTGATTCGCGGAGCCACGGAAGAGAGCGTCATTGTCCTGGCCCGCGACGGCGTCCAGAACGGTCCGCTGCGCTTTCACGACGAATTCGCGCGCCACAAGGTCCTCGACCTTATCGGCGATCTGGCCCTTGCCGGCCACCACATCCTGGGCCACGTCATCGCCGAGCGCGCCGGTCACGCCATGCACACCGCGCTCGTCTCGCGTCTGTTGCGCGACCGCTCCGCCTGGGAACTGGTGACGCTTACCCCCGACAAACCCCGGACCAGGGTCGTTCCGGCAGCCGCTCTCGCCACAGCCTGAGCGCGCCGGCCTGTCCCTGCAGAGCTATCCCGCGCCATCTCTCCCGTGCTGCCGCTAAAAGAGGTGCTCCCCTTCGTCGTGCCTCGGAGTCCGATTCTCCGCCTCTGCCTCCGCCCGCACTTTCGCCACGGACTGCCAGTTGTCCTTCTTCGCATGTTCCAGGAAAAACGGCGGCAGCGGCATCGCCAGGCGGCGGCTCAGCGTCTCCGCATAACCCTCATACAGCGCCCGCAGCTCCTTCAGCCGCTCGCTCGACCGCTCGTCGCGGCAGACGCGCACTCCCGCCGCGCACAGCTGGTCGTAGATCAGCCCGAACCGCTCCGGCGGCAGCCGGTCCGGATCAGGCTTCATCGGCCTGGCAGACAGGATCTGCGAAATATCCACCAGCGCGTGACGCGCCATGGCGAAGGTCAGCTGCGCCTGCCGGGCGGTCTGCTCCTGCACGCCCGCGATGAGCAGCGCACACGTGTCCAGAATCGCAGTCAGCGCTCCCAGCCAGCTCTGGTTCGTGTGCTGCGATCGAAACAGGCACAGCAGCGGATAGGAGATGTGGCTCTCCAGCAGCTCTGCCGACCACCGCTCCCACTCCGCCAGCAGCACCGTCAGCGCCGCGTTCCCCCCCTCGAACGAATGCCGTTTGATCAGCTCAAACGCCGTTGGCGGGGACCCGGCACGCGCATCCAGCAGCGCAATGTTCACCTCGCGCCGCGAAAACGCGCCGTACAGCACCGGGAAATACCCGATGACCAGCGCGACAAATCCGAGTCCGACGCCCGACTCCAGAACCATGAGCCCACGGATCGGCAGCTCCCGGGGCACCACGTCCCCCAGTCCAAGCGTGAACAGCGTGGTGCCGCTCGCGTACAGATCGGTCAGCAACGGGTTCGCCGCGCCACGCGGATCGACAAACGGAGCGGGAAACGCCCAGTAAATCAGCCCGAAGCCAACCACCAGCCCCGCCGCCCATGCCGCGATCAGGATCACCAGCGACAACGGCCCGTAGAAGCTCAGCATCGTCTCGCGCTTGCGCTCGTGGCGCACCCGGTGCGCCACCCACCACCACGGGGTCCATGTCAGCCGGTAAAAGAGCCGCGTCAGCCGGAAGCGCCCGGTCGCGCGGCGCGGCAGGATCACCGTCTCGAACGCGTCCAGCAGCACCGAGACGAGGCACAGAACGCCGACGAGGCAGCGAAACGGATGCATCTCCGCCAGCAGATCAGGAATCGCCGCCGCCGTCAATCGCGGCAGTTCACTGGGGTATGACAAAAAGCGTGATCGACGCCCCCGGGAAGGTGTAGCCGATCGTGCTCGTCGTTCCTCCGCCCGACGGCGGTGTCACCGTCACGCTCGGCTGGGCCACAATCGCGTTCAGATTCGCGTCGCTGTACTGGAACACCTGCGCCGCACCGGGCGTTGTCACATTCTCGAGCGACAGCGTGGTGCTCAGCGCACCGTAGGTCTTGTTGATCACCACCACCGTCACCGCGTTATCGCTCGATCGCAGCGCTCCGTAGACCGCCAGCTGATTCTGCGCCGCCGCGTTTGTCCCGGTCGCATCGCACGCTGCAGCCGCCGTCCCCGAGCACGACGCCAGCGCCGTGCCTCCAAACATCGAATCGCTTCCGTCGTAGTTGCGGTAGATCGCGAACGCCATCAGCCCCGGCGTCTGCGTCGAAGTGGGAGGGCCCCACAGCGCGCCCAGGTCCAGCCCGTATTGCCCGAAGATGCCCAGCACGTCCGCCTGCGCCAGCGCCCCGTTCATGCTCTCGAGGCCGCCCCAGTTGTACTCGTCGATCGCTGTCTTCGTCCCCGGATAGTCCTTCGCGACCCACGATTTCAGCATCGGAATCAGCTCCGGCGCCTGCAGCGGCACGCTGCAGCTCGTCGTGTAGTTCGCATCTGTCGGGTAATTTGGCTGCGGCTCGTTCGGATCGGTATACGTCGGATCCCACAGCACCCGCGTCGAGTTCAGCCGCGCTTGCTGCTCGGCCGTGTCGCCCGCCGTTGTCAGCCCCACCGACGACCCGTTGTAGGTCGCTGCGTAGTATCCGTGGATGTCCACGTAATCCAGCAGCCGCATCCCGTAAGTCGTCTGCGCGTTCGCAAACTGCTGCAGGTAGTACTCGATCATCGGCACGCCGCCGTGCGCCTCGCGGTCCGTTGGGTCGTCCCACGGCTGATAGCACGCCCCGTGGCTCCATCCGTTCTCGATGTCCTGCTTCGAGTAGAAATAGTTCCACCAGTAGTCGATCACCGGCCCGCTCACCAGCGCCGTTGGATCGATGGTCTTGATCGCCAGCGCCTTGCTGATCCCGCCGTAGGTCACCTCGTCGTACGTCGACGCCACCGGATGCACATCCCTGTGCACCGCATCCCACCACGCCGGCTCGTTATCGAGGTCCCAGATGTTCACGCCCTTGCCCGTGCCTGTCGCCGGATTCGCCTGGCCGTAGAGGCCAAGGATCTGGTTCACCCATCCCCCTGCCCATGTTCCCTGCGCCCACGTCGTCGTCGCCGCGCTCGCCGCAGGCATCGTCGCCGCGGAGTTTGCCGGCGGCGGCTCGGAAACGCTGGTGATCGCCGCCACGGTCGCGTTGCCGTAGATGTCGCACCCGCTCGCGCTCGTGCATCCGCCGCTTCCCTGCTTGTAGACGCCGTTCCCGCAGTTGCCCACGTAACTCTGTTGCCCCGGATACGATGCCTCAGTAAAACTGCACGCTGTCGTGCTGCTGTTCGTCACCCATCCCAACACCGGCACCGTCCCCAGCGCCTCTGTGCCTTCGCCGTGCACGCTGGAAATAAAGCTCGTGAATGCGCCCCCGCCGATCATTCCCCCCGCACCCTGCCCATTCAGGAAGTAGTAATCGCTCGCCGAATTGCTCGTATTCGCCTGGTAGTTGTAGCGCGAGGTGTTGTCGCCGCCCCACCGCGCCACCGGAACGTTCCCCTGCGCGAGGTCCACATTCGTCAGCGCGTAGGAATTCATTCCGTAGATCAGCGGGCTGATCACGTGCAGCGGATCCCCCGCGTCCACCGTCAGCGCCGGGCCCGTCGACGCCGCCGGAGCCGCCAGCGTTACCGTCACGCTTCCGCTCACGCTCGTATTGCCCACCGACGTCGCTGTCACCGTCACTGTCGCCGGCGCCGGATACGGCGTCTCATACAGTCCGCTGCCGCTGATCGACCCCACGCTTCCCGTCCACCCCGCCGGACCAGCCACCGACCAGCTCACGCTCTTGTTGTAGGCGCCCGTCCCACTCACCGTCGCCGTAAACTGCTCGGTCGTTCCAATGGTTGCTGTCGCCGGATTCGGCGTCACCGTCACGCCCGTGATCGTCGGCAGCGCCGTCGTAATCGGCAGTGTGGCGCTCCCGGTTTTCGTCGTGTCCTCCGTCGACGTCGCCGTAATCGTGGCTGTCCCGGTCGTCGCTGGCGCAAACAACCCGGCGCTTGAGATGGTCCCAATTCCCGCCGGCCCCACCGCCCACGTCACCGTGCTCGAATAAGCACCCGTGCCCGTCACCGTCGCAGTGGCCTGCGCCGTTTGTGCCGTGGTAATCGTCGCCGGGCTCACTGTCACCGTCACGGCCGTAATCGCCGGCACCGCATTCACCGTCACCGTCGCGCTGCCCGACTTCGTCTTGTCCTCCGTTGACGTTGCCGTAATGGTCGCCGTCCCCGTCATCGAAGGGGTAAACAACCCCGCGGCTGAAATCGCCCCAATCCCTGTGGGGCTCACCGACCACGTCACGCCCGTGCTGAACGCCCCCGTCCCCATCACCGTCGCCGTGGCCTGGCTGGTCTGCGCCGTGGTGATCGTCGCTGGATTCGCCGTCACCATCACGCCCATGATCGTTGGCGCCGCCGTCACCATCAGCGTCGCGCTGCCGGACACGGTCGTATCCTGGTTCGACGTCGCTGTGATCGTCGCTGTCCCCGTCGTCGCCGGGGTAAACAAGCCCGTATTCGAAATCGTTCCAATCCCCGCCGGGCTCACCGACCAGGTCACCGCGTTGCTGTATGCCCCCGTCCCCGTCACCGTCGCCGAAGCTACCGCGGTCTGTGCCGTGGTAATCGTCGTCGGGCTCACCGTCACCGTCACGCCCGTGATTGCTGACGCCGCACCCACCGTCACCGGGGCGCTTCCCGACTTCGTTGCATCCTCCGTGGACGTGGCCGTGATTGTCGCCGTCCCCGTCGTCGCCGGCGTAAACATGCCCGCGCTCGATACCGTCCCCATACTCGACGGGCTCACCGACCACGTCACCGCGCTCGAATAATTCCCCGTGCCCATCACGGTTGCGGTCGCCTGCGCCGTTTGCGCTGTCGTGATCGCCGACGGACTCACGGCCACCGACACTGACGTGATCGTTGGGTTCTGTGGCGGAGGGCTGCTCGTCCCGCTGCTTCCGCACCCCACTGCGGCCACCGCTGCCAGCACTGCGGCACCTACGCCCATCGACCAACGCATCGCCCGCATTCTCTTTGCCTTTCGATTGCCAAACCGATTTTGTGGAGCATTGTACGCGTTTCGCCGCACGTCTCGATGTGCCCGCCAGCACCTCCCTGACTCCGTCTCCAGCCCGACAGAATCATTTCATTTCTCTGTGATCCTCTGAGTTCTCTGCGGTAAAAACCCTCAAATCGAGTCAATCTTCATCGGTTACACTCTCAGGGCATTCTTTTGGAGGAGCTTGTGACCATCCACCGCCCTCGCCGCGCGCACACTCCGCTTCATCCGCCTTTCCTGTTTCTTCTCTGCCTCGCCGCAGCCCTGCCCGCCGCAGCCCAGTCGCGCAAACCCGTCCACCACCCCGCGACACCCGTATCCCGTGACCAGTTCATCGCTGACCTCCGCGCGCACATCCATCACGTCTTCGTGGTCTACCAGGAGAATCGCTCCTTCGATTCCTACTTCGGTAATTTCCCTGGCGTCGACAACCTCGCCACGCCCGAGGCTCGCGCGCATGGCTTCCGCCAGTGGGACTCCATCGGCCACGCCTGGATCGTTCCCTTTCTCCGCAATGTCCCCGACTCCCTCGACGCCGATCATTCCCGCGAGGCCCTGCTCACCAAATCCGATAACGGCCGCATGGACGACTTCGTTGGCTACGAAGAAAAGAACCTCGTCGAGACCTCCGACGCCAGCCCGCAATACGCCCGCCAGATCGGCATCCTCACCATGGGGCACGACGACTGCCGCACCGTCCCCTTCCTCTGGATGTACGCGCACCACTTCACCCTCTACGACCACATTTTCCAGGCGATGTATGGGCCCTCCACCCCAGGCAACATCGATCTCATCGCCGGCCAGACCGGCCAGACCCAGGCCGCGCGTCATCCCAATGAGAAGTTCAAGTCGTATGTCACCCCCGGCGAACCTGTCGTCGACGATGATGAGCCTGATTTCGGCCCGTATGCCTTTCCCTACCAGGCCAAAGGTCCGCATCAGCTCGACCAGACCTACGCTACGCTGATGCTCACGCTGAAAGGCCGCGACGCGGACAAGGACGCCAAAGTCGACACCGACGACGTGAAGGACGACCTCGGCGCGCTCGGCCGCCTCAACCATCAGGACATTCCCTGGGCCTGGTACCAGGAGGGCCTTGGCAACGGAGAGGGCAACAATCACCCCGCCTATATCACCCACCACAACTCCCCGCAGTATTTCGGATACATCCGCCAGAACCCCGGGATGTGGAGCGGCGAGCACGACCTCTTGCAGTTCTTCACGGACATCGGCCACCACACCCTGCCACCGAAGAGCGTCGTCTTCATCAAGGGCGGCGCCCTGAATCCCTTCGGCTGGAAGCCCGCCAATCCCCGCGCCCGCAACATCCTCGGCGACGACGACCACCCCGCCTACTCCGACTCACAGCTCTCTGAATCCCTCGTCGCCACAGTGGTCAACGCCGTCGCCCGCAGCCCTTACTGGAACGACTCCGCCATCATCGTCCTCTGGGACGACTCAGAGGGCTTCTACGACCACGTCCCACCACCGCAATTCGAGCAGTGCCCCGACAACCATCCCTGCGGCGATGGTCCTCGCGTCCCGCTCATCCTCATTTCGCCGTACGCCAAATCCGCCGGCGTCGACTCCGATCCTGGCGATCACGCCTCCTTCGCCAAATTCCTCGATGTGCTCTTCAACCTGCCTCCGCTCGCCTCGCTCCCCGACGAGAAACCGTATCTCCCCGAAGGTCCGCGCGACACCCTGCCGCAGCTCACCGATCTTACTGGCGGATTCGATCCAGCCCGCCTCGCCGGCCGCCGGCCGCCCATCCCCGCCAGCCAGGCGGAAATTCCCGATCCCATCGTGAATCACTTCCCGCCGCGCATGACCTGCCGCGAAACCGGCGTCGAGCCCATCCCCATCCCCGGAGGCTCCCTCACCTGGCCAAAGGGCTTCACCAACCCCCTGCCGTGAGTGGCAGGAATCAGTTGTCAGTGAACGGTGATCAGTGATTCGCGATCAGCTTCCCCTCTGGGGACTGGCAACTGGGGACTGGGGACCGGCAACCGGGGACTGGGGACCGGCAACCGGGGACTGGCAACTAGGGACTGGGGACTGTCTCCTGTCTCCCGCCTCAACCAAAATTCCGATACTTCTTCCACAACACCGGCCACGAGATCTTCATCCCGCTGCACACATAAATGTCCGGGTGGGATTCGCTCTCTTCGTTTTTCACCCCCTCTGGATTTCCGTTATGTCCCGCCAGCCTGCACGTCGTGAAAACGACGGGCAGGTCCTTGCCGTTCACCCCCACCACAATCAGCGTCTCCGGCGGCGTCTTCGGATAGCTCCAGTACCACGCTGAATTCGTCAGGCTGATCGGTGTGGGCAATCCATACGCAGGCCCAAACAGCTCCAGCGCGCCTTCCTCGCCGTAATTCCCCACGATAATCCCGTAGCTCGCCCGCTCCTGCGGCGTCAGTCCGTCCCGCACCTCGGCCACGGCTCGAACCAGGTCGTGCCAGCCAATCTCCTCGCGCAAATCACCGTTGTGGTTCAGCGCATACTCTCTGAGCGGACCGCTCGCCGCCAGCGGCACAATCTGCGCCATCAGGTAGAGCCCATAGCCCACCACCGCCACCAGCACCACGCCCCACGCGGTCCTGCGCCACACCGGGCGCCACCCCGCGCTCCAGCGCTCGCAGGCCACCGCGCCCATCGCCACCAGCATCGGATACGCCGGCGCGATGTAGTAGAACCGCGCCCGCGTCGCCGCAAACAGCGCCAGGGGGACCACGAACATCCACCCCACCATCCGGTACCGCCTGCTCCGGAAGTACGCCACCAGCCCCGCAATCCACAGCGGCGCCGCACACGCGTTCACATCCAGCAGCCACTGATACTTCCAGAATCCCGCCGCGCGCCCCTCGCCCACATCCCGCTTGTGGATGTGCTGCAGAAACGTCAGGGTGATGAAGTGGTGCCGTGCTTCCCATACCAGGTTCGGCAGGAACATCAGCAGCGCCAAAGCCGTCCCCGCCCAGAACCATCCGCTTGCAAACCATCGTCGCGCGCTCGTCAGCGCCATCCCGGCCAGAATGCCGGCAAAGAAAAAGCAGACGGTGTATTTCGTCTCCAGCGCCAGCCCCGCCGCCGCTCCAATCGCCAGCCACCATCGGCCCTCCTCCGACTTCAGCAGCCGGATCACCGCATACGCGATCAGCACCCACCACAGCAGATCGAACGTTGAGTACTGGAACTCTGTCCCTTCGAACATCGGCAACGGCGACAGCGCCACCGCCAGCGCCGCCGATGCCTGCGCCAGCCGCCCTCCGCCCAGTTCCCGCGCGATGAACCCGGCCAGCACCACGACGAAGAATTGCGCGATCACCGAAAACAGCCGCAGCCCCGTCAACGACAGGCCAAACCACGCCATCGACACCCGCTCTACCGCGGCCGTAAACGGCGGGACCGCCACAAAACCCCACTCCAGATGCCGCGCGTCGCTCAGGAACTGCAGTTCGTCCCGATGGAACCCGTACCGCCCATTGGTCAGCATGTGCAGCACGGCCATCGCCGCCGCAATCCCCAGCACCCACGTCGTGCCGCTGCGCGTCCTTGTCGCTTCCTCAGGGCCCACAACGACACGCGTCGCCACCCTCTGCGCCTCCAGGCACAGGTTCAGGATACGCAGCATCTCTGCCCGTCGTTCCCCGCCCAATTGCATGCTTTTGGAATTCGCTGCCCGGCTCTTCGCTAACCGCTTTTCAGCTGACCGCTTCTCCGCCAGCCGGTTCTTAGCTCACCGCCTCTTCGCTAGCCGGCTTTCAGCTGACCGCTTCTCAGCTGCGCTCAAAACACCCGCAGATCGCCCTCGACCCTGGGTGCGTTCACCAGCAGACCAAGCTCTCCCGCCATGCGCTCCAGAAACGCTCGCGTCGCCGGCTGCACCGGCACCATCGGCAACCGGTAGTTGTCTGCGATCCGTCCCGTCATCGCCAGAATCGCCTTCACCGGCCCCGGGCTCGTTTCTTTGAAGAGCCCCTGCATCAGCCGATAGTATTTTCGGTTGATCAGCCGCGCCGTGGCCCAGTCGCCCTCAAGCGCCGCCCGCACCATCTGCGCCAAATCTGCCGGAATCAGATTCGACGCCACCGACACCACACCCGCGCCGCCCACCGCGACTACGCCCAGCGCCATCGTGTCGTCACCGGAATAAACGCGGAAGGTACGCGGCGCCTGCGTGATCAGCTCCGTAATCTGTACCAGGTTTCCGCTCGACTCTTTCACGCCCTCAATGTTCGGCGCCGCCTCGATCAGCCGCAGCACCGTCGCCGGCTCCAGGTTCGCCGATGTTCGTGAAGGAATGTTGTAGAGCACCACCGGCAGCTTCACCGCCTGCGCCACGGCTTTGAAGTGCTCGTACTGCCCTTCCTGCGTCGGCTTGTTGTAGTAAGGGTTCGCCGTTAGAATCGCCGTCACGCCCGGCACCTGCGCAGCCGCGCGCGCTCTGGCTACCGCCTGCCGCGTTGCGTTGTGCGTGCATCCGGCCCACACCGGCACGCGTCCCGCCGCCGCCTCGGCCACAATGCGGATGACCTCGAGCCACTCCGCCTCGTCCAGCGTCGGTGTCTCGGCAGTCGTCCCGCACGCCACCAGCCAGTCGATGCCGCTCTCCACCTGCCAGCGCGCCAGATCGTACAGCGCCCGCTCGTCGATACTCCCATCCGCCCGAAACGGCGTCACCAGCGCGGTCCCGCAGCCCTGCTGCTCCATAACAAGTCGAGTCTACACTGCCCTTCGCGCCGCTCTCCGGCTCTCGCGTCTTTCGTACAGCTTGGCGTCGATCAGGAAACGGAACCAGAACGTCTGCAGCACAAAAAAGATTAAGCCCTCTGTGCCATCCATAAATCCCGCCCGCAGAAAATAGCGGTAGAAGAAGAGCGCGAACGGCCGCACAAACAGCGGAGACCGGTTATACAGTCCGCGCAGGTATCGCTTCCGCTCCACCGGATTTCCGGAGAACTGCCCCGCGATCCGGCCCTGGCTATCCCCCTCCGACAGCTCCTCAACCTCGGCGTCCGACCAGCGGTTATGCCGGAACGTCCACTCCGTCAGCGGCATGCGGATATCGTCGATCATGTGCGCCCGCAGCCGGGCGGTCTGCCCCGAGGTCACGTAGAAATGCTGATCGTAGCGCCGCGTCTCGCAGCGGCCCAGGCCGTTACGAAACAAACGCATGTGCCAGGTGGGAAACATCGCGCCGTGGCGGATGGGGCGGCCGAGAAAGTGCATGAGCCGGGGCAGATGATAGCCTGCCATCTCTGCGTTCTCGTCGAGCGCCGCGATCTCATCTCGAAGTTCCGGCGTGAGCCGCTCGTCGGCATCGAGATGCAGCTGCCAGCCGTATTTCGGTGCGATGCAGTCGATGGCCCAGTTGCGCTGCGCACCATAATTCTCGAAAGGATGCTCCAGCACCGTGGCGCCAAAGCTCCGGGCGATCTCCAGAGTGCGATCCCGGCTCCCGGAATCCACTACATGGATATCATCCGTGAGCCCGCTCACCGACTGCAAAGTCTGCCCGATCGAGAGCTCCGAATTGAAAGTAAGAATGATGACAGAAGGTTTCAAACCGGCCTCATCGCCAAAAGATGCGCGACATTGAAAAGATAGCGCATGCCCCGCACGCGTAGATGAATGGCGGCATCACCCCTGCGAATGCAGGCGATGCGCCAGCCGCAGCCCCAGTGCCACGGCCGGAAACGTCGAGTTGGCCTGTCCCGTGGTGGGGAAGACGCTGGACGAGGCGATGTGCAGGTTCTCCACTCCGTGCACCCGCAAATCGCTGTCCACCACGCTGCTTTGCGGATCTCTGCCCATCCGCGTCGTGCCCGCCTGGTGATATCCATCCGCAGCCTGATCTCGCACCCGGTCCGCCAGCTCCTCCTGGTGGTAGCGATATTCGAGCCGGGCGATCCCGACGGCGCGCAGCGCCGCATCCAGCACGCGGTGCGATCGTACGACGCTGTCTACGTCATTCACCGTGAATCGCAGGTCGATGGCCGCGCGCGGCAGGCCGAAGCGGTCAGCCTCGTCCGCCAGCGTGATCCGGCTCTCCTCGTTCGGCTCCTGCTCGCCGTGGTAGTGCAGCGCGTATTTGCCCGCGGCGTTCCGCACCAGGAACCCCGGCTTGCGGGGTTTCGACAGAAAGCGATCGCGCACGATCCTCGCGACATCCCTCGCTCCGGCCGGCGCACCCACGACCGCATTCCACAAATGCGCCCCGTAATGCCGCGGCTTCGGGCCGATGTGCGCGATGCGGATGCCCTCCGGCAGAATTCTGCGCCCCGTCGGCGGAAAGCTTAGCGCCAAAAATACACCGGAGAGTACTCCGCTGCGATGCCGGTAATCGTAGAACGGTGGATTGTCCGGCCAGAACGCGAGGTTGAGCAGTCGATGTTCACGTTGCGCCTCATCGCTCAACATCAGCCGCCGGCGCGTGAAGCATCCCGTCGCGTCCTTCTCGAAATCGAAATCGGCGACCGAGTCGGGCCGCGTGAACACGATATCCGCGATCTTGCCCGAGATATGGCCCATGTAAAAGCGCCCCAGCGGTCCGCCCGCACCGCCGAACAGGCAGGGCAGCCGCCGCTGCACCGCCAGCAGCAGGCGCGTGG
>Ga0335075_10012041_pt1 | contig 13080 bp, 9 predicted proteins | sample Lox_Sample_24_FD_206723 | JGI IMG/M metagenome (GOLD analysis project Ga0335075, IMG submission 206723) | Soil microbial communities from Loxahatchee National Wildlife Refuge, Florida, United States - Lox_Sample_2.4 | ecosystem: Environmental > Terrestrial > Soil > Wetlands | place: USA: Florida... | reverse complement strand
CCGCACGACGTTCGCGGCCACGTACTCCGACACGCTCGGCACTTCGCTCCAGTTCCTGCAATCGGCACTCGCCAACACCCTGGTCAATCCTGCCGGAACGCCGGTCAACAGTCAGACGGGCGCTCCGGTCCTGCTGACGAACCAGCTGCTCAGCCTGCAGTCCGGTGTGTCGCGGAATGCGATATTCTCGGCCAGCCTGATCACCACGTTCCCGCGCGATACCGTGGCGCTCTCTGTCGTCAATCAACAGTCGAAGCTGGTCGCCAATGCTCCCGGGACCAGCGGGTACTCGCAGCGCTCGTGGACGGGAAGCATTGCCTGGACGCACGCTTTGACACCGCGCCTGAGCGCTGCTGCGTATCTCGACGGAGGCGAAACGAACTCCCTGGCGGTCGGCAGCGGATTGACCCCCGTCGCCGGCGGGCAGCTTTCACTCGTCTATCAGTTCACACCGACGCTAACGGGCAGCGCCCTCTACGGCATCACCAATAGCTGGGAATCGAGCGGCAACGCGCTGCAGAATATCGTCATCCTCGCCCTGCAGAAGACATTCTGATACGGTATCATGTACGCCGACTATTATGGATTCTCCGATATGCCGTTCCGGCTGACGCCGGACGGGCGGTTCTTCTTCGCGAGCGGCGAGCATAGCCGCGCGCTCTCGCATCTCGTATTTGGCCTCGCGCACCAGGAAGGCTTCGTGATCGTTACGGGCGAGGTCGGCGCCGGCAAGACCATGCTGCTCGAGCGGCTCTGGGAACGGCTCGACCGGGCCTCCTATCTGGTCGCGCGGGTCGACACGGCACAGGTGCCGGCCGACGACCTCCTGCGCCTTGCGGCAAGCGGCTTCGGGGTCGCTCCTGCCAAGGACAAGGCGGCGCTGCTCCGCGGCGTGGTCGAGGCGCTTCGCGCCGGGCGCGCCGCTGGCCGCCGCTGTCTGCTCGTGGTCGACGAAGTGCAGGCGCTCGATCTTGCCGCGCTCGAAGAGCTGCGCATGCTGTCCAACTTCACCGAAGGCGGGCGCTCGCTGCTGCAGGCTGTCCTGCTCGGCCAGCCGCAATTCCGTCTGATGCTGGCGCGGCCCGAGCTCGACCAGTTGCGCCAGCGGGTGCTCGCCTCCTATCACCTCGGACCGCTGAGCGCCGAGGAAACGCGCTCCTATGTCGAACACCGGCTGCGCGCCGTGGGCTGGCAGGACCGTCCGCACTGGGAGGAGAGCGCGTTCGGCCTGGTGCACAAATATACGGGCGGCATCCCGCGACGGATCAACCGGCTGTGCGGCCGCGTGTTGCTGCACGGTGCCTTCGAGCGGAGCGACGCCATCTCGGCCGCGATGGTGCAGGTGACGGCCGGCGAGCTGGAGCAGGACCTTGCGGCGCCGCCGAATGCGGAGCCGGCACCGGCACCTGATCAGGTCGCGGCTCTGCTGCCTCGCATCGAGGCCCTGGAGCGCACCGTCGCCCGGCGTGAGCGCGTGTTCGTTCGTCTTTTTGATCTCCTGGCGGACGGCGGAGGCGGCCGATGAGCGGCGCTCAAGGCAAGCCGGCGATTGCCAGCGCCATGACGGTGGACATCGAGGATTTTTTCCAGGTCCAGGCGTTCGCAGAAGCAATCCCGCGCGAGAACTGGGAGGCGATCCCAAGGCGGGTCGAGGCGAATACGGAACGGATCCTCGCCCGCTTCGCGGAGGCCGGCGTGCACGCAACCTTCTTCACGCTCGGCTGGGTAGCCGAGCGTCATCCCGCCTTGATCCGCCGGATTGTCGCCGCCGGACACGAGCTTGCGAGCCACGGCTATGATCATGTCCGCGCCGACCGGCTGGACGAGGCCGGCTTCCGCGCCGATGTCGGGCGAACCCGCCGCCTGCTCGAAGAGCTTGGCGGGGTCGCGGTCCGAGGCTACCGGGCGCCGACCTTCTCGATCGGCTCACGCAACCTTTGGGCATTCCGCGCCCTCGAGGCCGAGGGCTACGCCTACAGCTCGAGCGTCTATCCGGTGCGACACGATCTCTATGGAATGCCTGACGCGCCCCGCTTTCCGTTTCGTCCGGCCGGCGGCGTTCTCTGGGAGCTGCCGATGACAACGCTGCCGCTTGGCGGGCGCAACCTGCCCTGGGCAGGCGGCGGCTATTTCCGCCTGCTGCCCTACCGAATTTACAGGCGCGGGCTCGCGCGCGTCCTCCGCCACGACCGGCGGCCCGGCATCTTCTATTTCCACCCCTGGGAGGTCGATCCCGCTCAGCCGCGCATCGCCAATGCGCGCCTGCTCTCGCGGCTCAGGCACCGGCTCAATCTCGGCGCCATGGAGGAGCGCGTAAGGCAGCTCCTCAGCGACTTCGCCTGGGACCGCATGGACCGGGTCTTTGCCGCCGAACTTGCCGCGGTTCCTTCCAATCCCGTAACGCGAGGCTAGGAGAAAGGGATGGCCGTTCGCTGCCGTCTCCTCGACGCGGCCTCGGAAGCCGCGTGGGATGATTTCGTCCTTTCCAGGCCCGAGGGAACCTTCTTCCACCGCGCGGCTTGGCGCCACGTGATCACAGGCGCGTTCCGCCACCCGTCCTGCTACCTGCTCGCCGAACAGGACGGCGCGATCACCGGGGTGCTGCCGCTCGTCCATGTCAAGACACGCCTGTTCGGGAACGGCCTCGTCTCGCTGCCTTTTTGCGTCTACGGCGGCCCACTCGCGGCCGACAGAGAGACCGAGGCAGCTCTCGAGCACGAAGCGGCTCAGCTTATGCAGAGCAGCGGTGCGCGATTCTGCGAATTCCGCTTCCTTCGTCCCGCCGGTTGCGGATGGCCCGAAAGCCCGGCTCTGTACGAGACATTCCGCAAGAAGCTGGCGCCCGCCGACGAAGCCAATCTGCAGGCGATCCCGCGCAAGCAGCGCGCCGTCGTCCGCAAGGGGATCGCGAACGGCCTCCGCGCGCGCATCGGCCGCGAGGCCGGCCCGTTCTTCCGCCTCTATTCCGAGAGCGTGCGCAATCTCGGAACGCCGGTATTCCCGCGGCGCTATTTCCGCCTGCTGCTCGACCTCTTCGCCGACAGCGCCGAGGTGCTGACCGTCGAGGACGCCGGGCAGCCGATCGCGGCGGTGCTCTCCTTCGTGTTTCGCAACGAGATCCTGCCCTACTATGCCGGCGGCGGTCGCGCCGCGCGCGCCAGGGCCGGCCACGACTTCATGTATTGGGAGGTGATGCGGCGGGCCGTGGCGCGCGGTCTCAATCTGTTCGATTTCGGCCGCAGCAAAATCGGCACCGGCGCGCATGCATTCAAGAAGAACTGGGGCTTCGTACCCGAGCCGCTGCATTATCGGCATCTGCTTGCTCCGGGCGCGCGCATGCCGGAGAACAACCCGCTCAATCCGAAATATCGCATGCTGATCGCCGCCTGGAAGCGGATGCCGCTGCCGCTCGCCAATCTGCTCGGACCGCGCATCGTGCGCGGCATCGGCTGAACCGGTGCGCGAGCTGCTCTTCCTCTGTCATCGCATTCCCTATCCGCCGGACAAGGGCGACAAGATTCGCGCGTTTCACCTGCTTGAGCATCTGGCGCGCTCGTTCGACGTGCATCTTGGTTGTCTCGCCGATAATCCGGCGGATCTGCAGCATGTTCCGACGCTGCGGGCGCAGACGGCAAGCCTCGGCTGCTTTCTGTTCGATCCGAGGACGGCACGGCTGCGTTCGCTCGCGGGCTTGGCCTCGGGAAAGGCGCTCTCGGTCGAATACTTCCACCATCGACGCCTTGCCGCGTGGGTCGCGAGGACGCTGGCCCGCCGGCCGATCACCCAGTTGTTGGTTTTCTCCGCGGCGATGGCCCAGTACGTGATGCGCGGGCCGCGGATCCCGGGAATTCTCGACATGGTCGACATCGATTCCGAGAAGTTCGCTGCCTACGCAGAGGGCTCCGGGCTGCCGATGCGCCTCGTCTGGGCACGCGAGGCGCGGCGGCTGTTCAGTTTCGAGCGCCGGATCGCCCGGCATTTCGACCGCACGCTGTTCGTCTCGCCGGCGGAGGAGGCGCGCTTTCTCGAGCTCGCGCCCGAGTGCGTCGGCCGCACCGGCTGGGTGGAGAACGGCGTCGATCTCGATTATTTCTCGCCGCGGCACGAATTTCCTTCGCCCTTCGGTCCCGGCGAAGAGGCAATCGTATTCACCGGGACGATGGACTACAGGCCGAACATCGATGCCGTGACCTGGTTCGCCGATGCCGTTCTGCCGCTCCTGGCCAGCCGTCGTCGCCGACCGGTTTTTGCCATCGTCGGTGCGGAACCCGCACCTGCGGTCTGCGCCCTGGCCGGACGGGCAGGGGTGCGCGTGACCGGGCGGGTGCCCGACACGAGGCCGTTTCTCGCGCACGCTTCGCTCGTCGTCGCCCCGCTCAGGATCGGGCGGGGCATTCAGAACAAGGTTCTGGAGGCGATGGCGCTCGGCCGCCCGGTCCTGGCGTCAGCTTCGGCCGTGGAAGGGATCCGCGCCGTCGCTGGGCGTGACGTGCTGGTCGCGTCGGAGGCCGGCGCGATGGCCCGACTCGCCGGCGAGGTACTGGATGGCGGGCACGCGGACGTTGGGGCGGCGGCGCGTCGGGCGGTGCTTCGCTTCCACGACTGGCGGGCCACGCTCATGCGTCTCGATCCGATGCTGGCGCCGGCCCACGCTGCCGTTTCCGTCCCTGTCGAGGTCGGCGCATGACCGGCGCGCCTGCCATCCGCCGTGCCCGGCCGGTGCTCGTGCTCGGCCTCGGGCTTGTCATGCTGGGCCTCGTCTTCCACGCCGAAATCGCCTCCGCGATCAAGGTGTGGCTCGCCTCGACCGCCTACAATCATTGCTTCCTCATCCTACCGATGGCGCTGTTTCTCGCCTGGCAGCGGCGCGGTCGGCTCGCCCGGTTCCCCCTGCGACCGACCGCTCTTGCCCTGCCCGCCGCGGCGGTTCTGGGCGCGGTCTGGTTTGTCGCAGATCGGCTGGGTGTCATGGAGGGGCGGCAACTGGTAGCGATGGGCTTCGTCGAGCTTCTCTTCCTCTCGGTGCTCGGCTGGGCGCTCTACGGCGCGATGGCGGCGCCGCTCCTCTATCTTTTGTTCCTGGTGCCGTTCGGCGGGTTCCTCGTTTCTCCGCTGCAATCTTTCACGACGCAGTTTGTCGTGCATGGCCTTGACGTGATCGGCGTTCCGAACTTCGTCACCGGCAATGACATCGAGATCCCCGAGGGCACCTTTCGCATCGCCCAAGCCTGCGCCGGGCTCCGATTCCTGATCGCGGCGACGGCTTTCAGCGTGTTTTATGCCTGCGTCATCTATCGCAGCGTCTGGCGCCGCGTTCTTTTCATACTCGTCTCGCTGTTCGTGCCGGTGATCGCCAACGGCTTCCGTGCGCTCGGCATCGTCTGGCTCGGCCACGTGCTCGGCAGCGCGCGCGCGGCCGCGACCGACCACGTGCTCTATGGCTATCTCTTCTTTTCGATCGTCCTCTTCCTGCTGATCCTGCTCGGCCTCCTGTTCCGCCAGGACCAGATGCCGCCGGCGGTCGATTCCGAGTGGCCGAGGCCGGCCGCGCGCAAGGCGCCGGGTTCCCAGCGTCGCTCCGTTGTTCCCGCCGCTGCACTGGTTGTTCTGGCGGCCCTCTTTCCGTTGCTTGCAGCGAACATCGATCGCGCCGCGGCAGCAACGCGACTTGCCGTACCGGCAAGCTTTCCAGGCTGCGTTTCGTCGCCCGGCTTCGTTGCTCCGTCCGGGCTTGCGCCCAGGGGTGAGGTTGTCCGGCACTTCGCTTGCGGGGACGATTCGGTGGCGCTGACGATCGCCGTGTTCCCCCCGCGCAGCGATCCGCGGTTCGTCATCGACTCGCTGCAGGCGTTTTCCGGCCAGGATGCGGGCGAGGTGGAAATGAGTACGCTCCGTGTCGCCGCCGCAGTCCCTGAGGACTGGCAGCTCGTCGTCATCCGCACGCCCCCGGCCGCCACCGTCAGCGCCCTCTGGATCGACGGAAAGCCCGCCGCCGGTGATCTTCGGACGCGGCTCAGGCAGGCGCTCAACAGCGTGCTCGGTGGCCGGTATGCGCCGCTCGTCGTCTCCATCCGGGTCGCTGGTCCCCCCGCTGAGGCGGAGGGCAAGCTCGCCTCGTTTCTTGCGGCGGGCGGTGCGCCGCCCTCATTCCTCGCTCAATTGGCGTCCCCTCTCACGCCGCCGGAAGTCGCCCTCAGTAGTGGTGATGCCCCGGGGCAGACGTCTCGGCGAGCCGAGCAGTGAAGCTGGCTCCCGGAGTAGGACTCGAACCTACGACCCAGCGGTTAACAGCCGCTTGCTCTACCAACTGAGCTATCCGGGACCGTTCTCCCCACCCGCGTATAGCGAAGCGCCGGCAGCGAAGCAAACCGCGGCAGAGCCGCCGGCGGGAGCCGGAACCATATCGTTCCGGATATGCAAGCTTTTCCCGACCGAAGAGGCCCGTTCGGTTCCGGCCACCATTGCCCGCCTGCCGCGCGGATGATAAGCAAGGCGCATGCCGATCGCCAGCCGGGAGCGATGCAGGTGCCGTTGGGCTGCGCTGGATTGAGTGACAGAGACCGGGAACGAGCATTACCCCAACAACAAGACCGCGGGAGGACATAATGGACGACTATCTCCTTCATCTCATCGACGAGTTCCGCGCAGGCCGGCTCAGCCGTCGCGCCCTGCTTCGCCGCGCGTCGGTCGCCGGCTTGTCCGCGGCCGCATTCGGCCCGTTGCTCGTCTCCGCCGCGTCCGCCGCAACCAGCCCTGCCGCACCTCAGGTAAAGCGCGGCGGCACCATCCGGCTTGCCTCGCAGATTCCGTCGGCAAATCCACAGCCGGTGACCGCCTCCAATGCCGGCGAGGTCTTCACGTACCAGCCTTCGCTGGAATACCTTTGCTATCCGCGGCAGGATTGGACCCTCGATCCGCGCCTCGCAACCTCGTGGAAAGCCGATCCGACGCCGAAGACCTGGAGCTTCATGATCCGTCAGGGCGTGCAGTGGCATGACGGCTCGCCGTTTACCGCGGACGATGTGGTGGCAACCTTCGAGCGACTGCTCAACCCGAAGGTTGGCTCGTCGGCGGGCTCGATTTATCATGGCGTCCTCTCGTTCGGAAACGTCGAGAAAGTGAACGGCACGGAAGTCCGCTTTCATCTCGACACGCCGTTTGTCGATTTCCCGTACCTCGTGTCCGGCTTTGCCTATCAGTCGGCGATTCTGCCGAAAGATTATGAAATGGGCTCGTTCACCAAGGGCGGCATCGGCACCGGTCCGTTCATTCTCAAGCAATATGTGCCGCAGCAAACCGCGACCTATGTCGCTAACCCGCATTATTGGCGAAGCGGCATGCCCTACGCGGACGGCCTCAAGACAACCTACTACGGCGACGAAGCATCGACGGTGCTGGCGATGCAGGCCGGGAATATCGACATCTATCCGGTGGTACCGCTGAAGGGCGCCGAATCCTTGCTCAAGGACCCCAAGCTCACGATCCTCGAGCACGCATCCGCCGATTACCGCTCGCTGCACATGCGGGTCGACCGGCCGCCCTTCGACGACAAGCGCGTCCGCCAGGCGGTGGCGCTTTGCCTCGACCGAGAGGCGATCGTGAAATCGCTTTTCAACGGGGCCGCGATAGTCGCCAACGACCACAGCTTCGCCCCGGTCTATGTCAACGCCGGGTTGGCAAACAAGGAGATCCCGCAACGCAGGCAGGACTATTCCCAGGCCAAGGCATTGCTTGCGGCGGCCGGCCATGCCAATGGCATCAAGGTCCGGCTTACCACCGAGAATCTGCTCGAGATGCCGCAATATGCAGTGGCCATCAAGGCGTACTGCCAGCCCGCCGGCATCGATGTAAGCCTCGATATCATGCCGTCGGCGCAATACTACGGATCGGGCGCCAACCAGCCATGGCTCGTGGTTCCCTTCGGCATGACGGACTGGGCCGCCCGCGGCACGGCCAGTCAGGCCATCATTCCCGAATTCCCTTGCCACGCCGAATGGAATTCGGCGCACTGGTGCGATCCTGCATTCGACAAGCTGTTTGCCGAGTACAATGGCGAGCTCGACCAGCAGAACCGGCAACGGATGGCACTCGCTCTGGCGCGCATCCAGCATGAAGAGGTTCCGGTCGCGATCGGTTACTGGATCAACGCACGCCGTGCGACCACCAGGCGGGTGCACGGCCTGGCTTCGGCGCCGGACAACTTCATTGATCTCCGGGCGGTCTGGCTCGCTTAGAGCGGCTTGCCGCCGCGGTGGCCCGTGACGCAATAGGCAACGGGTTCGTCCCGCTTCGACCCGGGCAGGACGCGCAGACGGCGTGGAAAGCAGGGCCGCGTGCGAGGCACGCGGAAAGCTGCGCATGAGGCGTTTCGTCCTCAAACGCGCCGGGCTCGCCCTCGTGACGCTCTTCCTGGTGTCGGTGATCCTGTTCGCAATCGCGCAGGTTCTGCCGGGCGATGTCGGGCGGGCAATCCTTGGGCCGTACGCCACGAACCAGCAGGTCGTCGCCCTCGACCACCAGCTTGGCGTCGATCGGCCGCTCCTGATCCGCTACTGGAGCTGGGCAAGCGGGTTCGTAACGGGTCGGTGGGGAACGTCGTACCTGATGGATCGCCCGGTGCTGCCGCTTGTGATGCAGCGCCTTGCCAATTCGCTGATCCTGGGCGGATTCGCGCTGGCTCTCATCGCGCCGTTCTCGATCGCCATCGGCGTGCTGGCTGCGCTCCGGGCCGGCCGATGGTTCGATCGTCTGGCCGCAATTGTCGGGCTCTCACTCATCGCGCTGCCGGAATTCGCCAGCGGAATTGTGGTGCTTGTCATCTTTGCGGTCGCCCTCGGCTGGCTGCCGGTTTCCTCGCATGTCCCCGGACCCGATCCGCTGGACTGGTTCCGCCAGCTTCTGCTGCCTTCGATCCCGTTGATGTTCGTGCTTTTCGGCTATATTTCCCGCATGGCGCGGGCAGGCACGGTCGAGGCGCTGCATGCCAATTACACGCGAACCGCCGTGCTCAAGGGGCTTTCCCGGCGCGCGGTCATCTGGACCCACGTGCTGCGGAACTCGCTGTTGCCGACGATCACCGTCATCGGCGTGCAAACGGGCTATTTGGTCGGCGGCCTCGTCGTGACGGAAACCATCTTCAACTACCCGGGAATCGGCAAGCTGATTTTCGATTCCGCGATTGGACACGATCTTCCGGTCCTGCAGGCGGCCGTGCTTCTGATCGCTATATTGTATATGGCCTTGATGCTGGTGACCGACATCATCTACACCCTGCTCAATCCCCGCATCCGGCTCTCGGTTTGAGTGCGGAGCGGCAAGATACGGATCCGCTCACCGTGACGGGCGCCGGCTCTCCGGAGGTCACGACACCGGGCGCTTGCGCTGCGGAGCAGGCTTTCGGTCAGCCGGCCGGCACGCGCCGGTTCGCCGAGCCGGTCCGGGCTCTGCTGCAAAGCCGGACCTTCATCGTCGGCTTCGTCATCGTCGCGTTCTGGGTCGCCGACGCAATGTTCTGGCCGCTGATAGTGCCGCAGAACCCTCAGGCGCTTAATCCCGCGGCAACGCTCGCCGCGCCCTCGCTCGCACATTGGTTCGGCACCGACGATCTCGGTCGCGACGTTTTCTCGCGCACCCTCGCCGGCGCCGCATCGGTGCTCACGGTCGCTCCGGCGGCGACTGCCTTCGGCCTGCTCGGCGGAATCATCATCGGCTTGGTCTGCGGCTATTACCGTGGCCTGGTCGACGATATCGTCATGCGGGTGGTCGATGCGCTGCTGGCATTTCCGCTGATCGTCATCGCCGTCCTGGTCCTTGCGGTACTCGGGCCATCGGTCGTCAATGTGATCCTGGTGATTGGCTTCGTCTTCGCACCGATCGTCGCGCGCACCGTCCGCTCTGCCGTGCTTGCCGAGCGCGAGCGCGAGTATGTCGCGGCCGCGCGGCTGCTGGGCAACTCCGGCCTGACCATCATGGTTGCCGAGATCCTGCCCAACATCACCGCACCCCTTGCAGTCGAGGCGACGATCCGTTTCGGCTACGCCGTTTTTACCTCGGCCACATTGTCCTTTCTCTCCCTCGGCGTTCAGCAACCGTCCCCCGATTGGGGTCTGACGATCAGCCTCGGCCGCGCCAATCTCGAAATGGCGCCGTGGATCGTGCTCTTTCCCGCCGTCGCTCTCGCGACACTCATCGTCGGTATCAACCTCATCGCCGACGGACTTCGCCACGTGCTCGCGGAATGACCGAGCCCGCCGCCGCCCGGGCCGAGAAGCTGTCAGGGTCCCTCCTCGAGATCCAGGAGCTGACGCTTGGCTACCGCCGGCGCGGGAAATGGTCCCGGGTCATCGCCGGGCTTTCGATTCGCCTCGACCGCGGGGAAGCCTACGGCATCGTCGGCGAATCCGGTTGCGGCAAGACAACGGTTGCCATGGCGGTCATGCGGTACCTGCCCCCCAACGCCGAGATCAAGGCCGGGCGGGTCCTGTTTCAGGGCCAGGACCTTCTCACAGCCAGCCCCGCTCGTCTCGAGGAGCTGCGCGGCAATCGGATGGCGATGGTCTATCAGGATCCCGGCTCGGCGCTCAATCCGTCGCTCACGGTGGGGCGACAGATCGCCGAGGTCTATCGCCGTCACCGTCGGATGCGGCGAGCCGAAGCAAGAGACAGCGCGCGGGCGATGCTCGCAACCGTGCAGCTCGCCGACCCGCCGCGCGTCATGGATCGCTACCCGCACGAACTCTCCGGCGGCCAGCAACAGCGAATCATGTTCGCAATGGCCCTCGCTACCGACCCCGATCTGCTCGTACTCGATGAACCGACAACCGGACTCGACGCCACCGTGGAGGCCGAAGTGCTCGACCTCGTCGAGAAGCTGCGAACGAAGTTCGGTGCCGCCATTCTCTTCATCAGCCACAACCTCGGCATCGTCAGCCGCATGTGCGAGCGGGTCGGCGTCCTCTATGCCGGACATCTGGTGGAGGAGGGACCGGCCCACGATCTGTTTCGCGCACCGCGCCATCCCTATACGCTCGGCCTGACGGGCTGCATTCCGCGCCTCGATATGCACAAGCGTCTGCATCGCCTGGAGCCAATTCCGGGCACGCTGCCGCCGGCCGGCGACACCGTTCCCGGTTGCGTCTACGCGCCGCGGTGTCGCTTCAGCCGCGCCCGTTGTCGCCTCGAATCCCCCCCTCTCTTCCCGGCCGGCCCGCGTCACAGCAGCCGCTGCTTTTATCACCATGAGCTCGACGAGCTTCCCGCCTCCACCGGCGCAATTCGCGAGGACTCCGAAGCAATCCGCGCATCGGATGTTCTCGCCGTGCAGGACCTCACCAAGACCTACGACGCGCACGGCCAGAAGGTCACGGCAGTCAGGGACGTGGCATTCGCAGTCCGGCGCGGCGAAATCCTTGGAGTGGTGGGCGAATCGGGAAGCGGCAAAACCACGCTCGCCCGGTGCATTGTCGGCCTCGTCGATGCCTGGAGCGGGAAGATCACGTTCGACGGCAGCAATCTCGCCGCCAGAGCCGAGCAGCGCGAGGCTCTGCTTCGCCGCCGTCTCCAGATGGTGTTCCAGAACCCGGACACGGCCCTCAATCCCAGCCACACCGTCAGGCACATTCTTGGCCGCGCGGTCCGCTTGCTCGGGGGCATGAAGTCCGCCCCCGAGATTGCGGTTCGGGTCAGGGAACTCGCAGCCTCGGTCCGCCTCTCGCCCCGGCATCTCGAGCTTCGCCCGGCGGCGTTATCCGGCGGGCTCAAGCAGCGCGTGGCACTCGCACGAGCCTTCGCGGGATCGCCGAGCCTGGTGGTCTGCGACGAGCCGACCTCGGCGCTCGATGTCTCGGTGCAGGCGGCAATCCTGAACCTGCTGGTCGAGCTTCAGGAGACGCAACACGTCTCATACGTGTTCATCTCCCACGATCTCGGCGTTGTCCGCTATCTCGCCGATCGCATCGCGGTGATGTATCTGGCGCAGCTTATCGAGATCGGGCCTGCGGACGCGACCTTCCGTCCGCCGCATCACCCTTATACCGAGGCGCTCCTTTCCGCCGTGCCCGATCTCGATCAGGCAGGGGCGGCGGATCGGATTCATCTCGAGGGTGACATTCCGAGCCCGTCGCGCCCTCCCGCCGGCTGTCGGTTCCATACGCGCTGCCCCCGCGCGCTCGGCCCGGTATGCCGCACAGAGGAGCCGCCATGGCAGCAGGATGGCGCGGGCCACCTCTATCGCTGTCATATTCCCCCGGCCGAGCTCAGGGCGGCGCAGCTTGCCGGTCTCCCGCGGCCGAACGCGGCATGACGATTGCAGGCGGCCCGTCCCCGTCAACAGCAAGCTCGGAGAGGCAAAAATGCTCGACGCAGCAGAGTGTGTGGTGATCGGGTCGGGCGCGCTCGGCTCGAGCGTCGCCTTTCATCTCGCCAAAGCCGGCCGCGAGGTCGCGCTCCTCGACAAGCACGCCCTCGGTTCGCAGACTTCCCCGCGCGCCGCCGGCCTCACCTCTCAGGCGCGCGGCACGGATCTCATGACCGCACTCGCCAGACGCGCCGTCCGCAAGATCGAATCATTCGCTGCCGAAACCGGCGAGAAGATCGTCTTTCACCAGCCGGGCGCACTCAAGATTGCCCGCCTGCCGGAGCATGTCGCACAGCTCGAATCCGAGGTCGCGCGTGGCCGCCGCCTTGGCACCGGCTTTGCAATGATCTCGCCGGCGGAGGCGCACGCGAAGAACCCGTTTCTCGAAACCCAGGGCATTCTGGCCGTCGCCTTCTCCCCGACCGACCTCTTTCTTGAACCTTCCCAGATCCCCGACGCCTACACACGCGCCGCCGCAAAGCTCGGCGCGAAGCTGATGCCCCATACACTGGTCAGCGGCATCGTGCTGGGAAAGGGACGCGTCGCCGGCGTGGAGACGGAGCACGGAACGATCGCCTGCGAAACCGTCGTCGACGCTGCCGGGGCATGGCTCCGTGCCATAGCCGCCCTCGGCGGCGCCGCAGTCCCGATGGTGCCGACACGCCATCAGTTGCTCGTGACCGAGGCGGTTTCCGGCGTGGATGATACGCAGCCGATCACTCGCA
>Ga0335075_10012039_pt1 | contig 13082 bp, 13 predicted proteins | sample Lox_Sample_24_FD_206723 | JGI IMG/M metagenome (GOLD analysis project Ga0335075, IMG submission 206723) | Soil microbial communities from Loxahatchee National Wildlife Refuge, Florida, United States - Lox_Sample_2.4 | ecosystem: Environmental > Terrestrial > Soil > Wetlands | place: USA... | reverse complement strand
GCTGGGCGACGTCGGCACGATCGAGCACGTCATCAACGAAACCGGCGCGGCCACCCCGACCAACACCACCCCGTCCACCGTCACCAGTTACCCATAGCCAACTGGTTACCCGACCTGAGTTAAGCCAGCCGGCCTGCGCAGCTCCCTGCGCAGGCCGGCTCCGCGCTGGCCGTCACTTACGATGGCCAGGTGCTCCCAAGACTGCACAGTCGGCAGCCCGAGCTCGACCTGCTGCACGGGCAGCTGAAGGCGCTCAAGGCCGGGAACGGCAGCGTCGTGATCGTCACCGCCCCGGCCGGCCTGGGCAAGTCCGCGCTGCTGGCCGAGGCCGCGCGCCTGGCCGCGGACCAGGGCATCCAGGTGCTTACCGGCGGCGGCGATCCCGCGGCGCGCGCGGTCCCGCTTGGCCCGCTCCTGGAGGCGCTCGTCTGGGCCGCCGAGCCGACGGTCGACCCCGCCCGCCTGCACGACCTCAGCCAGTCTCCCGACCAGCAGTTCTGGCTGCTGCGCGAGCTGCAGGAAGGACTCGAGCGAGCCGCCCGCCGGGCGCCGCTGCTGATCGTGCTCGATGACCTGCAGTGGGCTGACGCCGCCACCGCCAGCGCCCTGGTCATGCTGTCCAGGCGACTGGCCACCCACCCGATCAGCTGGCTGCTGGCGCTGCGTCCGGGCGAACTGCCTGACGCGGCCCAGGTCGCGGTCGGCCGACTGGAGTCGGCCGGCGCATCCGAGATCCGGCTGGGCCCGCTCGATGACAACGCCGTCGCGCAGCTCGCGCGGGACGCGCTCGGCGGCGAGCCCGATCACGAGCTGCTGGACGTGCTCAGCCGGGTCGACGGGCAGCCGTTCCTGGTGACCCAGCTGCTGCACGGACTGCTCATGGAGAACCTGGTGACGGTCAGCGGCGGCACCGTCCGGCTGAACGCGGGCGTGCGCCTGCCCCGCCGGCTCGTCGACTGGGTGGCCGGCCAGCTCGCGCGGCTGACCGGGCCCGCCCGCGACGCGGTCGAGATGGCCTCGGTCCTCGGGCACAGCTTCTCCCTCGAGGAGCTGGCCGAGCTGCTCGCCCGGCCGCCGCTTGAGCTGCGGAACGAGGTCAGGGAGGCGATCGCGGCCATGCTGCTGGCCGAGGACGGAAACCGTCTCGGGTTCCGGCATGATCTGCTGCGCGAGGCCGTCGACGCCACCCTGCCCAAAGCGGTGCGGCGAAGCATGCGCCGCACCGCGGTCGAGGTGATGCTCGCGCACGGGGCCTCCGCCGCCGACGTCGCCCAGCTGGTGATGGACGTCGCCGAGCCCGGCGACGTCGCCTCGGCCGGCCTCCTGCGGCGGGCCGCGGCGCAGATCGGGCGGATGTCCCCGGCGGTGGCGGTCCCGCTCGCCCGCCGCGCCCTCGACCTGATCCCGCGCGGCGGGCCCGAGCGCGGCGAGGCCGTCGTGCAGACCATCGACCTGCTCGTCCTGGCCGGCCGGGCGGCCGAGGCGGCGAAGCTGCTCGCCGCGTCGGAGAGCGACCTGGCCGATCCGGTCGCCGAGGCGCACGCGCGGCTGGGCATCGGCCTGCTGATGACCCAGTACGCGCCGGCCGCGGTCGCCGAGCAGTGCCAGGCCGCGCTGCGGCTGGCCGGCATCCCGCCCGCCCTCCGCGCCCACCTGCTGTCCCTCATGGCGTGCGGACTGGACATCGGCGGCGAGGCCGAGGCGGCGGCCGGACCGGTCGCGGACGCGATCGCGGCCGCGGCCGCCAGCGGCGACCCCACGGCCGAGATCGTCACGTTCGTGCCGCGCGCCCTGCTCGCGTTCGCCCAGGGCGACTGGCGGGCAGCCATCGACCTGGCCGGCGAGGCGGTCCGTCGCCAGGACGAGCCGAAGGAATTCCGGATGTGGGCGCCGGAGTCGTGGAAGTCGCTCCTGCTGATCTCGGAGTTCCGGCTGGACGAGGCGAACGCGATCATCGAGGCCGGCACCCGCGAGGACGTGGAAGTCCCCCGGCATGCCCGGATCTGGTCCATGCTCCGGTGCCGCGCCCGGCTGGCCGCCGGGCAGCTCGCCGACGCCCGGGCCGAAGCCGAGGCGATCCTCGACCTGTCCGACGAGATCGGCGATGAGAGCTACGGCTATCTCAACCACGTCGCCCTCTACGCCCTCGGCGACGTCGCCCTGCGCACCGGCGACCCGGCCGCGCTGCGGAACGCCCGGCGCGATGCGGCGGCGCTGAGCGGCATCGGCGATCGCTGCGGGGCCACCGCCCGCCTGGGTGCGTGGCTCACGATCCGCCTGGACGGCGGCCCGATCAGCTCGGACCTGCTCGACGTCCTCGCCCCCGGATACGTGCACGCCTGCAGCCCGCTCGGCCACTGCGATGCCGTCGAGCTGGTGCGACTGCTGCTGGCGGCCGACCAGCGCTCCGACGCCGCCGCGGTCACCGCGCGACTGGAGCGCGGCGCCGACGGCAACCCGGGCTTTCCCGGCCTGCGCGCCGCCGCGCTGCATGCCCGCGCGCTCCTAGATCCTGATATCGAACGGTCCCGGGCGACTGTCGAGGCGTACCGCGACGACCCTCGGCCGCTGGTCCGGGCGGCGGCGCTCGAGGATGCCGGCCGGGTGCTCGCGGACAGCGCCAAGGACGAAGCACAGGGCTATCTGGACGAGGCACTGCGGCTGCAGTCCGCGGCCGGCGCCGAACGCGACGCCGCCCGCGTCCGCCGCCTGCTCCGGGCCTTCGGCGCGCAACGGGCACCGCGGCGCCCGGACCCGGCCGCGGCCCAGTGGCCCGAGCTGACCGCGTCCGAGCTCGCGGTCGTCGCTCTGGTGACCGAGGGCGCGTCCGACCGCGAGGTCGCGCAGCGGCTCTACATCTCCGTGCACACGGTCAACTCGCACCTGCGCCACGTCTTCGCCAAGCTCGGCATCCGGTCCCGGGTCGAGCTCGCCCGCCGGGCCGGCCAGCGCCAGGCGTATCACTGATCCAAGCCATCCTCGCCCGCGGCGCCATGCGCGGCGGCTAACCACTTGATCAAGTCATGTGCTGGCCACGCGAAAAGCGCAGGCTGGGCGACATGCGAATTTCCACTATCCCGAAACTAACCGCACCCAGGCTCGCCGTGGCGGGCGCGTCCCTGGCCATAGCCGGCACCCTGCTCGGGGTCGGCGTGGCCAGCTCTGCGACCGCCGCCACGGGATCGCCCGCCACCGCCAGCCACACGTCCACGTCGAGCGCGAGCGCCGCCGTCAAGCCCACCATCGTGCTGGTGCACGGGGCGTGGGCCGACAACTCGAGCTGGAACGCCGTCGTCGAGGAACTGCAGGCACGCGGCTACACCGTCGACGTGCCGCCCAACCCGCTGCGCGGCGTCGTCAACGACGCCAACTACCTGTCCGACTTCCTGAGCACGATCTCCGGTCCGATCGTGCTGGTCGGCCACTCCTACGGCGGCTTCGTCATCACCCAGGCCGCCACCGGCAACTCCCAGGTCAAGGCGCTGGTCTACGACGACGCGTTCATCCCGGCGACGGGCGACACGCCGGAGACCCTGTCCGGCGACGAGCCGGGATCGTGCCTCGCGGTCTCCGACCCGAGCACGGTGCTGAACTTCGCGCCCTTCCCCGGCGCGGCCAAGGGCGACGCGGACGCGTACGTCAAGCCGAGCGTGTTCACCGCGTGCTTCACCAACGGCCTGCCGGCCCGCGAGGCGGCCGCGCTCGCGGCCGAGCAGGAGCCGGTGGCCGCCAGCGTCCTGACGGAGAAGCTGACGGTCGCGCCCGCGTGGCAGACGATCCCGTCCTGGGCCGTCATCGGCACCCAGGACCACGTGATCCCGCCGGCCGAGCAGCTCGTGATGGCCCACCGGGCCGGGGCGCACATCACCGAGATCAGCGCCCCGCACCTGTCCATGATCAGCGACCCGCGCGCGGTGACCCAGGTGATCCTCGACGCCGCCTGCGCGACGAGCTGAACCCGCAGGGGAGGGAAGAGCACATGACCGCGCCACCAACCGCCGTGGTGTTCATCCACGGCCTCTGGATTCACTCCGCCGCCTGGCAGCCCTGGGTCGAGTTGTTCCGCGGCGCCGGCTACGGCGCGACCGCGCCGGGCTGGCCCGGCGACTCCGACAGCGTGCAGCAGACCCGCAAGAACGCGGCCGCGGTGGCCGACCAGGGCATCGACGACATCACCAACGCGTACCTGGACGTCATCAGGAACCTGCCGGCCAAGCCGATCGTGATCGGGCACTCGTTCGGCGGCCTGATCGCGCAGAAGCTGCTGTCCGGCGGAGTGGCGGCGGCGGCCGTCGCGATCGACCCGGGCCAGATCAAGGGGGTCAAGCCGCTGCCGCTGGCCCAGATCCGATCCGGCCTGCCGGTGCTGTCCAGGCCCGGCAACCGGAGGCGGGCGGTAGCGCTCTCCCGGAAGCAGTTCCGCTACGGCTTCGGCAACGCGATCACCCAGGGCGAGTCAGACGAGCTCTACGACCAGTGGGCTATCCCCGGCCCGGGCAAGCCCCTCTTCGAGGCCTCGGCGGCCAACTTCAAGAAGTCGTCTCCCGCGGCCGTTGACACCAGGCGGCGGGACCGCGGGCCGTTGCTGATCATCGCCGGGGGCAAGGACCACACCGTCCCGGAAGTGGTCGCCCACGCCGCCTACGCGCTCTACGCAGGCTCAGGCGCGATCACCGATTATCACGTGTTCCCTGACCGCGGGCACTCGCTCGTCCTCGATCACGGCTGGCGTGAAGTCGCCGACTTCACCCTGGCGTGGCTCGCCCGCCAGCACCTCTGACGCCCGGATCGGCTTGACCCGGCGGCCGGCCCGCGCACTCTCCGCGCAGGTCGGCCGCCGGCTTTAGTCCAGGAACTGCTGGAAGACGTTGATGACCGCGGCGACGGAGGCAACCACGAGCACCCAGAACGTGATGACGGAGCTGGGCCCCTTCGGATGATCCGCATAGGTGACGTACGCGCCCAGCCCGGTCGAGATCAGGGTCAGGACGGCGACCACCACCGAGATGGCGACCTTGTCTCCCCACAGCAGCACATCGATCCAGCTGGCCTCGCGGTACTGCACGTTCGCCCGGTCGGCGGCGGCCGCACCGGGGCGGATCCCGAGCCGGGTGAGGACGGCCGCGTGGGCGTACAGCGGCGCGTCCGGGTCCTTGGTGGACGCCCAGGCGGTCGCGGCGATCAGGTGGCGGCGCCTGCCCCCGGTGGGTTTCCAGCGCACGAGCAGGCGGTCGCCCGGCAGGTCCGGGTAGTTCGAGGTCTGCGGAAAGTACAGGAACGGCTCGGAACTGCCGACGCCGTTGTCGGCGTCAATCGGCGAGCCCGCCCACGTCTGCCCGATCATCCGAGGAACGGGTCCTGGAGCAACCGCTCGTGCAGCGGTCCGAGCCCCCAGTCGGGGGCGGTCTCGTATGGCTCTTCCGTGTCGGCGTAGTAGCGCAGCAGGTAGACGACTTCGGCCGGCGTAATGCGAAGCCGCGCAAAAAGCCAGGCGAGGACGGAAGGGTCTAGTCTGGGATATCCGTCATCCAGGAATGGCCAGGAATCTTCGTTATCGAGATCGGCCGACGGTGTATGGCCCGCGCGCATGAACTCGCCGGCCGTCGTCGTCGAAGGATAGGGAATCCGGGGTCTCAGGCCGAGGTACCAGGCAACCAAGCCGACGAGATCAGCCAGTTGCCTCAGCGCCCGCGGATCGTCTGGGAATTCGCGGCCGAACCACGGTGAGAATTGATCCTCGGAGGCTCGCCTGAGCACGCGCCCGATTCGCTCCCTCCAGTATGCGCGGTGCCCCGCCGTCCGCTGCCATAGCCGCGAGTTCGGATTCCAGCCGACGACGGCAAGGTCCGACGGGAGTCCCAGGCGATCTCCGCGCACGGCCGACGCCCCCACCGGCACCGCCGCCGGGCTGCTGAACACCAGGTCGGCGTAGAGAACCTGCGCCGTCTCGATCGCACACTGGAATTTCCCGCCGGATATCCGTTCGCCGTGGCTGTCGCACGCGTGGATCCAGCATTGCGAGCAGGTCCCGACCGCATCGCCTCCGGTCGCGATGACCTGATGCTGACATATCCAGCAGCCCACGACCGCGCCTCCCTCCCGCGCCCCGGTCAGGAGCGGTACGCCAAGTCGAGTCCGAACCTACCGTAAACGGCCGCGCACCTCCGCCAGCAGCAGGCATTTATGCGCAACAAGTTGCCAAATTACTATTTTGTTTCGAACGCCGGCGGCTTGCTCTGATCCACCCGAAAAAGTCAGTAGGGCGTCGTAACGTTTGGCCCATGCCATCCGTCACCCATGAAGCTCCCATTGAATTGATCCGGCAGAATCCCAGCCTTGCCGTCGAGTTGCTGCGCGCCAGATCGGATGTGAAGCTGCCCGACGACATCGCGGTCTCGCTCGGCCCCACCGACCTGACCGAGGTCGTCCCGGCCAAGTTCCTGGCCGACGCGGTCGTGGTGGTCTCCGATGCCGCCACCGGTCAGCCGGCTCTGGTCATCATCGTTGAGCCGCAGGGCCGGGACGATCCCACCAAGGAGTACTCCTGGCCCGTCTACATCACCGCCGTTCGCCGACACGTGCAGTGCCGCAGCGCGTTCCTGCTCGTCATCTGTCCGGACCCAGTGGAGGCGGCGAAGTGCCGACGCCTCATCAGTACCGGCCATCCTGGGTTCGACTTGCTGCCCCTCGTCATCGACCCATTCGACACTTCCGCGATCGGCGCCGACAGCCCTTATCTGGTGGTCTTCGCCGCCTGCATGGGCGCGATTGACATGGCGGAGGAACAGGGAGCACGAACGGTCCTCCAGGCCATCCGCGACACCGGTGCCAGCGCCGCCGACCGCAAACGCATGTCCACGATTATCCTGAAGCTAGCGTCCGACGCAGCCCGCCGGAGACTGGAGATAATGATGACCACCATGGAATGGAAGAGCGACTTCATCGAAGGCTACGTGCAAGAGGGCCTGCAGAAGGGCATGCAACAGGGCCTGCAGCAGGGCCGAGAGCTGGGCCTGGAGCAGGGTGCCGCCAGGGCGAAGGCCGAGGACATCCTCAAGGTCCTCGACGCCCGCAAAATCGAGGTAACCGCCGAGCAGCGCGACCAGGTCACCTCGTGCACCGACATCGCCCAGCTCGACCAGTGGTTCGACCGCTCGCTCGCGGCCGAGACCGGCGCCGACGTCTTCGGGGACTGATACCGAAGCCGAGCCTACGAGTCGAGCTCGTCGCGCTTCTCCCGCAGTTTCAGCGCGATCGCGGCCCGCTCATCCCGCAGCGCCTGGATCCGGGCCAAGGTGTCGTCGAGCCGCCCGATGAGCTGGTCGTTCGCGGCCATGGCCTCGTCGAGCAGCTCCCGCCGCCGTGACCGCGACACCTCGGACTCCCGGAGCTGGAAGTGCACCCGGTCGAGGACGTCGACGTCGCCGGCCGCGAGGACCGTCTTCACCTCGTCGAGCGACAGCCCGAGCAGCTCCTGCCACTCGCGGATCCGGGTGACCCGGCGCACGTCGGCCGCCGTGTAGATCCGCTCGCCGCCGTCGGTCCGCGACGACGGCTGCAGCAGCCCGAGCTCCTCCCAGTACCGCAGCGTCCTGGTGGTGACCCCGGTCTGCTTGGCCACCTCGCCGATCCGCCACTGCACCGGCGCCGGCGCCACCGCCGTCCGTCGAACGGCCATCACCCGACCCCCTCCGCGTCGACGTCGGCCGGCGGCACGGACGCGTCAACCGCCACCGCGACCAGCCGCTCATCCGCCGCCCCGGCCTCGGAACCAGCCGAGGCCTTCCCGCCCCGCGTCCACGAGACCGCCGCGGCCACCAGCGACGCGACGATCGCGAAGTCGAACGTCGCCCGCAGCCCGGCCTTGAACGGCGCGGTGATCAGCGTCGGGAAGAAGCTCCGCCCGGTCAGCGTCGCCTGCTGCGCCGCCGACAGGTGCGACAGCACCGTCGGCCCGACCAGGTGCTGCACCGGGTTGTAGCCGAGGAACGCCGCGAACAGCGTCGACACCGGCGGCAGGTGCGAGACCCGCAGCGCGGCCGCGGGCGACACCCCGTGCGCGACGAGCCCGGAGTACAGGCTGGCGGGCAGCGTCGACGACAACCCCACGATCATCAGGCTGAAGAAGATCCCGACCGACAGCACCTGGGCCGAATTCTGGAACGTGGTGTTCATCCCCGACCCCGCCCCCCGGTGCTCGCGCGGCAGGCTGTTCATCACCGCCGCCCGGTTGGGCGACCCGAACGACGCCATCACGAACCCGGTGAAGAACAGCAGCACCGCGAACAGCCAGTAGGGGAAGTTGACCGGCAGCAGCTCGAGCAGCACGAACGCGACCGCGGTGCCGATCATCCCGCCGGTCGCGAACGGCCGCGCCCCGAACCGGTCGGACAAGATCCCCGACAGCGGCCCCGACAGCAGGAACCCGAACGTCAGCGGCAGCATCGCCAGCCCCGCCCACAGCGGGGTCTGCGCGAAGTCGTAGCCGTGCAACGGCAGCCAGATCCCCTGCAGCCAGATGATCAGCATGAACATCAGCCCGCCGCGACTGAGCGCGGCCAGGAAGCTCGCCAGCACCCCGGCCGTGAACGCGCGGATCTTGAACAGCTGGATGCGGAACATCGGCTCGGCCACCCGGGTCTCGATGAAGCCGAACGCGACCAGCAGCGCCACCCCGCCCGCGAGGAACGCGATCACCAGCGGGTTCGTCCAGCCCATGGTGTCAGCGCCGTACGGCTCGATCCCGTAGGTGATGCCGATCATCACCAGGATCAGCCCGGTCGCGAACGTGACGTTGCCCCACCAGTCGATCTTGGCGGGCCGCCGCGGGCTCAGCTCCATCAGCTTGAGGTAGCCCCAGATGGTCGCGAACAGCCCGATCGGCACCGTCACGAAGAAGATCAGCCGCCAGTTGATCGGCGCCAGCACCCCGCCGAGCACCAGCCCGATGAACGACCCGCTCATCGCCGCCGCCTGGTTGATCCCCATCGCCATCCCCATCTGGCCCGGGGGGAACGCGTCGGTCAGCACGGCGGCCGAGTTCGCCATCAGCATGGCCGCGCCGACGCCCTGGAACAGCCGCAGCACGATCAGGTAGATCCCCGCCGCGTGCCCGGACGTCCAGGTCACGGTCAGCAGCAGCGAGAACAGCGTGAAGACGGCGAACCCGAGGTTGTACATCCGGACCCGGCCGTAGATGTCGCCCAGCCGCCCCAGCGTGGTCACCAGCACGCTGGTGACGACCAGGAATCCGAGGATCATCCACAGCAGGAAGAAGCTGTTGCCCGGCTGCAGCGGGTCGATGCCGATCCCGCGGAAGATGTCCGGCAGCGAGATCAGCGTGATCGACCCGTCGATCGTGGCCATCAGCATGCCCAGGGTCGAGATCGTCAGCGCGATCCACTTGTACCCCTCCGGCACCACGATCTGACCCGTACCGCGCTCTGGCACAGCCCCTCCTTAACGTCAACGGCAGCTAATCTTAACGTGCGCGTTATGGTGTGGGCAGTCAGCCGGGACCGTTCGGGATAAAGATCTGGATTTTCCCGAACGGTCCCAGGGTGACTCTGGCTGGTCAGCGGGGATGACCACCTCGGGAAACACGCCGGGGGAGGAGCACGCATGCGCGTCGGCCTGCACGCGCTCGGCATCGGGGCCGGCGCCCGCCCGGACGTGATCCGGGCCGTCGCCGTCGCGGCCGAGGCGGCCGGATTCGCCCGCCTGTGGGCGGGGGAGCACGTTGTGCTGGTCGACCAGCCCGGCTCCCGCTACCCCTACGCGGCCGACGGCCGCATCGCCGTCCCGGCCGACGCCGACTGGCTCGACCCGCTGCTCGGCCTCAGCTTCGTCGCCGCCGCGACGACCACGATCGGCCTGGCGACGGGCGTCCTGCTGCTGCCCGAGCACAACCCGGTCGTGGTCGCCAAGCAGGCGGCCACGCTCGACGTGCTGTCGGCCGGCCGCCTCACGCTCGGCGTCGGCATCGGCTGGTCGGCCGAGGAGTTCGCCGCGCTCGGCGTCCCGTTCGCCCGCCGTGGCGCGCGCACGACCGAGTACGTGGCCGCGATGCGCGCGCTCTGGGCCGACGACCCCGCCTCGTTCGACGGCGAGTTCACCCGCTTCGACGCGGTCCGGGTCAACCCCAAGCCGGTCCGCGACGGCCGGATCGCGATCGTGCTCGGCGGCAATGGCGACGCGTCGCTGGCCCGGGTCGCCGCCATCGCCGATGGCTGGTACGGATTCAACCTCCCCCGCGCCGACGTCGCCGGCCGGCTCGAGGTGCTGGCCGAGCAGTGCCGCCGCCGCGGCCGCTCCCTGGCCGACCTGACGATCGCGGTGGCCCTGGCCGACGGAACTCCCGAGGCTCTCCCGGAGCTGGCCGCCCTCGGCGTCACCGAGTTCGTCGTCGTCGCGGGCCCGCCCGCCGACCCGGCCGACGCCGCCCCCTGGGTCCAGGGCTTGGCAGCCCGGTGGCTCAGCGAGCACCATTAGGTCCGGACGACGCGACGCAGAGGAGACACCGTGACCGACCTGGCCACCATCCGGACCTCACTTGAGCAGTGCTATGCCGCGATCGAGGACCTGGCCGGCCGGATGGACGACAGCCAGTGGCACGCGCGGTCGCTGTGCCCGGACTGGGACATGCGCGGCGTGATCACCCATCTCGGCATGATGGAACGGGTGCTGGCGGGCTGGCTGCCGGCCTCGGCCGACGACGTGCCGCCGCTTGACCGGGTCGCCCCGTACCACGAGGAGATGGCCGCGCTCGACGACGCGGCGTTCGCGGCCCGCATCGGCGAGATCTTCACCCGCCGCCGGGCTGACCTGTCGACCCGCACCGAGGCCGACCTGGCCCGGCCGTCCTGGACGCCGATCGGGCCGCGGAGCTACGGCGGGTTCATGGAGATGCGGATCTTCGACTTCTGGGTGCACGAGCGTGACATCGCCACCCCGCTCGGCTGGGCCGGCGACGACGGCGGGGCGCGCGCGGAGATCGCCCTCGGCCAGGTCGAGGCCTCGATCGGCTACATCGTCGGCAAGAAGATCGGGCTGCCGGACGGCGCCAGCATCGTGTTCCACCTCACCGGCCCGGTCAAGCGGGACCTGGCGGTGCTGGTCGACGGCCGGGCCAAGGCGGTCGAGCGCGTCGAGCACCCGGACGTGGAGCTCACCACCGACACGGTGACGTTCGTCCAGCTGGCCGCGGGCCGGATCGACCCGCAGCGGCAGATCGACTCGGGCCGGGTGACCTGGACCGGCGACGCCGAGCTGGGCGACCGCGCCGCCCGCAACCTCGCGTTCACGATCTGACCGCGACCGGGCCGTCGATCAGGCCTCCCAGTAGACCTCGATCCGGTGGCCGTCCGGGTCCGCGCACTTGAACGACACCCCGTCGGCATCGTCGTCGTGCTCGATGACCTCGACCCCGCCCGCCCGGACGCGATCAAGCACCGCCCGCACCTCGGCGTCGCTGTCGAGATGGAAGCCGAAGTGCAGGAACGGCGGCGGCGCGCCCGGATCCTGCCCGGCGTGCAGCGCCAGGTCGAAGCCGTCGGCGTTGCGCACGATGACCGTGCCGTCCGGATACCGCTGCGCGGTGGCCGGATCGAAGCCGAAGTACGTCGCGTAGAAGTCCACGCTCCGGTCCGCGTCGGCAACGGGCAGCCCCAGATGCGATAGGTGCATGGGACCCGTTCTACCCGTCGGCGGGCAGTCGGCCTAATGCTTTATCAGGCGATCCTGCGGGCGCCCGGTCCGGGCACGGTGGTGATCTCGCGCGGTGAGCCGACGGGATGACCGGCCCGGCATGACAGGTGCAACTCGACCGGCTGGCCGCAGTCCCGGTGGGTGAGCTCGACCCCCGGCCCCTCCGGGCCGACCGCGTACTCATCACCCCAGGCCATCAGCGCCACCAGCACCGGGTACAGATCCAGGCCCTTCTGCGTGAGCCGGTACTCGTGCCGGGCCCGCTGGCCGCTGTCCTGATAGGGGACCTTGCGCAGCAGTCCCTCGTCGACCAGCCGCGCCAGCCGGTCGCTCAGCACCTGGCGGGGCATCGCGGTGCGGCGCCGCATGTCATCGAAGCGGCGCACGCCGTTGAAGGCCTCCCGCAGGACCAGGAACGTCTGCCGCTCGCCGATGATCCCCACCGCCGCGCCGATCGCGCAGTTGGCGGAGTCGTAATCCAGAATCCAGGGACGTTCCATTCACCGATGCTAGATCTAGTTGACAGACTCAGCAACTTAAGGAGATGCTGAGTCCATGAGTCGAACTCAGATCGCCCGGCCGGCCGCGGTCGCCGCCATCCGGCCGGTCGCGGTAGCGGTCGCGGTCGCGTCGATCCGGCCGGCCCGGGCCGCGGACGTGCCCGGCCTGGCCGACTTCTTCGCCGGGCTGTCGATGCAGTCGCGCTACCTGCGGTTCTTCTCCCCGATCACGCCCGGCCCGAGCCTGCTACGGGTGCTCAGCGGCGGCGACGGCACCACCGACGCGGTGCTCGCCATCCGCGACGGCGTGATCATCGGCCACTGCATGGCGGCCGACCGCCCCGGGCCGGGCGAAGGCATCACCACTGACATCGGCGTGGTGGTGGCCGACGCCTGGCAGCGCCGCGGCGTGGGATCGGCGCTGCTGCGGGCCGTGGTCGCGGGCGCGCAGGTCCGCGGGGTCGCATCGGTGACGATGGACGTGCTGCCGGACAACGACGGCGTGATCGCGATGATCAGGGCGCTGTGGCCGGCCGCCCGCCGCCGCCGCGGCAAGGACTGCGACACGTACCACGTCCAGCTCGGATAACAGCAACAAGCGAACCGCGCCGACCATGATCACGAAGGATATTCGTCGTATAGGTGCAAAAATCCTCCGCCGAAACAAAATCCTTCGCGATCTGATCATGGGAACGCGAAGCGCCCCTGGCGGTCGATTGCCCCGCCAGGGGCGCACGCAGAGTAGCCCCGGCTCGTCAGGCGGCCGCGGCCTGCCCGGCCCCAGCCCCAGCCCCGGCCCCGGCCCCGGCCTCGGCGTCGGCCCCGGCCCCGGCAAGCGCGCCCGGGCCGGCGCCGGCGGCGCCATCCGGCCGGTGG
>Ga0335075_10012038_pt1 | contig 13083 bp, 14 predicted proteins | sample Lox_Sample_24_FD_206723 | JGI IMG/M metagenome (GOLD analysis project Ga0335075, IMG submission 206723) | Soil microbial communities from Loxahatchee National Wildlife Refuge, Florida, United States - Lox_Sample_2.4 | ecosystem: Environmental > Terrestrial > Soil > Wetlands | place: USA... | reverse complement strand
GGCGCCGTTATCGCGGCGATGAACGTCTGCTCGTACTCGCTCCGGACGAGCCCAGAGGAGCTGGTCAGGCGCGGTCTGCCGCTGCTGCACAGGGCAGCCTCGGCCATCGAGGCCGAGATGCGGGCGGCAATGCAGCTCAGCATCTGAGGACCGCCGACCGCCCCACATCGCCTGGCGGCACTCCCGCCAATGCTCTATACGTTCGATATGCCACGCGGTAACCCGTCCCGGAAGCTCGCCATCACGGTCGATCCTGAGGTCCACGCCGAAATAGTGGAAGCCGCGGCGCCGAGGGAGTCAGCGTCTCGGCGTGGATGACGGCGGCAGCCCGGCGGGCCCTGCGAGTGCGATCGGGCCTTGCTTTCGTCGTCGCCGGGCGGGAAGAAAAGAACGGCCCGCTTACCAGCGAGGAGCTGGACGCCGCGCGCAGCCGAATTGGCACCCCCGCGTAGTGCCGGACCGAATGACCGCGGTCGTCTACGACGGTCGGATCCTGGTCGCTGCCGACCGCAGCGCCCGCACCATGTGGGCCGATCACCGCAGGCCGCCCCTTCCGCCGAAGCGCAACTCCACCGTCAACGTAGGGATCTGCCGAAAATAGTGCGTTACCCAACCCGCCCGACGCAGCTTGTTAACGACAGGACATGCAACTATCGGTTGCACATCGTCTCGCGACGTGCTACCTTTGGTTGCAGATCGGGAGTGGCTGCGATCACCGGGCGATGCGAGCAGACCCGGCGGCCAGCAACGCAAGCCGGGAAGCGCAGGAAGGGATCGGGGAACTGATGTCAGGCCTAGTAATTGAGCGCGAGATTCTGATCGAGGCGCCGGCGGAGGTGGTGTGGCGCACCATCACCGAGCCTGCCCAGATGAGCCGGTGGTTCGCTGACCGGGTCGACCTGGTCATCGAGCCGGGCGCGCACGGCTACATGGGGTTCGGTGACCAGGGCGGGCAGGTCGTGGTGGAAGAGGTCGATCCACCGGCCCGCTTCTCGTTCCGCTGGAACCATCCCGAGGGCCAGGAGCCCGTGCCCGGCAACTCGATGCTGGTCGAGTTCACGCTGACACCCGCGGGCGACGAACGGACCCTGGTGCGCGTGACCGAAAGCGGGCACGAGCTGCGTGACTGGCCCGATGAGGAGAAGCAGCGTTACGCCGGCGAGCACCGGGACGGCTGGGGCGAGTTTCTCGACCGGCTCGCGGGCGTGCTCGCGCAGACCCGGCCGGGATGAGCGCGCAGGCCGATGACGAGCTGTGGTCGGCCATCGGCGACCCGTCTCGCCGCCGGGTACTCGACCTGCTCGTCAGCAACGGCGAGGCCAGCGCCAGCTGGCTGGCGGTCCGCGTGCCCTTCTCTCGCCAGGCGGTTTCCAAGCACCTGGTCGTGCTCGAACAGGCCGGGCTGATCACCCGGCGCAAGCAGGGCCGCGAGGTTCTCTACCAGGTACAGGCCGGCCGCCTCGATCAGGCCACTCAGGCCATGGCCGGCCTGGCCGCCCAGTGGGACCGGCGGCTCGACACGATCAAACGCCTCGCCGAGACCGCGCACGCCGAAGCGCGGAAACAGCGCGGCACCGGGCACAAGGAAAGCGACACCCACGACTGACAGCCGGCCGGCCTTGGCGGCCCGACGCGGTGTTCTTCCAGCGGCCCTTAGGGCCAAGGCGACCAGATTTTCAAGGAGGGCAACGATGACTGAACACAGGACCGGATCGCGTGAATTGTGGCGTGCGGCCCGACTCGAGCTGCTTGAAGGCGAGAAGGAGCTGACGCGCCTGGGCGACGACCTGGCTCGCCGACGGCGGGAGCTGCCGTGGGTGCGCCTCGACAAGGACTATCGCTTCGACACCGAAGGTGGTGAAGTCACGATCGCCGATCTCTTCCAGGGCCGTTCGCAGCTGCTCGTTTACCATCTGATGTTTGATCCCGAATGGGATGAGGCTTGCCCGAGCTGCTCGGCAATAGCCGACGGCTTCGACAAGACGCACCTGCACCTGCACAACCACGACGTCGCCTTCACGGCAGTATCCCGGGCACCGCTCGAGAAGCTGCTGGCCTACCGGCACAGGATGGACTGGGGGTTTCCCTGGGCCTCGTCCGGGCGGACTGACTTCAACTACGACTTCCATGTCACGATCGACGCCTCGGTGGCGCCGGTTGAGTACAACTACCGGAACCAAGCCGAGCTCCAATCAGCCGACGTCGGCTGGCGCGGGTGGTCCGGTGAGCAGCCAGGAATGAGCGCCTTCGCGCGCGAGGACAACGTCGTGTACCACACCTATTCCGCGTACTCGCGGGGCCTGGACGCCCTCTGGAACATGTGGCAGTGGCTGGATCGGGCGCCGCTCGGGCGAAATGAAGGCGACATGTCGTGGTTCCACCGCCACGACCAATACCAGGGCAGTTCAGCGCACCGGTGAATCACCAGCTGCCTAGGGAGGAAGTCAATGGCCGAGACGCCAGCGCAGTACAACGCCAAGATCATTGCCGAGTTCCGTGCCAGCGCGGGACGAGTCGGCGGCCCGTGGGAGGACATCCCGCTGCTGTTGCTCCATCACACCGGCGCAAAGTCGGATGCAGCTCACGTCAACCCGGTCGCCTACCTCCCTGACGATTCGCGCTACTTCATCTGGGCGGCGAACGGCGGAGCGCCGCAACATCCGGCCTGGTATCACAACCTGAAGGCACACCCGGTCACGACGATCGAGGTGGGGGGCGAAACCGTCACTGTCGTGGCGGAGGAGATGACCGGCGCGGAGCGAGACCGGCTGTTCGCAACAGCAACCGATCGCTATCCGCAACTCGCTGATGCCGCCCAGAAGACCGATCGCATTATCCCGATCGTGGGCCTCAATCCCACTCCAGCAATTTGAGCCTTGGAAACCTGCCGCGCCCTGACTGTTATCACGATCACGGAGTTCGGATCTCAGCCCCAGAGGCACTGCCGGTAGCCAGGCATTACGGAGGCCGATACTCGTGATGCAATCCAGCGACCAGATCAATTTCGTCTACACGACATACATCCATGCCACCCCAGAGCAGGTGTGGCGTGGCCTGACCGACCCGGCATTCACCTCCCGCTGGTGGCGGCACCACAAGGCAGGCGGCAAGACGTTCACCTCGGACTGGAAGACGGGATCGGCGTACGCGATGGTCCACGACGAAATCGGACTCGTCGTCAGCGATCCCGCCCAGGTGATCGTTGATTCGGAGCCCTACCGCCGGCTCGAATTCACGTGGCACACGTTCACGCCCGAATGGGCCGCAGGAGTGGGCATGGACGAGGCTACGTTGACCGCCTGGCGGGCCGAGCCCCGGACGACAGTCGCCTTCGGCATCGAGCCCGACGACAAGGGCGTCGCCAGGCTAACCGTCGTCCACGGCGACTTCGGACCTGGTAGCCACGTCCTGCAAGGCATCTCCGCCGGGTGGCCGGCCGTCCTGGCAAGCCTGAAGACCATGCTCGAGACCGGCTCCCCCTTGCCCTGGTAGGCCGCGGAGAACCGTCCGGGCGGCCGGGGATCGGTCCGGCCTGCAGGCCATCCTGACAGGCTCGCGCGGATGCACGAGGACTCAGGGGCGGCAATCCCTTTCCTGTCACCGATCCCCGGTGGCGCGCCATCATCTCCGGCACTCGGGCACGGGCGGCGCGGCGCGGCGCGGCGGGTCGAACAACCCGGCTTGGAGAGCTGACTCTGGCGCTGGATCTCTGCCTCCGCGACTGCGGCCACATCCCGCCGCCCCGGACGCGATGGGCTAGGACCCGTACGCCGGCCAAACCGGCGAGCTGCGCCAGGTGGCCGGCGCGATCCGGACCGCAGGTGAATCGTCCCTGCTGCCCAGGACCGCGCCGCTTCGGCCAGCGTACGCGTCTTCCCCGAGCTAGCTGACCCCCATCGAAACGCCGACAGTGCCGGGTCACCGGCGCCGGGCCCGCGGCGCCGGTGACTACCGGTTCTCAGGAGCGGGGGGTGAGCCAGCTGAGCGGGATTGCGTCGGCCATGGCCTGGTAGCCGAGGTCGCCGGGGTGCAAGCCCTCCCCAGCGGCGTTGTACACGGGGTTGAGGTATTCCGGGTTGTAGGGGTCGGCCGTGACCTTGGAGAAGTTGACGACCCCGTCGAAGGCGTGGCTGGTGAGAATCCAGTTGTTGACCTCCTCGCGGAGCCGCTCACCCTTGGCGGTCCCGTAGTTGCCCCCGTAGGTGGCGTGGGAGCCCAAGAACGGGGTCAGCGTGCCGGCGTAGATCTTCACCCCGCGGGCGTGGGCCATCGAGATGAGAACCCGATAACCGGCCTCGATCCGCGCCGCCGTCACGGTGGGGTTGTTAGGGGCGTAGCAGCCGGTGTCCGGCTCCCCGCTGAAGCCGATGTCGTTGATGCCCTCCAGCAGGATGACCGCCTTGACGCCGGGCTGGCCCAGGGCGTCGCGCTCGAACCGGGCCTCGGCGCTCACGCCGAAGCAGGCGGAGCTGTTCAGGACGCGATTGCCGCTGATGCCCTCGTCCACCACGGCCGGGGCGTGGTCGCCCAGGTCAGCATGGAGGCGGCTGGCCAGGTAGTTGGGCCAGCGGGCGTTGCCGCTGACCTGGGACAAGGCGCCGTCGGTGATCGAGTCACCGAAAGCCACCACGGTAGTGTCGCTGCCCGGGTCGTCGACGTTGACGCCGTCCACGAAGAACCACGACGAGTCGGTCGTGGTGTAGGCGGTGGCGGCGGTGGCGGCCGCCTGGTTACCCGCGGCGATGTAGTTGGTCTGCTGGGCGTCGGAGTGGTTGGTGGCCGGGCCGGTCGCGGTCGGCAGGTACAACGACACGGCCAGTTCCTCCAGCGGCCGGACGCGCATGGGCAACGGGTCACTCAGCACCTGCCCGCCGGCGGCTATCGTGACCGAGCGGCGGCCGCCGAAGGTCAGCCTGCGGCTCGTCCCGGGGACTAGCTGGGCGCCGTGGAGAACTACGCCGATGCTGACTGCGCCGACGGTCAGCGGCTTGCTCCCGAAGGTGTTGGTCACCTGCACCCGGACCTGATCGCCGCCGACGCTGGTGTAGATGATGTTGCGCACCGTCTGGTTCGTGAACCCGGCGTAGGCCAGTGAGGACTCCAGAGCGGTACCCTGCATGGGACTGGCCGCCCACGTCGCCACCCAGCCAGAAGAACCGGACCCAGGAGGCGTCGCCGAGGCGACTGCCGCCCCCGTCAGGGTTCCCGCGAGCACGACCGCCGCCCCGAGGGCCACAAGGCGCTGCATGCGTCCGATCGACAGCAATCTCGCCTTTCCTAATCTCACCTTTTCCTCCTTGCGCGATGGCAGGACTGCCTGGGACGCCCTTAACCCAAAGCGCCGGTCCCGCGACGAAACCAGGAAAGCTCGTTGCGCTGTCGGCCGAGCCGACTGTAATCGGCTGCCGGAATGCCAGAGTCGGCCGCTTCGCAAGTGAAAGGGCGCTAGGCCTGATTTTCGACATTACACGTATAGACGTGGGCACCGTCAACCCTGTTATCTTGCTTTCTTCGAGTTCAGCGGGAGCGTTTTTGTCCAGGTGTGTAGGGAGTGACTAAGGGTAAAGTGAATGGCCAGTGGGAATGGCCGATAACTGCGGGAGAAAAAGGAGTCATGTCCATTACATGCCGAGAGCCTCTCCCGTCGGCCGCTTCTTCGTGCTTCCCATGGCCAAGTCAGCGCGCTACGTGCAGAGCCAGTTGCCGAGTAGATATGCGGAGGCTGGTCCGCGGTGCGGTCTCCGACTGCGCGACGAAATGAGGATGGCTAGGGAGCGGACGGGCGCGGCGGGCCCCAGGCCACTGCTCGGCCGCCGACTTCGCGTACCGCAGCCGCGCTCAGCGCGCTCACGCCGGTCCTCGTTCACAAAGCGGGGTCAGCCGACTCCGCGAGTGACCCTGAGGTGAGAACCCAGAACTCTCTAAATGGCGTCGTGAGATACCAAGTCGTCCTTGCTCCCGCCGGCAATGAGGCAATATCGCCGGCCGTCAACTCCAGCACCGGCCCGTCATCAATCTCGATCCTCGCGGCGCCTTCCAGGACCAGAAGCGTCTCCCTGCCAGGCAGGGTCCATCTGACGGGCGCGGTCGCTTCGGTGAACCGGGACAACCCCGACTCGGCGCCGTGGCCGCTGCACAGCACGTGCATTTCGCCGCCGACGTCCGGGTCCGGCTCCCACGCCTCGGCTGCCACGCTCGAAACGAACACGCCCGGGAATGGTTCCATCCGCGCAGCGTAGCCCAGCAGGGGGTGCCAGACGCCCGGTCTATGCCGCTTAGGGGGACTGGACTTCCGGTTGCGGGCCCGGGACCGAAGTCGCGGCATGATCTTGGCTGCCGGCGGCAGTCTGGGCGCTCTGGGGTTGGTCGAACAGCAGCAGCCACGCCGTGTTGAACCCGAGGAACACCAGCGCGATCAGCAAGAACGCCTCGGCTCGCAGCACAGCCGTTCCGCCCAGACATGCCAGGACGGCGACCAGGAGATACAAGACGATCGCCAGCATGTAGGCGCCCAGGCTCAGTTGCCGGGTCACGCGGGAAATGGGCGCCGTGGCCGAGACAGGCGGGGACTGGTCGGGCCTCCCGCTGACCAGGACGAGGACGCCCGCCCCGCCGAGCGCGACAACGGCGAACGAGACGCGCCAGAAGGCGGCATCGTGCGCGTCAATCAACGCGGCCAGGCTCATCACTCCTGGCAGCGCGAAATGCAGCGCGACGCCATAGGACCGCTTCAGGTGAAACAGGCTGCCACCCCAGTCGTCGATGCGGATCTGCACCACGACAAGCCACAGGCCCAGCAGCACGAAACACGCCGGCGCAAAGGCGCCATAGAAGGCATCCAGCATGAGCATCCCTCCCCTTGCTCAGACGGCGCCGCAGGCCCGCGCGCCGGCAACTACAACTTTGCCTTGCCCACGGCCGCATTGCGATGCCGAAAGCGGCAGTCCTGGCGCAGCAGCATGAGCACGGCAGCAGCCCAACGGAAGCGCAGACCGGCAGGCATGGCGCACGGGGATCTGCGGCTCGGCCCGTCCAGCCTGAAACACATTCGGTCATGCCGCAGTCCGTGCACAGTGGTCGCGCCACCTGGCAGGCTCATTGGCCGTTTACGCGTGGCCGCCTGGGCCAGGCGCCGTGATTAGCCTTCGCGACCGGGATCTGCTGGTGGCGCCAGGTAGCCGTGCGTGACCAGGCGCTGTGCTCCGGCGGCGTACACCGCGGGATCGTCGGGGGCGATCGTGGCCAGCCCGTCGACGTACCGGTTGAACATGCAAAACATGGCCGCGATCAATACCGTGTCGTGAATCTCCACGTCCGTTGCGCCCGCCGCGCGGGCCTGCGCGACGTGTTCAGCGGTAACGGCGCGCCCGCCGCGGGCTACCGCCGCGGCTATCGCGAGCAAGGCTTTCAGCTTGGTGGATACCGGCGCGTTGCCAGGGTCAGCGCGGACCTGCTCGACCACCGCCATGCCCCCCGCCAGCTGGGCCGCGGCACAAGCAGAATGCGACGACGCGCAGTACCGGCAGTCGTTGAGCGCCGACACATAAGCCGCGATCAGTTCCCGCTCGCCCCGGGTCAGGGTGCCCGGCCCGCGCAGCAGCACCTCGGTCAGCTCGCTCAGCGGGCGGCCCGTCTCGGGCCGGTAGCGCAGCAAGCCGCGGATCCCCGGATCGGCGGAGTTCAGGGCGATGTGTGGCATGCTTGCTCCTCACCTGCGCGGAGACGGCCGGGCATAGCTTGCAGCATCGGTGTCAGGAAAGCCTCCAGTCAAGAATCTGCGCGCGGTCGACCCGGCAACCTGCGCCAGCAGACGGGGCCGATCGACCGAGTCCACGCGTTTTCCTCTTCGTGGATGACTCTGTACCCGATGTGTTGCCACCAGGGGAGTGACTTCCAAGCCACACCCTCGGCGTTCCGGCTCGTGCCGCAGGTAACTGCACGCTTTCCCTTTGCCCTGGCGCGCTCCTCGACTGCCCGCACGAGGACCGTGCCAACCCCTCTGCCCTGAAGCTGGAGCAGGACGTCGATGTTGACGAGTTCGAGTTCGGCTTCTCTGTCTTCGACGGTCGTAACCGACAATCCGCCCGTCGAGTTCGGCTACCAGCACCTCCTCCCCCTAGACGAGGTTGGGATCCCGCCAGGCCGCGGCAAGCATCGATGCGTCCTGGAAGGGCGAATCCATGCCTCCAATCGTCCGGCCCGGTGCTTCGGCGCAGCTGGTCGCGGTCGACAAGAACCATCCTGGACGGCGGCTCGGCGCGCGGCGGCCCTCGGACCCGGACGCTAGTGGCACATGTGGAACACGAAGCACTGGTCGGCCATGGGGGGCGCGGCGATCCAGCCATCGGTACCGGCTCTTGGGCTGCTCTCGTACAGTTGGTACGTGGGAGATTCTGGTATTGGACCGACCCTGGCAGGCGGTGACGCCGACATTCAGGGCAGTGGCGGGCAACAAGATCGCCAGGAATGGGTCCGCGCCAACTTCGCCCAGATCTTCGGCACCTCGGCCGAGGACTTGCGGGCGCAGGGAATCAATCCTCGCCAGTACGCAAGGGAACACCGGGACAAGATCCGCCAGTTCGCCCAGATGCAGCGGAGCCAGGGGATCGCTGTTCCCGGTGGCCGAGCCTCCGGCGGCCGCCGACCGGGCAACACCGGATCCACTGCGGGCGGACCGGATAAGCGGGTCTACGGATATGGCGGCTACGGCTTGGGAATGCGGGGTGGCAGCGCGTGGATAGGGGTCCTGATTGCCCTGTTCGCCCTGCGCTTCTTGCTGGTCGACTCGTTCGCTGGCGCGCACGCCGCCGTCTTCTGGGTGCTCGGGATCGGCGGGATCATGCTGGTGGCCCGGGTAGTCCTCTTCTCCTGGCTCCGCAACAGGCGTTTCAACCGCCGCCAGTAGCTCCGAGTGTGCCCTGGCCGCCGTTCGGCGCGGTGCTCATGCCGGCCGACGGCCTCTGTGATCACTTGGCCCGTCTGCTTCTCCGCGGACTTTCCGGCCGCTGTTGACAGGCCACGGCTACCGGGTGACGATCCGAGGCAAGGCACCGGCCGTGGAACGCACGCCCTGGGCCAGCACGGACGCCTAGCAAATCCATGAGATCGTCCCGGCCGGTGCCCCCCAGGTCATCGCGGCGGCCCGAGCAGGTTCGATCGGCGCAACTTCGGGTTGACATTGCCGGTTTGCGATGACCGTTGCCGCACTGCATCGCCTATAGCCGGGCGAGTGCCTGCCGTAGCGGGTCCAGACCGAGACAGCCAAGGGCGAGCGCCTGGCTGTGGAACTCCTTCAGGTCGAAGCTCGCGCCGTTGCGCTCTCGAGCGTCTTCCCTTGCCTGCAGCCAGATCCGCTCGCCGAGCTTGTAAGACGGCGCCTGGCCGGGCCAGCCGAGATACCTATCTAGCTCGAAGCGCAGGCTCTCGTCCCTCTCGTGCGAGTGAGAGCGGAGGAATTCCCAGGCTAGCCGGGCGTTCCAGATCTCTCCGTCGTGCCAGCCGGTGCGGGCCGGTATCGGCAGCTCCAGGTGCACGCCCAAGTCGATCACGACCCGCGCCGCGCGCAGCATCTGCTGGTCGAGCATGCCCAGCCGGTCGCCTGGGTCCTCAAGGTAGCCCAGCTCCTCCATCAGCCGCTCCGCATACAGCGCCCAGCCTTCGCCGTGGCCGGAGACGAAGCACAGCATGCGCTGCCAGCGGTTGAGCCGGTCCTTACGGAACACAGCCTCGGCGACCTGGAGGTGATGGCCGGGCACACCCTCGTGGTGGATCGTGGAGATCTCCCGCCAGGTCGAGAACTCCGCGATGCCGTCGGGCACTGACCACCACATCTGCCCGGGCCTGGACCAGTCCTCCGTCGGGCCGGTGTAGTAAATGCTGCCCTCGTTGGTCGGGGCGATCATGCACTCGATCCGGCGGGCCGGCTCGGGGATGTCGAAATGCGTGCCGTGCAGCTTGGCGATAACGCCGTCGGCGTAGTCCTGCATCCACGACCGCAGGTTCTCCCGCCCCGCGATCCGCCTCGCCGGGTCGGCCTCAAGCGCGGCGACGGCCTGTGCCACCGTCCCGCCGGGCACGATCTGGCCGGCCACCCGCGCCATCTCCGTCTCAAGCCGGCGCACCTCCGTCCACCCCCACGCGTACGCCTCGTCCGGGTCGACAGTGGCGCCAAGGAAGCTGCGTGAGGCCAGCGCATACCGGTCCCGGCCCACCGCGTCACGCTCGGGCGCCAAGGGCAGCAGCTCGGTCCGCAGGAACTCGCCCAGCTCCGCCGTCGCAGCCCGGGCAGCCTCCGCTGCCTTGTCCAGGTCGGCGCGCAGCATGCCGGTCGCCTGAGTGCGCTCCACCAAACCTGCGTAGAAGCCGTCGTCAGCAGCCGACCAGTCGGCGCACTGCCTCGCGCAGGCCTCGACCTGGCGGCGGGCCGCGACCCTGCCTCGCTGCGCAGCCTCCGCGTAGGTCCTGCGCAGTCCGCCGTACGCCCGTGGCACCGCGGCCATCCGCGCGGCGAGGTCGCGTTGCGCGTCCTCGCCTTCGACGGGCATCAGGTCGAAGACCTCGCGCACCATCTGCACCCAGCTGGCGATCACGTTGATATCGCTGGCCGTGTCGCCGGCGTCGTAAAGCTCGACTGCGACACCCAGGCGCTCCAGCATCGCGGCCCTTGCCACTTGCTCGGGCTCACTGGTTGCGACCACTTCGCCGACGGCAGCTATCGCGGCGCGGTCCAGGTCGGCACGTGCTTCGAAGCCTTCTGGGCTCAAGTCCGGCATTCGGTCGTCGTACCCGGTCACCCCGGCCAGCGTGGCCAGGACCGGATCGAGCTCCGCGACGTCGGTGACATACCGCTCGGCGATCTGGTCAGTGAGGTTCATGCCGGGCATAGTCGCATTTATACCCGTGTTCGGCCAGTCATTAAGGTGACGGTCGCTGACCGCCATGCCACGGGGGACAAGGCCAGGCCACCACTCACGCCGTGGTTGCACTCCGTCGGGTAGTGGCACCAGCCGGCCGATCCGTGATGCTGGTCAGTCTGCGCACGCTAATCGGTAGCCGCGACCAGGGCTGGGCCGGAAACCCTGTTGACCGCGCTGCTGCATCGGCCTACGTTCGGGGGCCGTGTCGGCATGGACAATCGAGCAGTGGCCGGTCCGAGAGCAGTCGGACCAGTTGCTAGCTGAGCTGTACATCGCGCAGGCTCCGCTCCACGCCGAGGCGACACCGGATGACCCGAGGCTTTCGCTGGCGGCAGAGATTGCCGACGTCCGGCACCTCCCCGCGCCTGAAGACGGCGTCGTGCTCGTGGCCCGTGACGCGGCCGCGAGGATCGCCGGTCTCGCGTCGGTCCATTGGGAGGACCTGGCCGGCTGGGCGCACGTGCTGTGGACCTCAATCGCGGTGCTGCCCGAATGCCGGCGGCAGGGCCTCGGCACTCTGTTGCTCAGGCGCTCGGCAGCAATCGCGCAGCAGCGCGGGCTGCGCTTGATGATGAGCCGGACCAAAGACACTGTGCCGTCCGGCGCCGCGTTCTGTGCGCGGTTCGGTGCCGAGCAGGCCATGGTGGAACAGGAGAACCGGCTCGACCTGCGCGGCGTCGATCAGGACCTGGTAGCCGGGTGGATCGCCGACGGCCAGGTCCGGGCAGCGGGATACCGGCTCGAGTTCGTGGCCGGGCGCACGCCCCCGGAACTGGCCGCGCACGTCGCCGAGGTCATGAGCGTCATGAATTCCGCGCCAAGGGAAAACATGGATGTCAGCGATACGCCGGTAACCACGGAACTGATGCGCCAGTACGAGGACGCCTGGCTGGCAGCCGGCCGACAGCTCTGGGCCTACTACGCGGTCGAGGAGTCGACGGGCCGGTTCGTCGGCCTCACCACCATCTCGATCAGGCCGGACGTGCCGGACCGGGTGTGGGTAGGCGACACCGCGGTTGAGCCGTCGCACCGCGGTCGCGGCCTCGGCAAGTGGCTCAAGGCCGCGATGACCCGTCGCATCCTGGACGAGCTGCCCGACGTCCGATACGTGATCACCCGGAACGCCGGCAGCAACGAGCCGATGCTGGCGATCAACACCCGCCTCGGCTTCCAGGCCGCGGCGGTCTGGACGACATGGCAGGCTGCCACCAACGCGATCCGGGTCGCATTTCGGTAACTAAGGGAGCTCCGATCCGCACGCCGCTTCGGTTGGGACGCAGGCCGATCTCATGATGAATCCCCCGTTTCCGCAACCCTGTGCTTGCCACACCGGGGTAAGTGACCGAGCCCGCTTGCATGGAGTCTTCAGGGCCGGGTAGTGCCTGACGACTCGGGGAGCAACGGGAGGGGGCTAGCGTGTTCGAGGCTGGCGATATCCGAGAGTGGCGCGGTCATGACGTGGTGGACGCCGACGGAGACAAGATCGGCGAGCTAGAGGCCGTATATGTCGATACCAGTACCGACTTGCCATCGTTTGGCACCGTCGAGGTTGGCCTGCCGACAAGGCATCGGCTCGTCTTCGTTCCGCTGGACCACGCGACCGTCGGCCCAGGCTACGTCCAGGTCCGCTACGACAAGAAACAGGTCAAAAATGCGCCTTCCATCGACACCGACGGCGAACTGCCGGCCGGCGACGAGGAGGCAGTGTTCCGGCACTACGGCATGAAGTACCAGGCAGGCGCCGGTGGCGAACGGTGCCTGGCTCGCCGGTGAGCAGCCGGACAGGGGGGAGGATCCGATGATTGCGCTGTTCCTGCTGCTGGTGATCGTGGCCATCGTGCTCGGCATCGTGGGTGTAGTCGCGAAAGGCCTGCTATATCTGCTGATCATCGGCATCGTCGTTTTTCTCGGCGCCCTGCTCCTGGGCGCCCTGCGGGCGCGCCGGCGGCCAGGGAGACGCCCGACACGGTGACCTAATCGGACAGTCCGGCTTAGCCGGTGTGACATCTCAGTCTTCCGTCGTTGAGGCTGACGGAACCTGGTAGCGCTGCGCGAGTCCGGGGCTCTGGGCGGCGAGACGACCTCGCCGAGTTCCAGCCCGCGGAGGCTGGCGGCGACGACGTCTTCGGCGGACATGCGCGGGATCGCGCTGAGGTCCATGCCCTGG
>Ga0335075_10012037_pt1 | contig 13083 bp, 11 predicted proteins | sample Lox_Sample_24_FD_206723 | JGI IMG/M metagenome (GOLD analysis project Ga0335075, IMG submission 206723) | Soil microbial communities from Loxahatchee National Wildlife Refuge, Florida, United States - Lox_Sample_2.4 | ecosystem: Environmental > Terrestrial > Soil > Wetlands | place: USA... | reverse complement strand
CTGGTCTTGCGCAGGATGCCTCCGAGCGGCGTGATTCGCTTGTCGTTTGCTAGCTTATAGACGCCATCCTTATTTCCACTGACGGCCACGCGTTCTGCGTTCCCCGCGATGAGACGGCTGACGTATTCGCGGTGCGCAGTGTGATCGTTGTTCACGTACATCGACCGGAACTTTAGAAATGTAAAGGTCCGCCCGTACTGACCTACCCGCTTCTGGCGGAAAAAGATCGGCCCCCTGGAACTGAACTTGACCGCCAGTGCAATCGCGAGCAGGAGCGGAAGACAGGCGAGAAGCGCGGCTAAGCTGAAAGCGATATCCATCGCGCGCTTAATGCCCAGCATCCCCACTCTCCCGTTGACCGGTGTGAAGCAGTCGGGATAGAGAGCGGGATCGTTCGAATGCTTCGGCCCGTCGTCCGACCAGTTATCGGGGAAGAAGTGGAACGAGATGCTGATCTGGCTGAACTGGTCGAATGTCAGTTCCGCACGCATTGCGGCGTTGACCTTATTCAGCAGCGTGCTGAGTGTCGCGCACTTGTCTTCGGCTGAAAGGCCCGTGAAGATGACCCCGACAACTGCCGCTTTTTGATACCAGCCCACGACATCGGTCTCCCGAGTCGTCGGCAGCAATGCGGAGGTTACACGGTCGAGCGCGCTTCGCTCTGCCGCCGGTCGAGGGGTTTCACCCGTCTCCAGAAGCATGAGAAGAAAAGGGTTGTTCGATCGCTCCGATCGCTTGCGTTCGAGGGCAAGCGCCTTCAGAAAACTCTCTTCGTTAAGGACTTCGCGCTCTTCCGCTGAAGTTTCAGAGACCGTGCGGCCCCTGATGATCGCAATGTTATCTGTGCCCAGCATTGCCACCTGATTTCACTCCTCTCTCGCAAACGGCAGAAGGCGAGCTAAAGATTTGGTTGTTCGGGGAACTTTGAATCCGGAAACTCTGGGGACTACCTTTAATCCTGTAGAAGGCTTTCCGGCTCCGTTTCAGCCGCGCGACGGGAATAACGGTAGTAGTCCTCTTCGTTGGAACGTGTCGAGGAATTCAGAATCGCTCCAATGATCTTGCTTTCATCGAGAGCCTCTGTTCCTCTTTTCAACTTGCGCTTTGCGGTGACTCCGCGTCGGGCGACCAGGAGAATGCCGTCAGCCAGCTTTTCCCAGACGCTCGTATCCGCCAGCGGAAGAACCGGCGGGCAATCAATGATGATCCAGTCGAACCAATGTGAGAGCTGTTTCATCATCGGCGTCAGTTCGGCTGAATCCAGCAACTGCGGCGTCTTCCTTAGCTCGTGCCCGGCCGGCAGGAACCATATGCCCGCCTCCTCGAGGCGATATATGCTCTCCGTAAGACTTCGTTGTCCGCAAAGATACTCACACAACCCCGGCAAGGTTGAGAGCCCGAAAGTTTCCTCCTGCGAGGGACGCCGAACATCTCCTTCCAGAAGCAGAACCTTTCCCTGCGATCCCGCGGCGAGAGTACAGGCCAGGTTGGCGGCGACGAAGCTCTTGCCTTCGTCGGGGCTCGTGCCGGTAATCAGAAGGCTCCTCAAAGGACGCGCTCTGCGCAGGTGCCGAAGGCGGACACAGAGAAGCCGAAAGGCTTCGGCGGCCGGCGCGGGATAATCCGCAAGAGCGGTGAGCCGATAGTTAACCGGCGCCGTCAGATGCACGGTTTGAACCTCGGGAAGCTCCAGCCGTACCGGTTCCGGTTGTAGCCGAGGACCATCCCTCAGCGCAGCCTTTGCCGCCCGCTGCGCAACGTCAGCGTTGGCCAGCGTCGTCTCCACAATGGTGGCTATGCGGCCCTCGGAACTCGGCTGGATCCTCGCCCGACGCTCTGTACGTTCCAGCAACTCAGTGGCTGCCGTGCGCAACGAACTGACGGATCCGCGGCGTTCTTCCTCTGCCCTTTGCAGGGCGTCAAAGATGCGACTCATTGTTTCTCTCTTTGTATGAGAAGACTTCAGTCAGAAAGGAATTGAGCTAGTGAGTGATCGGCGCAGGTTTGCGCATCTCGGAAATCATGTCAAGGATGTCGGCGAATGTTTCGTCCATCTCAGTCGTGCGCTCGACGTCCGCGTCCCGCTCCTCGCTTTGAACAAGGATGTTGAGCCGAAACTCCCGCGCCACGTCATCGATAATGTCCGGAGTTACTGCCGAAAGCTTTCTCGCATAGGCGCCGATCAGCGCATTCTCGCAGATCGTGTTGATAAGTCGCGGCAGCCCGCCGGAGTAACGATACACCAAAGAAATTGTCTCATCCGGAAAGATCGGGTCGCACTGGGGTTCCGCTCCGGCCTTCTGCAGCCTTTCTGCGATATACTCTGCCGTCTCTTCCAGACTAAGCGGTTCCAGCTTCGCTCGCAGCGAGATCCTTTGCTTCAATTGGCGCAGATCGTACGAGTCCAGCTTCTCGTCCAGTTCCGGTTGGCCGACTAACAGGATCTGCAAAAGCTTATCCTCTGCGGTCTCGAGATTGGAGAGCAGACGGATTTCCTCCAGAAGTTCCGCCGACAGATGATGAGCCTCATCGATGATCAGCACCGTTGTTAGTCCCCGAGATTCGCGGGACAGAAGAAAGTGGCTCACCTCGAGCAGAAGCTCAGCTTTGTTTTTCGCGCTCGCTGCAATTCCGAAGTCGGCAAGCACGTACTGAAAAAACTCGTTCGGGCTCAGCCGGTTGTTGAATACATAGGCATAGGCGACGTCCTTACTGTCCTTCAGTAGTTGGAGGAGGCAGCGAAGCAGCAGGGTCTTTCCCGTCCCGACCTCGCCCGTAACCACAACAAATCCCTTGTGCTGGCGAACCCCGTAATAAAGTGCAGCCAGAGCCTCATTGTGCTTCTCCGTAGAGACAAAACACCTCGGATCAGGCGTTAGATCGAATGGGTTTCGGGTCAGGCCAAAATGGGCTTTATACATGGTGCGCCGGCCCCGCAATCCGATGCCACGCGTCCCTCACATGCAGATGAATCGCGGGTCGTGTCGCATAAACAACGTTGAACGTCGAACAGGACGCCAGCGTCAGAACCACCACAACCGCCACCGCCCAACCAACAACCGTCTTTCTTCTCTCCTCCTGGACCTCAGCCGGAATCCTGATATCAGGTATTTCGCTCAGGATCGGCACCGGCAGGAGTTTCTCGATTTCCTTGTCCTGGTGCAGCCGGTCGTCGAAAGTTTCGAGCCCCCCGGCGACGAATAGTCCCAGCGCAAGACCCGCGCCCAGTCCCACCAGGCACATCTTGATCCGGTCGGGAAACGCCGGCATGATCGGCAGGCTCGGCGGATCGAGCACGCTGAAGCGTTCGCCTTCCTGCATCTGCTCCATGCTGGTAGCCATCGCCGAATCATTCTCTTTTTTCAGCAGATCATTGTAGTTGGCCTGCGACTGCTCGTAGCCGCGCGTCAGGTCAGCAAGCTGAGCTGCACTGGCCGGTTCCGCATTTAATCTGCCCTGGTAAGTACCGATACGGGCTTGCAGATCCGCAATAGCATGCTCACGGTTGGCGATTTCGGTTTCGCTCGCCCGCAATTGCCCCTGCAATTGCATCACCGCGGCGCTCGTGGTGGGATCCATCGTCGCGCTGTCAGCGTTCTCATCCGGATGATGCGCGGCTTTCACCCGAGTTTCGAGTTCAGTAGCCAGTTGACTCCGTTCTTTCGTCACCGTGGCGATCTGGGCCTCGAGATTCTGAACCGCTGGGTATTCTTCCGTATAGCGCGACCGCAGATCTGCCAGTTGCGCCTTCATTTTCGCCAATTGGTCGTCAAGGGCCGATAAACTCGTCGGCGCTCCGCTGGTGCCAACGCTTTGTGTCGGCCCACGCAGCGTTTCATATTGCTGGATCAGCGACTGGTAGTAAACCCGCTGCTGACGTGCCGTGTTGAGCGCATCCTCCTCATTTTGCAATTGCGATTGCATTCCGCTGAGGATTTGAAGGTTGCTGGCTTCCTGGGAGGGCAGATCGCCCTCGTGAGCAGCCTGAAACTCCTTCACTTTCGCCTCCTGCTGCGAGAGGCTGGCTCGAGCATCGCCTAGCTGCTTTTGAAGAAACTGTGTGGTGTCTTCCGATTCCCGCTGCAGCGTCGCCTGGTTCTCGTTAATAAACAGGCTGGTCAGCTCGCTGGTCACCGCTTGTGCCAACTGAGGAGACGGCGCCGAGTATGCCACCGTGAAGCCGTTAACCGTACCGTTCTCAGGATCGCGCACCAGCAGGATGTCGATATCTTTGCGCATCTTCGCAATGACTTCGTCCTGAGTGAGCTTGATCTCCGAGTCCTCATACAGATGGAGCCGGTTGGCGATCAGCAGGAGTCGCGTCCTGCTCAGAATCTGTTCTCTCAGGCTCGCGAGTCGATCCTCAACGTTGTCGCTGATGTTCGGCACAACATAGTCTTTGGGAACAGCAGGCTGCTGCACCAGAATTGTCGTGATCGACTTGTAGCGTACCGGTATGACCCAGCTCGCCACCCAAACAAGAAGCCAGCCCGCCAGCAGCGGAAGAAGAAACTGCATGTGCCTTCTGCGCACGAGATCGCGCACTCGTTCGATGTCGAATGATTTTTTCTCGCTCTGTTCGAGCAACTCTTCAGACATTTTGCTCACCGTCCCAGCGGTCTCGAGAAGTGGTATGTGATCGACACCGATTCACGGGAACTGTCAGGATCGCTCGAGATTGCGGTAATTCCGGGATAGCTCTGGTGAAGGCGTTGATACTGCACGGCAACATTCAAGGTCTGGCCCAGTTGGCGGCTCAGAGCAATCGTCCCCGACAGCGTGTGGCCTCCCCTGATAGAACCGGTTGAAGATTGTGCAACCGCCGCCAGATCCGAGTAGCTACTTCCCAGACTTGCCGTCCAGTCGCGGGCCATCTGCCAGCGTCCTGAAAGGGCGGCTGCATTTGTGCCGTAAACTCCGATGACTCCGGCACCCTCTGTGTCGATACGGCTGTAATTGAGAACCAGGTTCGTATGAAGACCCTGCCAGCCCAAACTTCCAAAGGCGGAGGGTCCCCATCCTGCCGCTGCCGTTGCCGGGGCCTGTGTCAGTCTGTAGCGCTGCGAACCGCCCCCGACGGACAGCGACAGCGCTGGCGTCAGATAAATCGTGTAAAAGCCAAGCACGCCATTGGAGTTCATGGTTGCCTGCGCGATGCCGCTCCCGACAGCGGGCGTCGCAACGATCTCTGTATATTGCCAGGCGGTTCCGATGTACTGCCCGTCCGTCAGTCGGTGAGTATAAAACCCCGATCCACCGCGCGAATTCGAGTTGTACATGCCACGAGTTTCCGGCGATGACGCTGAGTAATTGACCAGCGTCGCGCTGCCGCCACCGCCGACCATGTCGTTCAATGAGAGCTGCCAGCCTACTTGCGCATAAGAACTGTTGGCAACCTGCGGCGCAAACGGCACAACGATTCCCGGAGTTACGGAGGGAAGGCCTCCCGATATCGCACCCGAGATCGGTTCCTGGCTCAGGGTATCCGATGTCTTGGTTATCGCGTCCCCGGCCACAAGGTTCATATGCGGGCTGAGCCGGTACTGAAAGGCCGCGGTAACGGAGTGATCGACGGTATTCAATGCGCTGGTTGGCTCGTAGAAGGTAAAAGCGGGCGAATACGTAAAGCTCGCGTGCATTCGGTCCGTCGTGCGATCGGCACCGATGGTTGGCTGCACAAGATACAGTTGGTCGTTGACGGTGCCAGTGCCTGTCGCAGGATACAGATTATTGACATATCCACCGTTCAATGCCAGGGCGCCGCTGATGTAATTCTGTCGTTCTTCGGCTCCGACCGCTGTCGAAAGTCCTGCCGCGCTGATCGGCGGTGGCATCAGCATCTGGGACGAATCGGCGGCGCTGGCTGCGCCCGAATCGGCCACCTGCGCCCACGCTGGGGACGCTAACAGCATTAGCGAGAAAACCAGAATTCTTGCAAACATACAGCGCCCCTCACGGGACGACGACGGTATCGTGCGGATCAAGGACGATATTTTCTTCAGGATGATTCCCTTTAATCACGGACTTGTAATTGAAAGGAATGCGAGTCTCTGCGCCGCCAGGACCTTTGCGCAGGATGTAGATGTCTTTCTGCCTGGCAAAATCCTGAAAGCCTCCCGCCACTGCAATCGCGTCGAGCACAGTTGTTGTCGCCGTCAGCGGATAGGATCCCGGCTTTGCGACCCGGCCAAGAACGTTGAATTTCCGGCTGTTCATCTGCGCCACCATCACCGTGACATCCGGGTGAGTGATGAAAGCTTTCAGTTTGGCAGCGATGTCCTGTTGCAGTTGCGAAGGCGTTTTTCCGGTTGCCTGGATCTCGCCAATCAACGGCAGCGCGATCTTTCCATCTGGACGCACCGGCAGGCTTTGCTTCAGGTCCGGCTCGTTCCATACATTGATGTCGAGCACGTCGCCATCGCCAATCAAATAGCCCGTCTGTGTGTCGGCCTTACCCGTTGTCTCGGATGATTGGATGAGCGAATCTGCTGTAAAAACGTGCAATGGAGAATGCATCGCCGGATTCGCGGCGATTGCCACGACAGGCGAGATAAGACAGATCACAAACAATGGAATGGAGGATCGGTTGAGCCTGGCAATCATGGCTGCTCCTGCTGAGATTCTGTTGCCCGGTTCGTCTGTTAACTCACGGCCAAAGCGGAGACCGTTGCTGCCGCTGCCGAAGGCGCAAAGCGCGGAATCGCAGTTGGAATTCCAGCCGGCTCCTTTACGGCTTCCACATCTGCGGCATATACCTCCACGCCAACAGACTGCGCCAGCATTGCAACCGAGATTACCAGGCGAAAAGTGTTTTTCTTCCGTACCAGGATACCTTCCACACCCTGGAGAGATCCGCGCACAACCCGTACCCGGTCGCCGCATTTCAGAAAAGGGTGAGGCTCAACTCGAAAATGGCCGTCGACCGTTCTGCGGACCGCCTCAATTTCCGCCTCGGGGATCGCGGCGAAACTGTCCCCATGAGCGAGAATCATATGCACACCCGGTGTCGTCAGAATTTGGAGCCGTCGACCGAGTTCTCCGCGAACAAATACGTAAGAGGGAAACAACGGCAATGAAAGAACCTTGCGTCTGTCCTTCCAGCGCCGGATAGAGTCGTACTGCGGAAGAAACACTTCGAAACCTTTGGCAGAAAGCATGTCAGCAACCGTCTTCTCGTGCTGATGCCTCGTGTAGAGCGCCCACCACGGAAAGGACTGCGCATTGCCGGATGCCTGGGAACCCTCGCGAATTGAATCTGAGACTTGCATTCTCTTTCGCCTTTCGCTCTGCCTGCGCGCTATTGATTCTCAAACCGCGTGGGCATAGCTTCGCCCTGTGAGCCACATGGCCCAGCTTTTGGGGTTGAAGAAACTCCAGATGAATTCCCTTGCGGGATTGAGTCATCTGGCCGTTCGCCGCATCGTTGGGAAGCCTGTGCAGTGCAGTGTTCGGCGAAGATACATGCCGATCGCTGCAAGGAGTTGAACTTCCGGTAAATCCTCGCCTTATCTCATGGACTGCTGACGGATAAAACGAGAATTTAAGATCCTCGCCGCAACTTTTATTGAGTTCTCAGGTCCCACGGCCGGAAAAGACCGGACTACGACTCCGCGGCAAATTACTTCAGCGGCACGTTCGCCGACTAGTTCCACAGGCAAAACGAATCTCATCTCGATCTGCGTGTTCACTTCCACCAGTTGATCTGTGCGCAGAAGCACCCCGGATACGCTGATGTTCTCCAGTGTCCCTTCCCGCCAGATGCTCGCCCCTCCCACGTGATAGTGAATCGACGTGGCGATTTCGTAGCGTCGAGCTCTCGGAATTTCCGCTTGTAGCTCTTCCGCAGCCATCATCGTTTCCATTTGTTCTTCTGGAATCATTCGACTCTGCAGCTTTCTGAATTGGGGTGAGGAGTTGAGAGTATTGAGGAACCGCAACTGATTCAATGGCCCAACAGTAGTAGTGCCATAGAACTACGCAGTTCTATTCGCATAGCCCGGTGGGGTGTTACGCATGTCGCTGCACGGGCACATTACGTGTGACGATTGCGCATGATGGTAACCAATGAGCGCAGCCTCCGGGAAAAAGCGAGGCGTGGCGTGCACCCAACGCAGGGCTCGTGAACTTTTTCGTATACCGTGTCTCGTTTTCATAGGCGCCACGAAGCTTGCTCTCTCAGCGGAGTAGCAAGATTCCTCATCGCGGCCTCGCCGGGATGCTCCACCGCGGGGATCAATCTGGAATTGGAGAATGAATGAAACCAGTCCTAGGCGGCTGGCTCAGTGAGTCGATGGTTAACGGCGAAGAGGGCCAGTTCGAGGCGGTTCGAGACGCCTAATTTATCGAATACATTGCTCAGATGGTGCTTGACGGTCTGTTCGCTGATGGAGCAGCGCTGACCAATTTCCGGGTTTGAATATCCGGCAACAACCAGTGTGACAATCTCGAGCTCGCGAGCGGTAAGTCCATAGTCTTTGGAGCGCGGAACGGCCTCGGGAGACGCGATACTGCGAAAGGCTCTGACGAGGTCCGAAACGCTTTCCCGGCCAATCCAGTATTGACCCGCCATGACGCACCGAATACTCTCAAACAGCCTCTGGGTAGTGGATTCCTTCAGGATCACACCATAGGCACCCAGCTTCAGCGCTTGTACGATCTGGGCCTTATCGATGGATGCCGTTAACAGGATCGTCCGTACCTGAAGTTCTGCCGCCGCGAGTTCCCGCAGGACTTCCATTCCATCCTGACGAGGCATGACCAGGTCGAGAAGAATTACATCCGGCTGGCTTTGTTTGGCCAGCATCAGTAGCATTTCGCCGTCCGCGGCTTCACCCACAACCTCGAATCCCCCGTCAGACTCGATCAGTTTCCGCAGCCCCTCCCGAAAAAGGGAATGGTCGTCCGCGATGAGCACTCTTACGGGGGAAAATGAGCTTTTGGCCAGGGAAGCCATCTCCGAGCTCCTTCGGCAGTCAAGGCGGACATCTACATCGCGTGGCTCGCCTTGTGGGTGGCGCGCCCCCGCACGATTCTTCCTGCTTGTAGGCAGTATAGTGTCGGGAAAGTCGCCGCCATATCCAACTTTCGTGTCAATCCAGATACCTACCCCCGCTCAGGCTGGGTTGTCCCGCTTCAGGCTCTGAGGCGGCCCGGATTCGCCCGGTCTTCGCCGATTTCGAGACAGGATATGCCCCTCGGACCGACAGCTGCTCTGCCGCATTGAAGGACCGATACCCGCAAAGTGCAGTCCGGCGAGGTTTCGATACATGAGAGTTTTACTTGACGCGAGCATGTCGCAAGTCCTACATTGGCTTTCACTGACTGTGGGGTATTGTCACTATCCGCACCACGTGCGTGTTTAAACTCATGCGGTGTTGTTTGGGTCGAGTGCAAGTGGCGATCCAGTAGACCGATGACAAACGCTCGATCCCCTCGCGGATCTATGAGTTCGTTGGTTTCCGTTCTTTTGCGCACAAAAACAGCGGGGATGGCGTCGTAAAGCTGATGTCAGCTGGCCCGCGCGCGTTGCAGTAGTTTCGGCTTGGGAGAGCCGATGTATGAGCCTTGGAGCTGCGGACCCGGCAACAGCCGGACCGGCGCGATTGTTATTTGGCAAGACGGGCCCTCATGAGCGCGTTTTATCGGTTTTCCGTCTGCTTACCGCGTTGATTTTACTGGCTTCCCTGCCTCTAATCCACGCTATGGCGGGAGCCCATAAATCTGCTCTGATTCTGCTCCTTGCCGGCTACGCCTTATCCAGTGTGATTCTGCTCGTCCGGCTCTTTTGCGGTCCTGATCCGGGCCGTATGTCCATCATTCTCATTCATCTGTCTGATGTGCTGTGGCCATGCGTCCTCTGTCTTTTCACAGGCTGTCTCGCCAGCCCGTTCCTGCTCCTGATGATTTTTGCGCTTCTCGCGGCTCCCTACCGCCGAAGTGTGCCCAAAGCCATGATCATTCCTCTGTTCGGAATCCTGATTGTGCTGGGCGAGTCGGCGCTCGCAGTTGCGCCCGCAGCCGTGTCTCTCCATCTCCGGGCTGGTCCGCTTGAGTCGGCCTCGTTTGCGGTGCGCGCCGCCCTGCTGCTGATTCTCGGAGCATTTCTGACTTATTCGGCCACGTGGTCGGAGCGAGAACACCAGGCCTACGCAGTTCAATCCGTCCTCCAGTGTGTCCGTTCCGATGCCGGGATCCAGGCCAATCTCCGCGAGATCTTGCCCGTCCTGGTGGACATTTTCGGAGCCAACCGGGTCATCCTGGTGCTGAGAAACCCTTCCACACTGCAGATTTTCCAGTGGGGTGCCGGGGACAATTCGCAAGGGCCGCTGTATCGCAATGTGCCGGCGTCGCGAGAGGCTTCGTATTTCTGGCCGATGCCGCTCAACTGCTGGTCCCTCGCCTGTTTCCGTGGCGCTCGCCAAATCGATTGCCTCGCTCTGGATCGCAAAGGCAAATCCCTTCGCGCCGATCGCGGGACTTTTCTTTCCACCTTTGTCTGGGACCAGCCGTTCCGTACCCTCCTCACAACTACCCTGCAGTTCGGGAGCGAGTTGTCGGGCCGCGTTTTCATTATCGACCCTGACTGCACAGGCGGCCGCGAGCTGACCCTGCGTTTGCTGCATCGGCTCGCCTACGAAGTGGCACCCGCGCTCTACAATTTCTATCTCTGGCATCACACGAGCGTCCGCGTCCGGGGCATTGAACGGCGCCGCCTCGCTCGCGACCTCCATGATGGCGTAGTACAGTCGCTGATCGCCACAGAGCTTCAGCTGGAGGTGCTGCGCCGCAAAAATCAACTGGGGCAGCCTGCAGAAGGAGTTTCCGATGCCGTGCTTGCGGCTCAAAGCCTGCTGCGCGAGGAAGTTCGAAAGCTGCGCGAGGAAATCGACCGGCTGCGCTCCGGCGAGTTTCCTCAGTCGGCCCGGCCCTCCCTTACCCACCTCCTGAAGAGTTTTGAGCGTGAGTCCGGCATTTTGACTCGTTTTATCTGTGACGTCGATGAAGACGCCATTCCCCAGAAGATTGGCGAAGACCTGACCCGAGTCGTGGAAGAAGCTCTGAGTAATGTCAGACGACACAGCGGAGCAAGAACAGTCGAGGTTCGTCTGACAGCAAGGGAAGATGCCTGGGAAGTAGTAATTCAGGACGACGGTCGAGGATTTGACTTTTCCGGCTCCCTGTCGCTGGCGCAACTCGAGGCGGTGCGCAAAGGACCTCAATCGATTCGAGAGCGAGTCCAGTCCGCAAACGGTGATTTAACGCTCGAGTCTCATCCGAACCGTGGGGCGAGCGTAAAGATTCGGCTGGCTTCCAACTTCTGATCCGTTTCGGCACCCCGGCCTGAAAACCGGCGCCTATCGGGCTGATCGATCCCATAGAAGGCGCATGGGCCGCAGCAGGAAGTAGAGCGGCCGTATCCAGTTGGGCAAACCCATCAACTCTCGATCTCTGCTGCTGGATCGCCAAAAGTCCGACGACAGGAAGAATTTCCACCGGTCCTGTGCGTCGAGTAGCTGCATTCCGAGCGGAATTCTGCCTCGCGGCCCGACGCCGGGGTTTTCCACTAGATTCTTGGTGAAATGGTCGGCAATGCTCCTCACCGTGCTGTCCGCCTCACATGCGCGCCGGATTTCGGGCGGAATTGCAGCTGCACAGATACGTTCGGCAAGGAGACTACCCAGCATCACCGGCCGTCTCAAGCCCTGTCGCTGCGCCTCCACCATCACGTTTTCCCAGTTCAGGTCCGGAGTTGAAGCGATCAGCTTTTTGACATCGCAAACCCAGATCAGGCGCGACCACAAATGCTTGCACCCGTGCATGCAAAGCAGAATGAATGAAATCTCGGGCCCAATTGCCGGGATTCTCGCACCGGCCAATAGGACCACCCGCCGTCCCCTCCATACCCAGCTCAGGCCGAGGTTGCGCCCGAATCGATTCCTGAACAGATCCAGCTGCCAGCGAAGTTCCAGCACCATTCCATCCGAAGGTCGAACGAAATGGCGCTCGAAATTCCAGGGCGAGCCTTCGGCTGCGTTTGCTTTGTCCGCCGTCTCCAGCTCATAACCGCGTTCCCTGATGAGTTCCATCGCTCGCTCGAGATCTCTGGCGTGAATCAAAAGATCCAGATCGCCCCCCGGCCGGCCATGCAGGTCGCCATAGACGGAAGCGGCAAGCGCGACGCCTTTGAAGGGCATTGCCTGAATGCCTTCCTGATCGAATCGCTGCAGCACCGCAATCAGTTCGGCTGCGTTGGCAAGATTGCCTACAATAATCCGATCGTTCTCCCGGCGAATACGCTCCACAGCCATCGCAGGTACCGCTGACCCCATTTCCGCCAGATTCGCGACCACCATCGGCAGAACACGATGCTGGAGCGCCTGATCGATCAGCTCATCCCATGCCGTCACTCGTTCCGCGAGGCCGCGGATAGAGCCTGCGCCAGCTTGATCACGCACCAACGCAAGCAGGAGATCCCGCCAGACCTTCTCCTTATTCATCCATGCCACATTTCGAATGAGATTATCGAGAGGCTTTGAAATTCGATGGCGGCCAGGATCATGTGCCTGTTGCCATCCACTCCCTCGCTGCCGCAGTTTCTCATCTCGATGGATACCGGCGTATCCCCTGAAAGTGGGGTATGCAGCAGCCGCGCACGCGCCGCGCCGTAGCGTTTTGAACCGAAACACCATTCCATAGGACCGCTTCGTCCAGTTGCTGCGCGAGCGGACGATTCTGGAAAATGAGCGCCCCATCGCACTCCTTGGCCGTCTCGCTGCGTGAAGCACGGAAGGCCACAAAGCGGTCGCCAGGCAGCAGGTTCACGGTTTTGACGGCGCGATAGCCAGCCTCGCGCAACTGGCTGACCAGCTCTTCCTCGGCCGGCAGCCGCCCCGCGCCCCTCGTGGACGCGCCCCACAGGTGGATTGCAGCTGAAGCCCGACGAAGCTCCGATTGAGGTCGTCGTCGTGGATCACATAGAGCAGCCTTCTGCCAGGGAACGGCTGCGTGCCCCGGCTACTGCACCAGCATGACCGGCCCCTGCCAGAAGCCCGCACGACGGCCGGCTGGATCGAGCACGCTCAC
>Ga0335075_10012035_pt1 | contig 13084 bp, 9 predicted proteins | sample Lox_Sample_24_FD_206723 | JGI IMG/M metagenome (GOLD analysis project Ga0335075, IMG submission 206723) | Soil microbial communities from Loxahatchee National Wildlife Refuge, Florida, United States - Lox_Sample_2.4 | ecosystem: Environmental > Terrestrial > Soil > Wetlands | place: USA: Florida... | reverse complement strand
TCGGATCTAGGAGTCAAATAGGTCCGCAAGCGAGGACCGAGCCATGCCGAGCGGTGGAGTCTACACGGTCCCCCGGTGGGGATTGCTGATTTCCGTCGCCCTCGCGTTCGCCTTCGCCCCGCTGTCCGTTCGTGCGCAGACAAAGGCTCTTTCTGACTCTGATTGCCTCGCCTGCCACGGCCACAAAGACCTGACGTCATCGTCGGGCAAGAGCCTCTTCGTCGACGCGGCGAAACACAAGGCCAGCGTCCATTCGATTCTTGGCTGCACCGATTGCCACACAGATATCAAAGGCTTTCCTCATCCGGACCGCGTGGCGCAGGTGAATTGCTCGACGTGTCATGCCGAGCAGACGGCGGACATAGGCAAAAGCATCCATTCCGCTCTCGGCTCGGGTGAGGAGGCATGCACCGCTTGCCACGGTGCCGCGCACTACACGAAAACCACCGCTGTGCTCGGCCCCGAGTTGTGCAGTCAGTGCCACGCCGACGAGGTGAAAGGCTTCCTCTCGAGCGTCCACGGCCAGGCGCTTAAGAACCACGATTCTCAGGCGCCCACATGCCTTTCGTGCCATGGTCCGGTACACAAAATTCTGACCGCGCAGGATCCCGCGTCGCCCGTCGCCAAACAGAATCTGCCCAACACGTGCGCGTCATGCCACTCGAACGAGGCGTTTCTTGCAAAGCACAACATCCCGTTCGACCATCCGGTCGAAACATACGAATCGAGCGTTCACGGCCGTGCGATTGCCGCCGGAAACCTGAACGCCGCGACATGCTCTGACTGTCATGGCAGCCACGCAATTTACGAAGCGCGCGATCCGCGCTCGAAGATCAACCACTGGAGTATTCCGGTGACTTGCGGGGCGTGCCACACGCAAATCGCGAAAACCTACGATGCCAGCATTCACGGCCAGGCGGTTGCGCGCGGCTCGACTGATGCGCCGGTTTGCACGGACTGCCACGGCGAGCACGTGATCCTCGCTCCGAGCCAGCCGAACTCAACCGTTAATCCCGCACGCGTTTCGACCGTGACCTGCGGCCGCTGCCACGGAGACACGACTCTCGTCGCTCGCTACAATCTGCCCGCCGACCGCGTACCCACTTACGCCGACAGCTATCACGGTCTGGCGGCGCGCGAAGGCTCGCAGACCGTGGCGAACTGCGCATCGTGCCACGGCGTCCACGACATTTTTCCTTCCAGCGACCCACGCTCCACCATTAATCCTGCCAACCTGGCGCACACTTGTGGCGCGTGCCATCCGGGCGCGGGCAAAACCTTTGCGATTGGGCGCGTCCACGTGCTCGCGGCGTCTGTTGCGGAAGTACCCGCCGTGCGGATCATCCGCGGCCTGTACCTCGTGCTGATCCCGCTCGCGATCGGCTTCATGTTCTTTCACCAGTTCCTCGATTTCATCCGCAAGTTCCCGCGTCGCCGAATCAAGGTCATTTCTCCGCAGGAAGCGGAATATCGCCTGAACCGGCATTTCCGCATTGCGCACTGGCTGGTGGTCGTCAGCTTTCCCGTTCTTGTCGTGACGGGGTTCGCGCTGAAGTACCCCGAGGCGTGGTGGGCGCGACCCTTCATTCTGTGGCATCGCCACTTCGATCTGCGCGGCAGCATCCATCGCCTCGCCGCGCTCGTGCTGATCGCCGCGCTCGTCTACCACGTCATTCACCTGATTCGCGACAAGCGCGCGCGCCAGATGATCTTCCACATGGCGCCGCACATTCACGATCTCCGCGACCTGCAGGACATCGTCAGCTATAACCTCGGGTTTACATCGGTTCGCCCCGTGCTCGGAGAATTTACCTACGTTCGGAAGATCGAGTACTTGGCGTTTATTTGGGGCACGATCATCATGGCCCTGAGCGGCTTCATCTTGTGGTTCAACACACTCGCCCTTCGCTATTTCCCCAAGTGGGTTCTGGATGCAGCCACGGCCCTCCACTTCTACGAAGCGATCCTTGCCACCTTCGCCATCCTCATCTGGCATATGTACACCGTCGTCTTCGATCCCGACGTCTACCCCCTCGATCGCGTTCGACTCGTTGCCTCACCGGCGTCGACTCCGGGCAGTTCGAGCGACTCCCGCGAGGACAAAACCGCGCCTTCTAGGCCTGATGACACGTTGTCGGCCATGCCAAGCACGGCCGACAAGGAGCTCGAAGGTGGAGAATAGAGCTGCACCGTTTGTGCCGCTCGGTTCCTCGAACAATTTTGGCGGATCAGTACCGTCACAGCCGGCAGTAATAGTTCGGCCTCAGAACCCAAAAAGACATAAATGGAGAATCAGATTGGTTGCTGGCGCCGTTGTCGCTAAATTCGGCGAGAGGCTTGGTGCGGATTGCCCCGCCCAGCTAGCACACGTGATCGCAGATTTCACAGCGCAAGTGACGATCCCCGAAGTGCGGGTACGAAACTCCATTTATGCTGAAATATCGTGTGTACCCCGCGTGCACCTCGGTTGGGCGAATTCGGTGTTTTTGGCGTTTTTCGCGTTTAATAGAATCAATAGCTTACGAATTTTCAGCGTCGCTTTTGGCTCGATCCCCACCGCCCGTACCAACCATCTCCTGGACTTCACAGGATTTATCGAAAACGCGAGGCAGCAAAAGGCGTCAATAACGACAAACTGAGCCTCTTGCGTGGCGCCTTTGGTTCCGTTCGAAGCGAAGGCGGCGTTGATGACGGCGAACTTGGGCACCGAGTCGGAAATCCAACGCGACGATCATTCGGGCTGCTTGTCGGTTTCGTCGTTGCCCGTCCGCCCGAGCGCAGAGAGGTACCGTCCGAAGTTCAATTCGAAGTCGCTGCGAATACCATAACCGAGGCCACGGAGCTTGGCACGGCGCCTTTGCGCATCGGGCAAGGCCAGCATTGGGAAGATCATGTCGTTGCTGGACTGAAGCTCGGCAGCTGTCGGCATCCCGAGCCGATTGATCTGGGCCTTTGCTGCGGCCAGCGTTTTACGGTCGAACGAAGCCAGGCGCCGGACGAGCGTATCCACAAACGGGTCGAGGTCGTCATCGTCCAACGCGCGGTTCACCCAGCCATACCGCTCGGCGACATCGGCATCGAAATCGTCGGCGCTGAGCACGAACTCAAGTGCTCGCGAGCGGCCGACCAAGCGCGGAGCCATTCCAGCGCTCCGCCGCCCGGGATCAGTCCGACGCCGACCTCGGGGTTGCCGAATACGGCGTTTTGCCGGCTGGCGAAGCGCATGTCGCAAGCCAGCACGAACTCGTTACCGATGCCGCGCGTGCGGCCGCGAACCTTGGCGATGCTCACCACTGGCGCGGACGAGAGGCGCAACACAAAGTCACGCCAAAGTCCCAGCACCTCTGGCCGTTCAGCTGCCATGGCTACGTCGAGATGAGCGGTGAAAAACTCAGCATTCTCCGATTGGAACACTACGACCTTCACGGATGAGTCCGCCTCGACGTTGGTCATTAGCGCTGCCAATTCGACGATCGTTGAGGGAACAAACATGTTGATCGGCGGGTTGCTGAAGGTGACTGTCCACAGGCCCGGATACGTGCGTTCGGTGTTGAACTGCGAAGGTTCGCTGCGTTGTTGCGTAACTCCTGCTTGACTCATGATGTCGCTCCTCTTTTGGATTGAATTGAGGTTGGTCTTTTGCGAAGGCGTGGCGGGTACCTTCTCTGTCTTCGAGTGAAGTGCGGCATTTCAGGAAGGCGGCGTCGGTGAGCGCCGCCCGCCCGACACTCGAACTAGCGCAATGACCGGAAGCCGGCGCGAAGCTCTTCGCAGAACAGTTTCGGTTGCTCCCATGCTGCGAAGTGGCCACCCCTGGGGAGCTTGTTGAAGTGAATCAGTTTGGGATATGCGCGTTCCGTCCAGCTCTGTGGAGCGGGGTAGAGTTCGTCAGGGAAGACGCTCACGGCAACTGGAATAGAGACGCCTTTGGCGTTGAAATACCCTTTGCCAAAATACTCCCAATAGAGACGGGCGCCGGAAAGGGCCGTGTTCGTCAACCAGGTGATCGTGATGTTGTCGAGGATGTCGTCGCGTGTGAGGCCTTCGGTTTGTCCTTCAAAGACGCGTGCGATCAGCGCGTAGCTGCGTGCGTCGTGATCTAGGAAATAAGCTGCCAAGCCGACGGGCGAGTCCGCGATTCCGTACAGTGTCTGCGGTCGCAGACCCATTTGGAACCCGTAGGCGATTCCCTTTTGATAGACGAATTGCAGGCGCTCGTAGGCGATCTTCTCATCGGCTGAGAGACCCGATGGCGTTGGCTTCCCGGAAAAGGCCGCTTGGTCAATTTCCAGTGGAAAGATTCCGGGCATGTTGCTGTGAATACCGGCCAACTCCGGAGGCGCCTGCAGGCCCATCATGTCGACGATAACCGCGCCCCAATCGCCGCCTTGGGCCACGAATTTGCTGTAACCCAGGCGCTTCATCAGCGTTGCCCACGCGCGCCCGATGCGGACGGGATCCCAGCCGGGCGCGGTCGGCTTGGCAGAAAATCCGTAGCCCGGCATCGAGGGAATCACGACGTCGAAGGCATCGTCGGCTGTCCCGCTATGGGCCGTAGGATTGGTAAGTGGATCGATAATCTTCAGTTGTTCGACGACCGACCCAGGCCAGCCGTGGGTGACGATCACCGGCAGCGCATTTTCGTGTTTCGAACGAATGTGGATGAAGTGAATGTCCAACCCATCGATCTCGGTAATGAAGTTCGGCAGGGCTTGCAGTCTCGTCTCGCACCTACGCCAATCGTATTCGGTTCCCCAATAGCGGGCCAGGTTTTGCGTCGTCGCCAGTTGTACGCCTTGTGATGCATCTCTGACCGTTTCTTGCTCGGGCCATCTTGTGGCGTTGATCCGCCTCCGCAATTCGGTAAGCTCGGCTTCCGGAACACTCGGCACCTGAAATGGACGAATCTCGCTAGCGCGTTGTGCAGCACTGCCTGCTGACATGGTGTCCTCCCTTTTAAATAGATTTGGGCTTCTACGACGCAATAAGGGCCTGGAAACCAAGGGGCCTTGCCCCATTTCGGGGTTTGAGAGGTGAAGGGCCCACTCTTCCTGATAGGGGCCGGGGCTGTTAAGAGGTTGGAAAGTATTGTTTCAGTGCTTGACGAAAGACAATCGCGGGAGCCGTGCGCTAGATAGTAGCACAGCATGAAACGCCGGAGACTTAACCTCCGCGAAATCGAGCTGTGGGAACGCGACGTAATCCTTATGCTTTTTGAGAGAGGCGCAGTCTACGGGGAAGTTCGTCTCCCCGATAGACTTGTCCCAAGAAAGTGTGGGTTTTCGCCCCACTTCTTGGGCGGCCCATTTCATTGCGTTGAATGCACTCGCTGAATTTCGGAAGCGGCGGAAGGCGGCCATTGAACCTCGAAAGCGCTAATCCACTTGCTTGGAGCAACGCGACTACGTTCCGAATGGTAGTTGGCCGTAGTAAACCATTGTGAATTCGACGGGCGGCCGCGTTTGATCCCCACCACCCCTGCCAAAGATTGGTACAATTTCGACGGCATTCTGACGCTGCGCGCGGTACGTGTGTCCCTTGTCCCCGCAAGAACCCAGGGAGACAAGGACGGGCCGGCGCGCAGGAATCATTTTCGCCATTCGAGCTTTTTGCTGTGTCAGCATTTCTGTTTGTGTCAACGGAAAGCGAGTGACGTTCATGAAATCGGAAATCGACCGCCGGAGTTTCTTGAAGGCCGCACCCCTGGCGGCGTATGCGGCGGCACAAGTGGTGAAAGGCGCGCCTGTGGATCGTTCGATGCCATCGAGCAGAATCACACTCGAACCCTTCGACTATCGCGGAGTGCGATTGCACGAGAGCCGCTGGCAAAAACAGTGCGAAGCAGCGAGCGATTTCTGGCTGCAGTTGCCGGAGGACGACATTCTTCACGGCTATCGCGTCGCCGCAGGACTGAATGCGCCGGGGAAAGCGCTCGGCGGGTGGTGCGCCCACAACAGCGACACAGTCTTCGGCCAGTGGCTCAGCGGAATGGCCCGGATGTATTGCGCGACAGGCGATACCGCGCTGCGCGACAAGGCCGTACGGCTTTTCGAGGGGTGGTCGAAAACGGTCGGAGCTGACGGCAACTGCCGAATGCGGCACTATCCCTACGACAAGCTCGTGTGCGGACTGGTGGACCTGCAACTTTACGCCGGCGTTCCGGAAGCGGGGCCAATGCTGAAAAGAGTCACAAACTGGGCGCAGAAATCTTTAAGCAGAGAAAACGTGCCTGCAAACCGTGACAATTTGCCCTCCGGCAGACCGGCTGAATGGTACACACTTTCTGAAAACCTCTACCGCGCGTTTCAGTTGACCGGAAAGTCCTCGTACAAGGATTTCGGCGATGTCTGGCAAGACCACTTTTACTGGAACAAGTTTGCCGACACTTCGAATCCGGCAGACGCGTACGGCGTTCATGCGTACAGCCACGTGAACACGTTCAGCAGCGCGGCGATGGCATACGCGGTCACGGGCGACATGACTTATCTGAATATCATCCGCAACGCGTACGACTGGCTGCAGAATTCCCAGTGCTACTCGACGGGAGGCTTCGGGCCCTCGGAGACAATCGTGGCGGGTCACGGCGGCTTGGGCCAGGTGCTCGACGTGCGGTCTGACACATTCGAGACCGGCTGCGGCTCCTGGGCTGCGTTCAAGCTGACGCGCTATCTGCTGTCATTCACAGGCGACGCACGTTACGGCGATTGGGCTGAGCGCATTCTCTACAACGGAATTGGCGCGGCTTTGCCGGTGACGCCCGAGGGGAAAACTTTCTACTATTCCGATTATCGCGTCGGCGGAGGAATGAAGGTCTATTACTGGGATGCCTGGCCCTGCTGCTCGGGAACCTATATTCAGGCCGTGGCCGACTATCACAACATCATTTATTACAAGGACGGAGACGGGAGCCTGTATGTGAATCTGTTTGTGCCTTCGGAAGTCACTTGGAACCGTGCGGAGGGCGCGGTCAAGCTGGTGCAGGAGACCGGCTATCCGGAATCGGAAACGACGACGCTGAAACTCGAATTGGAGCGCAGCGTGAAATTCCCGCTCAAGTTCCGGGTTCCGGCTTGGACGCAGGGCGCATCAGCGAAAGTGAATGGTTCGCCGGTCGACATTGCCTGTGCGCCGGGCACCTGGGCAACTATTGACCGAAGCTGGAATTCCGGCGACCAGGTCGAACTGCGGATACCCCTCACCATCCATATGCAAGCAGTGGATAAAGAGCACCCCGAGCGCGTCGCCATTGTGCACGGACCCGTCGCGATGGTGATGGAAGGGCTGTGGCAAGGGACGGAATTCAAGCTGCCGAAGACGGACGCCGAATTTAACCAGATGCTCGTTCCCGACCCGAAGCCCGGGTACTTTCAGGTGCGAACGCCCGGCGGCGGCACGCAGCATTCGCGTTTCTGTCCGTTCTATACCCAAGTCGAGTTCAGGCCGTATTACATGTATTTCGACAAACAGTCTCTGCCTGTCGTCCAGTGGTAGCGCGTGTGCCGTTCTTGGCAGAGGTAATCTCGCGTTAGGGCCCGGCGGTTTCCAGCGGCCCAGGATGCCGGCAGCGACCAGGCTACTTTCCGTGCTTGCAGAGGACGTCTAGTTGGCGATGCAGTTGGCCGACAGCCTGATACAAATCCTGCAAGCCTTGCGTTTCCACGGTGACGTCCATATTTGCCAGGTCGGTTGACAGGTCCTTGGCGAGTTGGCTGGTGCGGTTGACGCGCTGTGCAGCGAGGACGGGCAGGACCGCGTAAGGATCGGCGGATTTATCGGCCGCTTCAAACCACTGTTGAACAGCCGATGCTGTTTGCCGAATGTGATCCAGAGCATGGCGGAATTCGATTTGGATGCGAGCGTCCAGACCGTTCGAATTGGCGAGTTGCTGCGCGTCGGAGAGCGCGGCGATCATTGCCGTCAACCGCTGGACTGGCCTTGCGCCGCCCGCCTCGGGCGAACTGGCCTGGTTTTCCCGGCTGGTCTTTTCCTGTGCGATCATGGGACGCCTCCCTGAGTAGGCCTGTGCTGTGTATTGGCTCAACATGCGTGCGCTCCAGAAAGCTGGGTAAGCCAGCTTTCGACAACTGCCCGCTGTGTCGCATCGAGCAGACCGAACATCAGACCCATTCCCATGCCCACCGATGAGTAGACAACTTTGGCCGGCGTTTCCAGCGTCTGCTGCCATTTTCTAAGCCGAACAGTTACGATCGTGTTCGCGGGCAGCGGATTAAACATATCCACGTAGCAGCCGCCGCGGCTAAAATCCAGTGTGTGCGCGGTCATCTTGGTTCCCGATACGGCCTCGACGATTTCGACTTCAGCCGTGAAGGAGTAGCGGGGACTGCGCCGGCGTTCGTTTCGTGTCTTTCCTGCGGAAGTGCCATTTGTCATCTCGGCTGCGCTCATCATGGGCGTCTCCTCAGTGCAACCATGGAAGAGCAAGGCTGAAGCCATTCGGGGTGTCAACTAAGGGTCCTGTTTGCAGCAACTTATGGATTTAGCTGCCCCGGCGGGTGTTCGCGGCGCAAACAGATGTACGCGGAGACTACAGCGGGAACCCTGATCTGGACGTTAGATCGTCTCGTCGGCAACACTGGCGTGGGAGTGGTTGGGGGATACTTGGGACGTTTCCTTTAGAAGCTCGTAAAGATGTGTCCGGCTGATAGCGAGGATTTCGGCTGCTTTAACCTTGTTCCCGCCTACGCGCTCCAAAACGTTGCGAGCGTGGCGGCGATCCATTTCGCGGATGGACAGCAGGGCCTCGGAATCGCTGTTGCGATCGCGTTTTTGAGCGACGATTGCCTCGGGCAGGTCGCGAGTATCGATGAATTCCGATTCCGTCATCATGGAGGCGTGGCCGATCGCGTTCTGCAGTTCGCGAACGTTGCCCGGCCAGCTGTATTGGCCGAGAGCCGCCTGTGCGCGGCGCGTCAGGCCGGAGATCGGCTTGTTGTACTCGGCAGCGAATTGCTGCAAGAAGTGACGCTGCAGGAGTGGCAAGTCTTCCAGGCGCTCCGTCAACGATGGGACACGCAGTTCGACCATGGACAGGCGGAAATAAAGATCCTCGCGAAATTTTCCCTGCTTGACCAAAGCTGCGAGGTCGCGGTTCGTGGCAGCCACGACGCGAACGTCGATCTGCACTGGAGCCGGAGAGCCGACACGTTGAAGTTCACGGTTCTGAAGAACGCGCAGCAACTTTGCCTGCATGTTCAGAGGCATTTCGCCAATTTCATCCAAAACGGCGGTCCCACGATCGGCGTATTCGAAGAGGCCAACCTTGTTCTGATCGGCGCCGGTAAAGGCGCCTTTCACATGACCGAACAATTCGCTTTCAGCCAACGTTTCGGAAATCGACGAGCAATTGAACGGCACAAACGGACCATCTTTCGCGCTGGACAGTGCATGAAGTGCTTTGGCCACCAGTTCTTTGCCAACGCCCGTGGCGCCCGTCACAAGCACCGCACGGAAGTGCGGGGCGATGCGGCGAATTCTCGAAAAGAGGTCGAGCATGAGCGGACTGCGGCCGACCATGCCTTCGAATGCGAAATTTTCCAAAAGGTCGTTATCAAGCCGGAGGCTGCGATGGCGGCGCTTCGCCTCGTCGGCGATCTGATGAATTCTTTGCTGGAGTTTTTCAGTCGCGAGCGGCTTCGGCAAATAGTCGGATGCCCCTTTTTGAATCGCTTCAACGGCAGATTCAGTCGAGTAGTAGCCGGTCATCAGGATCACGTCGATGCCCGGATCGAAGTCGAGAATCTTTTCGAGCAATTCCATTCCCTGAACGCCGGGCATGACGAGGTCAAGAAGCACAACCTGCGGGTGCGTGCGGCGAATCAGGTCGAGACCGCCCTGCGCGTCGGTTGACGTGTGAATTTCGAGTTGTTCGTCCGCCAGGACGAACTGCACCATCTTCAAATTCTGAGGGTCGTCGTCGATAACGACGAGCTTCATGCGCTGCTCTTGCGTGGCGGAAGTCATGTCGTTACACCCATGAGAGATTCTTCGACTCGGCGAATCAGTTCTTCGCGCGTGAACGGCTTGTGAAGGATCGCCATTCCGGCGTCGAGGACTCCGTGCTTGGCAATCTCTCCGTGAGCGTAGCCCGACATGAAAAGGACTCGCGTGTCGGGGTGCGAGACGGCGAGTGCATCGGCGAGAGCGCGGCCGCTCATTCCGGGCATTACGACGTCAGTCAGCAGAAGATCGATCGCTCGATATTTTTTCGAAATGTCGAGAGCTTGGATTGCGTCGACGGCCTCGTGCACGGCAAAGCCGGCTTCCCGCAAAACGTCGCCGGTCAACTTGCGCAATGAGGCTTCATCTTCGACCAGCAAGACCGTGGCTTCATTCTTTCGCACACGACCTTGCGGAGCCCGAGATTCGTTCGCGATTTCGCGAAGAGCCTGGATCAGCGGCAGATAGACTTCGAAGGCGGCGCCTTTTCCCGGTTCACTCTCAACGAGGATGTAACCGCCGCTTTGCTTGACGACGCCGTAGACGGTGGCCAAGCCAAGGCCTGTCCCTTTGCCTTTTCCCTTCGTGGTGAAGAACGGTTCGAAGATGTGCGCTTGCACGTCGCGCGTCATACCGCAGCCGGTGTCCGTAACTTTTAGAAGCACGTAAGCGCCGGGCTGCATGTAGGCAGGACGCGCGGCATCGGCCTCATTCATAACGACATTCGAGGTCGCGATTGTGAGTTTTCCGCCCTGCTGCATGGCGTCGCGCGCGTTCACGCTCAGGTTGAGAATGACTTGCTCTAGCTGCGTGCGATCGGCTTTCACGATTGCGGGCGAATCGGACAGCGCAAGAGCGAGATGGATGTGCTCGCCTGCCAAGGCGCCCAACATTTTTTCCATGTCGCGGACGACGGCGTTCAGGTCGAGAATTTTGGGTTCGAGAACCTGTTTGCGGCTGAACGCGAGAAGCTGTTGGGTGAGGGAGGCGGCGCGTTTCGCGGCATGCTGTATCTCGTCGATTGCGTCGCGGAACGCGTTATCGGGCCCCATGCGCTTCTGCAGCGCTTCCGTGTAGCCGATGATCACGCCTAAAATGTTGTTGAAATCGTGCGCGATTCCGCCGGAGAGCCTGCCAATCGCTTCGACTTTCTGTGCCATCTGAAGCTGGTGTTCGAGCTGTTTACGTTCCGTGACGTCACGGTTGACGATCACGAGCTTCTGCGTCTGGCCTTTGCCATCCCGGACGACGCTCGCTGTCGATTCCAACGAAATCCAGCTTCCGTCCTTGTGGCGCATACGATATTCGACTCGCTTGCCTTGCCCAGAGCGCTTGGCCTCCTCCGCCGCTTGAACGACTTTCGCGCGATCGTCCGGATGGATTTGCTCGAACGCGACCGTGCGCCTCAGCTCTTCGGGGGAATAGCCAAGCAGCCGCTCATACGACGGGCTGTTGTAAGCTCGCGTGCCGTCGGCGTTGACCACGGCAATCATGTCCGCGGCGTTCTCGCTGATCAACTGGAAGAGTTCTTCATGGGCGGCGATCTGGCGCCGGACGCGGTGGATATGCAGTTGCTGAAACGCGACGTAAATGTCAAACAACAAGACGAGGCCAAGCAGAGCGTCAAGGAGGACCTGTTTGTTAAGAACGGCGTAGGCCTTCGGCTCGACCGTGAAGAGCGGCAGCGCGAGGGAGAGGATTCCGACGGTCAGAACCAGCGATAGGACGATACTCGATGACGAGAGCCACCACTGACGGCGCTCGGTCTGTTGCCACGCATTGTCGGCGCGCGTGATGCGCGTGGAATTCATCGCCCATTCCCAAGTTTGGTGCGGAGAACGCTGATCCCAGTGTTGCATTTGATTGGGATCGCTGAGCGCCAGCGAGCTTAGAACGTGCCCTCACGGTTACCGGTGCAAGACTGCGCGGCGGCCCGGGTGAACTTGCAATCGAGGCGCGGCGATGTGATTGACGCGGTTGGGGGAACAGACTAGGCTGGTGCCAGCGCGAGGGGCGCATCCGGTCCGCGGAAAGGGCAGTGCCCACCCATCGAAGTACAACGAAAGTACGGACCTTCTTTCAGCCTGACTTATGCGGACTCCAGGCATGCGATGAAAGGAGATTCGTATGTTTCCCAATCCGCAGGACTCCCTTCCTCTTCCGCCGCGACCGAATATCGACCGATACAAGAAACTTGCCAAAGAGCTGGTAAAGGCCTGCAAGACGTCAAACGCTGACGTTTTGCGCGAATGGGCATCGGATTGGATTGGCGCGATTGTCCGCTTGAGTGGGCTGCAAATCACGCCGGGACTTCCGATCGAAATTCGAACGTGGGTCGATAAAGTTTCGGAATTCGCGGCGCGACAGATGCTTTCGGAAAAACGTAAGTGCGCGTTGGCTGACGCCCAGTTTGTGATTGCGCGTTCGCACGGTTTTTCCGGCTGGCCCTCGCTGGCGAGACACCTTGAACAACTCACTCGCAAGAACTCGCCGGCCGCTCGATTCGAGGCAGCGGCCGATGCGATCGTTTCGGGGAATATGCGGGAGCTGAAGCGACTTCTCAAAGAGAATCCTGACCTGGTGCGAGAGCGGTCTGCACGCGAGCACCGCGCCACGCTCTTGCATTACACGTCCGCAAACGGCGTCGAAGGCTATCGCCAGAAGTCCCCGAAGAACATCGTCGAAATTGCCGATTTGTTGCTCAAGTCCGGAGCGGAGGTTGACGCAGAAGCCGATGTTTACGGCGGCCGATGCACAACGCTAGGACTCGCTGCCACGAGCGTCCATCCGCACGTGGCGGGAGTGCAGGAGGCGCTACTGCGACTTCTGGTGGATCGCGGCGCCGCGATCGACGGACCAAAGGCCGGCAACAAACATTCGATGGTGGTTGCATGCCTTGCAAATGGGCAGCCACGCGCAGGAGAGTTCCTCGGCACGCACGGAGCAAAACTCGATCTGGAAGGCGCCGCCGGGCTGGGACGCGTCGATGTAGTGAAGGAGTTCTTCGAACTGGACGGCAGTCTGAGGGCTCCCACGACCAAACGGGCATTGCAGAAGGGATTTCTCTGGGCCTGCATGTACGGGCGAGACAACGTCGCTACCTTTCTGCTGGATCGCGGTGCGGATC
>Ga0335075_10012034_pt1 | contig 13084 bp, 9 predicted proteins | sample Lox_Sample_24_FD_206723 | JGI IMG/M metagenome (GOLD analysis project Ga0335075, IMG submission 206723) | Soil microbial communities from Loxahatchee National Wildlife Refuge, Florida, United States - Lox_Sample_2.4 | ecosystem: Environmental > Terrestrial > Soil > Wetlands | place: USA: Florida... | reverse complement strand
CGAATAAAGGTGAATCTCCAGGTGAAGATCCACCTTATCCCAAGGAGGCCATTCCGACTACCATTCACAGAGGCGTAACCAGCGATCCAGAAAGACGTTAACGACATGAGCATCATCGGTTACGCCCGATGGATTTCGTGTCCACTTTTCGTGGGAAAGTCGCTTTCGCATAGCGGTAGCGGCCGCCGGCGCTGGCAGTCGAGGTACGGCCAAGCAAACGCGGGCCCTTCTATAATAACTTTCGATAGCATGGGGCGCAAGGTCGCGGAAATGCGCGCGACCTGGCCGGTGACATCCGTACCGCTTGTCCTGGGAAAGAGATCACTGATGACGGAAGCCACGCACCAGACCGAGAAGCTCGAATTCAAAGCCGAGCTGAAGCAGCTTCTCCACCTTATCACGCACTCGCTGTATTCCAACAAGGAGATTTTCCTGCGCGAGCTGATCTCCAATGCCAGCGATGCCATCAACAAAATCAAGTTCGATTCGCTCGCGCACGAGGAGAAACTGGAAGGCAACAAGGATTGGAAGATCAAGATCATCCCGGACCGCGAGGCCGGCACCTTGACGGTCTCGGACAACGGCATCGGCATGTCGCGCGACAGCATCGTCGAGAACCTCGGCACCATTGCCAAGTCCGGCACCCGCGCCTTCCTGGAAAACCTCCAGAACAAGGAGCTGCGCGAGAAGCCGGAGCTGATCGGCCAGTTCGGCGTCGGCTTTTATTCCGCTTTCATGGTGGCCGATCGAGTGACGGTCCTCTCGCGCATGGCCGGCGAGCCGCGCGACGGTGTGCGCTGGGAATCCGACGGCCAGGGCGAGTTCACCGTTGAGAACATCGACAAGCCCGCGCGCGGCACCGAGGTCATTTTGCATCTCAAGCCGGAAGAACAGGGTTTTCTCGATCCGTATTGTCTGCAACAAATCGTTAAGAAGTTCTCCGACTTCATCGAGCACCCCGTCGTCATGGATGTCGAGAAAACCGACGACAACAAGAACAAGACGCTCGTCGAGGAGACGCTGAATGCCCGCAAGGCCATCTGGCTGCGGAGCAAGTCCGAGAATACCGCGGAAGAGTACAACACTTTCTACAAGCAGATCGCCGGCGATATCGAGGATCCCGCCAAGGTCATTCATTACACCGCGGAAGGGATCAATCAATTCAAGGTTCTCTTGTATGTTCCCGCCCATCGTCCTTTTGAGCTGCAATGGGGAGGCGAGGTCAAGTTTGGTCCCAAGCTGTACATTCAGCGGGTCCTCATCATGGACCATTGTGAGGCACTGCTGCCGCCCTATTTGCGCTTCATCAAGGGTGTTGTCGATTGCTCGGATTTGCCTCTCAATATTTCGCGTGAGATGCTCCAGCACAATCCGTTGCTGGAGAAAATCAAGTCCAACCTTGTCCGCAGCGTGCTCAAAGCTCTGGAAGAGATGAAGACCGACGAGGAGGAGAAGTACCGCAAGCTGCATCGCGAGCTGGGAGCGATCCTCAAGGAAGGCTTGAGCCGCGATTGGAGCAATCGCGAGAAAATCGCCGACCTGCTGTTGTTCGAGTCTCTGAAGACGCCGGCCGGTGAATACACGACGCTGGAGAAGTACGTCGAAGCGATGCCGGCGGACCAGAAGGCCATCTGGTATCTCATCGGCGAGAGCCGAGAGATGCTGGAACATTCGCCCTATCTGGAGACCTTTCGCGCTCGCGGTCAGGATGTGTTGCTGTTGACCGACCCGATTGACGAATTCGCCCTGCCGAGCCTGGGCAAGTACAAGGACAGGGAATTGAAGGGCGTCGATCGGGACGAGCCGGAGGAGAGCAAGGAAGAAGCCGGCAAAAAGACCGAGATGCAGGAGCAATTCAAGCAGCTGTTCGACTACCTCCGCGGCAAGCTGCCGGAGGTGAGCGATATTCGTCTGTCAAGCCGCTTGAAGGACAGCGCCGCCTGTCTGGTAGCAGGGTCCGGCAGCATGTCGGCTCATCTGGAGCGATTGATGCAGCGGATGGGACGCGCCGAGGAGATGGAGCCTGCTCGCCGCATCCTGGAGCTGAATGGGGAGCACCCGGCCGTGCGGGCCTTGCAGCAGCTTTACGAAAAGGATGCTCAGGATCCGCGCGTCGAAAGTTATGCGCGCTTGCTCTACGATCAGGCGGTCATCGCCGAGGGATCGCGCATCAAGGATCCCGCGAGCTTCGCCCAACGTATCAATGAGATGCTGGTGCAGAGTGTGCAAAGCTAATCGGATCGGCTCATCCCAAAAAGCCGTGGAGCTTTTCCTTGTCGGCCACCCCAAGCGGGAATTTCTTGCTCAACGGGTGGTCGGCAATGCCGGCAAGCTCACGCAGAGACTCGTGGATGTGTTCGGGACGCACGCGGATGCCCTTGTCCTTTGAAGGCTTCAGCGAGTGCGGATCGAGTGGAGTCGCGAACTGCTTGGCGTCCGTGGCGCCGATCACCCGGTTCCCCTTGATGCCGCGTCCGAGGAACATCGCCGAGCCGATCGACCAGTGGTCCTTACCGTTGCCGGCGTTGTAGTTCGGCGTTCGCCCCATCTCGCTCTGGACAACGACGACGAGCTGCTCGCGGATCTTCAATTCCGCCGCCCGGCGCATCAAATAGGCAATTCCGGCGAGGAATTCGGGGATCAGCTTCATCTGGTCCCGGTCGTTGTTTGCGTGGCTATCGAACTGTCCTATGTCCAGGTTGGCAGACACGCAGACCCCTGCTTTGAACGAGGCGAGCGCGATCTCGGCTTGCTGCGATAGCCGCTCTTTGGGGATCGTTTTGGGAATGTACTGCGTCACGCGCTGCAGCGCCTTCGAGCTAACCTGAGCCGCGTACAACATGTTCTCGCCGCGCTCGGCCCGCGGCAGCCGCGGCTGTGCGGCGGATGCCTCGTGCGCCTCGCGGAGCGCCTGCTCGATACGATCGAGCGCAAACCTGTCGTGATAGGGGGTCCTCTGGTATCCATCGATCGCGTCGGCATTGGCGATTTTCAGAAGCGGTCCCATGTAGGGGATGCGGGACATGGCCACGAGGTTGCCGGTCGCCGAGTAGTTGCCGAACGTCAGGAACGCCAGCGGGCAGGACGATCCTCGACACGCGGCGACCAGGGCGGCGAACGTCGGATAAGCCAGGCTGTCCAGCTTGCCGGTGGCCATGTACCGGGCGCCGGGCGAGTGGTTGTTGACCGAGTAGTCCAAGCCGTTCAGGGTGAGCAGCTCGCTGCCGAACTCGGCGTAGAAGTCCTCGTTGCACATCCCGCCCTTGGCGTGTTTTTTGATCGGGGCGTATTTGTGCGACCCCTTCGTCAGAATGTCGCCTTCCTTGTAGAGGCGATTGATCCCGTTGATTCCCTTGGGATCCATGAGGTAGGTGGTGTCCCACCCACCGGAGGCGTTAAACACGACATAGTACGGGCCGGCATACGGCTCGTCCTTCTTCTCGGCGGCGCGGGCCGCAGGCAGACGGAGAGGAACGGCGAGGCCGAGACCGGCCAACCCGCAAAGCTTGAGGAAGTCACGACGCATCGGATGGCTCACTCGTAAAGGAATTCGGATCGCCGCAGCAGGTACGTGACCACGCCGCGCCAGGCCCGGATGGTGTAATGCGGGTCGGCCGCGGCTGCTCCCGGCGCATCGCGGTTGCCCGGCCGGCAGTGATAAATCTCCTGCTTGTCGATACCCTTCTGCTCGCGCGCATCCTCGACGATACCGGCGAACAGATGAAACGTCCGCTCGACCTCCGCGGAATCCGCGGCATCGTAACGGCCCAGGATTCTCTCGTGGAGTTGGACAATAGCCTTGCGAATCGCGGTGTCGCCTTCGCTGGACGCGCCGGGCACGACAGAGGGCTCAATACCGGGGAACAGCTTGCGCTCGGAGGCCGGGCGGCGGAAGTCGCGGGCGACGTGCTTGCATGCCACGTCGTTCGAGAGGATTCGCTGAATTGCGCCCATAGCCCCGCTGGGATCCGTAGCGCGATCAGTCACTTCCTTCGAGTCGATGCCGCCGTAGAGGGTCGCCAGCTGGTCGTTCAGCTTGCCCCACTTCTCGCCAAAGATCGCGCCGACCTTCCGCTCCACCTGTTCGGGCGAGAGCATCCGCACCAGCCCGATGTCGTCCAGCTCCGCCCGCCGGCAGGGATCCTTGCCCGCGGTCGCCAATCCGTCGGCTCGGTAGAAATCGGAGGCGATCCAATCCTTAAACACGCTCTTGAGGTTGAACCCGGAGCCGGCGAAGCGGGCAGCGATCGCCTCGGTTAGCCGGCGTTGTTCCGAGTACGTGCGCAGCTTCGCGGGGTACAGAGGATCTTCGACATCCTTCGGCGGCAGCAGCACCTTGCGGCCGGTGAGGATGTAATAGACGTGTTCGGTCATGGCGACGGCGAAGCGCGGATCCTTGGCCGTGCGTTCGCCGAGCCACTGGAGGGCACGCCAGCGCTCCGAGGCCGGCAGATCCTCGCCCTCGAACCCGGCCGCGAACATGTCCGTGAACCAGCCGCCCTTGCGTTTGCCGTAAACGCCCTTGCCGGCAAACCGCCAGTAATCCTGGAACAGACCGGCGACGGGATCGACCGTCTTGTGGCAGACGACGCACTCGGCCGCCTGCATGGTTGGAATCTTGAACTTCGCCGTGACGGCGGCGGCGTCGGACACGCGAGCGGCCAGCTCCAGCACGTCCACGCCGAGGAAGTGCTGGTAATACATCCGGGCGCGGAGACGGTTGCGGTTCGTTTCGGTGGTTGGATAGCGGGTAACGTACTGGAACGTGCTGAGCAGCCCCGCGTGCGGATAGTACCCGGACGCCGAGTCCTGGTTCTCCGGCTTGCTCCGGCCGACGAGAGCTTTCAGCTTTACGGGAACGTACTCGTAGGGATTGTCCGGGTTCTTGAACTTGCCCTTCACCCCGTCGAAGATGCCGTAGCCGCGGGCCGAGTACGGCGAGACCATGATGTAATCGGCAGTCACGATCTCGGTGAACGGGCGATCGTTGCGGACGATGTAATCGATCAGCTGCATCGACTCGCCCAGCAGCGCCTTGCGATATTCGGCGGCGATCTTCCACTCGGTCCGCTGTCTTTCGTTCTTGTCCTTGATGTGGCTCAGGTCAAACTTTTGATACCAGTGCCGGGTCTTCTCAAAGTGCTCGTAGGACAGCACCGTTTGGTCGGCGTTGCCGTCGATGCCAAGCGTGAGGAAGATGTCGTTGAACCCCTCGCGCAGCCGGTCGTAGAAGGCATCCTCTTTCATGACGGCGTCGAGGAGGGAGGGCATGGCTTTCCGGCCGTCCCTGGCGACGGCCGCGAATTCGGCATCGGTGGGAAGCCGAGCAGCGAGCGAAAGGGTGGACCGGCGGAGTAACCGCCGGTCGTCGAGCATCACCACGCCTCGAAAGAATGGGGGCGCCTTGGGGTTCGGCGCGACTTCGGGCACCTTCCCGATCCAGAGGCCGTTCGCTCGGCGGACGAAGCCGGCGAGGATGCGATAACCTACCGAGTCGGGCTTGAGTACGACGGCGCCGCCGTGGTCCAGCTCGCCGACCGCCTTAAGGAGCATTTGCGATTGGTCTTTCTCCTTTACCGCTGCCATCCGAGTGAAGGCGGCGCGATTGTGCCGCATGGTGTCGTCGCGAGCTTTTCCCTGGATCTTGCGGGGGTCGATCAATACGAGCTTACTGTCCTCGGCGTCCCCGCCCTTGCGATGGCAGATCAGGCATTTCCGAACGCCAACCTTGGCCCAGACCTCATCCTCGAAATAGTTATCCACGGCCGCGGCGCACCCTCGGGGCGGCCGGGGTGGTTTGTCCTCGCAACGAACGACGGCAGGGGAAGCCAGTCCGGCTGCCAGGGCAAGGACGAGAGTGCGAACAGTCGGGGACATGAGACCCTCGCATCACGGGAAGCTACGTCATCCAGAAGAATCGCGGGCAAGGAAGGCTGCAAGCTCGGCAAGAATGTATATTGTACCGTGTTCTCGACCCCTGGAAAGTCCAGAATCTGGCCGCGACGGATGGGATGATTCGCTCGCAATCAAGGTTTACCCCCTTGACTTTTCCCAACCCGCTTGCGATTTATCGCGCTAAGCCAGAAGCGGCTTGAGGATCTGACTCTCACACATTGTAGGTAGTCGAAGCCGTGGTGCCTCCCCTGCCGGTCCAGTTGGTGTGGAAGAACTGACCGCGCGGCCGATCCACGCGCTCGTAAGTGTGAGCGCCGAAATAGTCGCGCTGGGCCTGAAGCAGATTGGCCGGCAGCCGCGCACTGCGGTAGCCGTCGAAATAGGCCAGGGCCGCGCTCATCGCCGGCAAGGGGATGCCGCCGGCGATGCCGGCGCCGACGGCGCGCCGCCAGCCGGCCTGGACGCGCTCGATTTCCGCGGCAAAATATGGATCGACCAGCAAATTGCTCAGTTTCGGATTACGGTCGAACGCTTCCTTGATCTTGCCGAGGAATACGCTGCGGATGATGCAGCCTCCCCGCCACATCAGCGCCACCGCCCCGTTGTTGATCGACCAGCCGGATTCCCGCGACATGGCGTTCATCAGGGCGAACCCCTGGGCGTAAGAGATGATCTTGCTGGCGTACAGGGCCATCTCCACGTCCAGAATGAACGTTTCGCGATTTCCCGCCGGCTTCGGTTGGGGACCGTGCAGCACCTCGGCCGCGGCAACGCGCTCATCCTTCTGGGCAGAGAGACAGCGGGCAAAAACCGCCTCGGTGATCAGCGTCAGCGGCACGCCCAGCTCGGTGGCCGAGGCCACCATCCACTTGCCCGTCCCCTTCTGGCCGGCGGCGTCGAGGATGAGATCCACCAACGGCTGCCCGCTCTCCGGGTCGCGGTAGCCGAAGATGTCGCGCGTGATTTCGATCAGATAGCTGTCGAGCCGGCCCTTGTTCCAGCGGCCAAAAACCTCGTGCAGCGCGGCGGCGTCCAGCTCGCCCAGGCGGCTGAGCAGGTGATACGCCTCACCAATTAGCTGCATGTCGCCGTACTCGATACCGTTGTGGACCATCTTGACGTAATGGCCCGCTCCCTCCGCGCCGACCCAATCGCAGCAGGGGGAGCCGTCGGGCGCCTTGGCGGCGATGGCCTGAAAGATCGGCTTGACGTGCGGCCAGGCTGCCGGGTCGCCGCCGGGCATGATGGACGGACCGAGCAGTGCCCCCTCCTCGCCGCCGGATACGCCCGTGCCGATGTACAACAATCCTTTTTCCCGCAAAGCCTGCATGCGCCGAGTGGTGTCGGGATAATGGGTGTTGCCGCCGTCGATCAGAATGTCTCCAGGATCAAGTAGGGGAGCGACTTCCGCGATGACCTGATCGACGGCCGGGCCGGCCTTGACCATTATCATCACTTTTCGCGGCTGCTTCAAAGCCGCCACCAGCTCCTTGACGGAGCGACAGCCGATAATGCGTTTACCGCGCGCGCGGCCGGCCAGGAAGTCCTCGACGCGCGCCGCGGTGCGGTTATACACGGCCACGGTGAAGCCGTGGCTTTCCATGTTCAGCACCAGATTTTCGCCCATGACGGCCAGGCCGATCAGCCCGATGTCCGCGCTGGAATCAGTCATTGCGTAATCCCTTGAGGATGAATTAATCGTAGAGGAGCGGACAAAATTGGTGAGCGGGGTTGCGTAAGCGCCCCGAGAACGTCGCTCGGGGCGCTTACGCAGCCCCGCTCGCCAGCTGTTTGCTTCGCTGGCTCTTATCCTAGCGGTTGGCCCATGCGCCGGGGAGTAGCTGGAAAGAAGTGTGGAGTCAGCTTGCCCTGACTGCCATCGCCTCGCGGATCAGGTCGCGCAGTCCGGTCTCGTCGATGCGCCGAAGCGTCTGTGCGACGTTGAGCCAGCAACGCTCGCGGAAATCGTGCTCCGGCCATTCATCCGCTGTTTCCGTCACGCTCATCAGGAACACGGTGACATGACAGATGAAGCCCGCCTTCTCGTAAAGATAGGTGCCGATGGGGTCCGGCTGAAGGAGACCAACCAGGCCCGCCTCTTCCCACGCCTCCTGCAAGGCAATCTCCGCGGCGGTCTTACCTGGCTCCAGGCAGCCCTTGGGTACCACCCAGCGCTTGCCGCTTCGAGAGGATATTACACAGATTTGATCTCCTCGTATGGGGATTACGCCTGCCTGGCGAATTTCAGTTGAAGAGCTTGCCATGAGAGGTTCCGCCGACCAGAAATCAACCTACTGTTAAAGATGTCTCAAATAGCGTTCCGTCGTCAAGCAAGGATTGGGTGTTTTCGCAGGATCCACACAATTATCCCTTGCATTCCTCAAAATCGGTCTTCTGGTTCCCAAGCTCTGCTTGGGAACGCGCGTCGGGAAGCTCTGCTTCCCGTGCCACGCAGCGACAAGCCGCGAAGCAGAGCTTCGCATCCATGCGTTCCCAAGCGGAGCTTGGGAACGAGAGAAAAACGCCGGCCGTTCGCCTGTTTCGGGGCGCCCGCGCTGGTGATGCGCGCGCCGGCGTGCTATAACGACAGGGGGAGAGGATTCGGGAGAACGTTCCGCCATGCCCACCGGCAGCGAATCGGCCGAAACCATTTTGATTGTCGATGATGAGGAGCCGGTTCGCCGGACCTTTCAGGAATGGCTCGACGGGGCCAATCTCGGCTGCCGAATCCTGACCGCGTCGGACGCCGAATCCGCCCTGGTACAGGCCAATCAGCACAGCATCGACCTTGCCATCCTCGACTGGAACCTCGGGGCCGGCAACGACGGCCTGCGGCTGCTTGAGGACTTGACGCTTTTCAACCCGGATGTCGTGGCCATCATGATTACCGGCTTCGCCCACCAGGCGACGCCGCTGCAAGCCATGCGCATGGGTGTGCGCGATTATCTCGATAAAAATCAGGACCTCGACCGCACAACGTTCCTCAAAGCGGTGCGGCGGCAGCTTGACCGCATTCGTCCGGCCCGGCGAGCCAAGCGACTACATCAGGGTTTGCTGGCTTTTCGCTCGGCGGTGGAAAAGGTGCTGCCGTTGGTGCAGGCGGCGGCGGCACTGCACGATCCGGTTCCGCTGCCCGCCGCGGTGGGCAACCTGTTCCGCTTTCTGCTGCGGACCACAGGCGCCCAAGACGGTGTTCTGCTGGTGCGCAGCTACGACGCGGACCGCCAGCCCGCCGAGATCTGCCGCGCCTACGACACGAACGGCCAACAGCTTGAGGGAGCGCTGGTTTCCTTCGCGCGGTCGCTGGCCGGCAGTGTCGCCAGCATGCAACAGCCATCGCTGATGGAACAACTGGACCAGGCAGCTTCGGCGGGCAATCTGGAGCTGCAATCGTTCGAGCGCGGCCGGCGCTCGCTGTTGGCCGCGCCCCTGAGCATAGCGCCTGGATTGCAGGCAGTGCTGGAGCTGTTCGACAAAGCGAGCGGCGGCTTCAACGAGGCCGACCGCCAGCTTGCCTCCGCCGCCGCCGACTTCGGCACCGAGATGCTGCGGCAGGCGCTGGCCGAGCGACAGATGCACCGCGTCCTGTTCGATGCGATCGAGGCAGCCCTGGGGGCCAGCGATTCGATAGCCCAATCCCTGGATGACCGGCGAGACGCCGGTCCGACTATGAGGCCGGAGGATCCGACACCGGCCGCCGTGCTTCAGCGGCTGCGCGAGGGGTTGGAGGAGAGGAGCGATGCGATGGACGCCGACGCCACGCTGCGCCTGGCCGAGTCCATCCGCGTCCTCGCCGTCCGCCACGGACCGGCCGCGGTCCATCACTGCATTCGCCTCGTGGAAAGCCTGCGCCAGATGCTCGACGAGATGACCGGGGAGATGCGCTCGTGAGCGAGCCGCTACCAGCCCGGAGCGCGAGCGACGGGCCTCCATCCGACGACCTCTTTGCCGACGTCTTCGCCCTGCTGACGCCGCAGCGTCTGCTGCATCATCCGCGCGCCACCGGCGAGGGCGTCTCCGTGTGCCTGCTCGACAGTGGTGTCGAGCGCGCTCTGCTGGAAGAGAAATTCCGCCGCCAGGGGCAAATCATACAGCCCATCGAGGGCGGCATCTTCACCGCCGGTCGTCTCGAACCCCTCCCCTATGAGGGCCATCAAAGTACGCCGCACGGCACGACCGTTGCCGACATTCTCTTGACGCTGGCGCCGCGTATTCGCCTGTATTCCGCCGACGTTTTCGGCCCCCAGGGAACCTGCGAGGTCGAGGTGGTCATTCGCGCCCTGCGCTGGGCGATGAACGTGTGGAAGTGCAAGATCATCAATCTATCGCTGGGCGTGCCGGAGCCGCGTTTGCAACAGGTGCAGCGCCGCCAGCAGCTGCAGCGCAGCGTCGAGGAAGCGTACTACAAGGATGTCCTGGTCGTCGCCGCGGCGCACAACGAGCATCCCCTGATGCGCAGCTATCCCGCCGCCTTCGCGCCGCCGCTGTTATCAGTGGACAAGGGCGCGTTCACGGATCCACTGGATTTCGCCTATCATCTGAGTGAATCGATCGAGTTTCAGGCGCGCGGCCAGGGTTATCTCGGCCCGTTCGCCGCCGAGCCGGCCACCAGCTGGGCGGCCCCGCACCTGGCCGGCATCGCCGCTCGGCTCGTCTCGCTGCGACCGAGCCTGAAACCTTTTGAGGTAAAAACACTGCTGTATTGGATTTTTCAATCGCAACGCGTGGGCGGACCTTCATCCGGTTAGCGAGGCTTCGCAGAAGCGTCGAGGCAAGCAACGCTTCTGCGAAGCGTCGCTAACCGGATTGCATCAGCGCGAATGGGTTTCCCGCACTCTGCGGCGGCGACGGACAAAGGCCAGACCGCAGCTACCGCCGAGCAGCGCCAACATGGCGCTGCTCGGCTCCGGCAGGTGGAAAATCGTCGAGACCGTCACCTCGGCGCGGGCGGAGATGCTGCCGGAATTAACGGCGCCGGTCGGCCCCGGCGGATCATAGGGGCCGATCGTCACTGTGTAGAGATGATCGCCCAGGACCAGCGATTGCGTCGTCGCGCCGACGAAGGTATTGGTGATGTTGGAGCTATCGGCTGTCAGCGTGCCGTTGAACTCCCCGGTGAACGTGACGGTGCCCGATTTGCTCGAGTCATTGTCCTGCAAGTACAGGCTGAGGCTGTACGTCTTGTTGGTGAAGACGTCGGGATCGGCGACGCCGGCGGTGCTGTGCGCCTGCAAATTGGTGGCGACGAGATAGGAATCGCCGGCCGCCGACTTCAATCCGTTACTCTCGGTTAGGGAAATGTAGCCGGTGCCCGGACTATTGGCGTAAACCTGGGTGGGACTGCGCGACCAGCTGTAGCTCCATTGGATCAGCTCGGCGCGTGCCCCGGCTGTCCCAAAAAAGAGGAGTACCGAAGCCGCGCCAGCAAGAGCGAGGGGAACAGATCTCATCCGTGAGGCTCCTTTCTGTTCCTGGCATCAACATCTCTGTGGGCCAAAGGACGCCGCCTTTGAAGGAGGAAAGTTGAATCCGTTGCTTTTCTCTCTCCTTCATCCGTGCAATGACGGCGATTCGCCTTCTCGCCTGCGTTCCGTGGGCCGTAGTTTATGAAAGAATTGTCCTGCGTGTCAACCGAAGGATTGGGGATCGGTCGCGCTCATCCCTGCACCACCCAGGCGGCGCAGGCCAGCACGAACAGCAGGAAGCAGGCCACGGCCAGCCCCGCCGCCGCCGGCGAAGGCGACGGATGAACCACTCGCATTCCGCTCTCGGCCGGTGGATACTCGACACCCGGAAACGCTGGCCGCCAGGCGAGGATTTGTTCCGGCATCTTCGCCGCCAGCCGCGCACGGCTCTGATACAGGGCATACGCCACACCCAGCATCAGCAGCAGCGCCGAGACATACACCAGCACGGGGATGTCACTCGGCTGCGTCTCAATGTATTGCAATTGTGGAACGCGCGTGATGAGGACGGCCAGCGAATTGTTGAACGTGTGCAAGAGCATCGGCAAGAGCAGCGATCGCGTCGTCAGGTAGACGAAGTGCAGCCACAGGCCTATGAGCATCGCCATCGCGCCCTGGCACGGATCGAGATGGATGAAGCCGAAGAAAAACGACGTGGCGAAAACGCCGAAGACGACGCCGTAATTGCCGACGAGTCCGCGACCAAGAAAGCCGCGACACCACAGCTCCTCGCCGATGCCCGGCCCCAGGCCGATCACCATCACGGCGAAGCTCCACGGCCATTTCGAGAAGACCTCGACCATTTGCTCCATACCGGGCACGCCCAGGTCAGCGATGCTGGGCACGCGGAGAACCTTGCGCAAGATCTCATAGGCGATGTTGGCTAGTAATACCAGGGCTGGGAAGCTGGCCAGTGCCAACAGCGTGTGCGCCAGACCTGGAAGGCGCAGCGCCAGCTGGCGCGTCCAGTCGCGCCCCACGACCAGGCGGATAACCAACCAGGAAAAGCCGATGACGAGTAGCTCCGTGATGAAGAAGGCCACTCCAAGGGCCACGTTCATTGCCGGCGACTTGTAAAGCTCGTCGGGCCTATTCAACGTTCCGATGGGAAGGGTATCCGGGTACAGAATGGCCAGTGCCGCCAGGATCACGCCAACAAGCACGGCTCCGGGCACCTGCGTCACGAACAGAAACAGCAGGCACCACAAAAACGACCAGCCGAGATTGGGATGCGGCCAGCGCGGTTTCTGAGCGATGTCGCGTACCGGCAGGCCCAGCTCCGGATGCCATTCCGGCGGCACGGCGACTTCGCCGCCCGTCGACAGTGAAGGCTGAAGCTCAGTGGACGGCGGGACGGTCGAGCTGGGATCGATTGCGGGATCATTCTCGGACATAGCTGCTCGCTCAGTAGGGAATCCAGCCCCGGTTATCCATCCAATTATAGATCCACGGATGCCGCCAGGGGTTCCAATCCCAGTAATGCGCCGACAGAATCGACAGCGCCAGCAGGGCGAGGCAAAGGGCGCGGCCCGCGCGTCGCTGTCCCAGGCGATCGACGATGGGCAGTAGCGTCAAGAGCCACAGCGGGGATAGCCACATCAGCCAGCGCGGTCCATCGCTCCAGCCGCCGTAATTGTTGCTTTTGTAAATGTAGTATCCAATCACGATCAGCGAAAGTACGGCGGTGGCGACAGCCAGCTCGGCCCACAGAATTTCTGGCGAGC
>Ga0335075_10012033_pt1 | contig 13085 bp, 16 predicted proteins | sample Lox_Sample_24_FD_206723 | JGI IMG/M metagenome (GOLD analysis project Ga0335075, IMG submission 206723) | Soil microbial communities from Loxahatchee National Wildlife Refuge, Florida, United States - Lox_Sample_2.4 | ecosystem: Environmental > Terrestrial > Soil > Wetlands | place: USA... | reverse complement strand
GTTGACCGCCAAAGAACTTATTGCTGACAAAGTTAAAATGCTCCCGCGCAGGCATGCGGAAACTCAGCGCAGACTCTGGTTGTGATCGTTGAAGAGGCTGGTGAGAAATTGCAAGTCCAGGCGCACTGTAATCGGGCCAATCGTTTCGGCGTCCGTGGGATCTTTGCATTTCTGAGGGTCCCGATTCCGGGTATCCTGCTATGCCTTGGCCTATCGGCCTTCGCTGCAGAAGTGCAAGGAAATGCGAAAAATGTACTTATCCTCCACAACTGGATAAGTCTGCCCCAGAGCTGGACTGTAATGGAATCAACCGTGCGGGCTCGGGTTCCGGGGCCGATCAATTTCTATACCGTATCGGTGGCGAACCAAAGATTCGACCAGGAAAGTTATCGAGCGAGTTTGGCAGAGACTCTCCGCCATGGATACGGCGGGATGAAGTTGGACGTTGTCGTTGCGGCTACTTATCCGGTGCTGGAATTCGCTGAGCGATACCACGACCGGATATTCCCCGGTACGCCGATCGTCTTTACCGACCTCGAGAGTGGGGAGACGCGGAAGATGTGGCCGGACGTGACCGGCGTGATGAGTCGGACGGGAATTGCGGAGACGATTGATCTCGCGCTTCGTCTGAATCCAGACACAACTGCAGTTGCTGTCATCTCAGGCTTATCGGACTGGGAAAAACGTTGGTTCGCGGTCGCACACTCCGAGCTGGTTCGGCGTCACGACAGAGTAAGAGAGATCGACATCATTGGGCCGCCAAGCGTCGAGATTCTGGAGAAGGTTGCAGCGCTGCCTGCCCACACAATAGCCCTGTTTCAGATGAGGCCGGATGATCTCGCTTCGCCAGCGCTTGGGACTTATGAAGTTCTGGCTGCTGTTACGCGACGCGTGCCCACCTACTCCGCGTGGTCCGGGCTTTCGCTGGAACGTGGGGGCGTTGGGGGATCATTTCGTAACGTTTTCAAGGATGCAGCTCTGAATGGGCAAGTAGTAGCGCGGATTCTGAACGGCGAGCGGCCAGAGAGCATTCCGGTTGTGCATGATTCCGATTTGCAGATCCGCGTGAACTGGGGGGCGATGCAGAGGTGGCATATTCCGGAGTCAGCGCTGCCGGCGGGCAGCGTGATCCTGTACAGACCACCTTCGCTGTGGGAAGCCTATCGAAGATACTTCGTCGCTGGCATGGTGGTAATTGGCGCTTTGCTGCTGTTGATTGGGTTGCTGCTGTGGGAGCGGGCAAGAAAGCGGAAAACTGAAGCTTTGCTGCGCGAGAGCGAGAAGCGCTTCCGAGTGATGGCGGAAACCACCCCCACGCTGGTGTGGATGTGCGATGGGCAGGGCAAGATTACGTATCTGAATGAGCGGCGGCTGGCGTTTACTGGGCCCGATCCGGAGGCGGGATACGACGATTCGTGGATCGAGTATGTGCATCCGGACGATGTGAGAAATGTGAAGGATGCGATGGCGCACGGCCTGAAAGACCACAAGTCATTCTCGAGAGAGTACCGGTTGCGGCGAATTGATGGGGATTACCGGTGGATGTTTGATGTGGCTTCTCCGCGGCCGAATGGGGATGGATCTTTCGGGGGATTCATCGGTTCGGCGATCGATGTAACGGACCAGAAGCTGGCGCAGCAGGCTTTGGAAAAGGTGAGTGGACAGCTGATTGAAGCGCAGGAGAATGAACGGCGACGGATTGCCAGGGATCTGCACGACGACATTTGCCAGCGGCTGGCCCTGCTGTCAATGGAACTGGATCAGGCGAACCGCAGCGTGAATGATTTGCCCGATGTCGCGAAGCATCGGCTGAAGGAGATCCGGCAGCACTGCTCGGAGATTGCGGGCGACGTGCAGTCACTCTCGCACGAACTGCACTCATCGAGGCTCGATTATCTGGGCATTGTGGCAGCGATTAGCGGCTTCTGTCACGAATTCTCGAAGCAGCACGAAGTCAGCGTCGAGTTCACAGACAGGGACGTTCCACCGGATCTGCCAAGAGATGTAGCGCTCTGCCTGTTTCGCGTTACGCAGGAGGCTTTGCATAACGCTGTAAAGCACAGCGGAGCGAGTCGCTATGCTGTTGAACTGACGGCAACCGCGGAGGAGATTCAGCTTGAGGTGAGCGATTCAGGACGAGGTTTCAATGTTCAGGAGGCCAAGAAGGATCGCGGGTTGGGGTTGGTCAGCATGCAGGAACGCCTGCATTTAGTCCATGGAAGGCTTCATGTGGAATCGGAGCCCGGGAGCGGCACACGTATCCTGGCCGTTATCCCATTGGTTGCGGAGGGCCGATCTGCCCCTGCTGTGATTGGCAGCAATGAAATCCCGTAAAAGGAGAGATCATCCTGCCTGCGAAGCGACCCTTCGGTTTGGGAATAAAGAGCTAGAAGATGAGCACAGTCTTGGTAACCGGCGGAACGGGCTTCCTCAGCAGCCATCTCGTCGCGGAGCTGCTGAAGCAAGGCCATAAAGTCCGAACCACCGTTCGAGATCTCAACCTTCGGGCCGGTTCTGGGGCCGGACTATGCGGCTTCCATTACGCTCATCAAGCTGATGCTCGACGGGAAGATGCCTGGACTGCCGCGAATCTACTTCGGCGTTGTAGACGTCCGGGATGTGGTGGACATTCATCTGCGGGCGATGACGAACCCTCATGCAGCGGGAGAGCGCTTCATCGCCGTCGCAGGGCCGCCGATGTCGATGCTCCAAGTCGCGCAAACCCTCCGGGCCCGGCTTGACATCGCCGCGACGAAGATGGTCCCGCGGAGGCAGCGTCCAGACTGGCTCATGCGTATTGCCGCTTTGTTCAACCCGAAAGCGAAACAAGTCTTGCCTCTCCTCGGCAAGGGTCCCGCTTCCTCGAACCAAAAAGCAAAAGCGGCTCTGGGATGGTCGCCACGCTCGGGCAAGAGGCGGTGATCGCATCAGCGGAGAGTTTGTTGAACCTGTCCGCTAGATTTTGTCAGCCCTGAGACCAATAAGAATTGAGTGAAGGTGGCGAGAGCACCTTCCCTAACGTCGTTCTTGAGTGATCTTTGGACACAACCAATTCTGAGAAAGTGACTCCGCGCTTTCTCGCTCGTCGAGAGCGAAACTATCTAAGTCAAAGCATGCTCTCCGAGACCTATCCGGTAGATTCTTGCATGGCCCGCTCAATATCTGGCCGGCTCTTTCGCAGCAGATTCAAGAAGCCATCGCGGATCGCATCGGGGTCACTCTGACGCCACGCCAGCACCACGTCCAGACGGCATTTTTTGTCACGCAAAGCTCTGAACGATACGCCTTTCGAGCGAAGGTGCTGAACACACGCGGGCACAAGCGCGACACCTTCGGCCGCTTCGACCATCGTCAGGACAGATTGCCAAAGACGCGGGGCATCGACAATGTTCGGCGAGAATTTTGCTTTCCTACACATAGCAATGATTGCGTCGAACAGTTCTGGAGCACCCTCGCGCGCATAAAGAATGATCCTTTCTTGCGATAGTTGCGTGAGCTGAATTGCGTCAGTATCTTCCAGCGCATGACCGCGTGGCAGCACTGCTACGATTGGTTCGCTGAAATATATCTCGCTGCGCAGTGTCTTACGAAACTCCGCGGGAACGCTGCGGGTAAACCCGATGTCGATCTCCCGGTTTGCAAGCGCCGACGGCTGCCGCACGGGCTCGATATCCTTGATCGACAGCATCACTCCCGGCTGCCCCTTCCTGAATTCGCGGATGAGGCGAGGCAGAAAGGGTGAGGTCGCGGGCCCTCAAAGACCAATCGTGAGTTTCCCGTATTGGCCTTGCGAAGCGCGCGTGACTATCTCCACTGCCCGCTGTGCGTGCGCCAGGATGCTCTGCGCCTCGCGCAGAAACACCGCGCCCTCCGAGGTCAACATGACTTCACGTTGATTTCGTCGGAGCAGAGTTACACCCAGTTCTCTTTCCAGGTCTCTCACTTGCCCGCTCACTCCCGACTGAGAAACATGCAGCCGTCGCGCTGCAGAGGTGAAGCTCTGCTCCTCGGCAACAGCACAGAAATATCGCAGATGACGCAGCTCCATCAAGCACCATCACTATTTCTGATCATAGTGAGCAGAACAAACGTTGTCACTTCTCACCGATGAAGAGCTTCCAACGTGGCGTAGAATCTCAGCGCTAAATGGGAACCAACCCTAACGCGTTCGAGACTCAACGATCACGGTGCTGGTAAGGTCCTGGCGGTACACCATTTGGCAGTGCCGGCTTCTCCATCAATTGTCCAGTTGTGCTGTGCCTTAGACATGAATCGATCTCTATTTCTGATAGCAGTGAGCAGAACAAACGTTGTTACTGCTTACCACGCGGTGCTTCCAATGGACGTGGAAAGAAGTTCGTGACGCGGAGCGATCGCCATCTTTCCAGGCCACCTTTTCATCCCTCAAGGAGACCGAGTATGTCCAAGACCATCCTGATCACCGGGACCAGCAGCGGCTTTGGCCGCGATATGGCCGAAACACTAGCCCGTGGGGGCTACACCGTCTATGCCGCCATCCGTGGCTCGCAGGGTAAGAATCGCACGACAACCGAAGCTCTGCAAAAGCAAGGCATCAACACAGTGGAGTTGGACGTCAACGACGACGCTCCGTGGCAGCCGGCGTCAAGAAGGTCGTGTCTGAAGCTGGAAAGATTGACGTGCTTATCAACAACGCTGGCATCGCATCGGCCGGAGTGACCGAGGCCTTCACGGCCGATCAGGCGAAGGCCATCTTCGACACAAACGTCATCGGTCTGCTGCGCGTGACCAACGCGGTTCTCCCGTCCATGCGCGAGAAGCGCGACGGCCTCATCATCAATATCGGATCGATCCTTGGCCGCGTGACATTCCCGTTCTTCGGGATCTACGGCGCGAGCAAAATGGCAGTCGAAGCCCTGACCGATAGCCTCCGGCTGGAAGTCTCTCAGCTTGGCGTGGAGGTCGTGGAGGTTCAGCCAAGCGCGTACCCGACCAACATGTATGCGAGCATCCAGATGCCCGCGAAGGGCGACGTCGCTACGTCCTACGGCGAGATAGGCCAGATTCCGGGCGCGATGTTCAAGACGTTCATGTCGATGTTTCAAGCCGAAGGCGCTCCCAATCCCCACGAGATCGCGGAGGCGGTGACGAAGCTGATTGCTCAGCCGAAAGGCAGCCGGGCGGCGCGCACCGTCGTCGGGGCGGCTTTTGGCGCCGATAAGATCAACAGCGACGTAGCGCCTGTGCAGACCCAGGTGGTCGAGGGTTTGAGGCTTGGTCATCTCGCGAAAATCGCCTGACACGGGGGCATGACTGTGCTTTATCGCGGAATGGATCGTGCTGCACTCGATGTGGCATACAACAACACAAAAGCGGTCTCTGATTTCCCCACGCTTCTTCGGGACTTCCAGGCGCGCAGCGCGCATTTTTACCAGACCACGCAATGTGACCGGGACATAGGTTATGGTGATCACCCCCGTGAACGGTTCGACTTGGTTCGTGGGCGTGGAGCTAATCCACCAACTGTGGTCTATGTCCATGGTGGATACTGGCAGACGCTCAGCAAAGAGGACTTCGCTTTTGTAGCCCAGGGGCCGCTTGAACTCGGGTACAACGTTGTTCTCGCGGAGTACACCCTCGCACCGCAGTCTACAATGACACAGATTGTGCGGGAGGTTGGCGACTCTTGGACCATTTGGCGGCCAACCGTGACGAACTCAAAATGGGACATGGTCCTGTCTGTCTAGTGGGGCATTGAGCGGGCGGCCACTTGTGCCTGGTGAATCGTTCGCATCCTTTACTCGGCCGCACGATAGCCATCAGTCCCTTAGTTGACCTCGAGCCTATCAGCCTGTCTTGGTTGAATGCGAAATTGAACCTGACTCCGAGTGAGATCGAACTGTACAGTTCTTTGCGGCATATCGGTAAGGGCTCACCGATGACTGTTGCGGTCGGCACGGCTGAGTTACCGGAGCTGGTGCGCCATGCAAGCGAATATGCGGCAGTGGCAGCACAGTCAGGCGAAGAAGTTGAGTACGCCGCAATCGATAGCCGCAACCACTTCACGATATTGGAAGATTTGGCACGCGCGTCGGGTGCGCTAACGAAGGTGTTGGCACGTACCTTGTCTCCGTGACCTTCGCTTAGACGATAGGCATGGGCGTCAGGTGACCCACTAAAGGCACCTCAAGAAACGGCTGCAGAGGTGAGCTCTGCTCGTCGTGGATTGCACAAAAATATCGCAAATAGCACGATCCCATAAGCGCTGATTCATCACTATTTCTGATAACAGCGAACAGAACAAACGTTGTTACTTATTACTGGTGTCGTGCTTCCAATGTGGCGTGGAGAGCAGTTCGCGACGCGGAGCGATCAGCAAGCGCTTCAGACCAGGCACTCCTGAACAAAGGAAAACCTATGACGAACAACTACGCACCCGCGATTGAAACCACCACCGTCACATACAAGACTCTAGCCGTCGATGGCCTCAACGTTACTTATCGTGAAGCTGGGAGGTCTGGCAGCCCAAAGCTAGTTTTGCTGCATGGCTTTCCTTCCTCATCGCATCAGTACCGCAATCTCATTCCAGCGCTTGCCAATCGCTTTCACGTCATCTCTCCGGACTATCCGGGCTTTGGCGGCAGCGATGCTCCTGATCCTGCGAAGTTCGCTTATACCTTCGACAAGCTCGCCGATGTCATCGGACAATTCCTCGATCAAAAGGGCTTTGACCGCTTCGGTCTCTACGCGCAGGACTATGGAGGTCCAGTTGGTTTTCGCATCGTGACGCGTAAACCGGAGGGGCTGGAGTGGCTGATTGTCCAGAACACCAATGCTTACGAGATCGGATTCACCGAGGCCTGGGGCGGTCTGCGTAATGCTCTCTGGCACAACCGCACTCCTGAAAGCGAAGCAGGAGTCGTGGGCTTGCTGGAATATGGCACCGTGAAGACTGTATATCTGCACGGAGCGAAACTACCCGAGCTGATCAGTCCAGACAACTGGCGCTCCGATTACTACACAACTCTACAGAAGCCAAATGGTCGGCAGATCCAGCTTGATCTCTTCTACGACTATCGCAATAACGTCGTGCTGTATCCGATGTGGCAAGAGTTTCTCAGGAAGCATCAGCCTCCGACGATCATCTTCTGGGGACAGGACGACATCTTTTTCACTCGCGAGGGCGGAGAGGCCTACCTGGCTGATCTTCCAAAGGTAGAGATGCATCGGCTAGAAGCCGGGCATTTTGCGGTGGAAGATTGCCTCGCATATATCTCGGGCCACATTCATCGTTTTTACGAAGACATAGTCGCGCGGAAACGCTAAACCCGTCTGTGTCAACCGAAGCAAACTGAAAGGAACTACTATGAATCGCCTTCAAAAACTCACCGGCATCGCTGTTCTATTATTTGCTACGACCGTAACCGCCGCGTTTGCTCAAAGCTCCACGCCTGTTCAAACGGGTATCTTCCACGGCCAGTTGCATTCCACCAGCGGTCGCGCGTCAATCTACAAGGGATCTGACGGCAAATTGACCCTGCGCCTCACCAACTTCAAAACATCCAACGGCCCTGACGTACACGTGCTGCTCATAGCCGCAAAATGATGCGCAGGACAACGACAACTTCCTCAAGAGCAAGGTTGAGCGTGTCGAACTCGGCAAGCTCAAGGGCAATGAAGGAGACCAGAATTACGACATCCCGGCTGGTACTGATCTAAGTAAGTTTCATACCGTAGCCATCTACTGCGAGCGCTTCAATGCAAACTTCGGGACGGCTCCTCTGGAGAAATTCTGAGGAAGTGCTCGACCCATCGTCAGGGACGGTCATCGATGCAGCGATGCTCGGCCTGTAAATTATTAAGCTGCCCGCAAATCTCGGTGGATTCCATGATTTCCTTCTTTCGCAAACACAAACTGCTTTCCGGAGTGGCTTCTCTGATCGTGGTCGGTGCACTCTGGTATCTCTTCCGGCCCGAAAAGTTGTTCATCAACAAACGCGTAAACGAGGCTGCTCCGTTCACCGCGAGTCAGGACGCTCAACCTGTCTACACTGGTAGGCTGAGTGGAAAGTTGCATGAGACCAGCGGTCGTGCGCCGGTTTACCGCCAACCCGATGGAACGCTGACTCTGCGGCTAACCGATTTCCATACATCGAATGGTCCTGATGTGCACGTTGTCCTTGCTACAGCCGACGACCCGGCCCTGCAGAGCACTGCGCCAGGGAAGCCGTTAGCCTCGGTTGAGGTCGGCAGCCTTAAGGGCAACGAAGGGGATCAGGATTATAAGCTTCCGGCAAACACCGACTTCGCACGCTACAGTACAGTGGCTATTTACTGTGAGCGATTCCACGCCGTCTTCGGGACAGCAACGCTGCAGCCGTTCTGAATTCACACGTAACGTGTTGGCCGATTTATGACTCCAACTCTCAACGATCAATCTCGGAGAGAAGTCGCACCAGGTCAACTAGCTCGCGAGATGGTAGTCGTTCGAGGGAAGGGCTGGCCTTCCGGTTCGCGCGTGTAAGCCGGGAGCAGGCGCGCGCCGCGGCGGAATTGGCGGCTGCGCGGGAAATCCAGCGGCACCTTGTCCCAGCTGTGCTTCCTTCTCTACCGAGTTACGCGATCGAGGCGGCCTATCTTCCAGCCCGCGAGGTCGGCGGCGATTTAGCGGTCAGTCATCGCGACGCTGCTTCCACGCCGGCGAAAAACCGAGTGATCGTCTGGGTACGCTGGACATGTTTGTGTCGGTGAGTCCTTAAACGGACACCAGTTCTGTCCTCTCCGTGGGCATAGGCGATGTGATCCCGAAGTCGGCTTCTGTTTACTGACTCCGGAGAATCTCCACTGGCGGTAACAGGCCGATGCGCTCGTTGAGCCGATCGATCAGGGAAACAGCAATTTTCCTGATGCCGCGACTATACTTCCCTGATGCGTCGAAAATAATTCCCTGCTCGGTGTGGCACCTGATTTCTCGAAGGTCGGATAAACATCCCAAGTTCAGCAAGATATTTGGATTCTCTTGCCGAACTTTTGATGCGTCGGCCAATATTTCCCTGTATATTTCCCTGATAGCAGGGAAATTGGGCGGAGAACGGTTCGCCTTGGACGCTTCCACCGCCAGGTTGTCCTCACCTTGTTGTTTCCGAAAGTCAAAACATTAAAACTAATAAAACTGCTAACTGTCTGCATTAAAAATTCCCTAATCGTGTTTCAACTCCTCAGATTTGACCGCTCCCATGGTCGAAGTGTGTTGCCAGGCAAGACTTACAGTTAAGTCTGCCGCCTGATTCAATGCGAAAATCGAACATGACGCGAGCTACGCCGGTGCATGTAACTTGACAGAACGGAGATCAAGTGGAGCCGACAGAGGAAGAGATCAGAGAGTGGAAGGAACAAGTCCGTCTGAATACTCTTGTCCATGAATACGCCCGGGAGAAGCTGAAGGGGCCAGTTTTCGTTGACGGTCGAGGGGATGCGGATGAGCTTAACGCCAGGGTAAGACGGCACTACACCCGCCTGGCGGAGGAGAGCAGGGAATTATCCGACATCTTTCAAAAGATGCTGTCGGAGATAGAGGATCCCTCTGACGTGGTCAGCTGATTGGAACTCAGCCGGCCGCCCATGATAGCAATTCTCCGAGATCGGCCGCCGAGTCTGAGGCTGTTCCGCGCGCCAGGGAGGGACCGATGGCGAGGGCCTGGTTGTGGCCTTCAAACCACACCAGGAAGGAGGCCCGCTCCGCCATTGGCAGCCGCTGCTGATTGATCCAGTTGTAGTAGGCGCCCATGTCGGCATCGATAAGGGAGCCGAGCGGGTCGGGTTCGGGAGCGATGTTGTTCGACAAAAGATCGTTCATCGGCCGCTGCCGCTGGCGCGGTCCGAACCGCACCAGCATCGTAAGAGGCTGAGCGCGGCGCAGGGCTTCCCGCGCGGTCCACTGCGCGAAAGTAGTGCTGAAGATCTGCGTCCCGGAGCCCTCGGTGAACACCTTGAGCTGAAAATAGTTCAGGACGGCATCACCGGATTTATCCATGCCAAGATCAGAGGGTGACATGCGGGCCAAGTGGGTACGAAGTTCCTCGGGCCCCATGCCGGGGTGCCGGATTTCAGCTTGCATATTGCGCAGCAGCGCGGAGCGCACCGGTTCCAGCGCCTGATACGACACACAGGTGAGCAAGGGGCTGTGATCAACCTCCTCTCCACCCTCGATGTACCAGTGACCGTAGGGAACCGGGTGGGCCTTCGCCCGCGCGGCGACCGCGTTCAACAGAAGCTCGACGCCGTTCTCCGGTTTGACCCGGGAGAAGTAGGTCCCATGCGCCCGCAAATTGCGAAAGAGGCGAGCATCGTAGGAAGCGACACCCTGACCGATGACAGCGATTCCCAATCTCTGCACCGGCGGCGGCTGGGGAGGCACAGTCGAACGCAGGCGGTCACCATATTCAATGGCCGCCTTGCGGAATGCATCGAGCTGATGAGTCGACCAGAGGTAGGCCGACAGCTGCTCCACAAACTGGGCCGGCTGGCCTACCCAGTCGAAGTTCTCGAGTTTTGACGAGAGCTGGAATTGAGAGAAAGATTGAAACCACTCCCTCAGTTGTGCCGGCGAAAGAGAATTCAGCTCAGCCAGTTCCCTGCTGACTTCTGCGCGCTCAGCTGGAAATTTGAAGTCGTAGTCGATCACCTCTCGCAGCAGGTTGGGCAGAAAGCTAAGAGGGAGCTGCTGGAGCGTTCCTAGGTTGGAGACGGCGAGTTTGCGGGCCTCGGGTGGGTACCCGCTGAACTGTTCGGCTTTGAGATCGCGCGGAAGCATAACTACAACAATTTCTGAACTGGTTGCCCCTGAGAGAACGACGGGGTGAAACCCATGATGGCTCCCAAGGTCGGAACGAGGTCTGTCGACTGCATGGGATGGTCATATACCACGCCTTCACGAACGCCCGCGCCTAGAACCATCATCCAGGTCGTGCGTGAGGCTGCATCTCCGGTGCGATGGTGCTGGAAGCCGTTGCCGCCGGCGTCCTCATCCGAGTCGCGGCCGAAATCGGGAAGAACGAAGAGGGTGGTATTACCGGCGTATTCCGGCTCGGATTGAACCGTCTTCCAGAGCTCGGCACACAGTCGATCGGTACGGCGGATGCCCTCAATATAGAGCGAGTATGCACCAGCGTGCGCGACGTCGATATCATGCATCGTGATCCAGAGAAGGCTAGGCGCCTGCTGGCGCATGAGCTGTCGTACGATGTACATCGAGAGTTCATCGGGACTCGACAGAGTCTTTGCGTGCGCCTTGAAGTCGTCGACTGAGAGCTTCAGAATCATCTCGAGCTGTTCGAGGTCGAACTCGCTCCCCCCCAGCTGAGGTGCATACAGCGGAGTCTCGTAATTATCCCGCAGCAGATGCTCGTAGTCAGTCGAACTACCGGACATAGCCGCAGTCAACAGATGCTTGGGGAGAATAACCCGTGCCCCCCAGCCTGGTCCAAAAGACCGGTAATCGCTTTCGCCAATCCTGTTAAAGCCGTTGCTGGGCGCGACGACCCATGCGTCAGAAACGGGACGCCGCAGATCTTTGCGGAAGTATTCGAACACGGTTGGGTGTTCCGGAGGAACAGCGGAAAAGTTGTTCAGGGTTTCGTAGACTCCGGTGGCCAGACTTGCGGTCGCGACGTAGTGTCCGAGGATGCCGTGATTCACGACCTGGGTGAAGAAGCTGGACTGGGGAGCCAGCTCGCGGAGCATGTTGGGAATGTTTTCCTGTCCTTCAGGAGCAAAGGTTTCCTGATCGCGAGCTCCGCCACCAAAGGTCACGACGATAACTTTGCGCTTTTTGGGCGATGATCCAAAAGCGAACGGACTGCTTTTCATCAAAGTGGAACCCAGCGCCAGGCCCGCTGCACTGCGCAGGAAATCGCGGCGCGAGCAGGCAAGGAACGGGCCGATCTCCGGAGGCTCAAGTCCTCGGAAGACAGACGATCCACGAAATGACGACCGATCCACCGACATTGATTTCATACCCGTCAACTCAAGGCTTCGCGGAAGTAGCGGCTTTCGCTGTGTAAACGAACTGCTGCACCTCCGCTCTTTCTTTGTCCAGCTCCGCCAGATGCTGCGCACGGAGACGCTGATACACATCGAACTCCTGCTGGGCGCGATCCTTCTGCCCTGTGTGAACGTAGTCCTGGCCGAGGCGATAATGAGCGTCCGGAAGATTCGGGTTCAGCTCGAGCGCGCGGACGTACTCTGGAATCGCCGTGGCATACTCGCGCTGATCGGAATAAAGATTGCCAAGTTGCAGGTGAGGGTCAGCGAGCTTCGGATCAAGAGCGATCGACTTCTGAAGCAGGGTCTTGATCTGCTGCAGATTGAGGTTCGGGTCTTCGGTGCGCTTCCCTTTCCAGAGGCTCATCGCGTAATAGTAAACAGCCTTTGCGTTGTTTGGCTGGAGCTCTGAAAAGCGCCGGAATCTCTGAGTGACCTCATCAGCCTGATTCGGCGAGCTGTCGTAGGCCTTCGAAAGGAAGTAATAGCAGCGAGGATCGGAGGGGTTCAGATCGGCAGCCGCCAGCAGCGATTTGACGGCTTCATCATATTTACCGCGCGAATAAAGCGACATGCCGAGCCCGATGCGCAGGCGTGGCGAATTGGGATAGAGCTCGACCGCACGCTGGAACACATCGATCGCCGGTTCATAAGTGCGGTGCAGAAGCAGCTCGCTTCCCCAATGAAACAGGTTGTCCTCGCTGGGGCCCATGTGCGCCGCGGTTTGCAACTCATTGACCGATTCGATGTACTTGCCATCTTTTTCGTCGATCTGGCCGAGCAGGCTGTGCAACTCCGCAGTGTTCTTCTGTTGAAGGAGGGTTTCGACGACCTGCCGTGCCTGGTCAAACTTCCCGGTGAGAAAGTACGCCATCGCCAGATCGTAGCCGTTGTCGTAGGCAGAAGGATTGATTTTTTGGGCAGCTGCGAGATATGGGGTCGCCTCTGCAATCTTTTCGGACTGAACATAGTACTCGCCCAGGTTATGGTTCGCGTCGTAGTTCTTCGGCTCCAACTCTAGCGCTTTGCGAAACTGGTCGCCGGCCAGGTCAAGCTTTCCCAGC
>Ga0335075_10012031_pt1 | contig 13086 bp, 17 predicted proteins | sample Lox_Sample_24_FD_206723 | JGI IMG/M metagenome (GOLD analysis project Ga0335075, IMG submission 206723) | Soil microbial communities from Loxahatchee National Wildlife Refuge, Florida, United States - Lox_Sample_2.4 | ecosystem: Environmental > Terrestrial > Soil > Wetlands | place: USA... | reverse complement strand
AAGGGAGGTCGAACTGAACTCTTAGCGAATCAAATCCGCTGCAAACACGTACAAAAAGATTTGAACCCAGCACTCGATAGCTGTTCCCGAGGGTTCGCTCTTCGAACAAAGTTGGATCTCATCAGCCTACCCTGTGGTATCTTTCCGCCTGCGCCGAAGTCCCGACCCGACGAGTGATCTGTCCGGATTGGGAAGAAACGGCACGGCGGTTGGTAAAGTGAGCAGTTCAAGTTCCACGGCTGCAACGGTATTGAGGATCAAGGGCCTTGGAAGCTGGCTGGAGCCAGCGCCGGAGGAGTCGCACCGCCACGCACCGCCACGCCGATCCGTCGCCAACCCATCGCCAATCCATCGCCATCCCATCGTTAACCCATCGCCATCCCAATCGATACCACCACCATCACCGAACTCATCATCACCCTCAAGGGAATCATCCAACAGCAGAGCATCGCCATCGAGGAAGTGAGAAACGAACTCAAAGAGATCAAATCAGAACAGCAAACCTTAAAGAACCAGAACACCGAACATAGGCACCCTTACTGAGTAGCACCTCGACAATCCTTTCGTGACCTCCATGGGCAGAGGGAGGGCACGCAGAGGTGGTAAAACAGCTACTCGAACGGGACGACGTAGAAGCGGACTCGAGGGACTGTGACGGCCGGACGCCTGTCATGGGCGGCAGAGGGAGGGAATGAAGTGGTGGTGAACCTGATAGAGGAATCGGTTCATCCATGAAGCAAGCAGGCCAAATAGATAAAATATGCGATCATTGGGGCCTGCCTACTTACATGTGTAACACAAGGCTCCACCCATGCTATACGCCCCACAGATCGACATTTTCGGGGGCCGTGCATGAACCCAACATCAGCGTTTGACGAGCGGAAAGGCCAACAGATCCATTGACAGGTCGGGTAAGGGAGGCCTATGTATTTCAGCCGCAGGCCCCTTTCACATGATGTTCTTAGCAAAATGTTGGCGCGTCCCTAAAGTAATCGACCCAAAAACATCATCGAATATAACTGAGGCGACTGTATCTCCGGTGGAAGCCTCGACGCTGCACTCGTTCTAATCATGTATCCAAGCAAACAGGACTCTCCTTTGAACATCGTCATCGTTGGCGCCGGCATCGGAGGCCTGGCAGCCGCCTTGGGTCTTCGACGACAGGGTCACAACGTTCGGATCCTCGAGAAAAGCAAGTTCGGCAATGAAGTCGGCGCCGCGATTGTGCTCCCGGCGAACATCTATGGTCTGCTGAAAAGGCTGGGCATCGATCCTGAAGAGCATGGATCGAATACGGAAGATATCCGAAGCTTCCATACGATGAAAGGAGACCTGATGTTTGTGAGAGATATGACTGGCTACCGTGGCGCAGCGAGATTGATTCACAGAGTCGACCTGCACAAAGCTTTGAAAGGAGCAGCTCTGGCACAAGGCGTTCAAATCAACCTTGCTAGTCCCGTTGAATCGGTCGATCCAGATGCGGGTTCTGTCACATTGAGCAATGGTCAAAGCATCACGGCAGATGTTGTTATCGGAGCTGATGGTATCCATTCTGTGGCCCGCAAGTTCATCGTTCCAGACGCTCCCTTACCGTCACCTTTTCAGACATCCATGTTCCGCATGCTGATCCCATGTTCCAAGCTCGCCGCATCTCCAGAAACCACTCGATTCGTCGATCCGCCGAGCAAAATGACGATCTTCTTGAGCGACGATGGCCGACGAGTCGTCAACTACCCGTGCCGTTCAAACACTGTCATGAACGTGGCTGCCTTGTTTCCGGCCTGCTTAGCGAAGACCTGCGATAATGACGCGGATTTGAGGAAGCATATGTTTGATATCTTCTCCGGCTTCCATCCATCCATCATCGCGCTCCTTGCCTCCGCGGATGAGTTTGGAACATGGACGCTTTACGATCTCCCAGCTCTTAGCACCTGGTCACGCGGTTGTGCAGCACTCATGGGCGATGCGGCGCACCCTTTGCTCCCTCATGCCGGGCAAGGCGGAGCGCAAGCTCTTGAAGATGCCGCCACTCTTGCAGTCTTACTGGGACGGGGTACGACTGCGGAGCAAGTTCCTGAGAGGCTGCAGTTGTACTTTGAGATTAGGCATGAGCGTGCGGATTGGGTGCAAGACTTTGGTCGGAGCGTTGACCAGTCGATGCTGCAGAATCCGAAAATGGAGAACACCAAGTTCTTTGAGGTGGTATATAAACACGACGCTTGGGATTTTGCGGAGGAGAGGCTGCGAGAGCACATGCTGGATTGATCAAAACCGGAGCATGTTATTGTACCTCTCGAAGGCGAGCAGAGGTGCCACTCAGGCGGGAGACGGAAAATGTCACAGTACAGTACAGTAGCAGCAATGACAGCATCGATAATGGAGAAGACCGAGAGTGTAGCTGTGGTTACTTTTCTTGTCAAGATCCTATTCGGGATTTCGGGAGCCAAAGCAGGCTCCCAAACGTGAATCGGCTGAAGTTGACGAAAACCGAGGCAAAGGAGCCTGTGCAGTAGGAGAGTAGATTACGATTCGCTGAAATGCGAAGCCAAACCAACATGACTGCGCACAGGTGTTGGTCAGAGGTGTGGTGATGCATGGAGTAAGGGTGAGTCGAAGGCGATTGGCTCCAAGCAAAAGCGGCGATGCTTACCAACCAAGTTGGGACACAAGTTGGCAACAGGTACTAGAGGCATACGTATTATTGTGAGTACTGTGGCTGGGTTGGATGCTCTGCTACCGCTAGCCTTAGGGTTGCGCGCGGCCATTTTTCTTCGGTGCCTCTGAAAATCTATGCCCAAGGAAATCGATGGACACGGAAAAGCGTGGATATGGATTGCACAAAGTGAAATTTCGAGGGTCAATGGTTGGAACGAATTTTGGAGTTTTCCGATTACTAACTACAGTAGTACAGTAGTCCGGATGGTCCTGGCCGTGAATTCTAACACATCATACCATTGATCGCCATTCTCGATTTCGATTAATATTGATGGCATGGAACAAAACGTTTTAATGTAATTGAATTTCTGATGCCATTTAAACGCTAAGAAAAGCAGTTCATTAACGGGTGGGTGCTGAATTGATAGGCAATAAAGCGAAGAGAGTATAAAAGGAAGTCGTTACCTTACTCCTATCACAGCAGACAACAATGGCTGATGAAGTGGAAGCTAATAACCAAAGAAAACGCAAAACTCCCAACCCTATTGATCTTCCCCCCAAATCCCCCCGAATTATAGCTGGTCTTAATGAGGGTTACATTTTACCAAGTCGAACAAGAATTGGAGCGGCAACACCGGCCACACCTCCAGTGGAGAGGAAAAAGCTAATACCGAAATCACCGAGAACACCAAAAAAGCAGTTTCCTTTAAACAAGAGCCTGAACCGGATGACTAACCAATGGTGGATGTAGAACAAGCCACCTCTTCCCACCGTCCCCAAGAAGATAATATCTCGAACACAGGCGCTGAACGCTATAGAAGAGAAGAAAGCGAAGACAGTCAGGGAGACACCCAAAGCGAAGAAGGTGGACGAGAGGCTGACTATGAAGGAGATTACACCGTTGTTGAGGAAGAAGATCCAGACCATGATAATTTGAACCCAGAGAGTTTCCCGCATATAGCTCACCCTCGTTCTGGGGGTAAAGCTATTCTAGAGGGGACTCCCCTCGGTTGGCAAAGAAAATTTAAGCAGTATACCATCTGGTATGTGAGGCACGGTCATCTCTTCTCGACTTCAGCTTTTCCAGGCTGGAACCCTGAAGCCCATCCAAAACTCGAAATTAAAGCGCAGCGAAAGCTACGGAAAAGCCTCGAACAAAGAGAAGACGTGAAATTGCAGTTGGAATCTTTCAGATATAATCCTTCTTATGACGGTTTCGAACAAGGGAAACTGGACATAATTGCTCCGCATTTACCGAAGGGTCGCTTACGTCCAGTTACCGTCACTGTATCTTGCTGGTGAGGTACGGCTGGAAATAACCAAACTTATGAGTGCCTGGAATTTCGTGGCGAGTTGAGAGAAGCCGCGAGGAAGAGTGTCTTGCTTATGAATAAGGATATCGACGTCCAGCTTTACAATCGAGTTAAGAAGAAGATGAGAGACTTTGACATTCCGATTATTGGGCGGATGAGATCGTATTCGGACGATGAGGACGATAGAGAAATGTATACAGCATTGCTTTATGACCATGAAGATTACAAGCAAAGCTCTACTATCGCGGCGATGCTCATCAATAACGATACTGAGCAAAGGAGTCGAGAGGTCCTTTAAGCTGGAGAGCGCGTTCAAATGCGTCGTAAACAGCTATTCCAGCGCATCTTGATCGGTTTAATAATCTGGAGAACTTTGAACCCCGGATCAGGAAGCGCATTATTTTTCCTCAAATTTGATACTCCTCAAACTGTTCAATTCGCTGTGTAGAATTAATCCAAATGAGAAGATCAAGGAGAGTTCCAATAGGCCCCTCCTGCTGCCACTCCTTTAGAAATGCCTCTTTGTCAGAAAGATTCGACTGATCGTTTTTGTCACGACTGCGAAGAATAGGGGCCAGACGCTGTGGGTAAGGGCGATAGACCCTCAGGAACCCTTGAACGAACCCCAGAACCACCTGCGAGGCATGAACAGAACCAGAACCAGAACCTGCTTTGACGCACGACCCCCTCTGACGTCGTGTTGGTTGATAGCACTCGACGAGATCAGGACATTTAATTGGAGGCAATCTCCCGATGAGCTGTCATGAGCCGAAGGTTTTGGCTTATCCTTGATCCGTTGCCTGGAGGAATTGTGATAATCGCAGCTTCGCTAAGTCCTGGACTAGTTTGAACTTGGTACAGAACTGCGAAAGATCTTTTGCATTGATTAGAATGCTCCTCCCAACAGAGACAACAGGGTCAGAGATGCACTTACTGTTCCGGGTGTCAAACTGGATAATTACATGCTTCAACCGTTTCACCTTCTCCGTCCCTGCATGTCTTTTGTGCAGACCCGCCACTGACAAATCCCATTTGTCAGGATTTATCGCTTCCGGTGACCTTCTCGCAGGCAAGTGTGATTCCTTGCTCTCAAGGACACATCGATGAGATGAGGCACGGCTAAACTCGCTTTCGGTCAATTCCTCTTCGACAATGATTTCCGGTTTCACTTGCGCTTGTCAGCGTTCGGTGAGGAAGTGCGGTACTCGCAGAAAACCAATTCATCACGGAAGACTCACCGTCTATGATGAGAAAGTGCCTCGAAGTGTCCTTCCCCGCTCCTCTCTCCGGTACCCTGTGAGCAAATAGCACAACACAAGGCATGATTGGGGGTGCATAAACCGCCGCCCCTCCCACGGGAAGGGAAACATTTGGCAGCGCCGATGGATCTGTCATGACAAAACTTCTGGAGGACGAGGAGGCTGCAGAATTAGCAGACATTTTTAGCCGGGACGAAACCGTGGACAACGTGAAGGCGGAGGATCTTCTCCTTGATGGCGTTGGCGTAAGGCTAGCAAACGAAGCCTGTGGCGATACTCCCGATACAGCCTTGGAAGGCGGTGCGGTCCAGATTTGAAGCCTGCAAAGATCTTGTCTCCTCGTACCACCTAGAAACTTTGACTCCTGGGATGTCACCAGTACTCGAGCACTATCTTGTTGTCAGCATTCGCAGAGGCGAACAATTGCTTGAACTTATAATGGATCACGGACTCATCGTGTACTACTTTATATCCAGTAATCGCCTGTTGAAACTCGAACATGTCTGGGCCCTTGACGTTAGCAACAAAGAGGCTCAAAATAGAACCGCAATCTTTGGCGAACCTTTGACTTGGCAGAAAGCAAGGCTCCGATAGAGGGGAGAGTGGCTATCGCTCCTGAAGCATATAGTCTGTGGTTCCGACGGCGGAGACGTCCAAGTTCGCATCGCGTAAGACGGGATGACTTCGACGTCTTCGAGGTTGTAGCCATCTCTATAGATGGTGAGTCATGATTTCTCTTAGGTACATCTTTGCGTACATTATTTCTTTATCTCTCCCTTCAGATATAGCGGTCTTTGTAAGAAGCAGACTGAAGCGCTTTTCCGTCTGACGATAAACATGCAATGTTTGTGTGTAACTTGGATCCGAGCTTATCAAATGACTTGAGGAGTTAGTAATTGTGGATCAGTGTAATTGGGAAGATACGCACGCGCTCATTATCTCTGTGCCGAGTTCTGTTGGCTCAGTCGCCTGCTTTGGCGTGTGTACGGAGCCTCCATGCCATATTCGTCTTTCCTGCTCGAATATTTCAAGCAAATCAGCTATTGGCGGGAGTAGCAGATGAGGACCGAGAAGGTTCCTGAATGCTTCGTGCAGATTCTGTGAACAAATGGTGAGAACACGTTGGGAGTCATATGTGTGAATGAAGAACAATCACCTCCTCTAATTTGTTGAAGAATCGCTCGATTGTCATTCCCCATCGACCCATCTGTTGCACAACTGGATTTGGGGAGCAATATTGTGTGGCGCTTTGGTAGTCCTGGCCGGCCTTAACCTTCCGAAGCAGCCAGGCAGCCATCATGATGTTAAGAATGGTAATTATGTATTTGACCTCGCGCTGAACGAGCTGATCTGGTATCTTGACGGCCCTAATGAAGTAAAAGACCGTAGCGTCAACACCTTGGTGCAAGGGAATGGCTGATAACTTAGGGAATATCTCATGAGAGTGTGTGGAGAAGCCATTTTCGAGCTCTTGGGGGATAACCACCGGTCCGGGTGGTACGTTTGATAAATACGAGTACTCGTAATTGTGCTCTTCTTCGCCGCGAATCTGTCGACCTAATTGTCCTAGAGCGCTCAATATCGCGTTCGTTGGGTCATAGATTTGAATTAAACGATCTCCCAAGATTTCACTGTTGCAATTAGCGTTCAGGAGTCTTAGCCCACCAAATGGATGGGGAACCAACAAGTCCACGATTTTGAGAGAAACCGATAGCTAGCGGCGGGGTTAATCTCCTCTTTCTGCCTCCTTATCTCTCCATTAGGGACGCCATTTACCTTGATGTTGTGAAAGCCGATTCGATCCCTCAGCTTTTGAACCTCGGTGTCAATTTCATAATAAAAGTGGACCTCAGTCACGAAACCATTGCGCTTTGTAAAGTAATGTCGGTTATCCAAAAGACTCTCGCAGTCCTTCAATGTTTCTCCGAAGTTGCATAAGACTTCATGCGTTGCTGGTTCCGGTTCCTGTATGTATTGACTGGCCACGCTGAAGGTTGCGGCTTGCTGCTGCGCTCGCTGTACAACATCAGAGGTCAAGTCCATGTTAACAGCGAGAAGTCTGATTTCTTCGCCAAAATCTTTATATTTTTGGCCTAGTTAGTCGTGTTAGCCCATCTTTTACCGCTTGTTGCTTCCGGAGTCTGACCTGCATTGTTGACTTTCGTGAAGCCGATGGTGTATATACGTTGAGCTGCTGCTAAACCCTCCAGGACATCCGCAACGTTGACAAGGAACATTTGGAAAGACCTCTACTAGATTCCAAACCTATCAAGCTCTGCTTCGAGGTACGAACCATGAGTCCGAGGTTCCTGGCTTTGGCACTCGAAAGAGCTTGTCATGCCCTGCCAAGCTGAAAAATTTTGGCAGCGGCAGGAGCTTCAGCCCTATTTCGAGAAAGATGTGGAGCTTCAGCCCTATTTCGAGAAAGATGTGCGAGCAAATTTCATATCGTAGCCCTGGCCTTGATAAGGATACGATTGGCTGCTATGATCCCTGCAATGGCACGTGGCTTGCGCGCTGTAAATTGGAACTTTGCATCCAAACTCGCATCAGGCATCAGATGATTTTAATCGCGTTCAAACAGGCCCCTTCAACGCATATTGTGGAGCAATCGAATGTAATCACCGAACACTCATAATCTGAATAATTTGCTTTCTAACTTGTCGGCAGCGCGCTAAAGGAAAGGCGAGGCCGATGATGGTGCGACTCCCTGTCGCTGCACCTGGAAAAGAGCAAAAGTTTGTCAATGGTTTTCGCTGCTTTCAGCTCTTGGAACGCCTGAAGACCTGCCGCCGTCATCTTCACTGTGGTGTCATCGAGCCAGTTTTCAGGCCTTCCTGTCTGCCGGGTCTGTCGTACGATCAAAGTGCCGACGTGTGCAGCAATGGCTTTCAGCTGTATCCAGGACCCCCACCTATCTCGAAGAAATATTGCAGCAACGTGCGCCAAGTTCAACGGTAAAAAAGAGCAAAAATTTGTGAATGGTTTCGCTGCTTTCAGCTCTTGGAACGCCTGAAGACCCGCCGCCGTCATCTTCATCGTGGTTGTTACGGCCTGGCACAGATCGAACAGACACAAGCGAAAAGCGAGTGAAAAGTGATCAATTTGGTGGCTAAACTAAGAATCGTAAAGCTAAAGAGAAAGAAAGAAAGAGAAGAGAGAAAAGTTTGACGCGCCGAGTCATAAACAAGAAGTGTTGCCCGCGGCTTCGCCGCGGCGAAGTATGCCCGGCGTTACCCATAGGTTTCCGCGAAGTGTGATCCCGTTGCCAGAAACCGTTGGAAGAGGACAGGCTCGTAACAGTGGTGTTCATCGAGCCAGTTTTCAGGCCTTCCTGTGTGTCGAGTCTGTCGACTGTCGTACGATGAAAGTGCCCAACGTGTTGCGGCGATGGCTTCAGCTGTAGCCAGCCCCCCACCTATCTGGGAAGAATATGGTTGACCGTATCGACGCCACAACAACTTAGTGCAGCAACGTGCGCCAAGTTCAATGGTAAAAACGGTAATACAGATCACCTGACGCGTCTAAGGCTGGCGATGGGAAGGAGCATGTTTGCAGCTGCGGGTTGATCCCAGCATTTCGGAAGACATTCTTCTCTTTATCCCATCGGGACTCCTACCTTTGCACAGAGCCTGCCCTGTCTGGGGTTTTTTTCCTCTGTCTGATTTATTATGCCATATGGTCTAATTTCCTATCGTTGAAACCAGCCTTTCTCCGATTGACTTTCGAGTCCCGCCAATCAGGAACTGAAAAATGGCCTACTCCACCTCGCCGAGGAGCGACTCTGCAATGGGCATGGGCGCTGAGTCGGGAGACGACCCGGAATGGAGTGCGGATTTGGATCCAGATGACTTGCGCGAGCTTCAGGCCGCACAGCAGGACCCGTCAAAGGTGATTGCGAAATTACCCAAGGAGTCGTCTCGCCTCGGATATTACTCGTGCCTCTGTTTGATCTCAAACCGTTTGATTGGTAGGTCCGTAAGCTCCTAGATAAAGACGGGTCTTCTGACAAGCGGCGTACGAATAGGAACCGGTGTTTTCAATTCTGCAACGGTTGTCTTCCCGGACACTCAGAGTATAGGCCTTTCCCTTGTCCTGTGGGTCTGCGGTGCGTTCTTTGCCCTAGCCGGTGTCATAGTATACATCGAGCTGGGTCTCACCATTCCACGTTGGCCATTTGGGCCAAATGGAGAGAAAATATCTACGCCACGAAGTGGCGACGCACTGAACTACGTTCGTCTCCACCGCAACACGTTGTGCCTGGCTCAGAATCTAACCGTGATCCGTTCTAGTTCAACTACATGCTAAAGAGACCCATGTTTCTCGCCACATGCCTTTTTGGGATAGCTTTCATAATCCTCGAAAACTCTGCTCACAACTCCTTAGCCTTCGCACACAACGTTCTCGCCGCAAGCAGCGCTGAAATCACTCCTGGAAGGGTCGCCGCCATAGCACTGGCTGTGAACACGTTCTGCTGCTCGCTCCATGCCATCTCACGGAGATGGGGCATCATCGTGAATAATGTTTTTGGAACCGTGAAATTCTTGATTCTGGTTTTTATCGTAATCATTGGACTCATTTGGATTAATCGCGGCGTCGCGAAATCCAACTTCGACGTTTCGACCTCATTCTCCACAGCGGACAGCCCCAGATCGCCTTACCGGTACGCGGAGTCTCTCATGTTTGTCATATTCCCATATGGCGCATTTCACCAACTCAATTACGTATGTTTGACCCATTAAGAGTGACCAATTTGCAATCCTCTGTGTGTGTTCTAGACTGCTGACAAACAAACAGGTAATCTCCGAAATCGATCGGCCACGGATAACATTTCCTCGTGCCTCCTTCTATGGAATTTTGATTGTAGCTACGATGTTCACGGCTGTTAATTTCATTTATGTAAGGGAGCTTTCAGGTGGCTTCTTTGGTAACTTTCGAGTTGACAGTTCAAAAACAGGCAGCTATTATTCCTAAGGAAGAACTCTTCACATATGGGCTCGATGTTGGCGCCCGATTCTTTCAACTCACGCTTGGGCGCGCAGGTGTTAGCAACCGCCAACTGCAGAAGATCTGGCCAGCATTCAAGGCAATTTCCGCCCTTGGAAACCTTATCGTCACCACATTTACTGCAGCTCGAGGTAGTGGCATCCGAAGCACATTCCCGCAATGGCAGCTAACATTGGAGCAGTAAAGCAAGAGATCGCCAAAGAAGGGATTCTTCCGTACTCTCTTTTTTTCGCACGCAGCTACGATCTCTCGTTGGGCCGTCTATTTGGACGGAAGCCCCCCAAAGAGGACGTCAACTCACTATACTCGGAGAACACTCCAGCGGCCACGCTCGCTCTCCACTGGACATTCACAAACCTTATGGCCATTATCCCTGCACTCACCATTCGACCACAACCGTATATACCCACTCCAGCTTACACCTTCGTGGTTGGCGTTGTTGTTTACGTCACCAACCTAATCAAATTCACTTTGATCGCTATTGGACTTTTGTGCCTTCGATTTTCACCCAAAGTCCGCTGGGCCGAGAAGTCCCAGTTCAAGCACCCCGTGGTTAGCGTAACGGCAGCACTAATCTTGCTCACGATATGCGTCTTTCCTCTGATCCTCATATGGGTTCCAGATCGCGCTTACACGAAACTCACTAACACGTCCAACCTAGTGTCCTGGTTTGCGATTCAGACTTTTGGGTTGTGCATCGTTGGTTTTGCTTTTCTATACTGGGTGTTGTTTAGGTGTTATATCGCGATACGGTCTGCTCGTGAAGGGAAGACATTGCATGTGAAGAGAGAACCGAAGTTCAAGGTCGACTCTGGGGGGTTAACTCAGATTGTTGAAATAGTAACGCTGCAATGGGTAAGAGAAGTCGGCATGGGCCTGGACGAGATCGAGAAAAGTGAAACGAATTATTCGAGACAAGTATTCACTCCGACCAAACCCCATGAGCTACCAGGAAAACATAGCGTCTCCGAACTGGACGTCAACCAATCTTACGTCCGCAACCGTGGTCCTGAACACGCTCGTCACGAACTCGCATAAGAATTTTCGTCCTAACCACGTTTTCAAGTTGGCAGAATTAAGCTTGTTGATTGCCAAAATAGACGTGACTTCGACGACGACATTTGGGCTGTCGATACTTCACCAAAATATTTCGAATGCTGATAAGGACAACACGTACGAACACTTTGGGCGAAGAATGTTGATTGTTGAAGAATGCTACGGATGTCACGGCCGCGAAAATATGAGGCAAAGCAAAGCAACTAGTAATGTAAGGCGTTCATGGATTTAATGAAATGCGCAGAGTGCTGTTGTGGTGTTGGACCCATAATCAATAAGAAACCGTTCTCAGCATCGTGTCTAAACTGCTGCTAAGCTCTTTGTGATTCTGCCGACCCGATGTCCCAGGAAATCTCCTTCAGCGGAGTGAAAGATCTACGATTGGAAAACTGCCTTGGCGTCTCGGCTTTCCCGATCGGACCAAATCACTTGATTTCGCGCTCCTTTTCACGCTTTTCACCACGTCAGGTTTCGCGTCCAACCCCCTCAAACCCATTCGGTCGCATTTATGTATCTACCCTTTGACGCCCGATTCGGGAGTCCCCTCTCCGGGAGACCGGCATCTCCTGTTCCGGAACCATGACCATGATTGAAACGTCCTCTGTTTTCGCGTCCACCATCAAGGCCTGTTATTCGCACCTATCTCTTTTACGGCAGATGGAAGTCCCCATTCCGGAACAGTGCGCAAAACATGCACTGTCATAGGTTCACTGAATGCCGGCGTTCTGCTTAACTGTAGATTATGCCTTTCCTGTCTTGAAGGCCCGATCGTGCATTTGCCAGTCACTTTTTCCATGTTACTCCTGGAGGAACTGTTCCGTCTTGCCTCTCGATCGCTTTTGTCTTTATGCACATGAATTTCTCCATTGTTTGTGTCGGTGTCTGCTTCAAATATTGGTTTCGGTCATGCGTACAACAGAGTTGCCGTCACGGCGGCCATTATCAACTTTCCATCCTGGTTGTTGGACTGTTTTCGTTTGCCAGCAGCGATATGGAATCAGTTCAGTGACTATGGCTGCTCACTGTTACCTTGTCAAACCTCGGAAAGGTGCGTCGTCTTTATTTCCAAGAGCATGGAGTTCTTTCTCCTACAGCTACCTGACGGACTGGACCCAATGCCATCATCGACGAGCGCACAACCAATGCTATCCTCGACAAGCACACAACCAGACTGTCTAAGGTGAAGACAGCATGCGCTTATCGTAATGACTCTCTCATCGTAGTGAGAAACGCGGCTTAGTCGAGCATCCGTTACACCAAGGCTAAGAGAAGGCATGGTGTATTGGCAAAATCGATAAAACCTCTGGAGTTCAGAATCTCTGCCTCCAAGAAATCAAAGGTCCCTGTCGTTAGTAACGGCATGCGAATGACCATCATCATTTGCAATTGGGACTGGACAGTTATAGGGAGAGTTCACCGGGTAATATCCGCATGGAGCCAAATTGCAAGCGGGCAAGCTACTCCGCAAACAGTTGAACAAGAACTCATGCATGTTACTTCTCGTTCCACCTCCCAAACCTCTTCCACTCCCCATACAAACTTCCCCATAAAGCCCGCTCATCCCTACCCATGCCTGCATTCATCGCCCTCATCGTGTCCAAATACACAACATCCATCACAACCCACAAGCCAGGTCGCAGCGTGTCCTTTACTTCAGCTGAGAGCTTGCCGCTCAACTGAAGACTGCAAAAATATGTTAGGAGCTGCGGCATGTATTGACCAGCATAATCTCGCGCTTTCTTCGTCTCATCGATGAGATCGGCTGCTGCACCTCGTCGATGAGTTGAAGCGGACGA
>Ga0335075_10012030_pt1 | contig 13086 bp, 6 predicted proteins | sample Lox_Sample_24_FD_206723 | JGI IMG/M metagenome (GOLD analysis project Ga0335075, IMG submission 206723) | Soil microbial communities from Loxahatchee National Wildlife Refuge, Florida, United States - Lox_Sample_2.4 | ecosystem: Environmental > Terrestrial > Soil > Wetlands | place: USA: Florida... | reverse complement strand
GACGCCCGTCGGCACCTCCTCGCTGGGGTTCAGCGCGATCTCGTGCCCCAGCGCGACGCTGTGCGTCGCCAGCGAGGAGCTCACCGGTGACGTGTGGGTGTCGACCGATCCGACCGGCGGGGCAGGCGCTTGGTCCCCGGTGAACGTCGACACCGTCGAGGACTCCACCCTCTACGACGTGACGTGCCCGACGACAACCCTGTGCCTCACCGTGGACGGAGGCGCCGACGTCTTCACCACGACTGACCCGGCGGACGGCAGCTGGACGGAGGACCCGGTGGACCCCGACGGCTACCTCAACAGCGTCGCCTGCGCCGGCACCGGGCTCTGCATCGCGGCCGGGACGGGCCTGTCGGCGTCGACGGACCCCGCCGGCGGTGCCGGGGCATGGCGTACGACGACCGCGCTCAGCGCCTCAAGCGCCGTCTGCCCCACGACCTCGCTCTGCCTGCTCGGGGGCGGCGACGACGACATCTCCGTCTCCACCGATCCGACGGGCGGACCGTCGACCTACAAGGATCACGATCTCATCGACCCCAACGCGCCGTTCGCGACGATCACCGGGATCGCCTGCCCGAGCATCGGCGACTGCCTCGCCGTCGACAACGAAGGCGACGTGATGTCGACAGGCGACCCGGCGACCGGGCACTGGAAGATGACCCAGGCCGACTCCGACCAGTTCCTCAACGCCATCTCGTGCCCCAGCACGACGCTGTGCCTCGCGGTCGACAACAACGGTGACGCGATCGTGGGGACGCCGCCGGGCGCATCCGCGGTCAGTGACTCCGACGAGCTCACCGGTTCCCGGCGGGCGATGACGGCGGCCGCCTCCACGCGCCTCGTGGTGATGGCCGGATTCACGGTCGGCGGAGTGCCGACGATGCGGATCACCCGCACGGTTCGCGGCTCGTGCTTCAGCCCATCCGACGCGGCCTCGCGCGATGATGCATACCGCTGCATGAGCGGCAACGAGCTGTTCGATCCGTGCCTGGCACCGCCGGCCTCGGTGCGAGCCGGCCGCGTGGTGGTGTGCCCGGACCCGTTCAACGGCACCGGGATCGAGATCCGGCTCACCCGTCGACTGCCCCGAAACACCGACCCGGCACCGTCCACGCATGGGCTCCCGTTCGCCGTCCGCCTGACCAACGGCTGCGAGGCGATGCTCGAGACCGGGGCCACCCAGGTGATCCGGGGCGTCCGCGCCAACTACTACTGCCAGCGGACTCATCAGTTCCTGTGGGGCGCGCCCTCTCGCCGGGGCCGCCTGTGGACGATCTGGTCGGCTCCCGAGAGCGCCCGGCGCCTCACGCGGCGGGTCTCGATCGCCGAGGCCTGGTTCTGAGCTCGTGGCGGGCCGCGCTGAGCCGCGCGGCCCGCCTTCTCAGCTCAGCTCGGGGTCATCGGGCTGCGCGTCCCGAGGTCTTCGGGCTCGGCGCGCCGGTGAGCCGTTCGGGCCAGAACGGCGTGTACGCACCGCCGCCGAGACCGGAAGGGAGACTGTTCGCCGCCGCGTTGAGCGCATCCGGGGTGGCCACGTTGGCCCAGCGTCCGGTTCGCACGCGACTCTGCAACGCCTGCAGCCCGGCGATCAACTCGGCCGGGGTGAACGCGCAGTGTCCTTGAGCAGCCACGAACGCTTGTCGCAGCAGCCTGGCATCGCCCGCCCGGTGCACCAGGTTCGCGTAATAGCGTTCCTGCTGAACTGGGATGAGCGGGTCCGAGATCGTGTGGATGTCAAGCTCAGGCACCTGAAGGTGACCCGTCGGAACGGAGGACCGGGTGAGCCATCGGCGTGCGGCGCGATCCGGCACCAGGGTCGCGTGGCTGGTAAGCGAGCTCAGATCGTTGACCAGGCGGAGTCCGGCCGCGTCATAGAGTGCCTTGACCTCGGGGTAGTAGGAGGACTGGCGCAGGAGCCGGCCGAAGTCGACGCCGACTGTTCCCGCGCCCTCACCCCCCGCCGCGGCCTCGATCTGATCCCGCCCTTCGACGATGAAGTCGATCGGTGTCAGCGGGCCCCCGAACAGCGTGCTGGTGTAGCCGTCGTACTGGCCCTGCTCCTGCGCGAGGAAATCATCGACCCCCGGCTGCGTCGAGCCGCCCCAGGGAGACACGTTGAGGAACGCGAACGCGAGTGCCAGGCGGGCGCGACCCTGGGCGGTCGTCTGAGCGCTCGAGATCGCGCTGTCGAGCTCGGCGGCCGATGCCGCGCTGTCGGAGAACGTCGGGGGGCCGACGGTGAAGTTGGTCAACTGGATGTGCTCGTTGGGGGCGAGCAGCTGGGCGATCGCGTATTCACCATCGAGTTGGTACTGGTTGAGCTGGTTGGCGCCGGCGACCAGGCCACAGGTGGTGAGCGAGCCGTTGATGCGCCCAGCGGCGCCCTGATCCTCGAGCGCGCTGACCAGCCCGCCCATCGACGTCCCGACGGCATATACCTTGGACGGCTTGGCCTTGAGCACGGTCCGTGCCACGACCGACTCGGTCTCGAACTGGTCGCGGACCGCACTTCCGAGCGCCCACCACGGACCGCTGGGATCGTAGGACGAGCCGGCCATGGCGTAGCCCATGCCCAGCAGAGCGTTCTGCGTCGCCGGATCGCTCATGTCCTGCGCCACCGGCGGCCCGTAGCCGTGGCTGTAGAGCAGCAGTGTTCCGTTCCAATGCGCCGGCACGTCGGCGATCCATGTCCCGCCGTCCGGCAGTGTTCCGGTGGAGTGACCCACAACCGGCGCGGCCGCTGCGGCCGATGCCGACATTGCGATCGCACCGCAGACGCCCGTCAGCGCGGCCATCCAACGGATGGAGCGCGAGTTCATGCGCTTCATGCCATCCCTCCCTCTGGGGCGAGCGCGTCGATCGGCCCTCCCCGCTCGGTGTGACGCAAGCCTATGTTGATGACAAGCTGCTTGTCAATACTCCCGCGGTCAGCTCCATGCCTGATCTCCACCCGACACAGCCCGCCCCGGGGATCGGCGAGGCGACCGGCGTTCTAACCTCACGCGGCGGTGATGGCCACCCGCACCGACATCCGCAACCTCGCGATCATCGCCCACGTCGACCACGGCAAGACGACGCTGGTCGACGCCCTGCTCTGGCAGTCCGGCGCGTTTCGCTCCAACCAGTCCGTCAACGAGCGCGTGATGGACTCGATGGACCTCGAGCGCGAGAAGGGCATCACGATCCTCGCCAAGAACACCGCGATCCGCTACGGCGATGTGAAGTTCAACATCGTCGACACCCCCGGCCACGCGGACTTCGGCGGGGAGGTCGAGCGGGGGCTGACGATGGTCGACGGCGTGCTGCTGCTGGTCGACGCCTCCGAGGGCCCGCTGCCCCAGACCCGCTTCGTGCTGCGCAAGGCGCTCGCTGGGCGGCTGCCGGTGATCCTCGTCATCAACAAGATCGACCGGCCCGACGCGCGCGTGTCCGAGGTCGTCGACGAGGTCTACGAGCTGTTCCTCGACCTCGATGCCGACGAGTCGCAGATCGAGTTCCCGATCGTCTACACCAACGCCAAGGCCGGGACCGCGACGCTCGACCTCGATGTCGAAGGCACCGACCTCCAGCCGCTGGTCGACCTGATCGTCTCCGAGATCCCGGCTCCCGAGTTCGAGGAGGGCGCGCCGCTGCAGGCGCACGTCACCAACCTCGACGCCGACAACTACGTCGGGCGGCTGGCGATCTGCCGGGTCCACAACGGGACGATCCGCCGCGGCGAGACCGTCGCCTGGTCGCGCCACGACGGCTCGATCGAGCGGGTGCGGATCTCCGAGCTGTACGTGACCGAGGCGCTGGAGCGCGTGGAGGCCGAGTCGGCATCGGCCGGCGAGATCATCTCGGTGGCGGGCATCCCCGAGATCACGATCGGAGACACGCTCACCGACGCCGAGGATCCGCGCCCGCTGCCGATCATCATGGTCGACGAGCCGTCGCTGTCGGTGACGATCGGGATCAACTCCTCCCCGCTGGCCGGTCAGGACGGTCAATACGTCACCGCCAGCCAGGTCAAGGCGCGGCTGGACCGTGAGCTGATCGGCAACGTCTCGCTGCGGATCGACGAGACCGACCGCCCCGACGTGTGGGAGGTCCAGGGCCGCGGCGAGCTCGCGCTGGCGGTGCTCGTGGAGCTGATGCGGCGCGAGGGATTCGAGCTGACCGTCGGCAAGCCGCAGGTGGTCACGCGCGAGATCGACGGCGTGCGCTGTGAGCCCGTCGAGCGGATGTCGGTCGACGTGCCCGAGGAGTACGTTGGCTCGGTCACGCAGCTGCTCGCCCTGCGCAAGGGCCGCATGGAGCAGATGGTCAACCACGGCACCGGCTGGGTGCGGATGGAGTACCTCGTCCCTGCCCGCGGGCTGATCGGGTTCCGCACCGAGTTCCTCACCGAGACACGCGGCACCGGGATCGTCCACCACGTGTTCGACCGCTGGGAGCCGTGGCACGGCGAGCTGCGCACGCGCCCGACCGGGTCGCTGGTGGCCGATCGCCGTGGCACGGTGGCGGCGTTCGCGCTGTTCAACCTCCAGGAGCGCGGGACGCTGTTCGTGGAGCCGGGCGAGGAGGTCTACGAGGGCATGATCGTGGGTGAGAACTCGCGCGCCGACGACCTCGACGTCAACGCGGTCAAGGAGAAGCACCTGACCAACATGCGCTCCTCGACCGCCGACGAGCTCGTGCGGCTCGTGCCCAAGCGGGAGCTGTCGCTCGATCAGGCGATGGAGTTCGTGCGCGTCGACGAGTGCGTCGAGGTGACGCCGCATAACGTCCGGTTGCGCAAGGTCGCGCTGGTCAAGACCGACCGCGTGAAGCTCGCGCGGCGGGCCGCTCAGGCCGCGCGCTCGTAGACCGTCTCGATCAGGTCGTCCTTGGCCGGGCCGGTGACCCGCCAGGCGACGGTGAAGCGGTCCGGCGGTTGAAGTTCGTAGTGCCCGCGGTAGGTGTCGGCACCGCAGAGGTGGTCGACGTCGTCGCCGCCGCTCGCCAGGTCGAGCGGATGGAACGGGCGGCCGTCGGCGAAGCGAACCTGCCAGGCGCCGGTGGGGGCCGGCTCGATCCGGAGCGTGCGCCCGGCCGGTCCGTCGTGGGCGCCCAGCCGCAGGCGGCCGTGCTCGTGCCACAGGATGATCGCCGGCGACTCGGGGTCCGGAGCGAAGCGCGCGCGGCCGTGGAAGTGGCCCGCGCCGTCGTTGATGACCCGGGTCACGCGCCACTCACCGAGCAGCCACTCGGCGAGCTGAAAGGGCCCCTGGGCGCCGGCGGCGGGGGTGGCGTCGCTCATCGCACAGACGATCGCAGCCGTCGGCAGCGAGCGCCGGAAACCTCCCAAAAGCGGGCGTTTGCAGGATTTCGTGCAGAGCAGGGTCCCGGCGTGACAGCGCGACGGGCCGTGTTAGGGTGATCCGCGCTGCTCCGCTCGAGGGTGATGACTCGGGCCCCCTCGTAGTCATGCCCCCGCACCTGTATCGACACCCATGGGCGTTGCGCGCCGCCGCGGCCCTGTCCGTCGGCGCTGCCACGCTCGGCACCTCCTTCGCCTCGACCGGGTCCGCCGACCTGCAGGGGCAGATCTCGACCGCCAAGAACGCCGCCGCGGCGCTGCGCAGCGAGATCAACGCCGACTCCAGCCAGATCGCGTCGACCAACGGCGGCATCGCCAATGCCGAAGCACGCCTGAACCGGTTGCAGACCTCGCTCGACGCCCGGGTCGGCGAGCTGCGCAAGGTCCAGGGCGAGCTGCTCGCCTCGCGCGACCACCTGATCAAGCTCGAGAACCGTCTGCACCTGGCCACCAAGGCGCTGTCAGCGAACCTCGTCGCCGGCTACGAGGGTGCCAAGCCCAACCTCGTCACGGTGATCCTCAACTCCAAGGGGTTCGGGCAGCTCCTCAACGAGGTCAGCTTCCTGCACAAGATGGGCCACCAGGACGCCTCGATCGTCGATATCACGCGCATCGCCCGCCAGCAGGTCTCCGAAGAGGCCAGACGGCTCGGCGGGCTGGAGAAGAAGGACCGCGCGCTCGCCGAGGCCGTGCTGGGGCAGCGCAACCAGGTCGCCGCGCTGCAGGCGGCGCTGGAGAACGAGCGCCTCCAGGAGATTTCCAAGCGCGCTCGCGCGGCCGGCCGCTACCACGCGGTCGAGGCCCACGTCGGCGCGCTGCAGCACAAGCTGAACGTCGAGGAGGCGAAGGCCGCGGCAGCCGCCCGGCGCGCCGCGCAGACCGGCAACGCCGGCGTCGGCGGCCTCGCAATCGACACCAATGGGTATGTCCAGGCCCCGGCCGGCGCACCCGAGGCGGTCAAGCAGATGATCGCGGCCGGCAACGCGATCGCCACCCTCCCCTACATCTGGGGCGGTGGCCACGCGTCCTTCCAGGCCGACGGCTACGACTGCTCCGGCTCGGTCTCCTACGTGCTGGCCGCCGCCGGCCTGATCTCCGCGCCCGAGGTCTCGGGCGACTTCGAGAGCTACGGCGACCCGGGTCCCGGCAACTGGGTCACGATCTACGCGAGCGTCGGGCACGTCTGGATGGACATCGCCGGCTGGCGTTTCGACACCGTCGCGCTCGCCGAGTACGGCAGCCGCTGGTCACGGGGCGGCGGCGAGTTCGCAGGGTTCGTGGAACGCCATCCACCAGGGTTGTAGCGGGGGATCCGTTCCGAGTCGCCCCGCTTGCGGTGCGCGGAGCGAGGGCGGTCGGTGTGAGGCCCGCGAGGGCGATCGGAACGGATCCCCCGCTCCTCCGCAACCGGCATGACTCTGGGCGTGCTGGCGGGCGCATCGCCCGGTTTCACGCTCTGAGTGCGGTCAGATGGTGTCGGTGGAGCCCGACGAGGTGGACCGGGCGTTGGCGGCGGCGAGGATGGCGGCGGCCTTGCCCTTGAGGTCGTAGAGGGTGACCTTGGCGCCGTTGACGGTGAGCGTCACCTTGCGGGCGACCTTCTCGGCGATGGCGAAGGCAGTCTCGGAGCCGGTGCGGCCGTCGGAGAAGCCGCCGCGGCCGCCGGGGTGGCCGTTTCGGTTGCCGAATGAGTTGCTGCCGGCGCCGAAGGGGCTCCTCCCGCTGCCGAATGGGCTGTTGCCGCTGCCGAAGGTGCCGCCGTTGTTGCCGAAGCGGCTGCCGCCGCCAAAGCCGCCCGTGCGGCGGCCGAAGCTGCCGCCGCCGAAGCCGCCCGCTGTCGAGCTTTCGGCGAGCAGCCAGCGCAGGTGGCCGTCCCGGACCTCGGTCGCCAGCCAGCGCACGCTCACGCTCGACTCGACCCCGGAGAAGCCGCCGAGCCCGGCCACGTTGTCCGCGCCGGCGAGGATCGCGTCGGCGGCGGAGCTCTGGCTCTCGACGCCGACCGTGCCACCGCCGTGACTCCTGGCGTAACGGGATGCCGCGGTGAGCGTGGCCGAGTCCGAGCCGAAGCTGGGGCCGCCGCCTGAGAAGCCGCCCCCGCCTGCGGCGCCGCCGGCGCGACCGGAGGAGCGGGCGCCTGAGCCGGGGCCGAACGAGCCGCCGCCCGGGAAGCCGCCGGAGCCCGAGCCGGCGCCGGGGAAGCCGCCAGAGCTCGAGCCACCGGCACGCGACCCGCCACCCGGGATCGAACCGCCCCCGGGGAACGTCCCACGGCGGCCGCCGAACCGGCCGCTGAATCCGTGACCCCCGAACCCGCCGAGCGAGGTCGCGTTCGCCGGGCCACCGGCCGGGAAGGTCGAGCTGGTGGCGTGCCCGAGCGTGTCGAACGCCCACGCCGCGGGCGCGGCGAGCAGCGCGGCCAGCGCCGCCCCGACGGCGACCGCCCGCAGCCGCGCCGACAACATCCGCACGCCGATCGCGACCACGCACAGAGCGCACACGGCGACCACCAGCGGCCTCGCCCAGCCGACCGACCCCTGAATCCCGCCGAGCACGACGAACTCGGAGACCGCTCCGGCGGTGATCGCAAGCACACCCACGATCTGACCGGCGCGACCGGCCGAGAGCGCGACGCCGGCGCCCGCACCCACGAGCATCGCCACCCACGGAGCGAGGAACGAGACGTAATAGGGGTGGAAGATGCCCGAGGCGGCGCTGAACACGACCGCTGAGACGAGCGCCGCGCCGCCGACCGCGAGCACCCATGCGGTCCGCGGGTCAGTGCGCCTGAACCGGGTGATGGCGAGGAGGCCGAGCCCGGCGACCAGAGCGAACCCGAGCAGCCACCCGGCCTGCCCGCCGAGGGTCGAGTCGAGCAGCCGGAAGACGCCGGCGGAGCCGCCACCGAAGCCGCCTCCCCCGCCGCCGGTCCCGCCCGCCTGCCCGGCAACACGGCCGACGCCGTTGTAGCCGACGATCAGCGACCACACCGAGTTGTCGCTGGTCCCTGAGATCCAGGGGCGATCGGCGGCCGGGGTGAGCGTGACCAGCAGCGGCCAGGCGAGCGCCACGGCGGCGAGCACCAGCCCCGCCCAGAGCAGCTGGCGGAGCGCATGCCAGGTGCCGCGGCCCGCCGGGGCGAGCCACAGCCAGGCGACCGCGATGCCCGGGACCACGAACAGGGCGACTGCCATCTTCGCCTCGAAGCCGAGCCCGATCAGCGCCCCGCACCACAGCAGCCAGCGCGTACGGCCGTCCTGGAAGCCACGCACCGCGCACCACATCGCGGCCACGCAGCAGAGGATGAGCAGCTCGTCGGGGTTGTTGTGGCGGGCCATCGCGACGGTGATCGGGGTGAGCGCGAACACCAGACCGGCGACGAACCCCGCCGGGCGCCCGAACAGACGGCGCGTGAGATCGGCCGCCAGCAGCACGGCCGCGACGCCCATCAGCGCCTCGGGGACGAGCAGCGAGAGCGGGTGAAAGCCGAAGATCCGGGCCGAGAGCGCCTGGACCCAGAGCGCCGCCGGCGGCTTGTCGACCGTCATCAGGCCGCTGCGGTCCAGGGAGGCGAACAGGAAGTCGTGCCAGCTCGAGGCCATCGAGCGGACCGCCCCTGAGTAGAACGTGTTGGCCCAGTCGTTGCGCGAGAGGTCCCACAGGTTCAGGACGGCGGCGAGCGTGGCCAGGGCGAGCAGCTCGGGATGCGCGCGGCGGATGCGGTCCAGCACGCGCGCTCGCAGGCCCTGGGTCAGGGCCCCGAGCCGTGGGGCGGTGGTGGCGCTCACGGCTGATCGGGGGCGCGGTGGGCTTCCGCCCACACTCCCGCGGCGAAGACGGCGGCCACAGCGGCGGCGATCATGCCGGAGGCTGAGTACAGAAGAATGGACACCCGGGCAGCATCGACATCGCCGCCAAGATCAGAACAAGATCTCTGTAAGACGAACGTAGGAATTGTTCGCCGGCGCGGTCAGTCCGCCGTTTCTGCCCGGTCGGCCAGCGGGCGCACCACCGCCACGAGCGCGAGCAGCACGGCGGTCTCACAACCGAGCAGCAGGAGACGGTCGGCTCCGGCCACCGCGACGAGCGAGACCAGTCCGAGCACGGCGATCCCCGCGAGCAGCGCGCGGGCGCTCGCCAGTTGGGCGGCGCGCTTGAACATCCCGAGGCCGGCGAGGTAGAGCGCGGGCCCCCCGAGCAGCATGAGCACCGAGAACAGGTCGGCGTCGCGGTGGGGTCGGTAGATCGCGAGGTGGATCGCGACCGCGACGACGATCACTCCCGCGACCATTACGGCATGCGCATAGGCATAGGCCGAGCGGCCGGTGCGGGCCCCTCCCTCCTCCGCGATCCGGGCGGCGCCGCGCTCCGCGGTGCCGGTGAAATAGCTGGCCCACAGCGCCGCCGAGGTGAGGAAGCCGAACACGAACGCCGCGTCGACGGCGACTGATCCGTGGCGTTCGGACCAGGTGAGACCGACCCGCAGCACCGACTCACCGAGCGCGATCATCAGCACCAGCTGATAGCGCTCGGCCAGATGCGATCCGGTGAGCCTCCAGGCCTCGATCGGCGTGGAGCCGACCCCGGGCAGGCTGAACCCGTGCAGCGGAGCTGCCAGCTCAACGACCGCAGCGGCCGCCCACACCAGCAGGCGCGCGTCGCCGTGCAGGTAGGCGCCCACGACCCAGATGGCGCCGCCGATGACCAGCCAACCGAGCAGCTGAAGGTTGTTGGCGCGCATGCGGTCGCCCGCGGGAAACGCCCAGGCGACGACGCCGGTCCGCAGCACCTGGAGCAGCGCGTAGGCGACGGCGAAGGGCGCGCCGCGGCTCTCGAACGCCTCCGGCAGTGCGGCGGCCATCACCAGGCTCAGGAGCATGAGCACGGTCATCAGCAGGATCCCGGCGAGGTGGTCGGGGTCCAGCCAGTTGGTCGCCCACGCGGTGTAGTTCCAGGCCCACCAGACCGCGACGAACAGGACGAGCGCCTCGAGGATCCCGTGCCCGGTCTGGTGGTTGAACAGAAAATCGGACAGCTGGTAGACGAGATCGAAGAACAGCTCCATGTTCGTGACCCGGACGGCCCCGTCGGGATCCTCCTCATCCGTCGCGCGCAGGACGTCCCTCGGCATTGCGGGCATAGAGTAGGGAGCCCCTGAATTCTGGACACGTACAGGAGTTCTGAACCCATGGCCACCAATCCCGACAGCTTCGGCGCCCGGGCCGACCTCACCGTCGGCGACCGGACGTTCGAGATCTACCGGCTCGATGCTCTGCAGTCGAAGTTCGACGTCGCGAGGTTGCCGTTCTCGCTGAAGATCCTCTTGGAGAACCTGCTGCGCAACGAGGACGGCGAGTCGATCCGCGCGAAGGACGTCGAGGCGCTCGCCTCCTGGGACGCGAAGGCGGAGCCGTCCAAGGAGATCGCGTTCACACCGGCGCGCGTCGTCATGCAGGACTTCACCGGCGTCCCCGCGATCGTCGACCTGGCAGCGATGCGCGACGCCATGTCGACGATGGACGGCGACCCCGAGAAGATCAACCCGCTGGTGCCCGCCGAGCTCGTGATCGACCACTCGGTGCAGGTCGACGCGTTCGGCACCCCCGCCGCGTTCGAGAAGAACGCCGAGCTGGAGTTTGAGCGCAACAAGGAGCGCTACGCGTTCCTGCGCTGGGGCCAGGGCGCCTTCCGGAACTTCCAGGTCGTCCCGCCGGACACGGGGATCGTGCACCAGGTCAACCTCGAGTACCTGGCACGCGTTGTGTTCGTGGACGACGGCGACGGCGGCGGCGGCAAGGCGCGGGCCTACCCCGACTCGCTGGTCGGCACCGACTCGCACACAACGATGATCAATGGCCTCGGCGTGCTCGGCTGGGGCGTGGGCGGGATCGAGGCCGAGGCGGCGATGCTCGGCCAGGCGATGCCGCTGCTCATCCCTCAGGTGCTCGGCTTCAAGCTCACCGGAGAGCTCGCCGAGGGCGCCACCGCGACCGACCTGGTGCTGACCGTCACCGAGATGCTGCGCGAACGGGGCGTCGTCGGCAAGTTCGTCGAGTTCCACGGTGCCGGACTCGCCGGCCTGCCGCTCGCGGACCGCGCCACGATCGGCAACATGTCGCCCGAGTTCGGCTCGACCTGTGCGATCTTCCCGATCGACGCCGAGACCCTGCGCTACCTCGAGTTCACCGGGCGTCCCGCCGAGCAGATCGCGCTGGTCGAGGCCTATGCCAAGGAGCAGGGCCTCTGGCACGACGAGAACTCCGAGGAGCCGACGTTCTCCGACGAGATCGAGCTCGACCTCGGCGACGTCGTGCCGTCGATCGCCGGACCCAAGCGCCCGCAGGATCGCGTGTCGCTCACCGAGTCAAAGGCGGGCTTCCGCATCGCGCTCGAAGGGCTACTGCCCGACGACGAGGATGACGACGCAGGCGACGAGGCCGGCCGGGAGTCGTTCCCGGCCAGCGATGCCCCGTCGACGAACGGCCTGAGCTCGCACGGCTCCGCGCCCCACGGTGAGACCGGCGGCGCGCAGGTCGCCGACCGCAGCATCGCCCGGACGCCGGTGACGCTCGCTGACGGCACCGAGACCGAGCTCGACCACGGACGTGTCGTGATCGCGGCGATCACCTCGTGCACGAACACCTCGAACCCCTCGGTGATGCTCGGCGCAGGGCTGCTCGCGCGCAACGCGGTGCAGAAGGGCCTGAAGGTCAAGCCGTGGGTGAAGACCTCGCTGGCCCCGGGCTCGAAGGTCGTCACCGAGTACCTGGAGCGCGCCGGTCTCGACGAGTACCTCGACGCGCTCGGGTTCAACCTCGTCGGCTACGGCTGCACCACCTGCATCGGGAACTCGGGGCCGCTGCCGACCGAGGTCTCCGACGTCGTCCAGGCGGAGGACCTCGCGGTCGTCTCGGTGCTGTCGGGCAACCGCAACTTCGAGGGGCGGATCAATCCCGACGTGAAGATGAACTACCTCGCCTCGCCGCCGCTGGTCGTCGCCTACGCGCTGGCCGGGACGATGGACATCGACCTCTACGACGAGCCGTTGGGTGAGGGCTCCGACGGTGAGCCGGTGTACCTGAAGGACATCTGGCCCGACTCGGCCGAGGTCGGGCACGTGGTGCAGGAGGCCGTCCAGTCCGACATGTTCCACAAGAGCTACAGCGCCGTGTTCGACGGCGACGAGCGCTGGAACTCGCTCGAGGTCCCCACCGGGGAGGCGTTCGCGTGGGACGAGCGCTCGACGTACGTGCGCCGGCCGCCGTTCTTCGACGAGATGCCGCGCGAGCCCGAGCCGCTGGAGGACATTGTCGACGCGCGAGTGCTCGCCAAGCTCGGCGACAGCGTCACCACCGACCACATCTCCCCCGCCGGCTCGATCAAGAAAGACGGCCCGGCCGCCCAGTACCTGGGCGAGAACCATGTTGAGTCGCGCGACTTCAACTCATTTGGGTCGCGCCGCGGCAACCACGAGGTGATGATGCGCGGCACGTTCGCCAACGTGCGACTGCGCAACCAGCTCGCGCCGGGCACCGAGGGCGGCGTCACGCGCTACCTGGGCTCGGATGCCGAGGGCGAGGAGATGTCGATCTACGACGCCGCGATGAGGTACATCGATGCGGGCGTGCCGCTGGTGATCCTCGCCGGCAAGGAGTACGGCTCGGGGTCCTCGCGCGATTGGGCGGCCAAGGGGACGCGGCTGCTCGGCGTGCGCGCCGTGATCGCGCAGTCGTTCGAGCGCATCC
>Ga0335075_10012029_pt1 | contig 13086 bp, 10 predicted proteins | sample Lox_Sample_24_FD_206723 | JGI IMG/M metagenome (GOLD analysis project Ga0335075, IMG submission 206723) | Soil microbial communities from Loxahatchee National Wildlife Refuge, Florida, United States - Lox_Sample_2.4 | ecosystem: Environmental > Terrestrial > Soil > Wetlands | place: USA... | reverse complement strand
CGCAGATCGCAGGAATAGGGTCGCCTCATCGCCCGCTGGCCTCCTGCCCAGCCAGCAGTGTGAATCACATTTCAGCCCGCGCCGGAATCCCCCCGCGATTCGCTCAAAATCGATCAGGCTTTAAGTGCTTGATTTCTTGGTGCCGACGCTCGGATTTGAACCGAGGACCTACTGATTACGAATCAGTTGCTCTACCGCTGAGCTACGTCGGCGCGCCGGGAACGGGCGGTATAGCGGCCGGCCGGCAGGCTCGCAACCAACGTGGATCAGCGGCCGGTCAGGATCCGTTCGACCAGCTCCTTGACGGTCGGGATGAAGCCGTTCGAGTAGAAGGGATCGGTCGCGAAGCGGAACGCATTGGCGCCGCTGAACATCAGGTTCTGGTCAACGGCCTCCGGCTGATCCGACTGATGGCTGATCGCCTGCAAGGTTTTTTGAATGCAGAAGCTGCGCGGGTCGGCCTTCTTTCCGGTGCTGTGCTCCGGCGCCTGGTCGCTCCAGTTGGAGAACCGGCAGGCGCTGAGACACCCCATGCAGGCCACCTGATCGCGGCGGATCTCCGTGGCTTTCTCGGGCGTGACGAAGACCAGGGTGGAATCGGGCGTGCGCAGCGCTTCGGTGAACCCCTCCCGCTCCCAGGCGCCGACACGACCAAGATCGGCTGGCGTAAGATAGACCGGGCGCCTGCGCGGCCCCACCCCGTAGAGCGCCACATGCTCGCCGATCGGCTCGGCCGCGTAGGCGACCTGGCGTTCGGAGCGGGCCTTCAACTCATTCAGGAAGCCGTTGCTCACCGCCGAGGAATAAAACCCGGTGGGACTGAAGTGGTTGAGGAAGACATCGCCTTGCTTGAGCTTCAGAAGCCGCTGCTTCCAGCCCTCGCCAATCGGGCTTTCCCGTGTCAGCAGCGGGCGCGTGCCGAACTGGAAGGCCATCGGACCGAGATCAGGATTATCGATCCAGTCCTCCCACTCGTCGAGCCACCACACGCCGCCCGCCATGATGATGGGCGTTTCCGCGAGGCCGAATTCGCGCATCAGCTTGCGCAGGCCAAGGACGCGGGGGAACGGAGCCTCCGGTCGGGCGGGATCTTCGCTGTTTGAGAGGCCATTATGGCCGCCGGCGAGCCACGGATCTTCGTAGACCACGCCGCCCAGCAAGTCCGAGACCTTGTTGTAGGCGCGCTTCCAGAGCGCATTGAAGGCGCGGGCCGAAGAGACGATCGGGTAGTAATGGACGCCGAAGCGGCTGGCGATCTCGGCGAGCCGATAGGGCATTCCGGCGCCGCAGGTGATGCCGTTGATCAACCCCCGGGCACCCTCGAGCACACCGGAGATGACCCGCTCCGCGCCGGCCATCTCCCAAAGGATATTGGCGTGGATGCGGCCGATGCCGCCGGCCAGCTCGGCCGCGCGCCTGGCCTGGGCGATGCCGCCCTGAATGGCGTAACTGACCAGCTCTTCATGGCGCTCCCGCCGGGTACGGCCATGGTAGCTTTGCGGGATCGGGCGGCCGTCTGCATTGTAGCTGTCGGCGTTGACGGCGCTGAACGTGCCGATCCCGCCCGCGGCGGCCCAGTGGCCCGACGAAATCCCGTTCGAGATGGAGATGCCTTTGCCACCTTCGATCAGCGGCAGTACGTCCACGCCGCCGATGCGCATGGCGTTGAGCGTTTTCATCGCCTCCTCCGACCCGGTGTCCGATTCGCGGCTCCTGGCTTATCACCGAGGTCTGTACCAGGAATTAACGCCCGTTGCGAGCAACGGGCCGCAAGTGGCCGCCGCTCAGCCGGCAGCCGCCTCGTCGGCGCTGAAACGTTCGCGCCGCTCCCGGCCTCCTTTCGGCCCCACCTTTTCCGTGATGTCTTCGCCGCTCGCCTGATCCACCACCCGCATCGAGAGCTTGACCTTGCCGCGCTCGTCGAAGCCGATGACCTTCACCTTCACGGGATCGCCGACATTCACGACGTCGGTTGTCCGGCCGACCCGGCCCTGCGCAAGCTCGCTGATATGCACAAGCCCGTCGCGGCTGCCCAGGAAGTTGACGAAGGCGCCGAACTCGGTCGTTTTCACGACTTTGCCGTTGTAGATGACGCCGAGCTCGGGCTCGGCGACGATGCCGCGGATCCAGTCGATCGCCGCCTGCGCCTGCTTCTGGTCGGTCGCCGCAATCTTGATCGTCCCGTCGTCATCGATATCGACCTTGGTTCCGGTCTGCTCGGTGATCTCGCGGATCACCTTGCCGCCGGTGCCGATGACCTCGCGAATCTTCTCCTTCGGGACCGTGATCACGGTGATGCGCGGCGCGGTGGCCGCGACATCACTGCGGTGCCCGGTCAGCGCCTTGGCCATTTCGCCGAGGATGTGCATCCGCCCCTCGCGCGCCTGCGCGAGGGCCGCGCGCATGATTTCCGGCGTGATCGAGGTGATCTTGATGTCCATCTGCAGGCTGGTCACACCGTGCTCGGTGCCGGCCACCTTGAAATCCATATCGCCGAGATGGTCCTCGTCACCGATGATGTCGGAAAGCACGGCGAAGCCCTGCTCCTCCTTGATCAGGCCCATGGCAATGCCGGCCACCGGCCGCTTCAGCGGCACGCCGGCATCCATCAGCGCGAGCGAGGAGCCGCATACGGTCGCCATCGAGGAACTGCCGTTGCTCTCCGTGATCTCGCTGACCACGCGCATCGTGTAGGGAAAGCTTTCCTTGTCGGGAAGCAAGGGATGGACCGCGCGCCAGGCAAGCTTGCCGTGGCCGATCTCGCGCCGGCCCGGGCTGCCCATCCGGCCGGCTTCGCCCACGGAGTACGGCGGAAAATTGTAGTGCAGCATGAAATACTCGCGATAATCGCGCTCGAGCGCATCGATCACCTGCTCGTCCTGGCCGGTGCCGAGTGTGGCGACGCAGAGTGCCTGCGTCTCACCGCGGGTGAAGAGCGCGCTGCCGTGCGTGCGCGGCAGGACTCCCACCTCGGCCAGGATCGGCCGGATCGTGCGGGTGTCGCGCCCATCGATCCTGGTGCCGGTTTCGAGGATCGCGCTGCGCACGATCTCTGCCTCCAGCGGTTCGAAAAGCTCTGCCAGCCGCGCCGGCTCGACACCTTCGGCAGCCAGGGCCGCCGTCGCCGCCGCGCGCGCCGCCGCCACCTTCTCGGCCCGCACCTGCTTTACCTTCTCGCGGTAGGCCTCGGCGAGCGGTGCCCGCGCCAACGCAGCCAGACGCAGGACGAGCTCGCGTTCCGCGGCATCCGCTTCCACAAGCGGCCAGGGTTCCTTCGCTGCGTGCTCGGCGAGTTCGATGATGGCGCTGATCACCGGCTGGAAGCCGGCATGGCCGAACGTCACCGCTTCGAGCATCTGCTCTTCGGAGAGCTCCTTGGCTTCGCTCTCCACCATCAACACGCCCTTCGCCGTGCCGGCCACCACGAGATCGAGCGCCGATCGCGGACGCTCGTCGAGGGTTGGATTGAGGACGAACGCGCCGTCGATATAGCCGACGCGTGCGGCGCCCACGGGCCCGAAGAAGGGAATGCCCGAGAAGGTCAGCGCCGCGGAACATCCGATCATCGCCGCGACGTCCGGATCGTTCTCGAGATCGTGGCTGAGCACGGTCGCGACGAGCTGGACTTCGTTTCTGAATCGATCTGGAAACAGCGGCCGGATCGGCCGATCGATCAGCCGGCTGACCAGAGTCTCCTTTTCGCTCGGCCGGCCCTCGCGCTTGAAGAAGCCGCCGGGGATCTTGCCGGCAGCGAAGCTTTTTTCCTGGTAGTTCACGGTGAGCGGAAAGAAGTCCTGGCCGGGGCGCGTGCTTTTCACGCCCACCGCGGTGCACAGCACCACCGTGTCTCCGTAGCGGACCATCACCGCCCCGTCGGCCTGGCGGGCAATCTTGCCGGTCTCCAGGACCAGCTTGCGGCCGGCCCAGTCCAGTTCCTTGCGGAAATAGTTGAACATCAGTCTTCGTCCTTAACCCCAAGCGATCGGGGGCGATCAGAGCCGTACAGCGATTTCCGGGTCATGCAGCAAGGCCAGGTGCGGGCTTCCGGCACGGCGTTTCGGGCTGCACGGAGGCGGCCTGCCGGGGAGGCAGGTCCGCGGGCCGTGCGGCCGGAAACGCCGGTTCGGGTCGCGTGAGATTGCAAGGTCTCTTGGCAGAGGGGAATCGACCGTCAGTCCGTTCCGCCGTGATCGCGGCAACCGGGGACCATTCCCCGGCCAGTTACCCCGTGCCCCCATGGCGCGGGGAGTCGTCTCCGGTTTTATCCCCGAACGGCGCCGGCATCGGCGAGGTTCGGGGGTGAGGCACGTTCTTCTTGTGTCCGGCCCTCTCGGTGGCTCCGGGTATATAGGGACCCGCGCCGTCAAAGCCACACTCAGCGGCGCAGATTGAGCCGCCCGATCAACGTCTCGTAGCGCCGTGCGTCCTTCGCCTTCAGGTAGTCGAGCAGCCGCCGGCGCCGCCCCACCAGCATCAAAAGGCCGCGCCGGCTGTGGAAATCCTTGCCGTGCGTCTTCAAGTGCTCGCTGAGATTGGCGATCCGCTCCGACAGCAGCGCCACTTGCACCTCCGGGCTGCCGGTATCTGCTGCGCTGGTCGCGTATTCCGTCACCAGTGTCTGCCGGCGCTCGGCCGTGATCGACATCGGGCTCTCCTTTGCGGGACAGTCACATCTTCGTTCGGCGACTAGAGCCGGATGGGATCGCCTGGGCTCACCCGTCCCGCTCCAGCCTTTGTCTTCCAGCGTGATAGAGACCGAGGGCGCTGCCGCCTCCGGTCATCACGCTCCAGCCGATCCGTCCGCCTGCGGCGCAACTGCTCGTCGCTGCGGGGGAGGGCCCCACGGGCGCCGGGCCAGGATCCGCTCGGGTTTGAGCCAGCCGTCGTCGAGGCGGCCCAGCCCGAGCACTTCCGTCCCCGCCATCGCCCGCACGAGCCCATTCTCGGGGTTCGCGTGCTCCGGAATCCGCCCCATCAGCGCTACCAGGCTCAGTGCCTGGCCGCGCGTCAAAAGAACGGCCTCCTGCTCGGTCAGGGCCAGAGCCGGGATGTCGGCCAGCCCGGTCGCGACCGGAAACAGGAGGTCCGGGGAAACCGCCGTCCTATCCTCCGCGGCGGCGATTTTGTCCAGCGGAATTGCCTCGGCATCGGTGAAGGGGCCGACCCTCAGCCGGCGCAGGGCGGCAACGTGGCCGAGGGTGCCAAGCCGAAGCGCGAGGTCGCGGGCGAGGCTCCGCATGTAGACGCCCTTGCCCGAGATCACCTCGAACTCGGCATGATCGGCGTCCGGCAGCCCGAGCAGGTCGAACCGCTCAACCCACGCGGGTCGCGCCGCAAGCACCCGCGGATCGCCGCCGCGGGCGAGCTCGTAGGCGCGCGCCCCGCCGACCTTGACCGCCGAGAAGGTCGGGGGCACCTGCATGATTTCGCCCAGGAAGCCGGAGAGCGCGGCGCGGATCGCGGTTTCGCGCGGCCGAACCTCCGATGTTCCGATCACCTGACCGTCCGCGTCGTCGGTGTCGCGCGCTTCGCCCCAGCGGAGCATGAAGCGATAGCGCTTCGCCCCGTCCATGACGTAGGGCACCGTTTTCGTTGCCGCTCCGAAGGCAACCGGAAGCACGCCGGTGGCCAGCGGATCGAGTGTGCCGCAATGTCCGGCCTTCTCGGCGCCGAACGCCTTGCGAACCCGATTGACGACCGTTGCACTGGTGATTCCGGCCGGTTTGTCGACCACCAGCCAGCCATCGAGCCGGCGCCCGCGTTTTTGTCGCATCGTCCCTGCCTCGGGGCCCCCTCGCGATCGTCTCAGTCGTCGGTCAGTGCCAACTCCCCGGCAAGGTTGGCACCTCGGTTTCGGCTTGGTGGCCGGTTCACGCGGGCGTTTCGCGGTCGCTTCGCGACCGACGCCGGCCGGCGACTGGCGACAGATCTCTGGCCACGGCCGGGGAGCGCAGTGCCGCCTCGATCCGGCTCGCCTCTTCGAGAGCCGTGTCGGCGGCGAAGGTGATGACCGGGGTGCGCCTGAGATGCAGCCCTCGCCCGACCTGGCCCTGGATGAGCGGCGCGACGCGGGAAAGCGCGGGCAAGAGGGCGGCGATGTCGTTTCTGCCAAGCCGCGCAACGAAAACGGTGGCGTGGCGGAGATCGGGGCTGATCCGAACCTCGGTGACAGTGATGTGGGCTGAAGCGAGCTCAGGGTCACGGAACGAAGCGCGCGCGAAAATGTCCGCGAGAAGGTGGCGGATCTGTTCGGCAACGCGCAGCCGGCGCGGCGCGGCGACCCGCGGATTCATGCCGGCACCAACTCGCTCTCGAAGCATTCGATCACGTCGCCCTCGCGCAGATCCTGCCAGCCGGCGAAGGCGAGGCCGCATTCATAGCCCTTGGCGACTTCGCGCACGTCGTCCTTGAAGCGCTTGAGCTGGGAAAGCTCGCCGGTATGGATCACGATGCCGTCGCGCAGCAGGCGCACGCCGGCGCCGCGGCGTACCAGGCCGTCGGTCACCATGCAGCCGGCAACCTTGCCTACCTTGGTGATCTCAAAGACCTGGCGAATTTCGGCGTAGCCAAGAAACCGCTCCCGCGCCCGCGGCGCGATGCGGCCCTTGACCAGTTTCTCGATGTCGTCGGCGAGCTCGTAGATGATGCTGTAGTAGTGGATTTCCACGCCCTCGCGACCAGCGAGCTCGCGCGCCTGGGCGGTGGCGCGCACGTTGAAACCGACCACCACCGCATTCGACGCCTTCGCGAGCACGATGTCGCTCTCGGTGATCTGTCCGACCGCGGCGTGCAGCACCCGGACTTTCACCTCATCGTTGCCGAGCTTGAGTACGGTCGCCTGGATTGCCTCGGCGCTTCCCTGCACGTCGGCCTTGACGACCACCGCCACTTCCTTCTGCTCACCGGCGCTGATGCGCGCCAGCATCTGCTCGAGCGTGCCGCGTCCGGCGCCGCTGCTGGCGGCCGCCCGCTCGCGCAAGCGACGCTGGCGAAACTCGGCGACTTCGCGGGCCCGGGCCTCGTTCTCCACCGCCACCAGCGGCTCGCCCGCCACGGGTACCCCGGCCAGCCCCTGGATTTCCACGGGCGTCGAAGGTCCGGCCTCGGTCAGGGCGCGGCTGCGCTCGTCCAGGAGCGCGCGCACGCGGCCCCATTCCGCACCCGCGACCACGATATCGCCCTGGTGGAGCGTACCCTTCTGCACCAGCACCGTTGCCACCGGCCCGCGGCCGCGATCCAGCCGGCTTTCGATCACCGTGCCCTCGGCGGCCCGGTTCGGGTTTGCCTTGAGGTCCAGGATCTCGGCCTGCACAAGAATTGCATCGAGCAGCCGGTCGAGACCGGTGCGCTGCAGGGCGGAGACCTCGACGTCCTGGGTCTCGCCGCCCATTTCCTCGACCACGACCTCGTATTGCAGCAGCTCGTTCCTGACCCGGTCCGGATTGGCGCCGGGCTTGTCCATCTTGTTGATGGCTACGATGAGCGGCGCCCTGGCGGCGTGCGCGTGCCGGATCGCTTCGACGGTCTGCGGCATTACGCCGTCGTCGGCCGCGACGACCAGCACCACGATATCGGTCACGCTTGCCCCGCGCGCGCGGAGCGCGGTGAAGGCTTCGTGGCCGGGTGTATCGATGAAAGTGATCCGCCCGCCACCAGGCAGCGCCACCTGATAGGCGCCGATATGCTGGGTGATGCCGCCGGCCTCGCCAGCGGCGACGTCGGTCGTGCGCAACGCATCCAGCAGCGATGTCTTGCCGTGGTCGACATGGCCCATCACGGTGACGACCGGAGGACGCGGCACCAGATCGGCGTCGGCATCGGCCTGGCCTTCGAGGCCGAGCTCCACGTCGGCCTCCGAAACCCGCTTGGCGCGGTGCCCGAATTCCTGGACCACGAGTTCGGCGGTATCGGCATCCAGCGTCTGGGTGATAGTCGCCATCACGCCGAGCTTCATCAAAGCCTTGATCACGTCCCCGGCACGCGCGGCCATGCGGCCGGCAAGTTCCTGGACGGTGATATTCTCGGGCAGCACGACATCGCGCACCACCTTCACCTGGTCGGACCGCAACAGCTCGAGTTCGGCCTGGCGGCGTTCGCGCTCGCGCTGGCGCCTGACCGAGGCGAGGCTGCGCACCCGCTCGTCTTCGCCTTCGATGGCTGCCTGGACGTCGATTTTCGCCCCGCGCCGGCGGTCCTCGAGGCTTTTTTTCGGCGCCGTCACCTGCGGCTTGCGCGGAGCCAGTGGCGCTCCAGGGCGACGCGTCGGCCGGGCCTCGTCCTCATCATCGCCGGCGCGTGCCGGCTTGAGGCGAAGCGTGCCGCTGGGTTGTCCGGGCTCCGGCTGCTGGGCCGGCGCCCGGCGCCGGCCGTCCTCGGGCGCGCGCGCCGCGGTTTCGGCGTTGAGCCGCGCCTCCTCGGCTGCCTTTGCGGCTTGCTCCGCCGCGAGCCTCGCCGCTTCGGCCGCTTCCCGTGCCGCCTCCTCTGCCGCCCGTCGCGTTTCTTCCTCAGCCTTGCGTCGCGCCTCCTCGGCGGCGGAGAGGATTGAAATCTTCTCCTCCTCGCGCCGCTCCGCCTCGCGCCTGGCCTGCTCGCGCTGCTGCTCGGCCAACGCTTTCTGGCGGGCCGCAAGCTCGGTTGCGGTGAGCGCCCGGGCGCCGCCGGCGGGTTTGCCGCCAGGCGGCGCGGGGCGCGGCGGGTGCGCGCCGGCGGTTTCGGGCGGCAGCGGGGCGCCGCCCGGTCCGGCGGCCGGCAGAGTGGGCGCACGTTTGCGGCGCACTTCCACCTGCACGACCTTCGAGCGGCCGTGGCTGAAGCTTTGTCGTACCGAGCCGGCGTCCACCGTGCGTCCAAGCTCGGGCCGCGCCGCAGGCCTGAGGCTCAGGCGCCCCTTCACCGGTTCCTGATCATTGCTTTCCGTCATGCACCCGTCCGCCCCGCCTTCTTTCGACCGTCGGCAACTTTCCCGTTTCCGCATGCAGGCTGAGCCTGGTCAGCCGCACCACCTCTCTCTGCACCACTTCCGCCAAGCCGCCTGCTCGCAGCGCGACGTGCGTTGCGTTCCCGGATCGGAACACCGCGCCTAGCACGCTTGCGGGAAGGCGTAGGGAAACCGGCGTGCCCAGTGCTCCCGCCGCCCCGGAAGCTTCGTCCCTCGGGCCCCGGAGCCCGGTGTCGCCGCAATCCTCCGCCTGCAACAACAGGCCCACCTCGCCGCGGGCAAGCCATTCGCGCACCCTCGCGATGCCCTCCACGGCCCGCCCCGCCCGGCGGGCGGAGTGGAGGAGCGCGATCACGCGTTGCACGAGCGCCACCTCGAGCCGCCCACGGAGATCGGCAGGGATCACCACGGGCCTGCCGGCTGCCCGGGATATAGCCCGCCCCGGCGCGCCCGCCGCGCGCGCGGTTTCTATCACATCACGTTCGGCACTCAACCATATTCCCCGACCCGGCAATCGCTCAGCGAGATCCGGCAGCAGAGAACAGCCGGGACCGACGACGAATCGTATCATTCGCGTCTTCGGCATCACGGCGCGAGAGAGCGCGCAGCGACGCAGCGGGGGCGCCTTGGGCGAAGCAGCGGCATGGGGGCGGCGCGGCTCAGCCGTGGCCGGTCTCCCCGGTTGCCGGCTCGTCCGCAAACCAAGGCGCGCGGGCCGCCATGATGATTGCGTTCGCGCTCGGAGTGTCGAGAGCGTCCGCGCCCACGATCTCGATCAGCTCGTCGGAAGCGAGATCGGCAAGGTCGTCCATCGATGTGACGCCCTTCTCACCGAGCGCCACAAGCATGCTGGGCGTCAGCCCCTCGATCGCGGCCACCTCGTCGGCTACTCCGAGCGAGCGCCGCTGCTCGGTGAGCTCGGCGTCGCGACGCACGCGGTAGGCCTCGGCACGGCGGATCAATTCGGCAGCGATCTGTTCGTCAAATCCCTCGATCGCGGCCAGCTCCTCGGGCGGCGTCATCGCCAGCTCCTCAACCGAGCCGAAACCCTCGGTGACGAGCAGGCCCGCGATCATGTCGTCCACGTCGAGCGCCTCGACGAAGAGGCCGGTGCGGCGACGGAATTCCTCTTGTCGCCGCTCGCTCTCTTCGGCCTCGGTCATGATGTCGATGTCCCAGCGCGTGAGCTGGCTCGCCAGCCGCACGTTCTGCCCGCGGCGGCCGATCGCCAGCGACAGCTGATCGTCCGGCACTACGACCTCGACGCGTCCTGCCTCTTCGTCCATCACGACCTTGGTCACCTCGGCCGGAGCGAGGGCATTGACGACGAAGGTCGCCGCCTGCGGGCTCCAGGGAATGATGTCGATCTTTTCGCCTTGCAGTTCCGCCACCACGGCCTGCACGCGAGAGCCGCGCATGCCGACACAGGCTCCCACCGGGTCGATCGAGGAATCGCGGCTGATCACCGCCATCTTCGCCCGCGAACCGGGATCGCGCGCCACCGCCTTGATCTCGATGATGCCGTCGTAGATCTCCGGCACTTCCTGCGCGAACAACTTCGCGAGGAAGCCCGGATGCGTGCGGGAGAGGAAGATCTGCGGACCGCGCGCCTCTGCGCGCACGTCGTAGATATAGGCACGCACCCGATCGCCGTTGCGAAAGCTTTCGCGTGGAATGAGCTCGTCGCGGCGCAAGAGCGCCTCGGCGCGGCCGAGATCCACCATCAGATTGCCGTACTCGGTGCGCTTGACGATGCCGTTGACGATTTCGCCGATGCGATCCTTGTACTCCTCGTACTGGCGCTTGCGTTCGATGTCGCGCACGCCTTGCACGATCACCTGCTTGGCGGTCTGGGCCGCGATCCGCCCGAAATCGATGGGCGGCAGCGGATCGATGATGTGCCCGCCAAGCTGGATGTCAGGCTGGAGCTTCCGCGCGAGGGAGAGCGGGATCTGCGTCTCTTCGTTCTCCACCGCCTCCACCACTTCGCTCCAGCGCGACAAGCGCACATCGCCGGTCTTGCGATCGATCGTGGCGCGAATGTCCTTCTCGTGCCCGTATTTGGCACGCCCGGCCTTCTGGATCGCGTTCTCGAGGGTGACGATCACCTCTTCGCGGTCGATCGACTTTTCGCGGGCGACGGCGTCGGCCACCAGCAGGATGTCGGGGCGGGCGATCGCGGTATCCATGGGTTCCTCTCAGTGGCTTTGCTGCCGGCGTTGTTCCGGGGGCGCCGTTGCCTGGATCAGCGCCTCGGTCAGTACCAGCCGCGCCCGGCGAATCGCGGCGACCGGCACGGCAACCTCTGCCCCATCCTCGAGGCGAAGCCGTGCCGTATGTGCATCGGCCCCGACCACCGTTCCGCTGATGCGCCGGCGACCCTCGATCGGAGCGGCAAGCTCCACCCGGGCCAGATGCCCGGCGAAACGGTTCCAGTCCTTCGTCCTGACGAGCGGGCGGTCGATCCCGGGCGAACTCACTTCGAGCGTCCAGGCGCCGGGCAGGGGGTCGGCCACGTCGAGCACGGCACCGAGGGCATGGCTGACAGCCTCGCAATCTGCGATTGCCATAGCGATGCCGTCAGCCCGCTCGGCCATGATCTGCACGCCGATTGCCGGGCCACCAGTCAGGGCTACACGCACGAGTTCATAGCCCATCGCTTCGAGCGTGGGCGAAACCAGTGCGGCCAGCCGGCCTAGCAGGGCCGGATCAGTCGGCAAGCGATCGGCCAAAACAAAAAAGGTGGCCCGTTCAGGCCACCCTCCGTTCGTCAGCGGAGAATGATATTGCGCGGCAGATAGCGCCGTGATCGGCCGATTGCAAGGAGTGCCGGAGGCTCTGCGCCAAAGGATCTGGGGACCTGCCGGACTCCTCAGCCGCGGCGGATCAGCCGCCAATAGAGCACCGGCCGGCCGGCGGCACGGGCCTTCGCTTCGTAGCGCGTCGCCGGCCATCCCGCCGGGCGCTCCGCCGCCGGCGCGGCAAAGGTGAAAAACTCCTGCCCCGCCAGCACTTCGCCTGCCCAGGCCTGATGCACCGGATCGTCGGTGGCCAGCCGCCACTCCGCGCCGGGACCAAGAATGCGAGCCACTTCCGCAAGATTCGCGGGGTGCAGGAAGCGCCGCTTGGCGTGCCGCGCCTTCGGCCACGGATCCGGAAACAGCAGGAAAAGGCGCCGGATCGAAGCCGCGGGAAGCAGGCGGATCAGATCGCGCGCATCCGCGGTCCAAAGCCGGAGATTGCGCGGCAGATCCGCGCCAGGCCCGGACTTTTCGGGTAGCAGCGAAGAGAGCAGCGAGGCCACGCCATTCTCGAACACCTCGCAGGCGATCAGCCCGACTTCGGGCCAAGTCCGGATCGTAGCGAGAGCGTGCTCGCCGGCGCCAAATCCCACCTCCAGCCAGAGCTCCGCCGGGCGCAAGCCAAACGCGGCGGCCGGGTCGGCGGCATCGGAGGGAGCGAAACGCAGGCGCGGAAGGACCTCCTCGAGCAGCCGCCGCTGCCGCGGGCTCGGCGGCCGGCTCCGGCTTCGCCCGTAGAGGCGGTCGGGCGGCGGCTTGAGGCGCCCGGCTCCGGGCGGCGCCCGAGGGCCACGCAGAGGCGCGCTCAGCGTCCGAAGGCTGCCCGGAGCGCCGGTACGAGATCGGTCCGCTCCCAGGTGAAGAGGCCCCGCTCCTCGTCCGGTTCGCGTCCGAAATGGCCGAATGCCGAAGTCGGGGCATAGATCGGCCGGTTGAGATGCAGGTGCTCGCGAATCCCGCGCGGCGAAAGATCCATCAGCTCACGCAGCACTTTCTCGAGTCGACGCTCCTCGACATCCCGCCCGGTGCCTTGCAGATCGACATAGACCGAAAGCGGACGAGAGACGCCGATCGCGTAGCTGATCTGCAGCGTGCAGCGGTCAGCGAGAGCCGCCGCAACAACGTTCTTCGCCAGATACCGGCACGCGTAGGCGCCCGACCGGTCTACCTTGCTCGGGTCCTTGCCACTGAACGCCCCACCGCCGTGCGGCGCCGCGCCGCCGTAGGTATCGACGATGATCTTGCGGCCCGTGAGCCCGCAATCACCATCCGGGCCGCCGATCACGAATTTCCCTGTCGGGTTAACGTAGAATTCGGATTCCGGGCACATCCAGCCGGCGGGCAGGC
>Ga0335075_10012028_pt1 | contig 13086 bp, 10 predicted proteins | sample Lox_Sample_24_FD_206723 | JGI IMG/M metagenome (GOLD analysis project Ga0335075, IMG submission 206723) | Soil microbial communities from Loxahatchee National Wildlife Refuge, Florida, United States - Lox_Sample_2.4 | ecosystem: Environmental > Terrestrial > Soil > Wetlands | place: USA... | reverse complement strand
AAGTCGGGATCGTTGCTCGCCATGTAGCGCTCCAGGCGGTGGGGCTGCAGCCGCGCTTGCGCCAGAATGCGATGCACGCTCGATTTACTCACACCCGTCTCGGCCGCCAGTTTACGGATGGACCAGTGTGTGCTTCCGTCCTGCGGCTTCAGTTGCACCCTCCGGCACACCTTGGCTTGCACCGTGGGGGTTGCTGTCCGCGGCTTGCTGCCTTTGTACCTCGCTTCCAGCCCTTCCATTCCGGACGCCTCAAATCGCTGCTTCCAACGCGAAATCGTTCGAGCCGTCGTGTGCAACTCGCTCTTGATTGCGTTATAGGTCATGCCCTCGGCCAGCGCCAAAATCAATCGTGCTCGAAACACCTCGCCCGCAGGTAACGTGCGCGACTGGGACCACCGTCTCAACTCTTCCCGCTGCTCTGCTGTAATCGAAAACAACTCCCGATATCGTGCCACATAGTAGAGACCAAACCTACTCACCAAAAGTATCCTACTCACTGGGACAGATTACTAGCGGCTCATCCTTCGAACCCACAGCAAATGGCGCCAGAGCGAGCTTCGCTCCGCCCACATGAATCGAAAGAACGAGCCCGCGGTGATCGTGTCAGCCGGCATTCCTGAATAGGTTTCAATGCGCCAGCGCAGGTACGGCGATTGCCATGGCCGCAGCCGGTATCCTCGGGTGGCAATCCAGAGGAAGCGCAGCATCAGTGCTGCGGAATCGCCGCCGACGCGCTCTGCTTCGCCGTTTCGATGTCGGGTGTGGCGTAATAACCCGAGCGTGTCCGTACCACCGGCTTGCCTGGCCCATCCACTGTCACTTTGATTTGCCGGTAGCTGCCATCCAGCTCCTGGATGTTTGGCCTATACGCGATCGTGTACTGGCTGCGAATGTCATGTGCGATCTCGACCGCAAGCTGCTGCACATCGGCCACGTCCTTCGGATAGAACGCCACTCCGCCCGTGGCCCCGCAGAGTTCGTTCAGCGCCCGCCGCGCCTTCGACGCTTCGCGCTTCTCCTCGTCGGTGAACAAGCCGATCGCATACACCAGGACGTCGCTCTGGTTCGATCGCGCAACTACCTTTTCGAGCGAGATATTGCTGGCATTGTCATTGCCATCGGTGATGACCATCAGCACTTTCTTGTCTTTCTTCGCCTGATGCTTTTCATAATCGAGCGACATACTGATGGCGTCACGCATCGCCGTGCCGCCGCGCGAATCGATGCGCGCGAGGCCCTGTTCCATCTTGTGAACGTCGTTGGTAAACGGCACATCCAGGTAGGCATCGTCGTTGAAGTTGACGATGAAAACCTCGTCTTGCGGATTCGACTCGCGAACCATCGCCAGCGCCGCGGCTTCTACCCGGCTGCGCTTGGTGGACATGCTGCCGCTGTCATCGATAATAATGCCGAGCGACACCGGCACATCTTCGCGCCGGAAGATCTTTACCTGCTGCTGTTGCCCGTTCTCGAACACCTTGAACGCGTTCTCGTTCAGGTTGGTAATCAGCTTGCCTCGCTTATCGACCACACTGGCGTGCAGCACGACAAGCCGTGCATCCGTACGAAACTGCGCGTGCAAAGTCGACGCTGCCAGCACGGCGAGCAGTGCCGGAACGGCCTTATTGAGTCGGCGCATAATAACCCAGCCGGAAATAAGCGTGAAGCGGCGGCAGACCTCGCGGTTGATTCAGCTTCACTTGCACCCGGCGATATTTCCCATCCCGCTCGCGATTCTTCGGTGTGTATCCCAATATGTACTCGTTCCGAAGCTCAACGCCGATCTTCGCGGCTATATCCGGAAGCTCGGCTACATTCTCCACTGCATATTCACGCCCGCCGGTCTGCTCAGCTAATTCGTTCAGCAGCCCCGGGCCGGCGGCTTCTTCAGGCGTGCGCCCGCGATTGCCGAACGACTCGAAGATGCCGATCGCAAAGATCTGTACGTCCGCTTCGCGCACCGCGTTCTTGATCTCGGTTTCGGTATAGCGGCTGCTGTTGTCGCCGCCATCGGAGATGATCAACAACGCCTTGCGCGGATTGTGAGCCTTCTTCATCTCGTGCATCGCAAGGTAGACGCTATCGAGAAGCGCCGTGCGCCCCTTCGACTGAGTAAATGTCAGCGTGCTTTGCAGCCGGTCCGTATCGGTCGTGAACGGAACGGTCAACTCCGGCCGGTCATTGAACTGCACCAGGAAAAATTCGTCAGACGGATTCGCCGTCTTAAAGAATTCGGAAGCGGCCTGCCGCGACTTCTGAAGCTTCGAGCCCATGCTGCCGCTAGTGTCGAACACCAGGCCGATCGAGATGGGCGCATCTTCGCTTGAGAACTGGGTGATCGTCTGCTCGATCTTGTCTTCGAACAGGCGAAAGTGTTCTTTTTCAAGACCCGTGACAAACCGGTTCAAAGGGTCGGTGACCGTGACGTTGATAAGAACCAGCGTCTTATCGATCCGGATATTGGAAGGCCGCGAGGCTACGACGCCAGCAGCTCCGGCCGCCTTATGAGATTCAACAGCAACCGGCTCGCCCGAGTTGGTTGGCCCAGCCGGACTCTGGGCAGAGATTATCGCCGGTGCAAGCGCACAGATCAGCGCTGCGCACGAGAGACAGGTACGGCGGCCTGATCGGACGCCGAAAGGAATGCGAGACAGAGTTCGCGTCCGCATGCAATTGAGTGCTTTCTGAACTCGATCATAGCATCGAAAAACCGAGCCCAGCACTTAGCGCGCGCCTGGCGCTTAGCGTTGGATACGCGCGGAACCGCCTTTGGCGAGCGAGCGAACTTGGTCGAGCGTCGCCATGGTGGTGTCGCCGGGGAAGGTGGTCAACAACGCGCCATGAGCCCATCCAAGCCGGACCGCTTCTTCTTCCGGCGCGCCGGTGAGCAAGCCGTAAATAAATCCGGCCGCAAAGCCGTCGCCGCCGCCCACGCGATCATAAACGTCGAGTTCGGCTGTGGGCGCCTGGGACGTTCTGCCGTTGATCCAGGCAACCGCGCTCCAACTGTGGCGGTTGGTCGAGTGCACCTCGCGCAGCGTAGTGGCGACGATCTTCACCTGCGGATGCTTCTTCCGGACGTTGTCCATCATGCCGAAGAATGCGCTTGGGTCGAGCTTCGATTTAGCGGCTACTTCCGGCCCAGGAATTCCGAGACCCATCTGCAGATCCTCTTCGTTCCCGACCAGAACGTCGACGTTCTTCACGATCCGGTCGATCACTTCAACCGCTTTTTCGTGCCCTCCAATCACCGACCACAGCTTGGCCCGGTAGTTCAGATCGAATGAATTGATCGCCCCTGCGGCCTTGGCCGCCTGCATACCTTCGATAATCACTTCCGAGGTGGTCGGAGACAAGGCGGCGAAGATGCCACCGCTATGAAACCAACGCACGCCTCCAGCAAAGATGGCCTTCCAATTGAAATCGCCGGGCTTCAATTGCGCCGCGGCTTCATTGCTGCGGTTATAGAACACGACCGGCGGACGCACGCCCTGACCGCGATCGCTATAAACGGCTGCCATGTTCGGGCCGTCCACGCCATTGTGCTTGAATTCCTTGTAGAACGGCGTCACGCCCATGGCGCGAACGCGCTCGGCGATGAGATCGCCGATCGGATAGTCCACCATCGCGCTGGCGATTCCGGATTTCATCTTGAAGCAGTCAGAGAGATTGGCCGCGACGTTGAATTCGCCGCCGCTGACGTGAATCTTGCATTCAGTCGCTTTGCGAAACGGGATGATGCCGGGATCCAGACGGTGAACCAACGCACCAACCCCAACAAAATCCAAAGCACCTTCGTTACGGATATCCAGACCGTAGTTCATTCTTGGCTCCCAATGTTGATAGACCTGAGTGAGGACGACACGTTACGCGTTGTAACTGCCGGAAGCGACGCGGCCGCCGCGTCCGGTCCAATTGGTATGGAAGAACTGGCCGCGGGGCTTGTCGACGCGCTCATAGGTATGGGCGCCGAAAAAGTCACGTTGCGCTTGCAATAGATTTGCGGGCAGGCGCTCCGTACGATAGCCGTCGTAGAAGGCCAGAGCCGTGGAGAAGGCGGGCGTAGGGACACCGTAACCGATGCCGTGGATGAGAGCGCGCCGCCAGGCAGCGTGATAGTTATTCAGCACGCCGTTGAAGAAGCCGTCGAGCAAAAGATTCGTGAGCTGTGGATTCTTGTCGTACGCTTTCTTGATCTCACCTAGAAAACGGCTTCGAATGATGCAGCCTCCGCGCCACATCAGGGCGATGCCGCCCATGTTGAGGTTCCAGCCCTGCTCTTTTCCCGCTTCGCGCAGCAACATGTATCCCTGCGCATAGGAGATGATCTTGGAACAATAGAGTGCCCGGCGCACATCCTCGACGAAGACATTCCGATCATGCGCATCCTGATTATGCTTTGGTCCGTCAAGTACTTTCGACGCGGCGACGCGATCTTCTTTGAGTGCCGAGAGGCAGCGCGCAAAGACCGCTTCGCCGATCAGGGTGACGGGCATGCCTAAATCGAGCGCGCTGATAGCGGTCCACTTGCCAGTTCCTTTTTGACCGGCGGTGTCGAGGATCTTGTCGATGAGCGGCGTGCCGTCGTCGTCTTTCTTGGCGAAGATCTCGGCAGTAATTTCGATTAGAAAACTGTCCAGCTCACCCTTATTCCAATCCGCGAAGACGTCATGAAGCTCGTCCGCAGTGAGGCCGAGACTCTCCTTGAGCAGGTGGTAAGCCTCACAGATGAGCTGCATGTCGCCATACTCGATGCCATTGTGGACCATCTTTACGTAATGCCCTGCTCCGTCTTCGCCGACCCAGTCACAACACGGCGTGCCATCTTCCACTTTGGCTGCGATCGATTGGAAGATGTCTTTCACATGCGGCCACGCTTCCGGATTGCCTCCCGGCATGATGGAGGGGCCGTGGCGCGCGCCTTCTTCGCCGCCCGAAACGCCAGTGCCGATGAACAAAATTCCTTTTTCGTTGAGGCTCTTGGTGCGGCGATTCGTATCGGTGTAGAGCGAGTTGCCTCCATCGATGATGATGTCGCCCTTTTCAAGATGCGGCACTACCTGATCGATCATTTGATCGACCGTCTCGCCAGCTTTTACCATCAGCATCACGCGGCGGGGCCGCTTCAGGCTTTGGACCAACTCTTCAATGGAATGCGCGCCGGCAACCTGCGTGCCCTTGGCTTCATGCGCAAGGAACTCGTCGACCTTCGAGACCGTGCGGTTAAAGACTGCTACCCGGAAACCGTGGTCGTTCATGTTAAGGACGAGGTTCTGGCCCATGACGGCCAGCCCGATCAGTCCGATATCGCAACTCGCGTTAGACATATTCTTAATTAGACCGCGCACAACGGCCACCAAACAGCCTGTGCGCTCCTTTACTATCCCTTGTCCATCAATTCTTTCAGCCGAAGATAGCCCGCACGGCTGACGGGAACCCGCGAGGCGTCCGCGAGAATAGCGAGCCGGGTGTCTTTGGTATACGGCTCAATCTTTGCGACTCGCTCCAGGTTGACTATATACGAACGATGGACTCGAACGAAGCGCATGGAATCGAGCGAGGCTTCGAGGCTCGAGATAGTCTGCTGCTTCAGATAGCTCTTGCCGCCGCTGTGCAGCGCCACATAATCGTCCTGGGCTTCTGCGTAATCGAGTTGCGCAACAGGAATGATATGAACGCGCGTGCCATCTCTAACGACGATGCGCCGGGCATGTTGACCGGGCGGTTGAGCCGCAGTCTTCAGCTCGGCCGGATTTGGAGGGGCAGCAGCTTTTTCGCCAAGCCGGCTGCGTACGCGCCGAAGCGACGTGCGGAAGCGCTCCAGGTCGAATGGTTTCAGCAAGTAATCGACGGCGGCCGCATCGAAAGCCTTCATCGCGTATTGGTCATAGGCAGTTACGAACACAACCGCGACCTCGCGGCCGATGAGTTCCAGGACTTCGAATCCGTCGAGCTTAGGCATCTGAACGTCGAGAAACAATAGATCGGGCTTGTGTTCGGCAACTGCCTTTACGGCATCGAATCCATTGGCGCATTCGGCAACGATCTCGACATCCGATTCGCTGCGCAAGTATTCGCGCAGGAGTTGGCGGGCGAGATCTTCGTCGTCGACGAGGATGGCGCGAATGGTCATAGAACGTGTTCCCCGGAGGAGTTGCAAGGCAGGGAGAGCATGACGCGATAAAGATTTTGACCCACCTCGACGTCGAGGCGGGCCGCTGTACCGTAGCGGGCGTGTAGACGATTGCGGACACTAGCCAAGCCAAAGCCGTTTTGGCGCGCGACTGGCGCATCGGGATCGAACGGGTTTTCGATGATGACGCGGATGCTGTTACCAACACGCTCGCCCGTTAGAGCGATCTCGCCGCCGTCGGTCAGAGTGGCGATGCCGTGCTTGATGGCGTTTTCAACGAGCGGTTGAACGAGCAGCGGCGGTACTTCTAAGTCGAAGCAGAGCGGATCGAAGTCCTGGCGCACGCGCAGGCGTTGGCCGAATCGGACCTGCTCGACATCGAGATAACTTCTGGTCAGCGCCAGCTCTTCGCTAAAGGGAATAGTGGCGCCCTCGCCGAGTCGCAAAGAGGTGCGCAAGAAATCAGACAGGCGGATGCACATTTCACGGGCTTTGGGGGGATCGAGAGTGGTGAGAGCGCTGATCGAATTCAAGCTATTGAAGAGGAAGTGTGGGTTGATCTGGGCTTTGATGGCCTTAAGTTCGGCTTCGCGCGAGAGCAGCTCCGCCTGACGCGATGATTCGATGGCCAGGACGACGTAATAGAGCGCGATCGAGAGCAGATAAATGAGGTCCACCATTCCGCCAAGCACCGGCAAAGCGGAAGCATAACCTTGATGCACCCTCGGGAAAACGCGGCTGGAGATAGGGACCACCAAGTGGTTTGTGAGAACCATGACGATGGCGGTAGCGCACATGGCCGCGACCAAATGATTGATGAGCAGTTTCCATGGCGGCGTTGAGCGTAGTGGAAGGTAACGGCAAGAGTACCAGGGCGCAAGGCATACACATGCAAGTAGAAACGTTAGCGGGACGGTAATGGAAGCGCTCTCGGCCCACCTGAATCGGCCGGCGACACGGGCCATGAGAGTGAGCATGATACCTACGGGAATCCAAGCAGCCAAATAGAACAGAAGGCCATTCTTGCTCCGAAATACGGGATGCATTCAACTCGCCTGCGCGGCGCTCAATCCTTTATCTCCACCGAACCGAAGACGGCTGAGCCGGTAATGAATAGCGTCGGGCCATCGAAGCCGGGGACTTTGTTGGCGATGGTCTTGTCTTCGACATTGCCGAAGATACCTGTAGCTTGGGCGACGACTCTCCAGGAATCCGGAACGCTGAGTTCGATGGAGCCAAACACGGCATTGACCTCCAGCGTGGCGGAGCGCTCCGGCGACGAGATCTGGGCGCGGCGAAGATTGAGCTCGATGCTTCCGAAGATGCTTTCGAGTTTGCCACCGTGAAAATCAAAGGATTCTATTTTGCGCTTGAGGGAGCCGAAGATGACTTGCTCGTTCAGTATGTCGGCGGAGGCGACAGCTTGCTGTGAGAAGCCGATTTGAGGCCTTGAATAATCTCTGCCTTCGAGTATCTTGATTAAGGCGACTGCGCCAACGGCTATCAAGAGCACGGACAAAGGCCAGCTATTGTCGTGCGCGCGGATGCGCAGGATGCCAAGATTTATCAGAAGGAAGAGACTGCCGCCGGCAATCAGTACTATGCCAAACGCCTGGCCGGAACCGCGGGAGTCGCTGAGCAACTTAGCAAGTCCAACGGCGATGAAAATGCCCGGCCAGAAGACAGACCACAGGTTGAATTCAGGGAACAGTCCGAGATTGCTGAGAAACAGCAGGGTTCCGGCGACGATGAGAAGGATGGCGAAGAGCAGGCGTGGAGCAGGTGCTTGCCGCCATTGCCGGCGCAGTCTGCGCCGTTCCCTTCTGCGGAGCGCGTCCGGGGAATCGTCCCAGCGCTCGTCATCTAAGTTATCTTGCACTGTGCGTCCTTACTTATTAGTAACCATGCCGGAATTTTCGGCGGAAGAAAACCAGTCCACCACGCCTACAACGATCAGAGAAACCGGCCAGAGGTTTTGAATGTGATCGAGCGACAAAATCCCAAATGCATCTCCGCCCAGGAGGACGAAGCCGGTGGCCATCAAGATGACGGCGACGGCAATCGTCTCCCAATCGGCGCTGCGCGACGTGACTTTATTCGTATTCATTTACTTTCGACCTTAAGCCAATAGTAAAAGCCGAAGCGCTCGCCGATCACGTCGAAATCGGCGAACGCGGCGGGTTTACCGGCGAATACCGCCGGGGAGGCGCGGGGAGCCGGGAGACCAACCTACAAAGCGTTAGAAGATGAACTTCATGCCGAGTTGCAGGATGCGCGGGTTATGGGCGCCGCTGGGCAGCAGGAAGTTGGTCGCGTTGGCGGAGGTGAAACAGCTTGGGTCGCCGGCCGAATTGTTGGCGCCTCCGTGACAGGATGCTCCGGAGTTGACGCCGCTCCATTGAGTGTGATTGAAGACATTGAAGGCTTCGGCGCGGAACTCAAGAGCGCGCTGCTCCGAGCGCAGCGGGAAGTGCTTGAACAGACCCATATCGAAGTTGGTTCGCGAGGGGTTGTTCAAGATGTTGCGGCCGGCGTTACCGAAGGTGAGGCCGGTGGGCTCGGCGAATGCGGCCGGATTGAAGAGCAGCGGACCCGGGAAGCCGACGACTCCGCTTTGAGAGGGAGCAGCGTTGGGATTACCTATCAGATCGACGAAGGAGCCGGTTCCCACTCCATTGCCAACACCGGCGTTGTCGCCGTATGCCCCACCGTTGGTGACGCTGAACGGAACGCCAGTTTGGAAGGTCATAAGACCGGACCATTGCCAGCCGCCGAACGCAGTATGCAGAAAACCGGATTTGGTGAAGAACGGAAGATCGTAGACCCAACTTGTGTTCAGGATATGGCGCTGATCAAAGTTGGAGCTTGCGCGAGTAGATGCGAGATTGTAGGAATCGACGAAGTTACCGTCATAGCGATCCGAGGAATCATCGATGGAGTGGCTGTAAGTGTAGGCGAGGCTTAAGGTCAAGTGACCGATGTTGCGACGCGCGGAGACCTGGAGAGCGTTGTAAATGGAATTTGCTTCGTCTTCCAGTTGAGTGATGGTGCCCATTCCTGAGAAAGGACGGAAGTTATTAGCGGGTATGTTGCCGCAAGCGACATTCAAGTTAGTAAGCGCCTGTCCGGTGACCGGGGCGCCGTTGACGGTCAGGCTATTGCAAATGTCTCCCGTAATCACCTGGCCGAAACTAAATGGATTTTGCGAGGCAGGGACGGGAAAGAGCTGGTCGATATCGCGCTGATCCGTTAGATGGGTACCTTTGCTGCCGGCGTAGGCGACGGTGACGACCGTGTGGGAGGGGAACTCGTGTTCCACGTTGACGTTCCATTGCTGGACGTAGGGCCAGATGGCTTTGGTCGGGATAGAAGTTACGTTCAGGGGGCCGGAGACTGTGGTGCTTGAATAGATGCTCGAATAGCTGGGCAGATTGTTTTCAGTGATGTCCTGGACAAGCGGGGCGCTGCCTTCGAGGGATTCGGTGTTGCCTTCATTGCCGTTGGTGTGCTCGAAGAAGACTCCGTAGCCGCCGCGGATAGCAGTCTTGCCATCACCAAAGACATCGTAGGCGAAGCCAAAGCGAGGTGCGGGGTTGAAGAGATGACCTGCGAGGCAGCCGCGCGGGGTGCCGGAGGAACCGCACTGGACGATGCCGTCAAAGGCGTTGCCCGCGATCAGACCGGTGGAACCGTAGACGGGGGCGTCCGCGGGATTGAAGAGGCCGGGCTCCCAGTTATAGGCCTGTTTATATTTTTCATGGTAGGTTCCGAACAAGCTGAGCCGGAGACCGATGTTCAGGGTGAGGCGGCGGGAGACGTGCCAATCGTCCTGAATGTAAGGCTCGACAATTTTGTAACGGTTGTAATACTTGTTGATCATGTTGGTTTGATCAAACGAGGCGATGCGACCAACTAAGAAATCGGCAAAGCCATTACCCGTGCTGATGGCGCCATTAGTACCGTCGAAGGTGAGGGAGCCTTGCGCATCGGGCGAATTATCTTCGTTCTTCTGGGCGGCGACAAAATAAGCACCGAAATATATGTTGTGAGCGCCGGCGATCTTAGTTACGTTGTCTTTATAAGTGAACGTCGGGTTGGCATTATTCCAGGGGAAATAACCGGTGCCGGCACTGAACCCGCCGCCGCTATATTCAGCCGTGTCCGTGATGGTGACGTTGGGTAGCAAGCCACGGAAGCCGTTGTTGAAGATGCCGGGCATATTGAAGTCAGCGGGGCGCTGTACCGGGCCGAGCGCGGTGAGGAAGATGTGATCGGTGGTGTAGCTGAACATGAATTCGTTGAGCAGCGTGGGCGAAACGCTGGCGGTGAGATTGGCGACCATGCTGACACCGGGACCGACGAAGTTAGTATTGACTGTCGGGAACGAGCCGCTGGCCCAGAGCGGACCGGGCGAGATGGTGCTCCAGGAGTCATGGATGAACCGGTAGAAGAAGCGGAGCTTATCGCTGAAGTTTTCGTCGACGCGAGCGAGTTCTTCGCGCCAGCTTGTGGGTTGGATGAAGTCGGACTCGTAGAGAGATTGGGAGCCGGAGCCGGTGGTCGGCGCGGGGATGAGCGGAAGCATGGCTTGCGCCTGCGGGCTGACGGGGACGGTGTTGTTGGGATAGTAAGCGCCGGTTTGGGGATTGACCGGGCAGTTCGGGAAGTCGGTTGTATCGACGGCCGAGTTGGCGGAGGGGCAGACGTCGGAGAAGTTTCCGTTGCGCTCCTGATTCGAGGGGACGGATTGATTGTAAGTGACGGGCGTGCGCTCGCGGCGCCATTCTTCGGAGAAAAAGAAGAAGGTCTTATCGCGATTCTTGTTGTAGACCTTCGGGATGAAGACGGGGCCGCCGATGGTGTAACCGAAATCGTTCTTCTTGTATTCGGGGCGGGTTGTATCAAAGAAATTGCGGGCGTTGAAATCGTCGTTACGGAGAAATTCGAATAAGTCGCCGTGGAAGTCACGGGTGCCCGACTTAGTAATCGTCTCGATGGTGGCAGAGCCATTGCGGCCATATTGCGCACCGTAGTTAGAGGTCATGACTTTCACTTCGGCGACTGCGTCGACGTTCGGGTAAGTGTTGAGAGTTCCGTTACTACCGTTATCCATGTTGTCGCCGCCGTCGAGCTCCCAGTTGTTGTACTCGGTTCGGCCTCCGTTGACGCTATAGGCGACACTGCCATAGACACCGACCGTGCCCTCATCCTGGCCGGTCTGATTACTTACGCCGGGAATTAGAGTTACTAACTGAGTGAAGTTACGGCCGTTGAGGACGAGCTGATCGATCTGCTTGGTGGTAATTACGCCGGATAACTCGGCGGTTTCCGTTTGTACCTGGGCCACGTTGGAGCCGGCGACGGTGAGCTCGGTCGAGACCTGGCCGACTTTCAAGGTGGCGTCCGCGCGGGCCTTATCGGCGACGCGCAGGACGAGGTCCTTGATGAGGTATTGCTGGAAGCCGGGAGCGGTGATGTTGACGTTGTAGTGGCCAGCAAGGAGACCGCTGACCAGATAATCGCCAGTGCCGTTGGTGGTGGTGGTGTGGGCGGAGCCCTGCTCGATGTTGGTGATGGTGACGGTGGCGTTGGGGACGGCGCCCCCGGTAGAGTCCTTGACGGTGCCGGTGATGGAACCTTCCTGCGCCCAGGCACAGGCGGCGAGAAAAAAAGCGACGAGCGCGAAGCGGGCACTCTTAGCCAAAAGGGTCACGGATAACCTCCTGGGCAGCACCTATCGAGGCGCGATTCCTGGAACTGGTGCGCCGGTTACCGCCAGAGCCAAGGCGCTGCCGAAAACCTAATCTGTCTGAAGCTTTATGCACTATACCGCACTGGCATTAGGTGTCAAGCCGGTCGTGGTTCGGGAATTTCAGGCGGGAGGTTCAGGAATTTCTGGGAGGGCGCGGGGCCGAGATGGCCGGTGCCGGCTGCTGCCTCGGATTCGATAATGTCCAGCCAATCGGTATACAGCATGGTTTGAAGGCCGACGGTCTCGAATTCGCGCTGGAGGAGATTGGGGTGGGCCCATTCGTAGGCGGAGGGGACGCCGCCTTCGAAGTAAAGCAGGCGCGTGATCAATTTGGGCGGCTCGAGACGGGCGGCGACGGAATCTTTGATCTGCTGATTGGTGGGTGCGACGGTGGTGGCGCAGATTTCGTCGTCGCCGAATACGTGGGCGAACTGCTGAATTTTGAGATCTTCAGCGGTTTTCTGCTCCTGCTTGTTCAGCCATTGGATGTTGAGTTCGGCGGCGCGGGCGCGAGCGCGTTCGGCGAGCTGGTTGCGGTGGAATTCGCGGTTGTAGTGGGTTTCGAGGGCCTTGTACCAGCGGAAGAAGGCGCGTTCGGCGGTGGTTTTGTAGCGCATCGTATTAGCGAGGCGCTTGTGGTTTTCCTCGGTCCATAGCCAGGCATCGTGAGGGAGCCGGACTTGGATTTGATGCAGCCATTTTTCGTTGCGCTTGAGGAACCAGTGAGCCTTGGCGACTTCTTCGACGAGGTTGAGCGCGATGGCGTCTTTCGGATCATAGGCTTCGATCCAACCGTTCATCATGAATTCGAATTCCGCGGGGTCTTCGCCGGGGATGAGGATCTGCTCGGAGCGGCAGCCGTGGGTGAGACGGTTAAGGGATGATGTTGCCTTGCCTTCGGGACTGCGCGGGCCGGTGCTGTGGCTGGGATTTTTTTCGTCGGGCTCGCGGGGGGATTGGTCGCGCATTTTTTTTCGTGTGTTCTGAGGAGAGTGTGAAGGCGGGGAGTGCGGGGCGGCGTGGTGGACGGAGGGGAAGCGGTTGATTTTGGTGAGGAAAAATTTTTGGGGTGGGCTGTGACTCAACCATGGCGGCTGGGCAGCCGTCGCAACGAGGGATGAAAACGGGTCAGAGCTGAGAGATGATCGAGGGACCCGCCAGCGAGAGAAGGCCGACCGCCATCTGGTGCCTTTGAGTCCGT
>Ga0335075_10012027_pt1 | contig 13086 bp, 9 predicted proteins | sample Lox_Sample_24_FD_206723 | JGI IMG/M metagenome (GOLD analysis project Ga0335075, IMG submission 206723) | Soil microbial communities from Loxahatchee National Wildlife Refuge, Florida, United States - Lox_Sample_2.4 | ecosystem: Environmental > Terrestrial > Soil > Wetlands | place: USA: Florida... | reverse complement strand
TGCGCGCGGACGTTACGCAAGGCGAGCCGCATGTCGGCGGCCGAGGAAAAACGATCGGCGCGGGCCGGGGCGCATGCCTTGACGAGGAACCCGGCGAGGTCAGGGTTGAGGTCGGCACGGATCGTCCGCGGGTCGGTCACCGCGGCGCCGGCGGCGGGCTCCGCGTTCGGGTACGGGTGCTGGCCGCCGCACAGGAGCCGGTAGAGCAGGACACCGACGGCGAACAGGTCGGTGGATACGTCCCAGCGGGTAAGCCCGGCGTCAGGCGGCTGGTACGGCGGGGTGCCCGACTGCGTGTGCACGGGGTCGCCGACCCGGGACGCGATGTTGAAGTCGAGCAGCTTCGCTCCGGTCCGGGTGAGCATCACATTGAGCGGTTTGATGTCGCGGTGGATCAGCCCGGGATGGAAGGCGACAAGCGCCTCCAGCAGGTCGAGCGCGACGTCGACTGCCTCCCGGTCCGGCAAGCGCTTGTTCCCCGTGACGTACTCGTCGAGTGACTGGCCGTCGATGAACTCCGTGATGAGATACCACTCGCCGGCGTTCGTCTTGCCAGCCCAGAAGACCTCCACCACGTTGGGGTGACGGATCTTCCGCAGGGCGCCGATCTCGCGGCGCACCGCCTCGTACCCGGCGGCGTTGTCGAAGAGCTTGAGCGCTCGCTCCTGGCCCTCGACGTCATCGTTGACGCGATAGACCTTCGAGAAGCTGCCCTGCCCGAGTACCTGGAGGATCTCGAAACGGCCGTCGATGACGTCGCCGACGGCGTAGATCCTGGCCCGGGCCGGGGACCGCACCTCCGCGGGGTCCGGTCCGGGGAGCTCCGTGTCCGATATCTTTGTCCTTGTGTGCCGGTCCGGCGGCACGTGCCGGATTCCGCCGACCGCGTGGACAAGGCACGGATGCAGCACGTACGTGCCTACCTCCGGCGGGAAATGAAACTCCTCGACGTCCCCGAGGGAGTAGAAGCGGCGCTGCCCGGCCTCATCGACATACCCGAGCAGGCCGTTCTGCCACAGGACGGAGGCGAGGTCTGTCGCCTCCTCGAAGTGCAGGTCCGCCACTTCCTGCAGCGCCATAAGATCCGAACGCGGGAACCTGTCGACGCCGATCATCCGGACGAACGAGCGGACGTCTTCCTGCACGCCGCTGATATAGGCCTGGGTGCTGGTGAACAATTCTGAATAGTCGTGCAGAGCGGCGTTCTGCGGCATGAGGTCCGACGAGATCTGGTTAGCGCACTGCGCGAGCTGGGAATCGCCGAACCGCTTGGCGCAGCGCTCGGCAACCCCGTGCAGAGCTTCCGCCTGAATGGCCCGGTGGCCGGCCTGTTTCTGCCGCAGGATCTCCTCGTTCAGCTCGTTGCCGAGCGAGATGATGTCGCGCGGGATCAGCCTGGTATTGCTGAGCAGGTAATCCCCGATCGTTCCGTCGCCGTCGGGCCCCGGCCAGTTGCCGTCAACCCCGAGCCAGTCGCTGATCGTCGGGGCGCCGCTGGAAGCGCGGCGCATCAGCAGCGACGGCGGCAGCCGCCGCAGCTTCTGCTCGAGCAGGTAAAGCAGCGAGCCGCGGTCCCAGTTCAGCACGCGTATGTGCGGTTCGTTGTAATAGCGCGGCGCGTGTTCTGACCGGTATACCGACGACATGACGATGTCGCGGATGCACACGACGACGTGCAGGCGACCGCCCATCCTCTGATCACGGAGCAAGCGCATGACCTGGTAGAACAACCCCTCCTGGCACCTCAGCCAGTACATCGGGGCATGGCTGAACTCCTCGTCTATCGCGTCGAGGTAAAAATAGACCGGCTTGCACTGGCCGAGGATTTCGCCGAGCAGGTCCTCAAGGTCATCCCAGAGCGGATCGTCGAGGAATGCGGAAAGCTGATGCGCGGTGTGGCTCTGATTGATGACGTCGCGTACCTCGCTGTAGGGAGAACGGGGCCGGCGGTAGTCACCGAGCAGCCGCGCATACGACCGCTCGATCTCGTCGGCCTGCTCGTCACGCACCTGGTAACGCAATTCGGGACGGTGCAGCAGGTGCGATACCAGCGACCGCATGATTGCCCGCTCCCAGATCTGCATCCACTTCTCGACCAGGACGCGGTCGGAGAACCACTGGCACGCCTTCACCACGACTTCGGTCTTCGGCAGGCTCTGCTGCGGCACGTCGGCGTAGACGGAATCCTGATGTGCCTGGAAATCCTGCAGGCGCCGAAGGTAAACGGTTTTTCCGGCGCCCAGCTTTCCCACGATGACCCGCACCATGGAGTCGTTCGCGCGTGTTGCGAGGTGACCGTAGGCCGGATCGCCGCCGAAGTCGACGAACTCGCTGAGCATATCCTCGATATCCGCTCGCGACCCGTCCGGATTGCCAAACGGCCCCACCGGATCGAGCCGACGCCGCCTGCTACTCATCGCTTCTCCCAACCCGGATCGTAGTCCGCTGCGGAGCCGGAGAGCCATAATCCCGCCATTGTCACGACATATGGCCGTTTCGGATAGCGATGCATGACGGCCAGGGGAGGGACGGCCAGGGGAGGGCCGGCCGCGGGAGGGCCGGCCGCGGGAGGGCCGCGCCAGGCAAGCGCGATGGCCGGCCGGTTAGCGAAGGTGGGTGGTGAGAAACTCGGTGATGAGCGTGTTGGCCTTGGCGTCGTTGTCGCGGCTGGTGAACCCGTGGCCTTCGTCGGCGAAGATCTCGTACTCGACGTCGGCTCCTGCGGCGCGGGCGGCGCTGACGATCTGGTCGGCCTCGGCCTGCGGCACCCGGGGGTCGGTCGCGCCTTGGACGACCAGCAGCGGAGCGGACACCTGGCCCGCGTACGTCAGCGGCGAACGCCGCCGCAACTCGTCCGCGTTGCGCGGGTCGTCCAGGTCACCGAAGTGCGCGGCCACGGTCCCGGCCCAGGTGCCGGGCATCGAGCGGGCGAGGGTCTCTAGGTTCGACATGCCGCACACGACCACGCCGGCCGCCCACAGGTCCGGCAGCCTGGTCATGCACGACAGCGACGCGAACCCGCCGTAGCTCACCCCGTACACCGCGATCTTGTCCCGGGCCACCCACGGCTGCGCGGCCAGCCAGGCGTGCGCGGCGGCCAGGTCGTCCAGGTCGATGCCGCCCCAGTCCCGGTAGATGCGGGTCCGCCAGGCGAGCCCGTAGCCGGAAGAGCCGCGGATGTTCGGTGCCAGCACCGCGATCCCGCTGCTGAGCAGGCACTGCAGCAGCGCGCGATACTCGGGCCGGGACTGCGAGTCGGGCCCGCCGTGGATATACAGCAGCACCGGGTGCGGTCCCGGCCCGGGTGGCCGGTACAGCAGCGCCGGTATCGGCGTCCGGTCGGCGGCCGGATACCGGATCAGTGCCGGGAATGCCGGCTGTCCGTCCCGGATCGCCGGCGGGCGGGTATCGGTGAGGTACCGCACGGGTTCGTCGCGTCCGGGGAACACCAGGGCGACCTCCCGGGGCCGACCCGGCGTCTCCAGCAGCAGCGCCAGCACGCCGCCGTCGCGGGACAGGCTCATCGCGTGCACCAGTCCGTCGGGGAGGTCGGGCATGGCAAGAGGCTGACCGTCGCGCTGCGCGCGCAGGACCGAGCAGCCGTCCTCGTTCACGGTCCATACGAGCGTGCGTCCGTCCGCGGACACCACCGCATCCTCGACATCCCAGGCCGGGCTGACCAGCGGGGTCAGCGTGCAGTCGGCCAGCGAGAAAAGGCCCAGGCCGATGTTGTCACTGTCCGGGCCGATGGCCAGGACATAGAAACCGGTCCCGCCGGCGGTCCACGGTGCCGGATAGCAGTACTCGCCGGGCAGTTGCGCGGTGACCGGTTCCAGCGCTGACCCGGGGCGGCTCAGGTCGGCCAGGCACGACCTGCAGTCGGTGTTGGCTCCCATGACATAGGCCAGCACATACCGCTGATCGGGTGACATCGCGATCGGCGCTCCCGGACCGCCCGCAAGCCCTGGGAAGCGGGTCTGCTTCCCGGTCGCGACCTCGTGGACCACCAGGTCAGCGACCGCCTCGTCCCGGTCGTTGCCGCTGTACAGCAGGTAGCGTCCGGTCACGTCGAACGGTGACTTCTCGGCGAGGAAATGCTGTCCCGTCCCGCTGGACACCTGCTCGGGAGTGCCGCCGGCGGAGGGGATCAGGTACACCTGCGTTTCCTCGTCGCCGTGGGTGTCCGCGGTGAACGCGAGCAGCGACCCGTCCGGCGCCCAGGCAACCTCGCGGACCGCCTGATCGGAGAACCAGGTCAGCTGCCGGACCGGACCACAGGCGGTCGGCTGCACCACGAGGTTGAACTGCCCGGACGCATCGCTCGCGTACGCCACGATGGTCCCGTCAGCGGACAGGGACAGCGTCTTGCCCAGCCGCTGGCCGGGGACGAACTCGCGGTAGTCGGCCATGACGCTCCCCTAGGATTCGATCAATCCCCGGCATCGCCGTATGGTGACTGATTCCGATTCACTTAAGTACAGCTCGTAAGCAAGCATAGACACCGCTCGCGCTTCCGTGCCACGTGACCGGCTGGCAGCCACTTGACATATGCGATATTACGTATCTATCATTTCTATATCATATTTATGGGGCAACGACTCCGCCCGGCGCGGCGGTAAGCAGGTGGTGATCATGGGCATGGAGTCGTTCGCCGGAAAGCTGGCGGCGGTAACCGGCGGGGGCTCGGGTATGGGCCGTGAGCTGGTCCTCCAGCTAGCCACGGCGGGCTGCTCGGTCGCGGCATGCGACGTGAACCCGCAGACCGTCGAGCAGACCGCGGCGATGGCGGCCACCGTGGCCGCGCCCGGGGTCCGGGTGACCGGCCACCAGTGCGATGTTTCCGACGAGGCGCAGGTGCTGCGGTTCCGCGATGAGCTGCTCGAGCAGCACGCCAGCGACCATGTGGACCTGGTGTTCAGCAACGCCGGCATCGGCGGGGGCGGCAGTTTCGTCAGCTCATCCCGCGACGAGTGGGAGCGCACTTTCGCGGTGGACTGGTGGGGCGTCTACTATTGCGCCCGCGCGTTCTTGCCGCTGCTGATCGCCAGCGGCGATGGCGTGCTGGTGAACACCAGCAGCCTGAACGGCTTGTGGGCCTCTCTGGGGCCGGGGATGCCGAACAACGCCTACTGCACGGCGAAGTTCGCGATACGCGGATTCACCGAGGCGCTCATCGAGGACCTGCGCACCAACGCGCCCCAGGTCCGGGTCGCCCTTGTGCTGCCCGGGTCCGTGGGCACCGACATTATCGCCAACACCCGCCGCGCCCACGGCATGCCGGGCCCCGAAGATATGACCGACGAGCAGACCGAGGAAATCAGGAAATTCCTGGTCACCGCCAAGCTGGTAGCCCAGGACGCGCCACCCGAGCAGGTGCGCGAGACCCTGGTCCGGCTCGAAAGGGAGGGGAAGGACAAGGCGCTGCTCAGCGCGGCTGAAGCGGCCACCATCATCCTCGATGGCGTGCGATCGGGTGCCTGGCGGATCCTGGTCGGCAAGGACGTCGCGTTCGTCGACGAACGGGTCCGCGGCATGCCCGAGTCCGCCTACGACTACGCCGAGCTGTTCAAAAACCTCCCGGCCGACCTGCTGCGGGGAGCGAAGGACTTGCCGGAAGGGGTCAAGGACCTCTTGCCGGAATGGATCAAGGATCAATTGCCGGACGCCGAAACCGGCGGCTGATAGCTGATCACGACGGCCACGCCGGCACCGTTACCTCGCCGGTGACCGGAGCCTGGTTAGACGACCCTGATGTGCCTGACCGTTACCCAGGTCCGGCGTGCGTGTGTGCGCAGGAAGCCGGTGTCGGGCGGGGTGAGGGTGAGCCCGGCTGATGCGGCGATGCGGTCTGCGGCCTGAGCGATGGTGAGCTTGTCGGTGCGGATGTGCTCGGCGAAGTCGTCGTGGCTGAGGCGATCCAGGCACCGGTCGAGCATGGCTTCGGCGAAGACCTCATGTTGCAGCGGCAAGGTGCGTCCGCGCAGTCGCCGCAGGACGGTTGCGCGGGCGGCCAGCAGGCTGTAGTGCCGGACCTGGTGTCCGTTCGTGCGCAGCGGCCCGAGGATCTCTTTGAGGTAGGCCTGCTCGATGATGGTCATCGGCACGATCACGTCGCCATCGTGATGAGCGAGCACTAGGTCGAGTACCTGGCCGGTCCCCTGCCGCCAGGCGGGGATGTCCTGGAAGTTGCCGCGCAGCTCACGTGGCATCATCCGGCGCAGGCCGATGCCGAGGTGCTCGGGGTCACACACGACGCTGCCCGGCAGCCGCCGCTGGATCTCATGAGCGGTCTGGGTCTTCCCGCCGCCGAATGGCCCGTTGATCCACAAGAGCATGCCCCGGACCATACGCCGCCGATGTCCCCCGCGCGGTCCGATCACCGCTTTACCCGGCCTCTTTACCCGGCCTCCCCGGCCTCTTTACCCGGCCTCCCCGGCCTCTTTACCCGGCCTCCCCGGCCTCCCCGGCAGCTTTACCCGGCCTCCCCGGCCTCCCCGGCAGCTTTACCCGACTCTGGAACATATATTTCGTGACGGTCGTTGCGGATCGGGACGCGTTGCCGTCGGGCTCATCGGCCGCCCATGACGGATCTGCGGCGTCTCCTGCTGCCAGAAGGCAGCAAGCGGATGATTGCGTGTACTCTTGCCCGATCCCAGGCTCAGGCGCACATTTCGGGATGATAATGCTCCCGCGGCAGGCTGATCACGCAGCCGCCGCCGGCCGGCAGCCGCCGTACCGGGGCAGAACGGACGTCCGGCGGCCGTTTCCGGTTATCGTGTGTACTTGCACCCCTGATGAGGGGTGTAAGTACACACGATCATTCGCATAGCCTCTCCTGGCGGCACGAGATGCGGTCAAATCCGTGCGGCAAGCCCGACGGCCACTTGTAGTTACCATCCCGTTATTTGAGCCAGAGCCCTCAGAGGAGGTGCGAGTACACGCGTTAACCGAGATCCGCCGCCGGGCGCCTGTTCTGACCAGGTATGAGCCGCCCGCCTGCGGCGTCCTGCGTGATCGTCCTGTGGCGGGACTGCCGCCATCACGAGATGTGAGCCAGAACCCTTTACCCGGCCCCCGGCAGCTCTACCCGGCCCCGGCCCCGGCAGCGGACGCCACACGCTCGCGGCTCACCACAGGTCGCCACCCGTGAGCACGTAAAGGAATGGCACGAGCGGGATGAGGCCGAATACACACGAGCGGGATGAGGCCGAATACAGCCCACGCCAGCTTCGCACCGCCGCCGATATCGCGGCGGGTTGCCAGGTCAACCCACATCAGGACGACGGCGACGGGATGGAGGATGCAAACCAAGAGCTCGAGCAGCTTCTTCATTACCTAAATCTACCCAGGGCGGCGCGGACGCCCGCACCTGCTCGCCTCGCGGCGCGGACGCCCGCACCTGCTCGCCTCGCGGCGCGGACGCCCGCACCTGCTCGCCTCGCGCCACCGGCAGCCCACCCGGGACGGTCGGGTCCGGCCCGCCGTTCCGGACGGAACAGGACATCACCGACATCGCTCGCCACGGCGCGGCCCGTCGGCCACTGACCCCTCCCCGGCAATGTGCAGCGTTACCCCTTCGTGAAGAGCTGGCTCTGGCTCAAATAACGGGATGGTAACTACAAGTGGCCGCCGGGCTTGCCGCGCGGATTTGACCGCATCTGGTACCGCCAGGAGAGGCTATGCGAATGACCGTGTGTACTTGCACCCCTCATCAGGGGTGCAAGTACACACGATAATCGAAAAGGGCCGCCGGACGTCCGTTTTGCCCCGGTACGGCGGCTGCCGGCCGACGGCGGCTGCGTGATCAACCTGCCGGGAGCATTATCATCCCGAAATGTGCGCCAGAGCCGAAGAGCTGACCCCGAAAATGAGGGTCAACGCTGTACGAAGGGCAGATCCCTCACGTTAAGCAGCTCTGATGCACTTTATGGAAACGACCTGGCGGAGCCGACGGCCGGGCAACCTGAGCGATCGGCCCTATGCGCGCCGGGCGTCCTCCCGCTGCCGGATTCGTCCAGATTTGCCAAGGCGTCCTGCGGCCTGGACGAATGATCGGGCGCATAGCGGTCCGGGAAACCGGACTGCCAAGCCTGGGGTCGCCCGTCCGCCAGCGTGCCGATGGTGCCATTGACACGTTAGGGCCCTCCGGAGCGGGCTCAATGGTGCCATTGACACGCTGACCCAGCTGACACCGCTGACTCCTGGGGACACTGGGCGTCCGCCAGGCTGCGGGCTCTGATGGGCGCCGCCATCTCGTAAAGTGCAGCAGAGCGCGTTAAGCGCGTTCCACGGAGCGTATCCCGATCCTCAGCGGGCATTCGCCCGCACCGGCCTGCTCGGACCAGGCGAGCTAGGCTAGCATGCGTTCATGAAGGGCAAGGTTTGCGTAGTCACGGGCGCGACGTCTGGGATCGGGAAGGCAACGGCGACCGCGCTGGCCGGACTTGGCGCCACGGTCGTGCTAGTCGGGCGCGATCGGGGCCGCACTGATGCGGCCGCTACCGAAGTCGGCTCGGTGAGCGCGTCGTCGCCACGGACGGAGATTGCCGACCTCGCCTCCCTGGAACAGGTGCGCGGGCTCGCTGAGCGGCTTGCCGGGCTGGAGCGTATCGATGTGCTCATCAACAACGCCGGCTTGGTGCTGCATGAACGACGGATAACCCCGGACGGCTTCGAGTATGTATTCGCGCTTAACCACCTGGCGCCGTTCCTGCTGACTAACCTGCTGCTGCCGAAGCTGACGGCATCCGCTCCCGCGCGGGTGGTCACCGTGACCTCCGACGCCCACTCCGCGGCAAACTTCGATCTCAGCGACCCAAACATGGAACGCGGATGGGAAAGCTGGCGTTCTTATGCCAACAGCAAGCTGGCCAATATCTTGTTCACGCGCGAGCTTGCCCGCAGGCTGGACGGCACCGGGGTGACGGCCAACTGCGCGCACCCGGGGGTGGTACGGACAGGCTTCGGCCGGGAGGCCAAACCGCTGCTCAGGCTCGGTCTCACGATCGCCCGGCCGTTCTTGCTGTCGCCCGAACGCGGCGCGGACACCATCGTGTACCTGGCCAGTTCGCCGGATGTAGCGGACCAGACCGGCGGGTACTACGTCAAGCGCCAGCGGCGTGAGCCGTCGGCTGCCGCGCGAGACGATGCTGCAGCGCGGGAATTGTGGGAGGCCAGTGAGAAAATGACCGGTCTGGCGCCGACCCGGCAGACCGGGAACTGATACTGGCTGCGGCGCGGCCGGTCGGCCGGGAGCTGACTGGCTACGGCGCGGAATCGTCGGTGTCCTGCCAGTTTTCCTGGAAGTTCCGTACCTCGATGACCTTCTCCGGGGTCATGTCGAGTTCTACGGCCAGTTCTTCCGGGGTTGGCTCACGGCCCAGTTTGCTGATCACCTCGGCCATGTGCACCGGGATGCGGATGGTGTGGGCCTGGTTGGCAATCGCGCGGATCATTGCCTGCCGGACCCACCAGGTGGCGTACACGGAGAACCTGTATCCCTTGGTGCAGTCGAACTTCTCCGCCGCGCGGATCAGGCCCAGGTTGCCCTCCTGGATCAGATCCGGGAACGACATGCCGCGCCCCGGTGTACCGCTTGGCCAGCGACACCACCAGGCTGAGGTTAGCCTGCAGCAGGTCATTCCTCGCCTGGGTACCGTCGCCCGCGATCCGCTCCAGATCCAGTCGCCGCTCATCACTCAGCCCTGCGCCTTCGGCCAGTTCCGCCTCCGCGGACAAGCCCGCCTCGATCCGCTTGGCGAGCCTGGCCTCCTGCTCCGCGCTGGGCACGAGCATCCTCCCGGCCATGTGTGCGTCGAGCCAGGCCGTGAAACGAGCCCGCTCGGCGCTAGCGTCATATCCGACGCCGTATTGCGCGGCGAGGTATTCGCCGAGCTGAGGATGGAATTCGGTCACGAACAGAGCCTGATGGTCTTGATGTGCGCCAGCGTCGGCGGTCATGCCGGCCCTCCCTTCTCGTTATCTGTGCCGAACGGGTTGTACCGCTCCAGCCCCGCGACCAGTTTTTCCCGGGCGGTATGCAGATGAGCGTGCACGGTACCCTCCGCGACACCGAACTCGGCGGCGATCTCCGCGGCCTTCATCCGGTGCTGCCATCGCATGAGTGCGATCTTCTTTTGTCACGGCGGCATTTCCTCGATGATCTCCCAGGCCCGTTCCAGTGCGATCGCGTGCAGAGCCGCGACCGCGGTGTCGGCGACGGCGGGCTGATACCTAGCCTGAATGTCGGACTGCCTGCGGAGGAAGGCCTGGTTGTGCCGGAACTCGCTGATGTCTTTGTTCGCGAGGGTGGCGAGCAGCCAGGCCCGCTGCTGGGCGGTGGTCCGGCGGCGCAGTGTCATCCACGCTCGCGCGGCGGCCTCGAACGTGTCCTGCATCAGGTCGGCGGCGAGCTCGCGGTCGCCACGGGTGCGCAGGCATGCGTGGCCGAACAGCCAGCGGTCATGAGCCGCGAAGAATCCGCTCAGCTCGCCGGTATTACACTGCGCGATCCTCGGCCCGCCGTCATCGTCCATCTCGCTCCTCCGCCGGCCTCCGCTTGAAGCTCATCATGACTATGTAGTCGCGCATCCTCCGCAAAACCTTTAGCCAGCCCGCCGCGGAGGATGACCTAGGTTGGTTATCTATGAGTGCCTCGGCATCACGAGCGGGACGGGATCAGCCCGACTGGCTGGACCCGGAACTGGCCACGCTGACCCAGGGTCGTTTTTCCGACCCAGGGTGGATATTCGAGCGCAAGCTGGACGGCGAACGGTGCCTGGCGTTCAGCTCCGGCGGACAGGTCCGGCTGATGACCCGCAACCAGAAGGACGACACCAGCACCTATCCGGAGATCGCCGGGGCCCTGGCTGGCCAGCGGGCCGGTGACTTCATCGTCGACGGGGAGATCGTGGCCTTCGCCGACGCCCGGACCAGCTTCAGCCTTCTGCAACAGCGGCTAGGCGTTCGTTATCCCGGACCGGATCTGATCGCGTCCGTGCCGGCGTTCTTCTACATCTTCGACGTGCTGTGGGCCGATGGGCGGGATACTCGGTCACTCCCGCGCCAGGCCGCGTGCCTTCCGCATTCCAGGCCGATAATGGCCAATCGTGGGTTACAACGACGATGAGTGGGGTCGCAAGGGCGCGACGCTGAGCGACAAGACAGCACGGTCGGAGTTCGGGCTAACGCAGGAAGAGATCATCGCCGCGGTCCGGGCGGGCAGACTCCAGTACCGGCAGAGTTCCATGCACGGGAACCCGTGGTTTCGGCTGCTCCGCCGTGAGGTCGAGGATCTGGTTCGGACCAGCAACGGTGAGTCATACCTTAAGGAGCGGCAGGTGCGAACCGAACTGGCACAGATCAACAGCGAGCTGAAACAGCTCCGGACCAAGATCGCCGGGCTGGAGAAGAGGCGGGCTGTGCTCCAGTCCGAGCTCGGCGAGGGATGAGCCATCCGTCAAAGGATGAGCCATCCGTCAAAGGATGAGCCATCCTTACGATACCGAGATCGTTATGGATGTGGCGGCGGTGACAGTGACCGCCTCCGTGGCGTAAGCGCTTCCGTCCCAGGCGGTGAAGGAATTCGTCCCCGGCAGCACCTGGAAGATGATCTGCCCGTCACCGTCAACGGCGGTCTTAGGTCCGTAGCTGCCGGTGTTCCCCGCGTGCGCTACGAGGGCAGTCGTTAGCGGGCTGCCGTCCTGCTCGACGGTAACTGTCACCGCGACGGTGGCGAAGGTGATGGTTACCGGCCCGGTCACGGTGATGGTCTGGGTCTCGTAACCGCTGGCGTCCCAGGCCGTGAACGAGTTGGTCCCGGGAAGCACCTGGAACGTGACCTGGCCGTTGCTGTCGACGGCCATCTTGGGGCCATAGGTGCCGATGTTGCCTGCATGGGTCACCGACGCGGCGGCGATATCAGCGGTGTCCGGGTCGTCGATTTGCGCGGTGACCGTGACAGTGGCGAAGGTGACTGTCATCGAGCCGCTGACGGTGACGGTCTGGGTCTGATAGCCGCCGGCATCATAGGCGGTGAACGAGTTGGTCCCGGGCAGCACCTGGAACGTGACCTGGCCGTTGCTGTCAACCGGAGTTTTCGGCCCCCATGTGCCGGTGTTCCCGGCTTGCGTCACTGTCGCCGCGGCGATGTCTGAGCTGTCCGGATCGTTGATCTGGACAGTTACGGCGACAGTGGCGAAGCTCACCGCGTTGGGGCCGGCAGCGGTGACCGTGATGGTCTTGGTCTGGTAGCCGTTGGCGTAGTACATGGTCACCGCGTAGGTGCCCGGGGTGAGGGTGACCCCTGCTGTGCCGCCGGATCCGGTCGTGGCGTTGGTGACCGAACCGCTGGCAGAGCGGAATACCACCGAGGCGCCGGAGACCGGGTTGCCGTTGGAGTCGGTGAGGGTGGCCGTGGTCCAGCCGTTCGGGATCACCTGGTAGGTCACGCTTACCGGCGCGGCGCTGTTGCCGGCATTGTCCGTCGCTCCGCTGCACGTGGCCGTGTAACTGGTGCCGGAGTTGGTGACGGACAGCGTCGCGTTGGTCGCGACGCCGGACAGCGAATCCGACGTGGCACATCCTGGGGACGGGGTCTGGGAGTACGTGGCTCCGCTGGTCACGCCGGTGACCGAAACCGATGGCGGGGTCATGTCTATGTTGATTCCGGTGACACTACCGGTGGCGCAGTTCCCTGCCGGGTCACAGGATGGAGCGGAGGTCACTGACTGGTTCGCGCCTTCGGTCGAGAGCGTCACTGGTGGCGGTGTCGTGGGCGTCCCGGCCGCTCCGTTCGGCTCGACGCTGGTCCATGTGATGGTGACGGGGGCGTTGTACCATCCGTTGGCGTTAGGTGTCCGATCCGTCGTTCCGGTCACGACCGGCGGCTGGTCGTCGACCGTGACCGCGCCTGTCGTCTCGTTGAAGATGATGTATGCGTTTAGCTGATTGATAACCGGCGGCAGGGTGAACTGGATGACCAGCCCGTTGTTCAGCACGATCTCCGGATCGGTCAGCGTAATGCCGTCCGGCACCACGAAACTGAGATCACCACTGGCATCCAGCGGCGCATCACCATCAATATCA
>Ga0335075_10012025_pt1 | contig 13086 bp, 11 predicted proteins | sample Lox_Sample_24_FD_206723 | JGI IMG/M metagenome (GOLD analysis project Ga0335075, IMG submission 206723) | Soil microbial communities from Loxahatchee National Wildlife Refuge, Florida, United States - Lox_Sample_2.4 | ecosystem: Environmental > Terrestrial > Soil > Wetlands | place: USA... | reverse complement strand
TAGCCCCCGGCGGAGTGGTCCACGAAATGTACAGTCATCCGGGCGATGAGCTATTTCTGGTACGCGAAGGAACATTGGAGGTGGAGATGGAAGGAAGGCGCTCCCAGGTGGGGCCGGGCGGCGTGGCCTACGTCGCGTCCAACACGCCCTATGCGGTCCGCAACACCAGCAAGGAATGGACGCGCTACTTTGTGTTTCTATTCGGCCCCTCGCATCCGCCGATCCATTGGAAATAGCAATAGGCGTTTGATCCGCACTCTTGGCACGGCAGGTTAGTCTGACGCGGCTCCTATCCGCGCCGGCGGACGAATCAACAGGAAGACGAAGATAGTCGCCAGCACTGGCAGTAGTCCAGCTGCCAGAAAGGCAGGCCGATACGAAAATCGGTCCACTAACACGCCGACCAGCAGCGTGAAGCCAGTGCTGACCACACCCGCAGCCAATCCGCTCAGGCCGGTCACCGAACCGACCATATCCTGCGGAAAAAGATCGGACGGCAGCGTCAGTCCCATCGTCGACCAACTGGCGTACCCCCACAACGCAACACAAATCAACGCCAGCGCAAAATACACGTTGTGCACGCTTGCGGCAGGAATGCCGGCAAGAATCGGCGCACAGCTGGCAAGACAGATCCAGGTGCGAGCCTTCACCACCGACATTCCGTGGCGAATGCAGTAGCCGGAAATCCAGCCGCCGGTGAAGTTACCAATGTCAGCCGCAATAAACGGAATCCATGCGAACAACGCAATCCGTTTCAGAGTGAAACCGCGCGCGTCGCTGAGATATTGCGGCAACCAGAAAACATAGAACCACCAGATTGGATCGGTCAGCGCGCGACCCAGCACAATTCCCCAAACATTGCGATTCTTCGCCAGTCGCTGCCAGCGGACCCATCCGTGGTCGGTCGAGACCGGTTCCGCATCTCGACCTGCTTCGATCAGCGCCACTTCTTCGGGGCTGACGCGGGGATGCGTCTTCAGCGGATGATAGACACGAAGCCACACGGCCAGCCAGACAAACCCAAGCAGGCCGGATATCGCGAATCCCCAGCGCCAGCCGAAGGCCAGTGCGATCAGCGGAATGGTCAATGCCGCCAGCGCTCCGCCCACGCTGGAACCGCTGTCAAAAATCGCGACCGCCAGGCTCCGCTCCTCGCGCGGAAACCACTCGGCGACAACTTTGCTGGCGCCGGGCCAATTGAACCCTTCGCCAATCCCCAGCATGAACCTGAAAAACGCGAACCCAAATACAGAGCTGGCAAGACCAGTGAGAATATTCATCACCGACCACCACAGGGCAGCCGCAGCCAATCCCACGCGACTGCCGACCGCATCGAGAACGATGCCGCCGATCAACCATGTAATGGCATACGAGATCTGAAACGATCCAATGATTTTCGCCAAGTCGGTATGGGACAGGTGATACTGCGTCGTGATCATCGGCGACAGCACGGAGAAACTTTGCCGGCTGATGTAATTGGTGACGGTGGAGAAGAAAAGCGTCCAGACGATCCACCAGCGGGTCTTGCCGATATGTTTGGACGGTTTCGACGCGGGCACGCCAGACTCTGCAGACTTCAACAGTCACCTCGTCGGGCGGCAGCTTAGTGTGAGCTTCCTAGAATCCCCGGAAACCACTTGACCGCATTGTCGTGATACAGCTTTCGAAGAATCGGCTGCGGAAGCGCCAATCCCTGGATCTTGTGACCGTTGTATTCGACTATGTCATTTGTTGCAAAGAAGCGCCAGTCATTCGCGTAGCGGTCTTCCCACTCCGTCATCGTGCTCTGCGGATTGTTGCCGGGCATCAACTCGTTGTCGGTCGCATAAATCAGCCGATCCTGATACTTGGCGATGAATGCAATCAAGGACGCCCGCGGTTGCATCTCGACATAAGGCATACGCGCGGCCAGATCCACGGCAAAGTTCGGATATTTGTCGAGGTGCTGTGCAAGCTGGTGAAAATCGGCTTCCATGCTGCCCAGGTGCGCACCCACCATCCGCAGATTCGGATTCGCATCCAGCACATGATCGCGTGCGACTAGAATGGCCGCCTTCGATGGTGCGCCGGGCTTGGTATACATGTAGAGTTCGGGATGCTGCGTGTAGTAATCGTAGTCGGCTGCGTTGGGATTGGGCGCTTCCCAGATCGTATTCGGGTCCGCCAGGTGTACGATCAACGTTTTATTGTGCGCTTGAATGTTTTTGAAGATTGGCTCAAAGACGGGATTGTCGGGCATGATGTATTTTCCTTTCCCGTCTTTAATTTCCATGCCGACATTCTTCCAAATCTTGACGGCGACCGCCCCGTGCGAAAAGTCTTCATTAATGATGGCATTCGCATTCCTGGCGAAATCCGGTTGTTTGTATTTGAATGGGTCAAAGGTACTGCACATTGCAATGTAACCGTCGCTGTGATGCACCACCGTCCACGCATCCTTACGCTCCTTGGCCAGATTTTTCAGTTCGGGATCGTGATCATCCACCAGGGTGATGTCGAGCGTATGCAGGTTCAGTCGCTTGAGCATCGCATATAACTCGGGCGCGTCTTGAAACGCGTGCGTGTGAGTGTCAATGGGATCGAGTGCGGCGAACTGGGGCAGTTCCTGCGGCGTGAACGGCCCGCTAACCGGAGTCGTCGATGCCGTCGCGGCGGCCGAAGTGGACGCTTTCGGCGCCTGAGATTTGTTGCATCCAGCCACTGCCAGAAGCAACGCGAGCGACATCGCGATTCTTTTCACGCTGACCATCCTTCGGTTCGGTGGTGCAACTATACAAGCGCTACAAGCTTTTACATGGCAACCCGATCAAACATCGACCGGGTGATCAAGAATTTCCTCACTTGTCGGATCCCAATAGAGCTTCTTGCCGCTCCAATAAGAATGCGCCGCCATGATCACCACAATCGCGTGGCTGAAACCATGATCAACATTTGCGTCCGGCTGCTTGCGGGCCTGCATGGCCGTCAGCCAGTTCATCAGGTGATGCGCATCGTCATCGTCCGGACCCAGTGAATCCGGCGGAGGCGCTCCGGGAACGTGCACAACCTCTTCCTGCTCGCGCGCCGGAGGCACAATGGGGAGCTTCGAATAATTAACGGAGCCATCCATTTCGTTTCTGCCGCCTTCTTTACTCACAACAAAAAACGAAGCGCCCTCGCCGCCATAGTTTGCGATCGTTCCGTCGCGTCCTTGAATCCGCGAAAAGCTGCGATAGCTGTTACCGAACGTAGTTTTGTAGGTATACAGAAATCCCTTGGGATATGTGATCGCGGCAACCACGGTGTCTGGATTTTGCCGGCCGTCGGGCCAGGCATAGATTCCGCCGTTGGCGACCACGCTTACCGGATAATTTTCGTCAGTCCACAGATGCACCAGATCGCTGCCGTGGCTCAACCATTGATCAAAAATGCCGGAGGAATAATCCTTGTACAGGCGAAACTCTAGATACACATGCGGATCGAAGGGTTGGTATGGCTTGCCCAGCAGCCATCGCTTCCAATCTGTGTCTTCTTCACGCAGCTTGGATTGCCGATCCTGCATCCACTTCTTCCATTCCATGTTGCGGTCCTGATCCATCTGGACCGTCTCGCCAATATCATTGGGCACAAAGCGCCAGCGCTCTTCGTTGACGTTCCATTCCTGCTCAATGTGGACAATCTTACCGATCCGTCCGGAGCGAACAATATCCCGCACCGCCAGTTGATACGGTTGGGTGCGATGTTGCGATCCCATCTGGACTACCTGCTTCGAAGCCTTGACGGCGTCGCGAGCTTCTTTCGCTTCCGAAAGAACGTTCGCAAACGGCTTCTCGACGTAGCAATCCTTACCGGCACGAACAACTTCTGTACACAGCTTGGCATGCTGAAAGTCGCCGGTCGCAATCATCACGCCATCGATGTCCGGGCGCGCCAGCATCTCCTCTGAGTACTTGAACATTTGAGGGTCAAGATTGAAAGCCTTCTTGACCTGAGCGGCACGTTGCTCGCGGGCCAATGTCCAAATATCGCAGACCGCAACCGTTTCTACCGGCATGTGTTTTGATGCCAGTTGCGCCATGTGTACATGGCCGTGGCTGCGTTGCCCGCAGCCAAGCTGACCGAGCCGAATGCGGTCATTTGCCCCCAAAATGCGGGCATAGGAACGTGCATCCATCCCTGCCGCGAGTGCGGCGGCTCCAGCCTGCTTCACGAACGTGCGGCGATCGATTCCTTCCGGTGTTTTCTCAGCCATCGAGTCCCCCCGTGCAAAGATTTTCTTCGAAATCGGACCTAACCCCTGCCAGCCACAGTCGAGAAACGCAAAAAATCCATCACCTGGGCGGAGGAGTCTCTATCCAGGTATAAAGTGGCGTTGGGATGAGTGCGCAGCAGTGTCGCCGGGCAGGCCGTTGAAATTGAATCCTCCAGCGTGCGACGGATGATGGCTGCCTTGCGTGGCCCGGGGACAGAGGCGATCAACTTTGGTACCCGAAAGAGTGCCGGAATCGTAATGGTCATGGCGCGCGCAGGCACTTCCTCGAGGCTGTTGAACCAACCTTCCGCAGTCTGTTGCAGCCGGCACATCGTGTCCAACTGTACGACCTTCACGTCCAGCGGATCGTTGAAATCCGCAACATCGGGGTCATTGAACGCGAGGTGCCCGTTTTCACCGATGCCGAGCAAACATAACTGCGGGTTTGCGGCACGCAGCAGCGCCGCATAGTCCTTGCATGCTTGCTCCGGATCGGATGCAGTGCCGTCGATCTCGAAAAATTCTTTCATCTTTACTTTTCGCGTCAGATTGTCGCGCAGGTAACGGCGAAACGAGGCCGGATGATTGGGGCTCAAGCCTATGTATTCATCCAAGTGGAAGCCGCGAATCTGCCCCCATGGCAGCCCTGGCGTTTGCGTCAGAGCCTGCAACGTACCAAGCTGCGAGGCTCCAGTTGCGAAGATCATGGCGAACTCGGGGTTGGCCTTTGCAAGCTGCATTAGCGAACTTGCTGCGGACTCTGCGGCAGCAACAGCAGCCGCATCTCGCGTGGGGTGAATTTCAATTTTCAGCTTCTCTACCAGGTACTGCTGAACGTCACCGTTCTGTGTCATTTCTTCCTCAATGAACGTCCACGGCCTGGCGAGGCGTCAGACTATCAGTTTTCGAACAACGTAGAGCCCTAGCCGTCATTCCGAGGGACGGCACCCTTCACACGACAACAGTGTGTTCGTTTTCGAAACTTTTGCGAGCATTAGGTCGGGGGAATCTGTTTCGAGAACCAAAGGCGCAATTGCTTCCCATCAACGGTACTGGCCGAAATTCCCGAAGTCAAGATAGTTTTCCCGATATGAAGCACTTTTTTCATCATTCGGACGTTTTCGTGACTTCGAAACCGTTACGAGGCGCCAGTCGGTCGTTAAAGTTACACTAATCCTTCAGCAGTCCGATCCATCGCCGCATCCCTACATACATGAAAATCGCATTTCTCGGTCTCGGAAAAATGGGCATTGCCGTCGTCGGCCGGTTGTTGCGCGCCGGACACAGCGTTTCAGCTTGGAATCGGTCGCCAAAAATGTTGCAGGATTTGGGAATTCCATCGGCCACTCTAGCCCCTTCCGTCCATGCAGCCGTGGAAAAATGCGACGTGGTTTGCACCATGCTTGCCAACGACGAAGCGACCGAAGCCGTCGCTTTTGGTTCGGAGGGGTTTCTCGCAGCGCTACGGCCGAACGCCGTCCACATTGCGCTGGGAACGCTGAGCGTGGCGTTGTCGCGACGACTGATGGAAAGCCATGCAGCCGCGGATCAACGTTACGTCGCAGCTCCCGTATTTGGGCGTCCGAATGTTGCCATGCAGGGCCGATTGTGGGTCGTGGCCGCCGGCGACGATGCCACGCTCGAGCATGTTCGCACGGTGCTGGATGCAATCGGCCGTGGAGTGACCATTGTCGGGAATGAACCGCCCCAGGCGCATGCGTTCAAGCTGGGTGGCAATTTCATGATCAGCGCGATGGTGCAGACGCTCAGCGAGGCCTTCGTCTTCGCAAACGCAGAAGGCATCGATCCGGAGCTGTTCCTAGAAACAGTGAATGAAGCTTTATTCCAATCGCCGTTTTACCTGAATTATGGTCGCGTGATGCTACATCCTCCCGAGCAACCGGGTGCCACGGTTTTGCTGGGCGAAAAAGATATACGATTGTTTCGCGAAGCCACGCAGTCCGCTGGAGTGCGGCTGGGTCTCGCGGAATATTTGCAGGAACAATTCAATGTGGCGATTCGCAACGGCCTGGGCAAGACTGATTGGGCCGTTGGACAATATCGCATGGCGGAACAAGCTTCAAAACTTCAAAAAAATAAACCTTCCCAGGAGATGCATGTCCACGACACCCCGCACAAAAACGACTGATCGTCCGCTCCATGGCAAAGTTGCCTTCATCACTGGCGCGAGTTCTGGCATTGGGGCTGGCTGCGCAGAGAGCTTTGCTCACGCTGGAGCGCGACTGCTATTGGCCGCACGCCGAAATGATCGCTTGCAAGGCATGGTCGCTGATTTGCGAGCCGCGGGGGCAGAGGATGTCCACACGGTCGCGCTCGACGTGCGCAATAAGAAACAGGTTCAAACCGTCATCGACGGATTGCCATCGTCCTGGCAGGCAATCGATATCTTGATCAACAATGCCGGTCTCAGCCGCGGACTGGAAAAAGTCTACGAGGGAAAGATCGATGATTGGGAAGAGATGATCGACACCAACGTGAAGGGTCTGCTGTATGTCACGCGCGCAGTGGTTCCGGGAATGGTGCAGCGAGGCGCAGGACACATTGTCAATCTCGGATCAACCGCGGGCCATATGACCTATCCCAACGGAGCGGTCTATTGTGCGACCAAAGCCGCTGAAAATCGCATTACAGAGGGTTTGCGTGAAGATCTGTTGGGAACCCCGGTACGCGTGACAACGGTTGATCCGGGCATGGTCGAAACAGAATTCAGCAAGGTTCGCTTCCACGGAGATGAAGGCCGCGCCGCCAAGGTCTATCAGGGGTTGACGCCGCTGCAGGCGAAAGACGTTGCAGATGCCATTCTGTGGGCAGTCACGCGACCTGCCCACGTCAACATTGCGCAGGTGCTATTGACCAGTGTGGACCAGGCAAATTCTCTGCTCTTCAATCGAAGGACAAGCTAGAGGTTAGAACCAGGTGCTGGCTCGATACCGGCGATATTGTTCCCCAAATTCTTGGTCAAGGACATGCTCTTCTTTTCGAAGACGCGGAATCTCGATGACGAGAAACACGAGAACGTAGCACAGGAATGGAATCCACCTTCCCCACGCAAGAAAGACGCCCGCGAACGCGATAAATGCGAACAGATACACAGGGTGACGGAACCGCCTGTAGAGCCCTGTGGTCACCAGCTTGATAGCGCGGGCGTGAAGGCTGAAGGCATTCCCGAGTTGTAGGCGCGCCGTGATCCAGAGAACGAAACCCGCAAGGGCAACGGCAATCCCAACCCATACTCGTAAGTTCAAATGGGCGCGAAACACGATCACGATCCAGGCGAAGAATCCCAGAAAAAATACGCAGTCCGCCCAGATCAGGAGTTTTTTCATAGCTTCTACATCCCTGGAGCAGAAACACGTGAGCGATCCCAAAAGATCTCAGATATGAAATCTGCGACTGCGGATTTCAACCCAGCTTTTTGATCTCGGCTTCAATGTCTTTCAAAGCGGCTTGCAGTGCTGAACGCCGGACCGGATGACTTGTCTTCTCCGACAAAATCCTCTCTCGTTTGAGCTGCAGCATCTGGCGGGCTCTGGCCTGTTCTGCGTCAGCCGCCCGCACTACATCCTTGGAAGCAACCTTCGCTGCCTGTTCTTTCTGCTCCGCCCGTTGCTCCAGCTGCTCTTCGACTGATTTACTTTCCCATCCTCGCGCCATATATACAGAGTAGCGGATTGGCGGCGGAATCACACTCAACAAGTGCAGCATCTGCTTGAATAGAGATTGCAGCCGAACACACAAACTGCGGGGAGCCTACCATGCACGCGTTTCAAATTACACAATTCGGCCTTGAAAATTTACGTCTTGTCGATCTCCCCACGCCTGCGTGCGGCGATGGAATGGTGCTGATTCGCGTCCACGCAACCTCTCTCAACTACCGCGATCTTCTGATGGTTCGCGGCCATTACGATCCGAAGCTAAGGACGCCTCTCATTCCGCTCTCCGATGGAGCCGGCGAGGTGGTCGCTGTGGGAGCAGGAGTGATGCGATTCAAACCAGGAGATCGCGTTGTTGGATTGTTTCTGCAGAACTGGCAAGACGGGGGTCCAAGCCAGGCAAAGTCGCGCGGAGGACTCGGCGGCGATATCGATGGCATGCTTGCGGACTACGTCGCGCTGCCAGAACGTGGCGTCTCTCATTTCCCTGCTCATTTGAGTTACGAAGAAGCTGCAACACTTCCCTGCGCTGCGCTCACTGCATGGAATGCGTTATTCCATGTTGCAGCAACCAGGCCCGGCGACACAGTTGTCATTCAAGGAACCGGCGGAGTTTCTATTTTTGCATTGCAGTTCGCAAAGTTAGTCGGAGCGCGCGTGCTCGGCACCTCCAGTAGCGATGAGAAACTGGCGCGAGCAAAAACGCTGGGTCTCGATGAAGGTATCAACTACAAAAGCAATCCCGACTGGTCTAGCTGGGTCAAGAAACAAACTTCTGGCGAAGGTGCGGACGCGATCGTGGAGGTTGGCGGGCCCGGAACGCTGAATCAATCCATGAAAGCGGTGCGTGTTGGGGGCACCATAGCACAAATTGGAGTACTGAGTAGTTCAGAAGAAAGGTTGGCAGTTACTTCGGTACTTATGCGACAAATTCGCCTGATCGGCGTGTATGTCGGCTCGCACACCATGATGCAGGCCATGAATCGGGCCGTTGAGCTATCCCAAATGAGGCCCGTAGTGGGAAAAGTATTTCCCATGTTGGAAACGATTGAGGCATACCGTTACCTAGAACAAGCTCGGCATTTTGGCAAAGTTATTATTTCTTTAACATCTGATAAGTAACCAATTCCAGCGCTGATTCTGACCTACTAAATCTAATCAATGACTTAGAACAGACCTCCATTCTGCCGTCATTTTTCCTGTTGTCCGATGGTGCCGGATGGCATCCGTCTTGCATCTATTACTATGTGGCGCGCCCAGGTTGTAGGGGTACGCAACATACCGGGAGGCGCGAGCGATCTACAAAATACAGTAGAGAAGCCCGCGAAGAGAGAAATGACGTCTTGGCTACGCGCGATCTTCGATTTCTTCTATGAAATGTTTTTTGGCTGCAGTCACGGCCATTTAACTCGACCATTCACGCTGCAGGCATCGAGCTATAAAGTTTGCCTCGATTGCGGACGGCATTTCCCCTACTCATTGGACAAAATGCGGCTATTGCATCCCTGGGAAATCGCCAAACAATCTTTGGTAGAGCCTGTATCGATATCCGTCGAATCAGGACTCTCCGAGCGCACAGAGTACAACCGCACAAAGGCGGTCGCGTAACTGTACGAAATTACATTCCTCTGCGTGTTGTCGGCGCATTAGAAGCTGTCTCATAACCTCGAATTCGCACGATACGACTGGGGATGAGATCCGCGGTTCAAGCGGGTTTGGGTCGTTGGTGAAAGTTGCGATGCCATGTATGAGACAGCTTCAGGAATCTGCTTCGCTGCACTTCTGCCGGACTTGTTACACTATGGCAACCCCTGAAATCAAGGTGTTGCCATAGCGGATTTCTTGCCATCTCGCATTGTTCTTATCGAAGCCCTGACGAAGATCTACGAGAGTAGGCAGCGCGTCGTCGCGGTCGATGGTATCGATCTGTCTGTACCCGCTGGCGGAATCTTTGGCCTGCTGGGACCGAACGGCGCCGGCAAAACAACTACCATCAGCATCTGTACAACACGATCTCTTCCCACTTCTGGCCAAGTGATCATCGCAGGCTGCGATGTTGTTGCGAAACCCGCGGTCGCTCGCAGGCAAATCGGCGTTGTGCCGCAATTCAATACGCTTGACCGCTCATTAACCGCGTTTGAAAACCTTTTTTTTCACTGCCGCTATTTTGGAATGAGCGATTCACGAGCCAAGCAACGTGCGGAGCAATTGCTGACACAGTTTCGCTTGGCGGATCGTGCCAAGTCCTTCCCGAATGAGTTATCTGGAGGATTGGCCCAGCGACTGCTGGTTGCACGCGCCATCGCACATCAGCCCGCCGTGTTATTCCTGGATGAGCCCAGTGCGGGCCTCGATCCGCAAAGCCGCTTGGCCATGTGGGAATCGATTCGGAGCCTGAAGGATCAAGGCATCACCGTGTTGATGACCACCCACTACATGGAAGAAGCGGAAGCGCTGTGTGATCGCGTCGCCATCATCGATCACGGAAAGATTCTGGTTGAAGACACGCCAGAGAAACTGAAGAACGGACTGGGAATTCAAACCGTCTATGGCCTGGATATACAGCATGTCGATCAACGCGAAGAGTTGGCCAACAAGCTGCGCACGGTTTCTGACGTCACCTCTGTCGAAACCACCTCAACTGGTGTGAGAGTGTACACGCAGGGTGCGGAGGGTCTACTCTCGACCATCGTCACGGAGGCGCAGGCGTATGGGCTGCGCGACATTTCTATATCCGAGCCTTCGCTTGAAACCGTGTTCATCCACCTGACAGGGAGGGAGCTGCGTGAGTAATACCGCCAGCCCTATTCCCGGTTCCGGTCAACATTGTTCCCCTTCTACGATCAACCTCTACGTTCACGCTTTTTGGGGACTGTTGCTGCGCGACTTCCGCGTTCTGCGACGAGAGCTGGGTCCATTCTCTGTGCGGGTCATCATGAACCCGCTGCTTTTCCTGTTCGTTTTCACGTACATTTTTCCTCGCATCGGACAAAGTTTCGGCAGTGCGTCTGGTTCCGGCAGCATGAATTTTGGCACTGTATTACTGCCCGGGCTGATGGCTGTGGCAATCATGTTTACCGGCATCGCCGCCGTTGCGTTGCCGCTGTCGACGGAGTTTGGCATCACGCGCGAGATTGATGATCGAGTGATGTGTCCGCTCCCTGTTGCCGGTGTGGCGATTGAGAAAATCTGCTTCAGCGCGCTGCAATGTATGCTTTCCGCGGCGATCGTATTTCCTTTGGCATATTTCATTCCATCCGAGCCTGTGCATGTGCACGTCAGCAGTTATTGGCTGCTGATCGCGGTGGTAATCCTGGCGAGTGTGGTCTCGGGCGCGCTTGGATTAACCATCGGCACCACCGTCGAACCGAAGCAAATCGGCCTGATCTTTTCCGTGGTGGTCGTACCCATCACGTTCCTTGGCTGCGTATATTATCCTTGGGCGCTGCTCCACTACATTCCGTGGTTGCAATATGCGGTACTGCTGAACCCCATTGTGTATATGAGTGAGGGCTTGCGAGCGGCTTTAACGCCCGCGCTGCCGCACATGCCTGCATGGATGATTCTGGGCGCGCTAGTAATTTCCGTGTTCATTCTCGGATGGACAGGAATCCGCGGATTCCTGCGCCGAGTGATTGGTTAAATTTTTCGAACTACGCCGAGTACAAGTCCAGCACTGGCAGCAGGTCCGCAGGCGCATATTGCGGCTCCGGCATTTTCAAATCCGGCATGGGTTTCGCTTCAAACAGCTTGCGACATGGAATGGCCAGCCATCGCGCCATACGGGTTGCCTTTTGGCGACGGGCGCTATCGGTTGAAATTCCTGTCTTGGCGTACATTTGCCGATACAGCTTGGAGATGAAAAGAAATGCCAGTCGGCCGCGCAACGTTGGCACGCATTTGGATCGCTTCCAGATCGCAGGCATGCTGTAGAAACTATCCCACACACCCTGCGTACGCTCGCGAATCTCTTCCGACGACATGATGCCGTGCGGGCTGAACATCTTCGGCCGAACCGACGCGGGAATCAACCAGTGGCGCGTGATTGGAATTCCACCCACATGCATGACATTCTCGCCGAGATTCTTTTCCCATCGATCAAAATCAATAGTGCCGGGAAATGGAGTCAACATCACGAATTGGGCGAAGGTAATATCGGCGCGCTTGGCCAGCTCTGCCGTCGCAGCGAAGGTGTCACGACGATCCGACGACAGCCCAAAGATAAAAGACCCCAGAACGTGCACTCCATGTTCTTTGAAGGTCTGCAGCCGCCTCACTAGGTTGTCGCCAGAGAGATTGAAATCCTTGAAGACAGCCTTGAGACCTTCCGCAGTGGCCGATTCGACTCCAACCAGGGCGCCTTTGATATTCGCCCGGCGCATGGCGTCCAGATACTCAGTGTCCTCGCCAGCTTCCATCGTGATCTGGGTGAAGAAAACCATATCCTTTGGCAGCTCCGACAACTTGCGCATCAGATCAAAACGCTCGGCGCGAATGGCCCGCAATTCTGCTATGCGTGCGGTGTTTCCCTGCTGCTCGGCCAGGCGAAGATCGGCGAGACTGACAGGATAGAAGTTGTCATCCGCAAGCGCGATGAATCGAAATCCACGGCGACGCAAATCAACGATTTCGCGAACCACAACATCAGAAGTGCGCGGGCGCGGCTTTTGGCCATCGGTGCGCCAGACAGAGCAGAATGAGCAGTGCTTCGGACAGCCGCGGACAGTCTGCACCGACGCCCACATGTATTTGTCGCGCGGAGCCAGGTCCCAGCGCGCCGGCAGGAACTGGTCGCCAGAGATTCGACCGCCGTCATAGACAGCTTGGGCGGTTCCGGCGAGCAAATCTGCAATCACCTTTCCCCAAATCACATCCCCGTCGCCTTTCACAATCGCGTGAGCGCCGCCAAGCTCCATGGCTTCATTGGGATACAAAGAGGCGTGGATGCCGCCGTACACCACGTAGGCGCCCCGTTCGCGGGCGATTTTGCCCAACTCCATACCGCGCAACGCATTCCCCGTGTGAATGCCGATTCCGACGACATCTCCGGGCTGAATGCTCTCCGGCTGAAATGGCGCCAGAGTCTCGTCTGTAATGACAGGGTCACCGTACTTGGCGGGGGTGGCTCCGGCTAGAACATACAACCAACGGGGAGTGATAACGCCGATTCCAAACGAGGAA
>Ga0335075_10012024_pt1 | contig 13089 bp, 13 predicted proteins | sample Lox_Sample_24_FD_206723 | JGI IMG/M metagenome (GOLD analysis project Ga0335075, IMG submission 206723) | Soil microbial communities from Loxahatchee National Wildlife Refuge, Florida, United States - Lox_Sample_2.4 | ecosystem: Environmental > Terrestrial > Soil > Wetlands | place: USA... | reverse complement strand
CCGGTGTGCACGCTCTCGGATACCGCTCGGCTGGCCCGCGCTGCTGAGTTCAGTCAGCTCTTCGCGGAGACAGTCCGGCGTGTCGAGCGCCCCGCTGCGACCCGGCTGCGGCTAGAGCTTGAGCCAGACCCGGCGTCGGCTGGGCGGACGGCCGAGCTGATCGCGGCCGAGACAGAATGCTGCTCGTTCTTCACCTTCACGCTGACCGCGACGGCGGGCAGCCTCGCGCTGGAAGTCACAGTGCCGGAGGAACAGTCTGCCGTGCTTGACGCACTGGCCCAGCGAGCGAATAGCAGCCTGTCCGGCTAACCGCCGCCGGGCTTGGACACTCCTTGCTGCAGCGTGCCGGGGGCAGCGGTCACGGAGCGAGCCGGACAGCCACGTCGGCAAGTTGAGGCCGTTGCGGCAAATCCTGCACGAACCGTGCAAAAAGCCAGAGCCGCAACCGCTCTGGATCGAGCGCCAGCAGTTCTGCCATCCGCCGCACAAGCCCGGCCGGATCGACGGCTACCCGTTCGCAGTTGATCATGTGCTGAAGCGCATCGTAGGCGGGATCGCCGACGTGCGGCTTGGGATCGATCGCAAGCCAGGGCTCGCGCTCCGCCGCCAGGATGTTGTAGCTGTGCAGGTCCGTGGCCAGCACGACCTGCCGGCTGGCCGACGCTGGCAGCGTCCGGAACAGCTCGATCCCCGTCCGCTCGATGCCGGGATCGAGCCGGGGCCGGTTTTCATCAGCCTCGTACTCCCGCGCCCACCGCTCGCACATCTCCTGCAGCGACGGGAAGTCGTGGCCGGCGGGCGGCTCACGCCAGAGTCGCAGCAGCAGCGTGCACAAGATCTCGTCCTGGTCCGGCTCCGGCAGTACGTCGGCGAGCCTCGTCCCTGGCTCGCACCTTTCGAGCAGCATCGCCACGGAGTCACCGCGCAGCTCGCTGGCGTGTAGCCGGACGGTCCCGTTCCCGTCCCACAAGCGCAAGCCAGCTGCCTCGTGGGTGGCTTCGGGATGTACCCAGCCCACCTTCAGCACCACTCGCGCGCCGCTCGCGGTCCGGGCCGGCGCCACCCACGCGCTGCAGCCGCCGGGCTCGAACGGGTCGCCGATCTCGAGTTCCCACTGCCCGGCAATCCGCCCGATGACGTCAGGAAGTCTGTCCAGCCAGCGATGGCGCGCCGGGTCCGTGACACCGGCGACATACTCGGCCAGCAGGGCTGGCACTCGCAGCTCACTCATGATCGCTGCCGTCAGCCGTGTACACGGTATGGGTGCGAGCGTCCACGGCCGGAGGCTACCCGCGCACGCGGCGAGCTGGCGAAGGCTTATTGCCCCCTGAGCGCGGCTCGAAGGTCTCACGCCAGGCAGGCGGCGCGGTAACCGGCAGGCTCAACATGAAGATCGCAGTCGCGAGGACAGCAGCCTGACGCTTCAGCTACCGGTGCACTGCGAGCTGGCGTGCACCACCTGCGGCGGGAAAATCTCCTGGAGAGAGGAGCTGGCGGCGAGCTGCACGCCGGCGCCGCGGGGAAGAGCGGAGGGGTCGATCACTATGACGGTCTGGTTTGCAGACGGGCGTGGTGGTGCCGCCCGGCGTGGCGTCGGCGGGCCGGCCCGGACACCCACCCGACTCAGACGTTGCGGGAGGTCCACGTGCCTCGACCGTGGGAATTCTCTGTAGGGCTTTGGGAAAACTCGTCTGAGCAGGAGCGTGGGTACCGCGCCTAGCTGCGGAGGCAGCGTTCCTCCGGGGTAAGGCCTGCACGCGGGGTTCTGCCGCCCGGCGAACGTGACGCTGGCCGGGACGCCATCCACGCGCAGCGTGCTGTGCAGCCCGGCCGGATCCGTCAGCTCGCGGATGGTGACGGAGATATTGCCGTCGGCCAGCTTAGTGACCGTCCAGGCGGCCAGCTGCGCAGCAGGTTGATGGCCGCCCTGGCGACCGGCCGGATGGGCGCCCGGCGCCAGCGTGGCCACGGCGAGGGCCGCTACCGCCGCCGCGGCTAGCGTTCCGGTGACGGCGGGAATCAGCCGGCGGTTCCGGCGAGCGCGGCCCCTGGCCATGATCGCGTCCACATCCGGCGGACTGGCTAGCGGCATCCCCGACAGGCGGTCGCGTACAGCGGTCAGCACATCGGAGTCACTCATGTCATCGCTGGCGTTCATTGATCAGCCTCCCGTAGTTATTCGCAGGGGTGAGTTCGCGGCGCAGCGCCATCACGCCGCGGGACAGGTGCATCCGGACTGTTCCGGCCTCGATCCCCAGCTGACTGGCGATGGTGTCGTTATCCAGGTCAAGGAAGATCCGAAGTGCGATCACCTCGCGCTGCCGGGGTGGCAGGCGGCGCAACGCAGTCAGCAGCGAGGCATCGAGTCCATTGCCGAGGTCGCCGGGAACTGTCGGGTCGTGATCAGCCAGGGGCAGTTCGCGGCTGCGGCGCCGCCACCACGACGCCCCCGTGTTGAGCGCGGTGCGCACCACCCATGCCCGCGGAGCTGGGTGGCGGCGGACCTTCCGCCACGACGCCCACGCCTTCGCGAACGCTTCCGCCACCTGGTCTTCGGCCAGCTGCGGACTGCCGACGACTGCCAGCACTGCCCGCAGGCACGGTTCCCAGCTAGCCCGGAAGAAGTCCGCGAACTCGGCTTGCTCGTTACTCACAACCCTTTAACTCGCGAGCCCGCCGATCTGCATACCGCCAGGGCAGGATTCTTAACACCCAGATGTTGGCCGGCCCCGTAGCGGGGCCGGCCAGTAAACCACGTGAGCTAAACGCTCGGGCTAATGCGGCCGTATGAGGTCAGGGTGCGAAGCGCAGCCAGCGTCACCACGCCGCGCCACTCCCACAGTGCGCCCTCGCTGGGCGGTTCCCAGGAGATGGGCCAGCCGCCATCGTCCTGCTGCGCCGCCATCAGGCGGTCGAGATGGCCGTCAATCTGAGCGTCGGTGAACAGCGAACGCCAGCGCGAGTCCGGCCGCGGCGCGAGCGTGAGCGGAGTAAGCCCGTAACCCTGAGCATCCGGGTCAAGAAGAAGCATGGCGATCCCGTCGAGATTCGCGGTGAGGACGGCTGCGAGGCTGTCGGCCCGTTCCCGGTCTGGAACTTGCCCTAGAAAAATCAGCGTCTCGGAGAGCGCGTGCGCGTCGGTGGGCAGTTCGCCCGACTCCAGTTTGCTCCAGCAGTACGCGGCGCCGGCCTCCCGCCACGGGTGGTCGACGCCCAGCTGGTAGAGGAGCCCTACCAGGCCGGCCGTCGGGTTCAGGCCGGGCTGGAAGGTCCATTCGCTCCAGTGAGCGGCCCGGGGAAAGCCCTCTATAGCCGGGAACGCCAGCGGAACGCCACCGCCGACTCCAGCGTCCGCGGCTGTCCGGGCGAGGAAGTCGCATGCCCGGTTCACCATGTCCGGATCGGCGGTGCCTGCCGTGGCGAGTGCCTGGAACGCAGTCTCGACGTCGATCGGCAGGCTGGCCGGGCAGCGTTTGTCGGGTTCGAGTGCGTGGCCGAAGCCGCCGTCGTCGTTCTGGTAGCCACGCAGGGCATCGACCACGTGCGTCGCCGGCTGGCCGAGGAAGCAGGTTGCGAACAGGCGGCGCTCAAGCAGCCGCGCATGATTGAGCAGGAAGGTGTCTCCCGCCGCGAATATGTCACCCATAACCCGCAGGCTACGGTCACTGCCCCTGGTGCCGTCTTGAACAGATCGGACATGCTCCGCCTGCCGCAGCCGAGCTGATGCGCCATGTCCGCTTCGACGGACCGGTTGAGCATCGCAGACATCACGGGCATTACGGATATCGCGGACTGAGTACGGCAGCCGGGACCGCCGAGCGGGCCGGGCGGCGGCGGAACTGCTTGTTCGGGGGATACCGCGAATCCGGCAATGCGCAACCCTGGGGGGGCTCGCTTCCTGCGGCTTTTATCGGGGGACGTTATGACTCACGCGCAATCAGACCACGCTTCAGGCGGGCTCGGGCGTGAGAACGCTCCGCCCCCGCGGGTGGCCGTGCTCGGTATCGGGATCATGGGCGGCGCGATGGCCCGCAACCTGCTGCGCGCTGGGCTAGCCGTCGACGTGTGGGATCGCTCCCCAGAGGCAGCGGCGCGATTGACCGGCGCGGGCGCCATCGCGCACGCAAGCCCGGATCAGGCGGTCGCCCGGGCTGATATCGCGATCACGATGCTGCCGCACTTTGCCGCCGTGGCGTCGGTGGCAATGGATCAGGGCATGCTCAGTGCGCTGTCAACCGGAGCGATCTGGGCGCAGATGGGGACTATCGGGGTGATGGCCACTCAGCAACTGACCGACAAGGTCGCGGATCAGCGGCCTGATGTCAGCTTCGTCGATGCTCCCGTCTCCGGTACGCGCCAGCCTGCGGAGGCGGGCCGGCTGCTGGTTCTCGCATCAGGTCCCGACCCGGCGCGGGCCGCGCTGGAGCCCGTCTTCAGCGCCATCGGCAGCCGGACCCTGTGGCTAGGCGAGGCCGGGGCAGGCAGCCGGCTGAAGCTGGTCCTGAATAGCTGGCTCGCCTTCCTGATGGAAGGCATCGCGGAATCGGCCGCGCTGGCCGACGTACTCAACGTGAGTCACGATGCGGTCCGCGAGGCGCTGCACGGCAGTCCGCTGGAGGCGCCCGCTGCCTTGATGAAGCTCGCCAAGATCGACGCCGGAGACGAGTCTCCGGACTTCTCCCTGCGCTGGGCCACCAAGGACCTCCACCTGGCCCTCACCGAAGGCGGGGAACGGGCGCTACCAATCGCCGCTACGATCGACCGCCGCTGGAATGAACTGGTCGAAGCTGGACTTGGCGAGGCGGACGTGAGCGCGGCGATTCACGGCCTGGCGCAATCCGCCAGCGTGGCAAGGTGACTAGGCCCGCACCACATCGCTACCACCAGGCCTGGCATCCCGGCTGACTCTCCGCGCCCATTGCACAGCGACTCAGTGCGCTGTGAACCGGGGGCGCAACGGTTCAGCGTGCGGCGCCGAAGTCGACCTCCTTGGTCTGGACAGTCCCGGCAGTCCGTCCCGGCGCCTTGTGGTAGGTCCAGTACAGGTTCGTATGCGCAATAACCAGGTCCGGCGGTGGTGCGCCCCAGGCCGACTGGTCTTCTGTGGTGTGGGCGTCGCTGACAAGGATCGCGTCGTAGCCCCTGACGATCGCCCCGTGGAGCGTCGAGCGGATGCATTCATCGGTCTGTGCCCCGACCACGAAGAGCCGTCCGACTCCAAGGCCCGACAGCACAGTCTCAAGCGTGGTGTCCTCGAAGGCATCGGCGTAAGTCTTCGCGACGAGCGGCTCCGCCTCGCCCGGATCTAGCTCGGGGACGATTTGCCAGGCGTCGCTGCCTTTCGCGAGGTTCTCCTCGTCGCAGTCCTGAACCCAGACAACCGGGATCTGCTCCAGCCGCGCCTTGTCAACAAGACCGGCAATGTTGGCGACGACCGCGTCGCGCTCGTATGCCCCCTGGACAACACCGCTCTGGACGTCGATGACCAGGAGCGCGGTGTTCGGCCGGTTCTGAAGCGTCGTCATGGCTCTCTCTTCCGCCGAGGGGTTCTGTGCCAGCAACGGTAACCGCCCCCACTGACAACGGGGCAGACTGCACCTGGCCGGAGGCTCACCTCCCGTGGGGCGGCCAGGCTGGCCGTGCTCGGACGCTCACAGTTCGCTCAGGTAGTGGCTGGTGACCGTCGTAAGAGCAAGTGCTGACAGCTCACGGCGGGCTCTGGGGGTTCTCACCTGACCGGCGCTGAGCGCGAGGGCTCATACATAGGCGACCGGCGGGAGTCGTCGGCGTCGCGCCTGGCGCGGCATTAGTGAACGGAGAAGATCATGTCAACCGACACCGCCTCCGCCGGGACGACGCCGTGCACGCTCGAGGTGCGGCCGCACATCTGGGACCTGGGCGGCACCATGGCCGCCACCTTCGCCGACGCGTCGAACCCGGCCGAGCCCGTCGGGTTCATCGATTCCAACCAGACGCTGCAGGTAACGGTGACCGTGACGCTAACCGGCAAGATCCGGTACTACCTGTGCGACACCAGCCTGTGCGTTTGCCTCGCGTTCGAGGCTTGCGGGGTTGGCTCATCCGGGGACTTCTGTCGGACGATCCTCCTCGAGGGTGCCAATAGCCCATGCGAGGCGAACGAGTGGGTGTTCGACTTCGAGATACCGCCGGGCACATTCAGCCCTGGCGACTGCGGGCGGGAGTACCAGCTGTGCATCACGCTGGGCTCGAGGGACTGCTGCGGCAAAGTCGGATTCGTCTTCGGCAGTTGCCACGACTACACCATTACGGTGTCGCCGGCCGAGCAGGACTGACCGACATCTGGAGCCTGCCTGACCGGATCTGCTCGTAGACACTGACGGTGTGCGCCGCTGGTTTTATGCCGAACTCGCTTGCGAGCGCTTCGGCACACGCCCGGTAGGCGGTGGCTGCCATCGAACGGGCGCCAGTTTGTACGTAGCAGCGCATTGTGAGGACAGTGGCGTCCTCGTTCCACGGCTCTGTGCTCAACACCGGGTTAACTACAGCCAGCGCCCCTCGGCAGTCGCCGCGGCGGATCAGTAGCTCGCCCAGCTGAATGCTGATCAGCACGAAGCGTGCGCAGAGCCGGTTGCGCTCAGGGGTAGCCCAGTCCGCGTCAGTGGCTTGGCGCAGGAAATCACCGCGATAGAGCTCCAGTGCCGCCTGGGACACCTCGATCGCCTCATCAAGCCGCCCTTCCATGATGGTGCGCATCGCGGCCGACACGAGGCCGTCGAATGCCTCAACGTCGACCCAGATCGGCACGCTCTGATCGAACCCGTACGCGCCGTTCACACAGACGATGGGCGAGCGGTAGGGAGCAGCGGCGCGCAAGGTGCTGCGCAACTCGTAGATTCCCTGGTGCAGACGGTGGCGTCCATTGTCCTCATCAACATCCGGCCAAACGGCGGCGATCAATTCGTCTCGCGAGACGCCGCGCAGGCGGTGGGCCGTCAGAAACTGCATCAGCGACCGGGTCCGCTGCCCGTGCCAGTGCGTGACCGGCCGTCCATCGATGGTGAGGTCGAAGGTTCCTAGCATCCGCACCGCCAGACCGCCGGAGGAGTCACTGACGGGCCAGCATCGCGGCCACAATGTCAGCCCGCATGGCGTCAGCTCACCTGACTGGACCGGCCGGGAACTGGATTCCGACTGCCCGACGAGCTTGTCGAGTAGATCCAGGACATCGCGTAGCCGCAGCCGGGCCCTCGACTCGAGGGAGGCCTGCCCCTGGTACTCCGCCTCCAGCTCGCTCAGCCTGTCGGCCAGTTTCTGCCAGCCGGCCAAGGCCTGGCGCGCCACCGTGACCGCACTCATCAAGGTTTCGTCACCAGCCCGCGCAGCACGGGCCTCGATCAAGCTGAGACTGCGAGCAACACTCTCCGGAGCGAACGGGTGACGTCCAAGGCCCCGGGCTTCGGACTCACGGTCCTGGTCTGCCACAGACACGCCCGGCTCCCGCTCAGCCTGGCAGCAGTGCGGCGACGATCAGTCGCCCGTGATCATCGCGGTCACTCAAGTCCGCGGGCCCTGCGATCCGACCCGCCGCCCACGGCCATGGCTCAGCGGGCCCGACCTGATTCCGCTTGTTGGTGCCCCGCACGACAGCACCTCCGTATTCGTCCTACCAAATCCATCAGATTCGCGAGCCGAGCGTTACGGCCGGAGCCGGCCGTCCGCACGCATTACCGGATCTGCGGACATCCCTGGCTGAAATACACGCTTACGGTCACCAGCTGAGCAGCGGCGTTTCATTCTTTCCGGTAATCGGCAAGGACTATAAGCTTGCCGTGATTACGGAAGGACCTACAGGCTCGATGGATGACATATCCGGTGCGCCACGGTTGCCTCAGGCCGGCAATAACAGCAGGCTTCATTTAGCTGCAGTTATCAGCGTGATTATCGGAGCCGCGCTGCTTGCCGCAGCTGCCTTCCTGCTGTCTTATGCGCGGATCCACGAGATTGCTTTGAGTGCGCGTGTTTCGCCATCTCTTGCCGCACTATATCCCCTCATCTTCGATATAACGCTGGTCATCGCCTGCGTTGCCGCCCTGGCACTGCGCGGAGCGCCATGGTGGATGCGGTACTCCGCAGTGCTTATTATCATGATCTTGCTTGCCGTTGTGGCTGCCGGAGAGGCCCTGCACTCGGCGGGCATTAATCTGCCGCGCCGCCCCACGGCCGCCGCTCTGGCAGCAGTGCCCTGGGCGCTCTTCCTGATCGGATTCGGCCTGGGGCTATTGGTGCTCAGATACCAGCGCAAGGTGCGCGCAGCGGCACGCGGGACCTCTCCAGGCGAGACACCGGAACCGGCCAGAGAGGCGGGCTCCAGGAAACCGCCATTGAGCGAACGAAATTCTCACTCACCCCGGTGGAACACTGAGCCTGAGGCCACTAACGTCAGAATTGTTCAGGCAGAACCGAAACGCACCAACCTGACCCCCGGCCAGCAGCGCGGAACCCAGAACGGCAGGCTCACCTCCGCCCAGGGCAACGGTCACCACCACGGGCACGGGCATCAGCACCGCCCCGGGCCGTCAGGCTGACGCTGAGCGGCAGCCTGACGAAGTGCGGCTGCGGTCGCGGCGTCCGCCGGATAGAACGATTCGATTGCCAGTTCCTCGACCGTGACATCGGTAGCCGTGGCAACCGCGGCGCTGATGCTGAACAACGCAATCTCCCGCCCGTCATGCCGGTACCGCAGCGGCAGCACGACGCCGTCGGCCTCGATCCCTTCGTCGAAGCCACCGGGATAGCCAAGCAGTTCGTCGTGGAGCTCGCTTAGCCGCCGGTCGCCGAGTGCTGTGGCCCGGTGCCGCAGCTGGCTGAGCAGGTGCGCCCGCCACTGGGCGAGATTGACAATTCGCGGCGCCATGCCATCAGGGTGCAAGCTGAGCCGCAACACGTTGACCGGCGGCTCCAGCAGGGCCGGGGCGCACCCCTCGACCAAGACGGCGACGCCGGAATTGCTCTCCTGCATGTCCCACCACCGGTCGATCACGACGGCTGGATAGGGCTCGTGCCCGGCCAGCACCTGGCGCAGGGCCGCCCTCACGCTGTCGAGCTCCGGCGCCTGCAGCCCGTGCTGCGGGTATGCGGGCGCGTAACCGCCTGCCAGCAAGAGCACGTTCCGCTCCCGCAGTGGGACCTGTAGTTGCTCAGTCAGCCGCAGGATCATTGCCGGCGTCGGGCGGGAACGTCCGGTTTCCACGAAGCTGAGGTGCCGGGCCGAGATGTCGGCCTGAATCGCCAGGTCCAGTTGGCTGAGGCGGCGCCGCTCCCGCCATTCGCGCAGCAGTTCCCCCACCGCGCCGCGGCCTGGTGCCTGCATCGTCGTGCTCATTCCCACGACGCTAGCCGCCTGCCCCGGGCGCGGCGATTACCTCTCAGGTAAGCGTGTTCCCTTACCTCCGGCGTAATCGACATGGCGCAAGGCAGTTCGCAGCATGGTCACGTCAGCACACCAAATCCGGATGCCGGAGGAAACATGGAAGACGTAATCGCGCGTTACCTCGATTGCTGGAACGAGGCAGATCCTGCCGCGCGGCGCACGCTGATCGACGAGGTGTGGGCCGCCGACGCAGAGTACACCGACCCGGTAGCGCAGGCACGCGGCCGTGCCGCCATCGATGCGACCATCGGCGCGGTCCAGCAGCAGTTTCCCGGCCTGGTGTTCAGCCTGGCCGGACCGGTCGACGCTCATCACAGGCAAGCGCGGTTTACCTGGGGCCTCGGCCCTGATGGCGCCGAGCCGCTGGTCATCGGGTTTGACGTGGCCGTCACCGATGAGCACGACAAGATCACGATGGTCCTCGGCTTCCTCGACAAGGTGCCGGGCTGACAGGACGGAGATCGCGAGGGGAGTACTCCCCAGATGGGGAGGGCTCCCCTTCCCATCTGGGGAAGTTTTGCCGCAACATCATGCGTGCGGCAAACACGCCGCCATTGGCTAAGGGAAGGGCTGATGACAATGAAGTTTGCCGCGGGTGTTCGCGGACGGCGCCTCATCGGGGCCGTCGCGACGGTAGCAGCGGCGGCGGCGGCGGTCGGCCTGGCGGTGCCAGCCCTGGCCTCTTCCGCGGCGCCGGCGAGTCGCAGCCTGAGCAGGGGCCAGGCTGCACCGCGCTCGGCGGTGCCATGGGGCAAGGTCGGGGCTGGCTGGGCGCTGGCGACGTACTCGGCGGGCCACGGCGGCGAGGGCGTCAAGCCCAAGGCCGGAGCGTTGACGCTCTACCTCGTCGACCCGCAGGGCGGCAAGTACAAGCTGAGCACCTGGCAGGCCAGCAACCCGCGATCGAAGTGGTACCTGCTGGGCTGGTCAGGCGACGCCCGCCGGGCCCTCTTCGCTTCGACACCCGGCTACTTCGTCAGCACCGGTCGCGAGCATCTCTATCAGCTGCAGTTGCGGACCGGACGCGTCACCGGATTCACGTTGCCCGCCAGGGTCTCCGCTATCGGCTACACCAGGCCTGACGGGCTCAACATCCTGGCCGAGAAGTCGGCGAATTCGATTGGCACCGGCGGTTTCACCGTGCAGCGGTACAGCCTGACCGGCAAACTGCAGAAGAGCCTGGTCTCCATCAAGGAGAACGTCTATCCCTCGCTGGCCTACAACTCCAGCGGCACCGAGCTGGCCGCGGGGACCATGGATGGCCTCGAGCTGATCAGCAATACAGGCGGTGTAATCAGGAAGCTGCCCGTTCCGCAAGTCACGGAGAGCTGCACAGCGGTCCGCTGGTGGAACTCGGGCACGGTCCTTGCTAGCTGCTTGGTGACCAATGCGGACGGACCGCGGATGTGGCTGGTTCCCGCTAGTGGCGCCACGCCTACAGCGCTCACGCCGGTCCGCACGACCGGCCCCGACTTGGGCGACTTCAACGCCTGGCAGCTGTCGAGCGGGCTGTACGTTGACGGCTCCACGGGGTGCGGGGCCGGTATCATCGGCCGTCAGCCGGCTCACGGGCAAGAGCAGATCGTCAACGTTCCGGGCGCGCCGAGCAGCCTGATCGTCAACGCTACGAGGTCGACCCTGATGGTCGAGCGCATCAGCGAGTGCTCGCCATCGGCATCGCTGGTGTGGTACAACCCCGCGACGACGAAGATGACCGTCGCGATTGCCGTCCGGCACGACCAGGTGGGCGTGTCAGCCGTCGTCCCTTACTTCATCAGCGGCAAGTTCTGAGACCTAGGCGGCCCGGAGCACTGACCGACCGTCGGCCCGCAACAGCGCCACAACGCCGTTGCGGGCCGATGTCTCTAACGGTCGGCCCGCAATGCAGTCGGCGGTCGTTGTGATCGCCAAGCTCAGTAGGCGCGGGCGAAGATCAGCCGCTTGCCGTAAGCGGACGGCTTGCCGCAGCGAACACAGGTGCCCTGCTCGAGTTCGCCTTCCAGCGGGATGCAGCGGGGCGTGGCTGTAGTTTCTGCCTTGATCTCGTCTTCACAGGCCTGGTCGCCGCAGTGGAGCGCCAGCGCCCAGCCGGTTGCCACGGCGGAGACGAACTCAGGCCAGGAATCGACAACGACTGTGTGGTCGTCGCGGAAGTCGGCAGCCCGCTGCGCCAGCATCGCCTGAAACGCGGCGAGCTCGGCTACCAGGAGGTCAGGCGCCGCATCGAGCGGGATCGCCTGCTTGGCGGCGTCAGGCTGCTGGTAATTCAGGCGGCGGGACATCAACGCGGTACCGGCGGCCAGGTCCCGGGGGCCAAGCTCGAGCCGGATCGGCACGCCCCGCATCTCCCAGTCATTGAACTTGAAGCCGGGTGACAACTGCTGCCGGTCGTCGACGTGCGTCCTGATGCCTGCGCGCTGCAGCCTGCCTGCCAGTTCGGCCGAGGCGGCCGACGTTGCCTCAGCCTGCTCTGCGCGCCCGATCGGGACGACCACCACCTGGTACGGAGCCAATGCCGGCGGCAGCACGAGGCCTTTGTCGTCGCCATGGGTCATGATCAGGCCGCCGACCATCCTGGTGCTCATGCCCCAGGAGGTGGTCTGGCACAGCTCGGCGGTGCCGCTCTCGCCGGTGTAGGTGATCCCGAAAGCGGCAGCAAAGTTCGTCCCCATGAAGTGCGAGGTGCCCGCCTGCAGGGCGCGCCCGTCGCGCATCATGGCCTCGATTGTGAACGTGCGCTCGGCCCCGGCGAACCGCTCTCCCGGCGTTTTCTCGCCCGGCACGGTGGCCAGGGCCGCTTTCTCCACAGCCGCATGCTGGTAGATCTCCAGTGCCAGCATTGTCTCCGCGAGTGCTTCAGCCGAGGTGGCGTGGGCGGTGTGCCCTTCCTGCCACAGGAACTCGCTGGTGCGCAGGAACATCCGAGGTCGCAGCTCCCACCGGAGCACATTGGCCCACTGGTTCAGCAGCAGGGGCAGGTCCCGGTGTGAGCTGATCCACTTGGCCATCATCTCGCCGATGATCGTTTCCGACGTCGGCCGGATGATGAATGGCTCCTCTAGTTCCTTCCCGCCCGCGTGAGTGACGGTGAAGAACTCGTGCGCAAATCCCTCGACGTGCTCGGCCTCGCGCTCCATGTAGCTCTGCGGGATGAGCAGCGGGAAGTATGCGTTCTGGTGCCCGGTGGCCTTGATCCGCCCGTCCAGGTCCGCCTGCAGCAGCTCCCAGATCCGGTACCCGTACGGCCTGATCACCATGCTGCCGCGGACCGGCCCGCGGTCCACCAATTCGGCGCGGAAGACCACGTCGTTGTACCAGGCCGAGAAGTCCTCGCTCTGCGGGGTTACGCTGCGCTCGTCGCGTGCCATGATCTTCAGGTTACCGATCCGGTGACAGTCCGTCGTAGCTCGTCTTGCCGTTATGACCAGGGCGATCGTAACCACCCAGGCTGAGCTAGCCAACCGAATTCACGCGTCGGCCAGGGCAGCCGAGGGCGTCCAGGCTCGTGCTTCATGAGGGGCGATAGCCTGATCGCTTCCAGTTCTCGGGCCCCTGCTCGCATGCCGAGCTATCCCGCAGGCGCCTGGACGGCCATTTGGTCGTGCTGCGCCAACTGCCCATTCGGTGGTTGTGGCCCGAATTGCGCTATCCAAGACGCTTCATTAACTCTGTCGGAG
>Ga0335075_10012023_pt1 | contig 13089 bp, 12 predicted proteins | sample Lox_Sample_24_FD_206723 | JGI IMG/M metagenome (GOLD analysis project Ga0335075, IMG submission 206723) | Soil microbial communities from Loxahatchee National Wildlife Refuge, Florida, United States - Lox_Sample_2.4 | ecosystem: Environmental > Terrestrial > Soil > Wetlands | place: USA... | reverse complement strand
GTCTGGTTCGGCGGGCAGCCGCTAAACACCCTGAGCGACGACCAGCGCAGCGCGCTGCGGCGGGACCGGTTCGGGTTCGTGTTCCAGTTCGGTCAGCTCGTCCCCGAGCTGACCACCGAAGAGAACGTCGCCCTGCCCCTGCTGCTGTCCGGCACCCGCCGCCGCCCGGCGATGACGGCGGCCAGGGAGTGGTTCGGCCCGCTCGGCCTGGACGGGCTTGAGCACCGGCGGTCCGGGGAGCTGTCCGGCGGGCAGGCCCAGCGCGTCGCGCTGGCCCGCGGCCTGGTTACCAGGCCCGAGGTGCTGTTCGCCGACGAGCCGACCGGATCGCTGGACTCGGTGTCCGGCGAACTGGTGATGGACCTGCTCACCGCGGGCGCCCGCGAGCACGGCACCACGGTCATCCTGGTCACCCACGACGCCCGGGTCGCCGCCTACGCCGACCGCGAGGTCGTCGTCCGGGACGGCAAGGTCGGCACGCTCACCGGGGCCAGGCCGTGACCGGGCTCGGGCTGCGGCTGGCGGTCAACGGCGGGCGTGAGGCCGTAACCCGGCTGTTCGTCCTGGTCGTCGCGGTCGGCCTCGGGGTCGGCCTGCTGCTCACCGCCGTGGCCGCGACCAACGCGGTCACGGCATGGAACAACCGCCACGCGTGGATGTGGACCGGCAGCGCGTGGGTGCCCCCCGGCTCGGCGACGGGCGCCGCCCCGCTGTGGTGGCACCTCGGCAGCGACATCTTTGACGGCCAGACGATTGACCGGTTCGATGTGGCCGCCACCGGCACCTCGTCGCCCGTGCCGCCGGGTATCCCCCGGGACCCGGGACCTGGGCAGTATTACGCCTCGCCCGCGCTCGCCGCGCTGCTGCGCAGCACCCCGGCGGACCAGCTGGCCGACCGCTACACCGGCCACCTGGCCGGGGTGATCGGCGACGCCGCGCTCCCATCGCCGAACTCGCTGATCATCATCGCCGGGCGCACCCCGGCGCAGCTGGCGCACACCGCGGACAGCGTGCAGGTGACGTCGATCTCCACCACGGTGCCGGGCAATCCCGGCAACGGCCAGCCGGAGGTCAACCCCCGGGGCCTGACCGACACGCCGGTCGGCGGGGGCGCCCCCGCGAAGGCCTCCGACCTCATCCTGTCCGTCGTGGCGCTGGCCATCCTGGCCCCGGTGCTGATCTTCATCGCCACCGCGACCCGGCTGTCGGCCGCCCGCCGAGAGGAGCGGTTCGCGGCGATGCGCCTGGTCGGCGCGACCCGCAAGCAGGTCTCCCTGCTCGCCGCCACCGAATCGGCCGTGGCCGCGATCCTGGGGGTGGCCGCCGGGTTCGGAATCTTCTTCCTGCTGCGCATCCCGGTCGCCGGCATCCCGTTCATCGGCGTGCCGTTCTTCCCGGCCGAGCTGTCGCTCAGCTTGCTGGACATCCTCATCGTCGCGATCGGCGTCCCGGTGGCCGCCGCCGTGGCCGCCCGGCTGGCGCTGCACCGGGTGCGCATCTCACCGCTCGGCGTCGCCCGCCGGGCGACGCCGAAGCCGCCGCGGGCCTGGCGGGCGGTGCCGCTGCTGGCCGGCCTGGCCGAGCTCGGCTTCTGGGCCGTGCGCGGCCACCCAGCCTCCGTAAGCGGGCAGGTCCAGGCGTTCATGTCCAGCTTCGCGCTCATCATCGTGGGCCTGTTCATCGCGGGCCCGTGGCTCACCATGGCCGCGGCCATGGCAATGGCCCGGTGGACCAGCCGCCCCGGCACGCTGATCGCCGCCCGCCGCCTCGCCGACGACCCGAGGGCCGCCTTCCGCGCCGTCAGCGGCCTGGTGCTCGCGCTGTTCATCACCACCGTGGCCGTGGTGGCGATCACCACGCAGAATGCCAAGGACCTCACCCGGTGGAGCAGCGCCGCCGAGGTGAACGTGCTGACCGACCAGGTATCGGCGTCGAGGCAGGTGGCCCAGAGTATTGGCCCGGAATCGCCTGGGGGCACCGCGGGCCCGGGGCCGGCCGCGCCCGCCGCACCACTGACGGCACGGCTGAGCGGGATCCCGGGCGTCCAGGGGGTGCTCGTGGTCCGCGCCGACCCGGGGCTGACCATCCCCGGGAGATTCCACGACTTCGGTGCCAACCCGTTCGGCCAGGTCAGCCCGGTCCCGGCCGGCGTGGTCTCGTGCGCGCAGCTGGCGACCGTTCCAGCCCTTGGCCGCTGCCCGGCCGGGGCGGCGGCGGCGGCGTTCCCTTCAGACGGGTTCAACGGCCCTCTGTTCGGGACGGATGCCACCACGATCACCTGGCCGGCCGCGAACGTCGCAGCCTCACGGCTGGACACCCTCGGGGTGGACGCGATCAACGTTGGGACAGACGGCGCCACGCCGGCGGTCGAGCAGGCGAGGACGCTGCTCGAGAACGCACATGCCTACCCGGGCCTCAGCACGCCGTCCACGATTAGCGACCTCGTCGCGCAGGACAACACCAAAGACAGCGACTACCAGCAGCTCGCGAACGTGGTGATCCTGGTCAGCCTGCCGATCGCCGGCTGCACGCTGGCCGCGGGCATCGCGGCCGGGCTCGCGGATCGCAAGCGGCCGTTCAGCCTGCTGCGGCTCACCGGCGCCCGGCTCGCCACGCTGCGCCGTGTCGTCGCACTCGAGGGCGCCGTGCCGCTGCTCTCCGTCGCCGCCGTCGCGATCGGCGCCGGGTTCGGCGCCGCCGCGCTGTTCGCCTCCGAGGCACAGAACCGCCCGATGGTGGCGCCCGGCGCCGCGTACTACCTGCTCACCGTGGGCGGGATCATCGTGTCGCTCGGCATCATCGCGGCCACTTTCCCGCTGCTGGCCCGCATCACCGGACCCGAGGTCGCGAGAAACGAATGAACCGGCTTCCCGTGTTTAACCAGCCTGCGCTGCGGGCTGGTCCGGGTTTCCGCACCAGAGCGCCAAGACGTCGCGGATCTGGGGTGCCGTCACCGTACTGGCTGCGGCGGCCCAGGCGATGTAGGCGTCGGGGCGGATGAGCACGACCGTGCTGGAAGCGCGGGCGATGGGGGCGGCTTCCACGCGGTCGCGGTAGCCCGCGGCCGCGTCGGCCGGGGAGGTGCCGGAGCCGCCCGTGAGCAGAAACCGGCCGCCGCGAAGGGCCTCGTAGAGACGCCGCCCATCGGCCAAGCGCAGGTCGGCGACCCGTTTCCCGGCCAGAGGGTGCGCGCCCGGAGGCACCGGGTAGGAGATGCCAACCCCTGATATCGCGCCCGCCAGGCGCTTGGCCAGGACGGGGATTCGGGTCACGGCCAGGGCCAGGGCGTTGCGGGCCGGGACGAGTGCGGGCGAGGGTTTGAGCGCGATCCGCAGCAGCGCGCCGCTGTTGCGCAGCACCTGCCGGCCCACGGGGTACCGTTCGGCCTGGTAGGTGTCCAGCAGGCCGGGCGGCGCCCAGCCGCGGACGGTGGCGGCGAGTTTCCAGCCGAGGTTGGCCGCGTCCTGGATGCTGGTGTTCATGCCCTGACCGCCGGCCGGGGAGTGGACGTGGGCGGCGTCCCCGGCCAGCAGGACCAGGCCGTCCCGGTAGCGCGGCACCTGCCGTTCGTCGCTGTGGAACCGGGACAGCCAGCGCGGGTCGTGCATGCCGTAGTCAGTGCCGGTGGCCAGGCGGGTCACCCTGCTCACCTCTTCCAGGCTGACCGGGACGTCCTCGGATGGCTCGTCGCGCCGGTGCCAGGCGATGACCCGGTAGAAGCCGTCGCCGAACGGCGCGATGAGGGCGAACGCGTCGCCGGTGCTGTTCACGGTCAGCGCGCTTGGGGGCGGCTGGGTGAGCCGTACCTCGGCCAGCATCACCGAGTGCACCACGGGCCGGCCGGGAAATGGCAACCCCACGGCGTGTCGGACCGTGCTGTGCATCCCGTCGGTACCGACCACCCAGCCTGCGCGCACCACCCGGTCCGCGTTGCCATCCTGGCGGACCTTCACCTCCACTCCGTCCGGGTGCTGAGTGAGCCCGGTGACTTCGCTGCCGTAACGGATGTCGGCACCCATCCGTCTGGCCCGTTCTTCCAGCACCCGCTCGGTCTTGTACTGCGGGGTAACGAGCATGAAGGGAAAGCGGCTCGGCAGCCGGGACAAGTCAAGCGCCGCGCTGGCGAAGAGCCGCAGCTCAGAAACTGGCGTGCCCGAGGCGACGAGTTCGTCTGCCACTCCGCGAGCATCAAGTTCCTCCAGCGTCCGGGCGTGGACGGTGAAGGCCCGGGTCAGGCCGGAGCGCTTGGGACGGCGCTCGAGCAGCGCGCAGCTCACCCCCTCGCCCGCTAGATCTCCGGTCAGCAGCAGGCCCGCCGGACCTGCGCCCACGACGATCACGTCAACATCGAAGATCATCTTTGTCCCCCCGGATTTCCTTGCCCCGTCAATAACCCTGCCCTTAGCTACCCGCCTGAACACACCGTGAAGTGGTCTCAGCGCGCCCGGGCCATGACCGGCAAGCCCATCGGGCCGGTCATGCGGGCGGCGGTTCCCGCACGACGCCGCCGATGACCGTGCTCACCATCCTGGTTACGGCCACGGCCTCGGGTGCGGCTGTGCGGTCGGCGAACAGCCGGTGCCCGGCCCCCATCAGGACGGCGGCGAGCATTTCGACGTCGGCGCCGGCTGCGATGCGGTCGAGCACGAACTCGGCCAGGAACGCGTCGAAGTCGGCGAAGTGCCGGTGCAGAACCCCCTTGGCCACCCCCGCCTCCGCGGTGACCGCCCGGCTGGTCAGCGCGCTCGGCCCGGCCCGCAGCAGGACCCGCTCGGCGGCGCCGAACAGCTGCTGGCGAGCGTCGCGGATGGCCACCCCCGTCGGCACCTCGCATCCCTCCATCCGCTGCCGAGAGCTGCCAGATTGACGAGTGGGCATGTGCCCACTTAAGGTGGGCATATGGTCACTATACCGCCGGAGCAGGCCCCGGTAACCGGGTCAGGGCCTGGTGAGGCATACCAGGCCCGTCAGGTAGCCGAGTCCTTCGGCGCGGAGGCCGAGCGCTATGACCGGGCCCGGCCCCGCTACCCAGACGCCCTGACCGACAAGATCGTCGTCGCCAGCCCCGGCCGCTACGTGCTCGACGTCGGCTGCGGCACCGGCATATCGTCCCGGCAGTTCGAGGCGGCGGGCGCCGTGGTGCTCGGCGTCGATCCCGACGCGCAGATGGCCGCATTCGCACGGCAGCACGGGCTCGAGGCCGAGGTGGCCAGGTTCGAGGACTGGGACCCCGCCGGGCGGACGTTCGACGCGGTGGTCGCCGGGATGGCCTGGCACTGGGTGGACCCGTTCGCCGGCGCGGCCAAGGCCGCGCAGGTGCTGCGCCCTGGCGGCCGGCTGGCGGTGTTCTGGTACGTGTTCCAGCCTCCGCCCGGCCTGAGCGAAGCCTTTGCCGCGGTCTACCGCCGGGTGCTGCCCGGCTCGCCGTTCTCCCGCGGGACGATGCCCGGGCTGGACAGCTACTCGGCCTTCTTCACCAAGGCCGCCGACGGCATCAGGCGGGCCGGTACCTACAGCGAGCCGGAGCAGTGGCCGTTCGACTGGGACCGCCCCTACACCCGCGACGAGTGGCTGGACGTGGTGCCCACCTTCGGCGGCCACAGCACGTTCCCGCCGGCCACGCTGCAGGAACTGCTGGCCGGCATCGGCGCCGCCATCGACGCGGCGGGCGGCACCTTCACCATGCATTACACCGCCGTAGTGGTCACCGCCACCCGCACCGGAACCTCAGCTGTCGTCTAGAGGCGCCTGTGCCCGCAGGTCGTCAGAGCGCCCAGCTTCCAGGCGGGACCACTGGGCGATCGGGCGGCCGCCCGGCCAGGCTGATACTGGTGGCCAGGCGGGCGGGCCGCCGTCGGTCCGGGTGATCGAACACCGCTGCGGCCAGCCGGCGGGCGAGTCTTCCCAGGCCTCCTGGCGTCCGTACACGGTGAGGTCCATGAGCGCGTAGCTGTAGTCCATGGCCTCGGCGCCGCGGCGCTTGGTCCAGTAGGTTTCGAAAACCCGGTCGCCGTCCCGCAGGTAGCACACCAGGTGGAACAGGCCGAGCTGGCGTCCGGTCAGGAGGGCATCGAGGGAGTCCTGCGCGGAGTACCAGGGCATAGCCCAGCCCATGAAGTCGCGGTAGCGGCTGCTTTCGCCGTAAGGGCCCTGGCAGAAGACCGCGTAGGTGATGTCACGGGAATGCAGGTAAGACAGCTCCGCGACCTGGGCGGTGACCCAGGTGCAGCCTTCGCACTGCTCGGCGGCGGGATGGCCGGGCCACCACATGAAGTAGTAGGCGATGAGCTGCCGGCGTCCTTCGAACGCTTCCAGCAGGGTGAGCGGGCCGTCCGGGCCGGTCAGCGTGAGGCTGGCGTCGACCTCGGTCATGGGCAGGCGCCGCCGGGCCGCAGCGATCGCGTCACCTTCCCGGGTGTGCGCCTTTTCCCGGGCCCGCAGCCGGTCCAGCTCGGCCTGGAAGGTGTCCCGGTCGGCGGCCGCGGGAACGCCCGCGCCGGTGGCGCCGGGGCCTGGTACTTCAGCATTCATGATCGTCTCCTCTTCTTGTCTTCTGCGTGCGCTGCCTCGGCGAGCCGCTTGATCGCGGCCAGCCGCCGGTCCCATTGGGAGGCGAGTTCGGCCATGGCCCGGGTGGCCTGGTCGAGGCGGCCGGGTTCCACCTGGTAGAGAACCTCCCGGCCCTGTTTGCGCCGGGTGACCAGCCCGGCCTGTTCGAGCACGGCCAGATGCTTGGCGACCGCCTGGCGGGAGAACGGCACCCGGTCGGCCAGCCAGCTGGCGCTGACCGCACCGTTGCTGACCAGCAGGTCGAGGACCCGTCGCCGGGACGGATCGCCGATCGCCGACCACAGCTGGTCATCGGCCTGCGACGGCACCGCGATCAGCGCTCCGCGAGCACGCGCACGAGACGGTCCAGGAACTCACCCCACCCGTCCCGGTGCTCGTCGGCATAGCGCTGCTTCTCCGCGGCGGGCCAGTCGCGCAACTCGTGGCCGCTTTCGGCCACGCGAAGACGGGTCCGGTCGGCGCCCTCGGGGGTCAGCGTGAACTCGACCAGCATCGAGTTGCCGGCCACCGGTTCCTCATCGCGGGGATAGTTCCACCGGAATGAGAAGCGATTGGGCGGATCAACCACCTCCACGGCGACCGGGCCGCCCTGCTCCCCGAACCCCATGTAGCCATGAGCGCCCGGTTCCACGACGAGTTCCACCCGGTCGGCAAACCAATGGCTCATCTGATCGGGCTCGGTGATCGTGCGCCACACCACCTCCGCCGGAGCCTCGATCAGCACGTCCCGTTCAATCACCAGGCCTGGCATTTGTATCCGCTCCTTGTCTGAGCGCGTCGCGGCCATCGCCGCCGCTCGATCACCACGTGGGGCGCGTGTTTCGGTTACCGCACCCACCTGCATGTGCAACCGAAGGTAGCACATCAAGAAGAGATGTGCAACCGATGTTTGCAGGTTCTCCGGCGGACCAGGACGCGCCTGGCCCACCCCGCAGCTGGCAGGGTGGTGGCATGGACTTCCAGCATTCCGGTGAGATCTGGCGTGACTTTCCCGAGCTCGCAGCCGGGGTTATGCACGCCGGGGGGATCACGCCCGGTGTCTCGGCCGGCGATCGCGTCGCCGGGTTTACCGCCATCGCCAGCTCCCGGCTCGCCGGGGTGACCGAAGGTGAACTGCCGGAAATCCAGGCCTGGCGGCGCGCCTTCACCAGGATGGGACTCAAGCCGACCCAGCACCGGTGCGCGTCAGAGGCACTGCTGCGGCGCCTCCGCAAAGAGGGCGCCCTCCCGCAACTGCACCCGCTGGTCGACCTGTGCAACGCGGCGTCGGCTGCCTTCGCCATCCCGGTCGCCGTCTTCGATGTCGCCAAGATCACTGGCCACCTGGAGGTGCGGTACGCCAGCGGCGATGAGGACTACCTGGCCTTCTCCGGCCAGACCGAGCATCCCGGTCCCCACGAGGTGATCTTCGCGGACCAGGCGGGGCAGGTGCATGCCCGGCGCTGGACCAACCGGCAGAGCGGCCTGTCGGCCGTCCAGGCCCGGACCGCCGCCGTGCTCATCGTGGCCGAGGCCATGCATGACTCAGCGTCTTCAGACGTACCCAGACTCATGGCCGCCATCGCCGGCGAACTGAACGCCATCTGGTCCACCACGCCGGTGACCACTGTGCTGTCCCAGTCCGCACCGCGGTTCACGCTCCGGAACTAAGCACGCGCCTGCTTCGCCGTCCGCGCACGCGATCCGGAAGTGGGCATGCGCCCGTTTATAGTGCCAGCATGACTGCTTCACCGTCCGAGCCTGAGGAAACATCTCAGCCAGGCACCGGAGGCCTTGACCGCGCGGCGGCATTGCACCTTCAGCGGCCTGTCGCCGAGGGGTTCGGTGCCGATGCTGGCCGCTACGACCGGGCCAGGCCGACCTATCCCGCCGACCTGGTGGACCGCATCATCGCCGCCAGCCCGGGACGCGACGTCCTCGACGTCGGCTGCGGAACCGGCATCTCCGCCCGGCTGTTCCAGGCGGCCGGCTGCCGGGTGCTCGGCGTGGATCCCGACCCGCGGATGGCCGGACTGGCCAGGCAGGGCGGGACCGAGGCGGAGGTCGCGAAGTTCGAGGACTGGGACCCGGCCGGGCGCATGTTTGATGCGGTCATCGCCGCGCAGGCCTGGCACTGGGTAGATCCGGTCGCGGGCGCGGCCAAGGCCGCAGCGGTGCTGCGCCCCGGGGGCCGGCTGGCGGTGTTCTGGAACGTTTTCGGCCCGCCCAAGGACCTGGGCGCGGCGTTCGCCGAGGTCCACCGCCGGGTGCTCGGGGACTCAGCGTCCGGGGGCTTCGGGGACCGGCCCCTCATCGACCTCTACCGGGGCGGGTGGACAAAGATGGCCGACGTGATACGGCGGTCGGGGACGTTCGGCGAGCCGGAGGAGTGGCTGTCTCACTGGGAGCGCCCCTACACCCGGGACGAGTGGCTGGACCTCGTCCCGACCGCCGGCGGCTTCACCCGGCGTCCCGAGGCCATCCAGCAGGAACTCCTGGCCGGGCTCGGTGCCGCCGTCGACGCGGCTGGCGGCAGCTTCATCATGTCCTACACGACCCTGGCCGGCACCGCCGCCCGGCTGGCCGCCTAGCAGCTGGCCGGGTGGCGGGTTCGCCGCCACCGGCGCGGCGAGCGCGCCCGGCAGAGCAGAATTAGCCTCATGGCGCTTCGCACGGCGTTTACTGAGCTGTTGAATGTAGAGCACCCCATCGTCTTGGCGCCGATGGGCGGATCGGCGGGCGGTGCCCTGGCGGCCGCCGTGTCCGAGGCGGGCGGTCTCGGGCTGGTAGGCGGCGGGCCGGGCGACCCGGGCTGGGTCGACCGCGAGCTGGACATCGTCGCCGGGAGCACGACGAGGCCCTGGGGAGTCGGATTCCAGTCCTGGGCTGCGGACGTGACCACAGTGGAGCGGGCGCTGACCCGCGGGCCGAGCGCGGTGATGCTCTCCTTCGGAGATCCCGCGCCGTTCCTGCAGCCCATCCGCGACGCCGCCGCTGTGCTCATCATCCAGGTCACCGACCTCGGCGAAGCCGAGCAAGCCATGCGAGCGGGGGCCGATGTCATCGTGGCCCAGGGTGCCGAAGCCGGCGGGCACGGCGGCAGCCCGGGACGGTCGACCTTCTCCTTCGTACCCGTCGTGGCCGATCTCGCGGCTCCGACGCCGGTCCTGGCCGCGGGCGGGATTGCCGACGGCCGCGGCGTGGCGGCGGCGCTGGCCCTCGGGGCCGCCGGAGCGCTGGTCGGGACGCGGTTCCAGGCGACACTCGAGGCCCTGGTCGACGCCTCGGTCACCAAGGCGATCATCGACGGACGCGGCGCTGACACCGAGCGAAGCACGATCCTCGACATAGCCCGGGGCTCCCGGTGGCCGTCCCGGTACCCGGGCCGCGCTCTCCGGCACCCGATCGTGGAGCAGTGGCGGGGCCGGGAAGACCAGCTAGCCGCGGACGATGACGCCAGGCAGGCCTATCGGGAGTCAGTCGCGCGAGGTGAGGTGCCCGGACCGGTCTGGGCCAGCGAGGCGATCGACCTGATCACCGAGGTACTGTCCGCGGCCGACGTTGTCGGTACTCTCGCCGCCGAGGCAGAATCGACCCTGACCCGCCTCGGCAGCCGGACGGCTTGAGACGGGCCTCACTATACCCCCCTAGGGTATAGTGAGGGCCGTGGGAGCGTTGGTTACCATCGGGGACAGCCTGCGCGAAGCGTTCTTCATGTTGTGGGAGACGCTGTGGGCGCTGGTGCTTGGCTTTGCGCTGTCCGGCGCTGTGCAGGCGTTTGTGTCCCGGGGCCAGATGCAGCGAGTGCTGGGCAACCACCGGCCCGCCGCCCTGACGCGTGGCTCCTTGCTGGGCATGGCCAGCTCGTCGTGCTCGTATGCGGCCAGCGCCCTGGCCAAGTCGCTGTTTGCTAAGGGCGCGGACTTCACCGCGGCGATCGTGTTCATGTTCGCTTCGACCAACCTGGTGATCGAGCTGGGCCTGGTCCTGTGGCTGCTGATCGGCTGGCAGTTCACGGTGGCCGAGTTCGCCGGTGGCGCGATCATGATCACGCTCCTCGGCCTGCTGCTGCCGCGCCTGATACCAGCACGCTGGATCACGGCGGCCCGGGCGCGGCTCGCGGGCGATGAGGACGAGACCGGTCACGACGCCCACTCCGGCAGCACTTTGCGGGCGCGGCTGGCGCAGCCGTCACGGTGGGCTGATGCGGCGAGCTACACGATCTCTGATCTGACGATGCTGCGGCGGGAGATCGTCATCGGCTTCACCGTGGCCGGGTTCCTGGCCGTGGGCGTACCGAGCGGTTTCTGGGGTGCGGTTTTCCTGCACGGCCACGGCATCCTGGCCGTCATCGAGAACGCGGCGATCGGGCCATTTGTGGCGATCATCAGCTTCGTCTGCTCGGTTGGCAACGTGCCGCTGGCGGCGGCGCTGTGGAAGGACGGCATCAGCTTTGGCGGCGTGGTCGCGTTTATCTTCGCCGACCTGATCTCGCTGCCGCTGCTGCTGATCTACCGGAAGCTGTACGGCGGGCGGCTGACCTGGCGGCTGCTGGGGGCGTTCTGGCTGGTGATGAGCGCCGCTGGCCTGCTGACCGAGGCCTTGTTCGACGCCGCCGGGATCAAGCCACCGGCCCGGCCGGTGGTGATCGCGCCGGAGCGGTTCGGCTGGGACTACACCACGGTGCTCAACCTGGTGTTCCTGGGCGTGTTTGCCGGGATCTGGTGGCTGCACCGGAACGCCCGGCGGTTCGGCGGCGGGCACCACGTTGCTCGTGACCCGGTGTGCGGCATGCAGGTGGAAATGCAGAACCCTGGCGCCATGCTGCGGGAGCACAGCCAGGTGATCTATTTCTGCTCACCGGGCTGCAAGGACCGCTACACAGCCCGCCTGGCAGTCTGAACAAGCGCTTGGTAGGCTACCGCGCATGGCCAACTCAGCGGCGGTGGGCGAGACGGGCGAGCCGTTTCCCATGTCGATCGAGCGAGGCAAGATCATGGAGTTCGCGGCCGCTACCCGTTCACGCAATCCGTCGTACTGGGCGGACGAGCGCCCGCCGGTACCGCCCACATTCCTGACCACGCAGATGTTCTGGCAGGAATGGGCCGGGGCAGGCGCGAGCCCGTGGGACGCGGTGGAACTCGATCAGAAGCGCGGCATGCATGCCGAGCAGGAGTACTGGCCTGCACGCGGCAGACCGGCGACGTCGCCGTCCGGGTGTGGGCCACGTTCGCGCGGGAGAGCGCCGAGGAGGATTGAAACATGGACCTGCGCTGGTCGCAGCGCGAGAAGGAGTTCCGGGCCGAAGCCCGCGCGTGGCTCGAGGCGAACGTGCCCCGCGACCTGCCCTCGGGCAACACCCGGGACGGCTTCGCCGCCCACGTCGGCTGGGAGCACGCGCTGTATGACGCCAGGTGGGGCGTTGTCGCGTGGCCCGAGCGGTACGGCGGCCGCGACGCGACGCTCTGGGAGTGGCTGATCTTCGAGGAGGAGTACTACCGGGCCGGGGGGCCGCCCCGGGTCACCCAGAACGGCATCTTCCTGCTCGCGCCCACTCTGTTCGAGTTCGGCACGCCGGAGCAGCAGGACCGCTTCCTGCCCAGGATGGCCGCGGCGGCGGACCTGTGGTGCCAGGGCTGGTCGGAGCCGGGCGCGGGCAGCGACCTGGCCGCGGTGCGCAGCAGCGCCGTCCGTGACGAGGCCGGCCAAGGCTGGCTGCTGTCCGGGCAGAAGACCTGGACCACGCGCGGGGCGTTCTGCACCCACCTGTTCGGGCTGTTCCGCACCGATCCGTCCGCTGAGCGGCACCGCGGCCTGACGTACTTCCTCGTCCCCCTCGACACGCCGGGCGTCACCGTACGCGGGTTCGCGCGGCTGGACGGAGACGAGGAATTCGCCGAGGTGTTCTTCGACAACGCGTTCGTGCCCGACCAGAACGTGCTCGGCGGCGTGAACCAGGGCTGGCCGGTGGCCATGGCCACCACCGGGTCGGAGCGCGGGCTCACGCTCCGTTCGCCCGGGCGCTTCCTGCGCAGCGCGGACCGGCTGCTTGAGCTGTACCGCGCCCGGCCGCAGCCCGCGCTGCGGGACCGGGTGGTCCAGGCCTGGATCGACGCCCACGCGTACCAGATGTTCACCCTTCAGCAGGTCACCGCGATCGGCGACGGTGCGCGGCCGGGCGCGGAGTCCAGCCTGAACAAGCTGTTCTGGTCGGAGCTTGACGTGCGGCTGCAGCAGACCGCGCTCGACCTGTTCGGCGAGGAGGCGGAACTCGACGGGCCGTGGGCGCGCGGGTTCCTGTTCTCGCTGGCCGGGCCCATCTACGCCGGCACCAACGAGGTGCAGCGCAATGTCGTGGCCGAGCGCGTGCTCGGCCTGCCGAGGAAGTAGGCGCCCGCCGATGCGATTCGCGCTGAGCGACACGGCGGCCGCACTGCGCGAGGCCGCCGCGGGACTGCTGGACGCCGAGGTCTCGCCGGAGGTGATCCGCGCCGGGTGGCCGGGTGGCGACCAAGCGCTGGTCAGCGCCGCCTGGCAGAA
>Ga0335075_10012022_pt1 | contig 13090 bp, 9 predicted proteins | sample Lox_Sample_24_FD_206723 | JGI IMG/M metagenome (GOLD analysis project Ga0335075, IMG submission 206723) | Soil microbial communities from Loxahatchee National Wildlife Refuge, Florida, United States - Lox_Sample_2.4 | ecosystem: Environmental > Terrestrial > Soil > Wetlands | place: USA: Florida... | reverse complement strand
TTCGAGGGCGCGACCGCAATCGCACCGATGCTGTTGCTGTCGCCCCGCAGCGTTCCGTCGGTGACGTTCTTCCATTGGATCCCGTAATCGGTGCTCGTCCAAATCCCGCCGTCGACGGCGCCCATATAGAACAAGTTCTGTTCGCTGGGCACGCCGGCGACGGCAACGCAGCGACCGCCGACGTAGGGCCCGATGTTTCGCCACGCCATTTTTGCCAACGCCGCCGGCGTTTGCGGCGACTCTTGCGCAAGGCCGCCTACCGGAGAAGCGGCGACGATCCAGAGCAAAACGACTACGAGCGTAGATCCGACGGCAGCGCGATACATCATGAGGCTACTTTTGTTTCTTAAAAATAAGGGAACCCTTCAATCCGAAGGGTTCCCGCGGTTCTCCTCGCAAGGTCCGAACCGGCGAGCGCGTCAACGCTCGGATCTTCGCCCGATGGCGAGCCGAGCGGCGACGTCGCTGAACGGCGACCCCGAAGCACGATGGACGTGCTGCGAGTTGGCGTTCAGGCGGAGTACCCCGGCGATCTTCTGCTGGATGGCACTGAACGAGAGATGCTCGCTTTGGGCCGTCTGCAGAATCGTCCGGATCTCGGCCTGTTGTTGCGCCGTGAGCTGGAGATTGGCGAACGGATTCGCGGACGAAACGTTCGCGGCGGCTCCGGCGTGCGACGCAGGCTGGGACCCGAGCAACGAACTCAGCACGCTGCTTGCCACTCCGCCGACGAGGTAGCTGATGCTCCTCACCTCCTTTCTAACACCCGTAATTGGACCATCGGCCCGCAGGCCTCGGGGTTTAGGGCCCGAGAACCAGGCCAAGCCATGGTCCGAGCGGTCAACGTCGACGATTTACGCCGGCTGGCGCGCCGGCGCTTACCACGGGTCGTTTTCGACTACATCGACGGCGGCGCCGACGCCGAGCTCACCATGCGCGACAATTGCCGGGCCTTCGACCGCTGGATCTTCCAGCCGCGCAACGCCCTCCCCAGCGTCGCCTGCTCCCTGCGCACCAGCGTACTCGGATCGGACCTCGAGCTTCCGTTCGCGCTCGCCCCGGTCGGCAGCTCCCGCCTCTTCTATCCCCGCGGCGAATGCGAGGCGGCCCGCGCCGCCGGCGCGGCAGGGACGGCGTATTCGCTCTCGACCCTCTCCGGCTGCCGGTTGGAAGACGTCCGGGCGGCGACCAGCGGCCCGGCTTGGTATCAGGTCTATCTTCTCGGCGGAAGAGAGGTCGCGGCCGCGGCCATCGCGCGCGCCAAGAGCGCCGGCTTCGCAGCGCTGCTCGTCACCGTCGATACCCCGATTGCCGGCTTACGCGAGCGCGACGTTCGCAATGGCGCCAAAGAACTCACGACCCGGCGGCCGCTGACGGCGCTTCCGTACGCAGGTCAGCTCCTCGCCAGACCGGGGTGGCTCATCGACTTCTTTCGCGACGGGGGGTTGATGCAGTTTCCCAACGTCGTCCTTCCGGAGGAAGGGCCGATGGGGTACGCCGACGTCGGCGCCGCACTGGCGGAGTCGACCGTGGCGTGGGAAGATCTGCGCTGGATTCGCGACCTCTGGGGCGGGAAGGTCGCCGTCAAGGGCGTCCTTACCGCCCTGGACGCACGGCGAGCGATCGAGGCGGGCGCCGATGCAATCGTCGTTTCCAACCACGGCGGCCGCCAGCTCGACGGCGTGGCGTCTTCGCTGGACGCGCTTCCCGAAGTGGTCGAAGCCGTCGGCGGGCGCGCCGAAGTCTTGCTCGACGGCGGCGTCCGCCGCGGCAGCGACGTGGTCAAAGCGCTCTGCCTGGGTGCGCGCGCGGTGCTGGTGGGCCGCGCCTATGCATACGGCCTCGGCGCCGCCGGCGGCGCGGGCGTTACCCGAGCGATCGAGATCCTGCGCGACGGCGTCGCGCGCACGCTCGCGCTGCTGGGATGCCCGGACGTCAAAGACCTCGACGCGTCCTACCTGCGCAAACAGACCTCGGAGCAATCCGAGGTCTGATGCCGCGCTTACGCTTGCGTTAATCGCGTTGCAGAGAGAAGAGCGGGACGATCTCTTGCCGCCACGCGCTATTGACGACGTGCGCCGACGCCGCGTAGAAGGCGAAGAAGCACGCCGCCAGCAGGAAGCAACCGCCCACGATGCCGTCGTAACGGCTGCCGCCGAGGAATTGAATTCCGGTCAACGTGTAGCCCACCGCCAGCGAGAGCGTCGTGAGAACGTACGTGGCGTTGATTCGCGCCGCACCGGCCGCCAGAACGAGCGACAGGTAACCCATACAGAAGAGATCGACGGCGATCAGCAGCAGATTTCCGCCGGTGCGCGGAATCAGCCCGCCGGCTTGCATCCAAAAATACGTAGCGAGGATGACGTTGTTCGCGCCGTACGCGCACATTGCGGTACCGGCCCAGGAGTTCGTTCGAGAGAACGCGAGCAGTCCGGCCGCGAACTGTCCGATGCCCGCAAAAACGAGCAGCATCGGAACGGTTGCGACCAGCGACGCAGGCATCGGGGCCCAGCCGATTGCGACCCACGCTACGACCGCGGTGCCGATGGCCAAGCCAAAGAGTCCCATCGGCGCGGCGTCGCCGGTTCGCGCTTCGCTGGCCGATTCCAACTGGTCGACTTGCGAGCGCTCGATGACCGTCTTCACGGGGCCACCCTGCGTCCACTGTTCCAGTGGAGGGTGGGTCCAGGCGGACGGAGTTTTCATGACGATTGAGGTTCCTTTCAGATTGTTCGATTCGATCGATCCACCGATCTGCTCGAGGTTTTGCCCGCGGAGTTCGTCGTTTAAAAATGTCTGACGCACGCTTCATTGGTGAGGAATGACGGCCGCCTTACGGCTGATCGAACACGTCGTAGCGCTGGTCGCGACGCCCGCTGACGAGCGATTTTGGGAGTCGTTTGCCGCCTTGCTCTACGGCGCGTTCGAGCTGCGCGGCATCGAGATTGCGGTTCGCGCGCTCGACGAGCCCGACGTACGTTACTCCCTCGGCGAGGCACCGCACGCCGGCGACGCGGATTGCGTCATCGTCGACTTGCGCTTGGGCTTGCAGACCGTCGGCAGTATTTCGGTTCGCCCGCGCGCGCCGCTCGACCGCCAAGCGCGCGTGCTGCTGGAAACGTGCGCGCTGCTGGCCGGACATGCCGGCGACACCGGGCTGGCGTTCGTCGATACGCTGACCGGCATCGCCAATCGCCGAAAGTTCGACGAAACGCTCGCTCTGGAGTGGACGCGGTGCGCGCGCGACGGAGCCAACGTAACCCTGCTCTTGGTCGATCTCGACCTGTTTGCGCCGTTCAACGACGCACGCGGCCGGCGCGAAGGCGATCTCTGCCTGACGGCCGTGGCCTCAGCGCTGAACGGCTGTATTTTGCGCCCCTCGGACGTGCTGGCGCGATACGGCGGACAAGAATTCGTCGCCATCCTCCCCGGCACCGACTTGGGCGGCGGCATTTTCATTGCCGAGCGCTTTCGCGAGGCGATCGCGGCGGCGGGGATTCCGCATCCGGCTTCGACGCTGGGGCGCGTATCGATCAGCGTCGGCGCCGCGACGGCGATGCCGCGCTCCGGCGGAACGCCCGATACGTTGATTCGCTCGGCCGACAGCGCGCTTTCGCGAGCCAAGCTCGCGGGTCGAAACCGCGCCGCGGCCGAGGGCTATGCCTCCGACGCGCCGCCCGCGCGGCCCGCGCTCGCGCAACCGTAGCCGCGTCGCCTCGTGCCGCACGAGAGGAACACCGCACTCGGGCGCACGATACTCCGAGACATGAAGCGTCTTACTGCCGCCCTAGTTGTGGTCGTCGCGTTTATCGCGGCGCCGGTTCGCTCGTCTGCCGCCCCTTCGCCGTACCAACAGCTGACCTCGAAGCTCGCGTGGCGGAGCATCGGCCCCTTCATCGGGGGCCGCGTCGTCGCGGTCGCCGGCGTCCCCGGGCAGGGGACGTTCTATTTCGGCGGCGTCGAGGGCGGCGTTTGGAAGAGCACCGATTACGGATTGAGCTGGGACAACATCACCGACGGGAAGATCCCCGGCACGGCCAGTCCGATCGGCGCGCTCGCAATCGCGCCGTCGAACTCGAAGATCATCTACGCCGGCACCGGCGAAGCCGATATTCGCGGCGATTTCGACACCGGCGACGGCGTCTACAAGACGACCGACGGCGGGAAGACCTGGTCGTATGCCGGATTGCGCGACACGCACATGACGACCAAGATCGTCGTAGACCCCCGCAATCCGGACGTCGTCTACGCCGCTTCGATGGGACACGTCTTCAAACCGAATCCCGAGCGCGGCGTTTTCAAGTCCGTCGACGGCGGCAAAAACTGGCAAAAGATTTTGTTCGTGGACGACCGGACCGGTGGCGTCGATTTGGTGATGGATCCGCGCGATCCGAAGACGCTGTACGCCGCGATGTGGCAGGCGCAGCGCGTTCCGTGGAAGCTGACGAGCGGCGGTCCCGGCAGCGGGCTGTACAAGACGACCGACGCCGGCGCCCGCTGGACGAAGATTTCGAGCAATCCCGGTTTTGCGACCGGTATGCTCGGCAAGATCGGCGTTTCGGTGGCGGCGACCAATCCTCGCATCGTCTACGCCATCGTGCAGTCGCGCGACGGCGGCGTCTTTCGCTCGGCCGACGCGGGCGCCACCTGGAAGAAGGTCAACAGCGAAATGAAGCTGCGGCAGCGCGGTTTTTACTACACCGCGATCTTCGTCGATCCGACCAACGCGCAAGTCGCCTACGCTCCCGAAGTCGACGGCGTCTACAAGACGACGGACGGCGGCAAGACCTTCTCGATCATCGAACTGCCGCACGGCGACGATCACATCGTGTGGATCGATCCCAAGAATCCTAAAATTTTGTTCGAAGGCGACGACGGCGGCGGCACCGTCTCGGTCGACGGCGGCGGTCACTGGAGCAGCGAGGGAATCGAGCCCACCGGTCAATTCTACCACGTTGCGATCGACGACCAGTTTCCGTTCCACGTATTCGGCGCGCAGCAGGACGAAGGCGCGTACGAGCTTCCGAGTGCCGGCGTCGGCGGAGGCATCGGTCCGGGCGAAGTGCACAACGTCGCGCTCGGCGAGAGCACGTTCGTCGCGCCGGAGCCGGGCGATCCGCTGGTCACCTACGGCAGCGGCTACTACAGCTCGTTCGCGCGTTTGAACCGGGTCACGGGACAAGAAAAGAACGTCAGCCCGTGGCCGCGGTACATGGCCGGCGCCGCGGCCGAAGACACCAAATATCGCTTCGGCTGGACGCATCCCATCTTGTTCTCGCCGGCCGATCCGAAAGAGCTGCTGGTGGCGGCCCAAGTAGTCTTCTCCAGCATGGACCACGGGCAGACCTGGAGCGTGATCAGTCCCGATCTGACGCGCAACGACGTCAGCACCGAGGGACCGACCGGCGGACCGATCTTCTTGGATCAAACCGGCGCCGAAACGTTCCCGGACATCGCATCGCTCGCGGTCTCGCCGCTCGACAAAGACGTCCTCTGGGCCGGCTCCGCCGACGGGCTCGTCCACGTGACCACCGACCACGGCGCGCACTGGACGCTCGTCACCCCGCCGCAACTCCCGCAGTGGGCGCAGATCAGCTCGATCGAGCCGTCGCATACCGACAAGGGCACGGCGTATCTCACGGCCTCGCGATACATGTGGGACGACTACCACCCCTACGTTTACGAAACCACCGATTACGGCGCGCACTGGACGGCTGCCGGCAACGGGCTCCCCGCCGATCAATACGTCTTCGCCATTCGGCAAGACCCGCGCGAGCCGCGTCTGTTCTTCGCCGGCACGCGCAGCACGGTCTACGTCAGCTTCGACGGCGCCGCCAACTGGCAGCCGCTGACGTTGAACCTGCCGGGCGTGCAGGTCCGCGACCTGGCGATCGACACGCGCGAAGGGGAGCTGGTCGCGGCCACCCACGGCCGAGCGTTTTGGATCCTCGACAACCTCGCGCTGCTCGAGCAGCTCGCGCATCAACCCGGCGCCTCGACGGCGAACGCACAGCTCTTCGCGCCCGAAACGGCGTGGCTGACTCAAACCTACGGCGGTCCCGACGATGCCTCCGACTTACCGCCCAGCTTCGGCGTCAATCCACGCTACGGCGCGACCGTCTTCTTCAACGTTCCGCAGTCGTACGACGGCAAGACGCCGGCGACGCTCTCGTTCGTCGACGCGAACGGTACGACGGTGCGTACGTTCGCGCTGCATCCCAAGAACCCGCACGCGGCCAAGCTTACGCCCGAGCAGGAGTTCAACCTCGACGCAGCCCAGCAGCGTCAACACGATCTCGACGAGTTGACGGCGATCCAGCCCGGAATGAATCGCTTCATCTGGGACCTTCGGTATCCGGGCGCCTACGACGTTCCCGGTTTCCGGCCCGTACCGACCGACGACTGGCCCGACACCGCCGACGGACCTACCACCGTTCCCGGCAACTACACCGTCGTCTTCTCGTATAACGGCACGTCGTACAAAGCGCCGTTGAGCCTGCAGCTGGACCCGCGCGTCCACGCAACCGGCGAGGATTTGGCGGCGCGTCTGTCGCTCGAGCAACAGATCCTCGCTTCGATCGATCGGCTCGACCGCACGATCGAGACCGCGCTTACGGCGCGCGACAAGATGACCGCCGCCAAGCGAACGGAGATCGATGACGAAGTCGGGCAGCTCATCGAGTTTCGCGTTCACTCGTCCGAAGCGGACACGCTCTATCCGACGAAGATCCGCGAACAGCTCGGCTTCCTCCTGAACTCGCTCGAAGGTGCGTACGCGCGACCGACGGCGGCCGAGTACGCGGCGTTCAAGGATCTCGACGGGCTTGCGGTCGCGGGAGAACAACGGTTGAACGCACTCGCCTCGCAATAACGGGCACCATTTTGGCACCAAACCCGAAAGGAGGCCCGTGCGCAACCGGTAACCCAGGGCGGCATGAAAACGCGATATGCGCTACTCGTCGCCGCCCTGTTCGTTGCCGGATGTGCCGGCACGACGGCACTGCCGTCGAGTGGTACGGCGCCATCCGCTTCCATCGCTTCCGCGTCGACCCCGCCGCTTCACTATCGCGTTTTTACCGCCGGTAAGACGGCGGGCTTTCCGGCCGACGGGTTTGCGAACGACATCGCCGCGGATCCGTCCGGCAACGTGTGGTTCACCGATACCGGAACGCACGCTATCGGACGCATCACCAAGAATGGGAAGGTCACCGAGTTCTCGGCCGGGCTGAACCCCGGCGCCGAGCCGTACTCGATCGTTGCCGGCACCAACGGCACGATGTGGTTCACCGATGCAAGCGGTCTGGCGTTGGGCAGCATCTCGCCGGGCGGCACGATCCGCGAGTTCGCCGACGTCCGCGTCACCAACGTGCGCGCGCAAAACATCGCACTCGACGCGCGCGGCCGCCCGTGGATTGCCGCCTCGGGCCCGAACGGAACGCTCGCGTTTTTGTCGCAGAGCGGACGCGTCGTCCCGGTCGCGTTGCCTTCGGGTCTTTCACCCAACGGATCGCTCGCGTCGGACGGGTCAGGTAACCTCTGGCTGTTCGCGCAAACGTCGAGCGGCGGCGTGACGATCGTCGAGCACTCGCCCGGTTCGTTCTCGCAAATCGCGACGCCGCTGCAGCCGATCGCCGATCCGTGCTGCCCGAACGTAGCACCCAAGCCGATGACGCTCGGAAACGACGGCAACATCTGGTTCACCGGCCTCTACTACGGCTGGCCGAAGTATCCGGGCGCCAAAATCGTGGGAACCGTGCGCAAAGGCACCGTCGTGCTCTTCCGCGCCAAGCACAACTCGGGCCTGGCCGCATTTCCCAGCGGTATCGCCGCGGGCGGCAAGCGCATCTGGTTTACCGGCGGCGATCCATTCCAGCCGAACGGCGCGTTGTGGGAGATCGACGAGCGGGGACGTCAGACGGTTGCGGCGTTGGCCTACAATCCGATCGGACTGACGGTCGACGCGGCCGGCAATCCGTGGTTCACGGCGTCCTTTCCGGGTCAGCCGAACCGGATCGTGGAGATTCTCGACCTAACGCCCGCGGCTCAGACGACGCCGCGCTTGTGAGCCTGCGCGAGCAGCGCGGAGCGGCTGCTGACGCCGTAGCACTTCAGTACGGCCTTCGCATGATTGGCCACGGTGGCTTTGCTGCGGCCCACGATCGCGGCGATCTCCTCGTTGGAGCGTCCTTCGCAGAGTAGCTTGAAGACGCGCTCGCGCATCGGTGAAAGCACGACGGCGCCGGTTTGCGGTGCGCGGCGCGCCCGCAGCTCGTCGCCCAGCCAGCTGGGCGAATAGTTGCGAAGGAGTTCCTCGGCGGCCGAGAGGTGTTCGCGTTTTCGCGTTACGTCGAACAGGCGCAGCGCGCATCGTCCCGCGCGCCACTGAAACCCGACTTCGCGATAGACGCGCAGCGACGCCGTCAATCGCGAAACGGCGAGCTTGCGGTTTCCCAGCGCCATGTCGACCACGCCGCTCGAGAAGTCGACCAGGGCGCGCCGGCGCTCGTCTTTGAGCAGGTTGCGCGCGTTCTTGACTTCCCCGGCGCGATGAAACCGCGCCACATAGGCCGACGCCTGCGCGGCGTCGATCGGGGCGTACAGCTCCGCCAACAGCAAGAGCGCGACGCTTTCTTCATCCTTGCAGCCTTCCCAGGCGACGCGCTGCGAGATCTCCTCGGCCTCGAGCAGCTCTTGACGTGCCCAGCGATGCTCGCCGATCGAAGTGGCCAAGTACGCGCGATCGCAAAGCGCCATCGTCCGCCAAGCATCGGTCGGCGCGCTCCGCGTGCACTCTTTGAGAAAACGAAAGGCGTTGAAGTAGTCGCCCTGGAGCGCGCGGGTCCAGCCCAGCGCCTTGAGCGCTTGAAAGCGGTTGTGTGCGAAGTCGTCGGGCCACGGCGAACCTTGGAGTTGACGTTCGACCTCAGCTACGACGTCGGGCAGGTAGAGCTCGCGAGCGCGCACGGCCAGCGTGTGCGTGGCGGCGGCGCGATGATGGACGTGCTCGGTTCCTGCAGGGTCGATCAAGCGCAACAGCTCGACCAGGCTTCGCGTTCCCCACTTGGCCGTGGGATCGTTCATGAACACGGCGCTCTCGGCGTGCAGGGCGTTCAAGCGGGAGTCGAGCGAGCGCCCCTCGCGTGCGATCGCGAGCGCCGCCAGCGCCCCAGCGTGGTCGCCCGCCATGACGTAGCGCCGGGCCATGCGATATCCGGTTTCGGCCACGAGTTCGCCGTCGCGCAGCGCGCGCGCCGAAGCCAGCGCGTCGTCGAGATGCGCGTCGGCAGCTTCGTAATCGCCGCTCAGCGCATAGGCTTCGCCGAGCAGCGCCCTGCGCCGAACGTCTAGCGGACTATGCGACGCAACCCGAAGCGCATTCAGCAACGCCAGTCCGCGAGAGACGTCGGTTCCGAGATAGATCCGGCTCCGCAAGAGCGACGCTTCGGCGGAAGGATCCGAATGGCGATCGTACAGCGCGGCCGCTTCGCCGTATCTCCCTGCGGCGAAGAGCGCATGCATTTCGGGTTCCCAGCGCGCAAAGGCGTGCTTCCGAACCGCATCCATGCTGCTTCGGTTCGGTCAACGGCCGCCGCAACCTTGCGAGACTAGCCCGCAGGGGCTAAATCTTAACCGTTGGGCAGCTGGCCGTAGGAGTCCGCAGCGTGTACGATGGGCGAACCATGGGCACTGGCCGGATGCGCCGGCAAACCGTTGAGGAACAGCGCGAGGAATAGTGCAAATAGGGACATGAAAACCTCCAAGGCGCGCGATGCGCGGGTAGTTTCCAGGCATGGATGCCTAGTCCCTAGAGGCTAATACGAAATCGCCAAAGAACCAAGAGGGGGAGCGGCCGGAGTTACCGATGTGGGCAGCGAGAACCGGGTGTGGGCGACTCCGGACTGCGGACGGGCGGCGGGCAAGGTGAACTTGCTCGCCGTTCTCGCGCGCGGCGACCGCAATCCCGTGGCCGCCGCGCTCGAGCAACTCGCCGACGTCGCAGCGATCGCCTATCATACGGCCGGTTCGGCCCTGGAATGGGCGGCCGCGCACCCCGCCGACGTCGTCGTCGTCGAGCATCGCGAAGGCGAACTCGACGCGCCGAAGTTCATCGAGTCGTTTCGCAACCTCGCCGATCGCCAGTTCGCCGTCGTCGTGATGGTCGCGGGCGACGAGACCGAGACGCGACATCGCGGCGCTCGCGCCGGCGCCAACGAGTTTGCGCGGCTGCCGGTCGAACCGGTCGAACTGGAAGCACACCTTCGAAACGCATTGCTGATGGCGCGGCACCGTCGCGAGCTGCTGGAGCGCTCCGCCGCGGCGTTGGAATCAAAAGAGCTCGAGACGCTTTTCAAGTTGGCGCGCGCTGCCGAGTTTCGCGACGACGTCACCGGGATGCACATCGTTCGCGTCGGACATATGACCGCGGCTCTCGCGCGAGCGATGGGGCTGCCGCAGCGCGACTGCGACGTACTCGCCCAGGCCGCGCCGATGCACGACATCGGAAAGATCGCCGTTCCGGACGACATCTTGCTCAAGCCCGGGCCGCTGACGCCGGACGAGTTTGCGGTCATGCGCCGGCATGCCGCCGCCGGATACGACATCCTCAAGGGAGGCGATTATCCGATCTTGAGGGCGGCCGCCGAAATCGCGTTGACGCACCACGAGCGCTGGGACGGGACCGGTTATCCGCGGCGCCTGCGAGGCTGCGAGATTCCACTCTCCGGACGTCTGTGCAGCCTTGCCGACGTCTTCGACGCGCTGACGTCGGCTCGCCCGTATAAGCCGGCATGGGCGCCCGACCGGGCCATCGCCGCGCTATTGTCGGGCGCCGGAACGCAATTCGACCCGGAAGTCGTCGACGCGTTCCACGCCGCCTATCCCGAGATCTGCGCGATCCGGCTGCGCTACGGCGATCTCGACCGCCCGGCGCACGAACGGTCGCCGGCGAGCGCATGGCGCGAGCGGCGCGGCGTGACGGCCGCGGACGCCTAGCTCGCCCAACCGTCCGCAACGAACGCCTCGCGTCTCCACCGGGCTCGGCCGGTTACTCCCAACCGCAACGCGGGAAAACGTACCGTAAAGGGGAGTCATGGTGAACGTTCGCGCGCTAGGTCTTTTCGTCGGAGTGGGAATTCTGCTCGCCGGTGTGCCCGGCATCGGGCGCGCGCAGAGCAGTATGACCGGTCCGACGACCGGCGGCCCCGGGAATCCGAGCCCTTCGAGTATCGATCGAGCTTTCGTCCCGCAGGCGCTGCGCGCTGGATATCTCGAGGTTCAGCAGGCGGCCGCCGAGCTTCGCGGGGGTCTGCTCGACCCGAGCGTTGCCTACTTCGCACGCCGCATGATCGCCGACCACACCGCTGCCGACTCACAACTCGCCGCGGTGGCGCAGAACCTCGGAATCGCCTATCCGAAGTCGCTCGTCGAGGTCGCGCGCGTCGGCGCCCAGCCGATCGGACAACCCGCGCACGCGACGCCGCCTCCGGCGCCGCGATCGGTGCCCGCGTTCTTGCCGCAGCGCCAATACATGCAAGAGCAAGTGCAGTCTCACCAGCGCGCGATCGCGCTTTTCGAAAACGAGGTCCGCAACGGCGGAGCGCAGCAGCTTCGTACGGTGGCCGCCGCTGAGTTGCCGCAACTGCGCGCGCATCTGACGATGGCGCAGCAGTACGTGGCCAGCGGAACCATCACGCCGGTCGCGACGCCGACCCCGCCGGGTCCCGGAACGCCGCCCTAACCGGTCGCGAGAGCATCGCCGGGACGCCGATGGGCGTCCCGATTCTCCTGGAGGGAACGTCTCGGCCGATACCGGAGAGAGATGCCGATGAATCCTCCCCTCGAGCACCGCGCGTTGCCTGCGGGTGAGGTCACCTTCCTCTTTACGGATATCGAGGGCAGTACCCGGCTGTGGGAGCGTGCCCCCGACGCAATGCGGAAAGGACTCGCGCGGCACGACGACATCCTTCAGGATGCCGTCGATCGTAACGCCGGGGCGGTCTTCAAGACCGCCGGCGACTCGTTCTTTGCCGTGTTCGAGAGGCCCCAAGACGCGCTGCGCGCGGCGACCGAGGCGCAACGCGCGCTGGCAAACGAATCCTGGCCGCGCGGCGTTCGCGAACTGCGCGTACGGATCGGATTGCACACCGGCCCCGCGGTTTTACGGCGAGGCGACTATTTCGGACCGACGGTAAACCGCGTCGCCCGCCTGGCGGCCGCAGCGCACGGCGGCCAAATCCTGCTCTCTTCGACGACCGCGTCGCTGGTCGGCAACGCGCTCGACGGAGCCCAGCTGCGCGATCTCGGCAGCCACCGCCTCAAAGATCTCGGCGAACCGGAACGCATCTTTGCGGTCGTCGTTCCGGGGCTGGATTCCGATGTTCGTCCGCCTGCGTCGCTCGACGCGACGCCGAACAATCTCCCGTCGCAGAGGCTGCGACAGCTGGTGCGCCATCACCGCCTGGTTTCGGTCGTCGGATTGGGCGGCATCGGCAAGACGCGACTGGCGCTTCAAGTCGCCGCCAGCCTCGTCGGCGATTTCAAGGACGGCTGCTGGTTCGTGGCGTTGCGCGAAATGGACGATCCGTCGCAGATCGCTCGAGCCGTCGCCGACGCGATGCACGTGCGTGCGGTCACCGACGAGCCGATCGAAGAGACCGTCTTGGAACACGTCGCCCGGCGTAAGGCCCTGCTGATCGTCGACAACGCCGAGCACCTGCTCTCCGACGTCGCGACGTTCGTGCAGCGCGTCTTGGAAACGTCGCAAGACGTCCGCGTGATCGTCACGACCCGCGAACCGCTCTACGTCACCGGAGAGCACGTCCTTCGGCTAACCGGCATCGACGAAGGCGTACGTCTCTTCATCGAGCGCGCCCGCGCCCTGCGGTCGGATCTGGTGATCACCGACGACACCGTCGCGCACATCTGCAGCACGCTGCAAGGGATTCCGTTGGCGATCGAGCTCGCGGCGGCACGCGCGGCCCGGCTCTCGACCACGCAAGTCGATCAGCTGCTCACGTTTGCGGGAAGTCCGCTCAATGCGACGATCGACTGGAGCTATCGCCTTCTCGAACCCAACGAGCGCCGCTTCCTC
>Ga0335075_10012019_pt1 | contig 13092 bp, 13 predicted proteins | sample Lox_Sample_24_FD_206723 | JGI IMG/M metagenome (GOLD analysis project Ga0335075, IMG submission 206723) | Soil microbial communities from Loxahatchee National Wildlife Refuge, Florida, United States - Lox_Sample_2.4 | ecosystem: Environmental > Terrestrial > Soil > Wetlands | place: USA... | reverse complement strand
TGTTCCCGTAGCGGCAGCAGCCTGGCAGGCAGAAAATGGCGCAATGGCCGCCAACGATCAACTTTATCTCTGGCTCGCGCTCGCAACCGGAGTCATTGGCCTGGTAGCGGCTCTGCTCTTCGCGCGGGGGGTCCTCGGCTCTGATGCCGGCACTCCGGAGATGCAGCGCATTTCCAACGCCATCAGGGAAGGCGCGGAAGCCTTCATGAAGCGCCAATACGGCACCATCGCCCTGATCGCGGTCGCGCTCGCCGTTGTTCTCTTTATCGGATACCGACTGTCCCCCTTCACCGCTCCCTACGCCACCAAGGTCGTCGTCAGCTTTCTGATCGGTGCCGCCTGCTCCGCCCTTTCAGGTCAGACCGGCATGTGGGTCTCCATTCGCGCTAACATCCGCACCGCTGCCGCGGCCCGCACCAGCATGGGGCAGGCGCTCAAGATCGCCCTGCACGGCGGAGCCGTAACCGGCCTGGTCGTCGTCGGCCTGTCGCTGCTGGGCGTCGGACTTCTCTTTTTCCTCTTCGGCGGACTCAGCAATCCTCAGCAGGTTCCCTACCAGCTTGTCGGCTTCGGATTCGGAGCTTCGCTGGTGGCGCTCTTCGCTCAGCTTGGCGGCGGTATCTATACCAAGGCCGCAGACGTGGGCGCCGATCTGGTCGGCAAAGTCGAAGCCGGCATCCCCGAAGACGATCCCCGCAATCCGGCTGTCATCGCCGACCTGGTGGGCGACAATGTTGGAGACTGCGCGGGCCGTGGCGCTGACATCTTTGAGTCGACCGCCGCTGAAAACGTCGGAGCGATGATCCTGGGAGCAGCACTCTACCCGGTCTTCGGACTCAAAGGCATCCTCTTTCCGCTGATCGTACAGGCGATCAACCTGATTTCCAGTATCGTCGGCGTCGCCGTCGTCCGCAGCGGCGAGGACGAAGATCCCATGCACGCACTGAACAAGGGTTATTACGTCACCTCGCTGCTGGCTCTTGCCGGATTCGCTGTGGCCATCTACTTCATGCTGGGAGCGCGCTGGTGGTTGCTGGGCAGCGGAATCTGCGGCATCGTAACCTCATTCCTCTTCGTCCGCATCACCGAGTACTACACCGAAACCCGCTTCAAGCCGGTGCAGAGCATCGCCTTGGCATCGACTACGGGACCCGCGACCAACATCATCCAGGGACTTGCCGTCGGCATGGAAACACCTGCCCTGCCGGTCATCGTGATCAGCGCCGCGCTGCTGCTGAGCTACTACTTCGGCACCCGCGGTCTGGCGGATGTGACCACGATTTCCAGCTACGCAAAAGGCATTTATGGCACGGCGATCGCCACCATGGGCATGCTCTCCTCGGCGGCCTACATCCTTGCCATGGACACCTTCGGTCCCATCACGGATAACGCCGGCGGCATCATCGAAATGAGCGATCAGCCGCACAGCGTCCGCGTGAAGACCGACAAACTCGACGCAGCCGGCAACACCACCAAGGCTCTCACCAAGGGCTATGCGATCGGATCCGCCTCGCTAGCGGCCTTCCTGCTCTTCTCCGCATACCTGGCGACGGTTCATGATATCGTCCACCAGCGCGTCGTCGCAGCCGGTGGAGTTCTGCCTGAAGGCTGGACCTTCTCAAACGTAAATCTCGCATCCGTGCCGGTCTTCGTTGGCGCGCTGCTTGGTGCCATGCTCACATATCTTTTCTCCTCGATGGCCATCAGGGCCGTAGGACGCGCTGCCCAGACCGTCATCCAGGACGTGCATGAGCAGTTCCGCAACAATCCGGGAATCATGCAGGGAACGTCGCAACCCGACTACGGCCGTTGCGTCCGCATCGTTACCGGCGCGGCTCTCAAGGAAATGGTTCTGCCCGGTGTGCTCGCCGTGGCGATGCCGCTATGTGTGGGCCTCATCTTTCGCCACTTCGGTGGCGAGTTCTATCCAGGAGCGCTGCACAACTGGCCAATGATTAACGGCCTCCCCGTCAACCTCAGCGGCGCGGAAGCCGTAGCCGCTCTCCTGATGGTCGGCACCATCAGCGGAATCCTGCTCGCCATGCTTATGAACAATGGCGGCGGCGCCTGGGATAACGCCAAGAAGCTCATCGAGACCGGCGCCCACGGCGGCAAGCGATCCGAGGCGCATAAGGCAGCCGTAGTCGGCGATACGGTGGGCGATCCGTTCAAGGATACGGCCGGCCCATCGCTTCATGTGCTCATCAAGCTGCTGGCCACGGTAACGCTGGTCCTGGCTCCGCTGTTCCTGTAGGGCAGGCGTCAGTGTGCAGGTCGGGCGTGTAGGAAGTGCAGCTTTTTCTATGCCCTGAACACTACCCCCTGTACTCTGTTCCAATGAGTAATGGCTCAAGGGTCCCGTGGTACAAGCGATCGCCGGAGGGATGGAAGCATTTCCGGTCTATCCCGCTGGCCCGACTGCGTCCTCTGATCATTGCTGTTTTCGTGCTCTTCTCTACCTTCGGCTACTTCGACGACATCATCTCGGGAGGGCTCTACCCCTACTCGATTCTGGTTTCGAACGTTGTCTTCAGCGGGCTCATCGCCTGCTTGTGGATACTGATTCTCTCTCGCAAGCCCTTTGGCTGGATCCTCTTACTCATTCCGATTCAGACGCTCAGCCCGTTTGTCCTCGCATGGTTTGCCAGGGTGCTTTCGATTCACTTGCCGGCCGCGCCTGCGACCGCCGCGACAGGAATCCGCATATCTGCGATTGGGATGATGGCTTCGATCGTACTTTCCTATGTCTTCTTCATCATTTTCATTCGCGGCGAGGGTAAGGAGTCGTTTAAGTTGCGCAATGAACTCGAGCTGGCGCACGGAATCCAGAAGACGCTCGTGCCGCCGGTCTCGTTGCGCACCACACGTTTCGAGATTCACGGCATTTCCAAGCCCAGCGAGAAGGTTGGCGGCGATCTGGTCGACGCTCTCGAGCTTACAAATGGAGATGCGATCGCCTACCTCGCCGATATCGCCGGGCACGGTCTGCAGGCCGGAATCCTCATGGGGATGCTGAAGACTGCGGTCCGCACCGCGCTCCTCGAAGCAGTCGAGCTTGAGCCCGCGCGAACTCTGCCTCTTCTGCTCGATCGCCTTAACAGCGTTCTGCCCGAAGTGAAGGAGCCGCACATGTACGCGACGTTCACCGGCTTCCGGCTCGGCGCCGACGGCAGCGTCTACTACGCGCTTGCGGCCAGTCCGCCCATCCTGCATTGGCACGCCGGCCACATGAGTCTTTCCCATCTCGAGGAGGAGCAGTTTCCGCTCGGACTGCTTCCGGTACTGGCATTCGATGGTCAGAGCATGCAGACTTCTCCCGGCGATCTGTTGGTGGTCGCCACCGACGGCATTCTCGAAGTGAACGACAAAAATGATCAAGAATTCGGCGTGGAGCGATTGAAAGCCGTCATCGCCGACAATGCTCACGCACCGTTGGCCCAGCTTGCTCAGCTCATCGTCGACGCGGCGCAGGCCTTCGGCAAGCAGCTTGACGACCAGACGATCCTGATCGTGCGCTGCCTCTAAAAATCTGTTAACAGGCCCTAGCTCAGCCCGTGCACAGCGACGGAGCCGCTCGCAATATCCGCCGCCTTCAGCAGCTTCGCCGTTGTAACGATCTGCCCGGTATGGCGCTGCGTGTGATCGGCCAGATGCACGAGAAGGCCTCCCACACTTGTAGGTAGCTGCTTCTTTCCTACTGCCCGCAAGTGCTCAAGATCGGCTGACGCGAAGGTGCGGACCCGTTCAGCGGCGCGGTCCAGGCCCTGGTGGAACTCGGCGAGCAATTCTTCGCGGGAGATGCCGGGATCGAGTTCGGTCTTGGCCGCCGTAAGCTGTTCGGCGCTAAGCTGACTGCCTTCCGCATAGGTAAGCAGGCGATCAAGACTGCGCGCGATGTGGCGCATGTGGAAGGCAATCGGCGAGAGTCCACTGGGAGAGGCATGAAGCTGCGCCTCGGTTAGTCCATCGGCCCAGCGCACCACGTCTTCGCGAGCCAGATCGAATGCATGCAGGATGGCGCGCAGCACGGCGGGGAGATCAGAATAGGTACCGCGCAGCCAGGGTTCGGGCTGCTGCGCTGCGGGCGTTTGCGCTTGCGTTGTCATCTCACAATCCCTTCTTCTCACGAAATTCTCGCACGACCACAGCCGGATCGCGATGCTGGCCGTCCACAGCCTCGTTCATGGCGCGCATGTCATCTGCTGTAATTTTGCCCGCAAGTGCATACAGCGCCGTTTTTATCTGGGGCCAGCGCCGCAAAGCATCGTCACGCACCAGCGGCACAGCCTGATAAGGCGGAAAGTAATGCTTGTCGTCTTCGAGCACGGTGAGTCCGAAGGCCTGAATTGGCCCGTCCGTCGAATTGCCCGCGATCATGTCGACTTGATGCGCATTCAGTGCGCGATAGAGCAGCCCTAAATCCATCGTTCGCGGAGGCCCGTCGAATTTGAGGCCGTAAACCTTGCTCAACCCGGGAAGGCCGTCGGGCCGCTGTTCGAATTCATATCCGACGCCCAGCTTCCACTGCGGAGTGTATTGGGCCGCCTGACTCAGCGTACGCAGATTGTAGCGGCGAGCGTCGTCTCCGCGAATGATCATCGCGAACGTGTTCTCAAACCCCAGAGGCGGCGCGACAGTCACGTTGTATCTTTGTGCGTAGAGGCGGCGCACGGTGTCGAGCACGGCATTGGGATTCCGGTCCAGCGGCTGCTTCAGAATCGCCGTCAGCGCCGTGCCGGTGTATTCGACGTAAGCATCGATGCGTCCTGAAACCAGAGCCTGCTGGCAAATGTAACTACCGGCAAGATAAAAGCGACGCTCCACCTTCAGATGTGACTTGGCCTCGATCTCCTGGGCCAGCAATTCGCCCAGCACCACCTGCTCGGTGAAGTTTTTCGTACCGATGACTGGCTCGTTGGGTCGTGGCGGCGCACAGGAGGTCAATAACAAGCAAATCGTAACCGCTACGGTAGCAACAATCCGACGGATCATTTAGCTGGCACCCGGAAACGCCGCTCCAGCAGTCCAAGCAGGCCATCGGCGATCAGCGCCAGCAAGGCCGCAGGAATCGCTCCCGCCAGGACCAGGCGATTATCCACAGATGCCACGCCGCGGAAGATCAGTTCGCCCAGGCCACCCGCCCCGACCGCCGCGGCAATTGTCGCAATGCCAACACAGGTCACTGTCGCCGTGCGCAATCCCGCGAGAATAAACGACGCGGCGAGAGGCAACTCTACGCGAAAGAGCCGCTGTGTCCCAGTCAGGCCGAGCGCATGCGCCACCTCCAAAACCGCAGGATCGATGCTTCGGATCCCCGCGTACGTATTGCGCAGGATGGGCAGCAGTGCATAAGCCGTAAGCGCGACAATCGCGATACGCGCCGCGCGCTCACCCAGCCAGGGAAGCGGCAGCAGCAACCCAAACAGCGCCAGGGAAGGGATAGTCTGTAGAATGTTGGCCACAGTCATTACCGGGGGCGCCCACTTCGTTGAACGCGTCAGCCAGATCCCTGCCGGAACGCTTATTACAGTCGCAAAGAGCATCGCGGCGCCCGTAAGCCACAGATGCTCGAGCGTAAGCTGAAAAATCTGACCGCCGTACTGCGAGAGGAACCCGTTCATCGCGCGGTCCCTTCGTCATTTTCCAATTCGCGCTCGCCCCTGCGGAAAGCCCGCACATACTCTTCGACCTCAGGGTCCTTGGATGTGAGAAAGTCCGCCGCATCCACACTGGCCGCGATCTTGCCATGAGCAACCAGCACAATACGGGACGCAAGATAGAGCGCCTCGTCGAGGTTATGAGTAATCAGCAGGACAGTTTTGTTGAAGCGCTCGAGCAGACCGCGCAGCATATCCTGCATGTCCGCCCGCGTGAGTGGATCGAGGGCACCGAAAGGCTCATCCATCAGCAAAATAGGCGGCTCTGCTGCGAGTGCACGGGCCAGTCCCACGCGTTGGCGCTGCCCACCGGAAAGCTGGTGAGGATATCGGTGAGCGAAACTGGCCGGATCGAGACCGACATTCGAAAGCAGTTCATGTCCTCGATTTCTGCAATCTGATCGAGCCGTTCCGGAGATCTCGGGCACGACTGTGACATTGCGCTCGACCGTGATGTGCGGGAACAGCCCTGTCTCCTGGATTACGTAACCGACACTGCGACGCAGCTCGATCAGGTCGTAATCGCGCACGCTCCTGCCATTGACCAGAACGTCGCCGCCGGTAGGTTCCACCATGCGGTTGACCGTGCGTAGCAGCGTGGTCTTGCCTGACCCGCTGCGGCCCAGTATCGCCGTCGTGGTTCCCGCGCCGGCCGTGAACGAAATGCGATCGAGCAGCAGGCGCCCCTGCGGCGCTTTGAAGCTCACATCGCGGAATTCGATTGCTGCCGGCATCTCTGCGCTCAAAAGAAGAAAGCCGGGCACCTCGCCCGGCAATCTGTCACTGTTCCAGTTGCATTATTCGCTCCCGGCCGGGGCTTCCGAGGTGCCGGGATTCTTTACACGCACAACTGTGATCTTCGAAAAGCCTTCCTTGAAATTTGGCGGACGAAGGCGCTCAGCCATCTTGTGCATCACCTCGTCATTCACCGTGCGCTCGCGACGCCGGTTGCGCTCCAGGCAGATTTCAAGCGGCACGTCGAAGAATACGGCCTGCACATCGTAGCCGAAGCTCTTGGCCATTTTGATCCACTGCCGGCGTTCATGTGGAGACAGGTTCGTCGCGTCCACGTAGTTCCACGGCATCTTGGCGATGAGCCGAGCACGCAGCAGCGAGCGCAGTGTGGAAAATACCAGCCCCTGATAACGCTGCTCGGTGATGTCGTCGAAGAGAATGCTGCGCAGCATATCGGATGACAATGGCGCCACGCCGCGCCGTTTGAACCATGTCGTCTTGCCCGAGCCCGGCAGCCCGATTGTCAGCACCACAAAGCCTTTCGGCCCATGCGGCTGGCCCGCGGCCTGCGGTTCGGGCGGCGGGGTCGACTGCGACTCCGGCTGCGTCTCCACTTCCAGTTTGCCAGGTTCCTCAGGAGTGCCGACCGCCTCGGCAATCTCCGCTGAGAGTTCCTCGGCCGGAAGTACAACGGTGGCACTTGCCTCCGCCTGCGGCGTCTCCGCCGCCGTGTTGGTTGCCTGAGCAGGAGGCTCAGCGGCGGCGGCTCCGTAAGAGGGGCGAAGAGGAGCGGGCTGATTTACAGGTATTTCCTGGCCAATCTTTCCTGTGGACTCCGAATCGTTCGGTCCACGCTTGGGGCGTCGTCTCATTTTTTCGCGCATCCATTCGCGCATAACTCAGGATGTAACACAGACATCGCCGCGCCGCAACGCGCAGCGTCGCAATAGGATCATTCCCAGTAACGTAAACGCCGCGCCGAACGCGCAGAGGAGAATATTAAGGCTACGTTATAGAAAATTCTTATGCCGTGGTATTGACTGCGGTGCTAGCATCGGTAAATGGGGGTTTGCGACCTTTGCCTCACTCGCGGCTGGTCCCCCGTTGAACGGCGAGACTCCACTCTAAAGATTCAACGAGCTCACTAAGGAGAAAGTTTTCTATATGGCAGTAAAGGTTGGAATCAACGGCTTTGGCCGCATTGGACGCAACGTTTTCCGCGCCGCCCTGGGCAATCCGGACATCGATATCGTCGCGGTCAACGATCTCACGAGCCCAGCGACGCTCGCGCATCTGCTCAAGTACGACTCAATTCTCGGCAATCTGAAGAATGAAATCTCCTCCACCAGCGATTCGATCACCGTGGATGGCAAATCGATCAAGGTTTTTGCGGAAAGAGACCCCGCCAAGCTTGACTGGAACTCGACCGGAGCGCAGATCATCGTTGAATCCACCGGCATCTTCACCGACGCGACCAAAGCCAAGGCGCACCTGCAGGGATCGGTAAAGAAAGTCATCATCTCCGCGCCGGCCACCAACGAGGACATCACCGTCGTTCTCGGCGTCAACGAATCGAAGTACGATCCGGCCAAGCACAACATCATCTCCAATGCTTCCTGCACCACCAACTGCCTCGCGCCCGTCGTCAAGGTGCTGCACGAGGAGTTCGGCATCGTCTCCGGCATCATGACCACGATCCACAGCTACACCAACGATCAGGTCATTCTGGACTTCCCGCACAAGGATCTGCGCCGCGCCCGCGCCGCCGCGATCAACATGATTCCCAGTTCCACCGGCGCCGCCAAGGCCCTCAAGCTCGTTATCCCGGAGATGGCCGGCAAGCTCGACGGCTTTGCCATTCGCGTCCCAACTCCGAACGTTTCGGTCGTCGACCTCACGTTCATCTCTGAGAAGCCGGCTACCGTCGACACCGTCAACGCTGCGCTCAAGAAGGCCGCAGACGGCAAGCTGAAGGGCATCCTCGGCTATGAGACCGACCAACTCGTGTCGAGTGACTTTAAGGGCGACGCGCGCTCCTCGATCGTCGACTCACCGCTGACGAAGGTGGTTGGCAGCTCGGTCAAGGTCATCAGCTGGTATGACAACGAGTGGGGCTACTCGAATCGCGTGCGCGATCTGGTGCTCTTCCTCGCGAAGAAGGGCCTCTAAGGAGGCCCTTCGCACACGCGGATCTGGTCCGTGAACGAGCCAGATTCGCGCTCAACTCTCAACTTTGATGCGCGGAGCATCCCCCGGCAATGCGTCAGAACATCTCCGGAACGTCGCCCTTTGAGTCCATCATTGGATTCTCCCGCGCCGTGCGCGTGGAGAACATGGTCCATGTTTCGGGCACCGGCCCGGTAGGCGCCGACAATGCTGACGCGGCGACCCAGACCCGGCATACACTGGAGATTATCCGCACCGCGCTCGAAAAAGCGGGAGCCCGGATGGAGGACGTTGTCCGAACTCGGATGTACCTGACGCATGCAGAAGATTGGGAAGCAATCGGCCGGGTACACGGTGAGTATTTCGCATCGATCCGCCCGGCGGCGACCATGGTTGTCGTCGCCAAACTACTCAATCCAGCATGGCGCATAGAAATAGAAGCCGACGCAGCCATCGGCGACAGTAGAAAGCACCAGGAAAGCCAGCAGAAATCATGAAGAAATTGACGATTCGCGATCTCGACCTTGCGCATAAGCATGTCTTCATGCGCGTCGACTTCAACGTGCCACTGAGCGATGACGGACGCGAGATCACCGACGACACACGCATCCGCGAAACTCTGCCGACTCTCGAATACGCTCTGCGCCACAAGGCCAAGCTTATCCTCGCCTCGCACCTGGGACGCCCCAAAGGCAAGCCGACTCCGAAGTACAGCCTGCGCCCGCTCGTCGACCGCCTGCGCATGCTGCTCGACCATCACCTTGGGGAACAGGTGAACGTGGCGTTCTCGCCGGACTGCGTTGGCGAACTCGCCACCGAGCTTTCCCGGCAGCTTGAATCCGGACAGGTCCTGCTGCTCGAAAACCTGCGTTTCCACGCCGAAGAAGAAGCCAATGACCCGAAGTTCGCCGCGCAGCTCGCTTCCCTCTGCGACATCTATATCGACGACGCATTTGGCAGCGCACACCGCGCCCACGCATCCACCGAGGGCATCACGCGATTCGTGAAGAAGTCTGCAGCCGGCCTGCTCATGGAAAAGGAGCTGACCTGGATGAGCAAGGCTCTCGACGAGCCCGCCAAGCCATTCGTGGCCATTCTGGGCGGCGCAAAGGTGTCCGACAAGATCGAGGTAATCGACAACCTTCTCTCCAAGGTCGACGCCATTCTCATCGGCGGAGGCATGGCCTACACCTTCCTCAAGGCCAAGGGACAGGAGGTCGGCAAGTCTCTCCTCGAAGCCGACAAGATTGATGTAGCAAAAGAAGCCCTCGCCAAGGCGGAAGCCAAGGGTGTGCGCTTCCTGCTGCCTGTCGATCACGTTCTCGGCGACAAGTTCGCGGCAGACGCCAAGACCCAGATCTCCGAGGGCGATGGTCCCTTCCCGGCTGACTGGATGGGCCTCGACATCGGCCCGAAGACGATCACGCTTTTCACGAAGGAAATCGCTGACGCCTCGACCATCGTCTGGAACGGCCCTATGGGTGTCTTCGAGATGCCCGCCTTTGCCGTCGGGACAACCAAGATCGCCAAAGCGGTCGCTGCCAATCAGGACGCCGTCTCGATCGTGGGTGGCGGCGATTCCGTTTCGGCAGTCAAGAAGGCCGGCGTGGCGGACAAGATCACGCACATCTCAACCGGCGGCGGGGCGTCGCTCGAATTTCTGGAAGGCAAGAAGCTGCCGGGAGTCGAGGCGCTGACGGATAAGTAACCCCTGCAAGCACAAATATTTGAGATAGGACCGAAAACTCATCATGCCGCGCAAGCCACTCATCGCAGCCAACTGGAAGATGTACAAGACTCCCGCGCAGGCCGCGGAGTTCGTGAAGAATTTCCTGCCACTCGTCGCCGACAACGACCGCGACGAGATCGTGCTTTGCCCATCGGCCACTTCCCTCGCAACTGTAGTCGCTGCTGTCCAGGGTTCCGGCATAGCGGTCGGCGCGCAGAACATGCACTACGCTGAAGAAGGTGCGTACACAGGCGAGATCTCGCCGCTCATGCTCAAGGCTGTCGGTGCCACCCACGTCATCATCGGACACTCGGAGCGCCGTCAGTACTTCGGCGAGACCGACGAGATGGTCAACCAGAAGATCCACGCAGCTGTGAAGAACAGTCTCACGCCCATCCTCTGCATCGGCGAGGATCTGGAGCAGCGCGAAGCCGACAAGACTGAGGAAGTCCTGCTGCGGCAGGCCGAAAAGGCCCTCAAAGGCGTGGTGCCCGAGACCGCGGAAAGCTTCATCATCGCCTATGAGCCGATATGGGCTATCGGCACCGGACGCACCGCGACACCAGAGATGGCCGGCCTGGCGCACTTCCATATTCGCAGCGAGGTCGCCCGCCTGCTCGGCCGCAAAACCGCCGACTGCATCCGCATTTTGTATGGCGGCAGCGTCAAACCGGACAACGCATCAGCCCTTCTCAACCAGCCGGAGATCGACGGCGCGTTGGTCGGCGGAGCCAGCCTCGACCCGCAGTCGTTCGCGAAGATCGTGGACTACTAGGCCGGGCAGAAGGAACTCCATGTCCGAACTTGTCCGCATCATGAGCAAGACCGACCTGCCCCCCGAGGGCGAAGCGCGCGAGGTGGACTGCGGCGAATACCAGCTCTGCGTAGCGCGGGTCGGCGGCGAGATCACCGTCATGAACAACATCTGCCCACACAACGGTGGCCCCCTCGGCGAGGGCATCATCGAGAACGGCAAGATCATCTGCCCGTGGCACGCCTGGGCTTTCGATCTGAAGACAGGTGCTGCAGAGCACGAGCCGCGAGCCAGGGTCCCCATCTACGAGCACAGAATTGAAGGCGACGACGTGCTCGCGAAGCTCGAATAGCCTTTCGTCGCTTCCCGGGCCTCGACCTCCCTGCTACGCTCGAAAAGGAATGCCCGAAGAACTCCCATCTCCCGCCAAGCCGCCGGACTCAGCCGGACTCTGGTGCCCCAACTGCGCCCGGGTGGTCAATGATCCCCTGGTCTGCGGAGACTGCTCCGCCGTGATCTGCCGGATCTGCGGAACGCCTCTTGAATCCGCCGACGAGCTCGCCTTTGGCTAGGAAGCAGCAACCTCCCCGGCGAAATGCCGTCCCGCAGCCACCGCGTTTGTCGCATTCCACGCCTCCCCCGGTCGTCAGCGGCCGCTGGCTCGTCCGTGCCCTCCTGATCGCGCTTTTCGCCGCCGCCGTGTGCGCCTATGGAGCGCTCTGCCTGCTCTTTTACCAGGGACAGTGGCAGTTCATCCTCCATCCCTCGGCGACCGTCACTGCAACCCCCGCGTCACAGGGCCTCAAATTTGACGACATCCGCTTCGACTACACCGAGACCGGCTCGCCGCTCCTCGACGGCTGGTGGGTCCCAGCCGACAAAGACACCCGCTGGAGCGCGAGCACCATCCTTTACCTCCACGGCGCTTCAGGCTCGCTCTCCGCCGCCGTCGACGATCTGGCCGCTTTGCACTCGCTCGGCATCAACGTCTTCGCCTTCGACTACCGGGGATACGGCCGAAGCGCGGGGCCCACTCCCCGTGAGAAACGCATGCGCGAGGACGCCGAAGCTGCCTGGACCTACCTCACCGACACCCGCCACATTGCTGCGAGGTCCATCGTCATTTACGGATCAGGCATCGGCGCCTCGGTGGCAGCCGATCTCGCCGCAAAGCACCCTCCGGCAGGACTGATCCTCGAAGGGCCCAGCGAGCCCGCGCGACAAATCATCAATACCGACGCCCGCGCCCGCATCGTTCCCGGCTTCCTGATCACTGAGCGCTTCGACCCACTCGCGACCTTGCAGACGCTCACCGTTCCCAAGCTCTTCCTCGATCGCAATGGTCCGAAGTCGCGGACCAGCGAACTCTACAAAGCCGCCGCGCTTCCAAAAGAGTATTTTGAACTGCAGCCGGGCGCATACGAACCGACGCTGCGCCGCTTCCTCGACGAAGTCTTGCCATAAAGGCACGCTTCCCATAAAAGGGTCGAATAGGACCAAGGGAGAATCGATAAATGTTCAGCTCGTTTGAGAGGATCAGGCCACTGTCGGCCCTCGTTGCCCGCCTCGTGCTGGGAATCATCATGGTCGTCCACGGCTCCGAGAAGATCTTTCACCGGGGTGCCCTCTACCAGTTCACGCAGTCCGTCGCTCACCTGGGCCTTCCCGCCTGGCTCGGCTACGTCGCCGCCTTCACTGAGTTCTTCGGAGGCGCGCTCCTCATCCTCGGCCTGCTCGTTCACCTGGCAGCCCTCGGAGTGGCCATCGACATGGCGGTTGCCATCCTCAAAGTCCACCTCCATCATGGACTTACCGGCCCCGGAGGCTTCGAATTCCCACTCGCCTGCTTTGCCTTGGCCATCGTTCTTATAGGCACAGGCCCCGGCTACATTGCCGCCGACGGCTACGTCTTCCGGGGCCGATCCGCCCGGTGACAGCTTGGGTAAACTGCTTGAGTGCCGGGAGTGCGTCAAAGATGAGTGAAGTTCACTCACTTTTCATCTTCTCCGCCGCCCGGGCGCTTGACAACCCTCACCTCGGCTCGATAACTT
>Ga0335075_10012018_pt1 | contig 13093 bp, 12 predicted proteins | sample Lox_Sample_24_FD_206723 | JGI IMG/M metagenome (GOLD analysis project Ga0335075, IMG submission 206723) | Soil microbial communities from Loxahatchee National Wildlife Refuge, Florida, United States - Lox_Sample_2.4 | ecosystem: Environmental > Terrestrial > Soil > Wetlands | place: USA... | reverse complement strand
GACCACGCAGGCCGGTGATTACTCCCCTGAGGGGGAGATCGCGCGGCCGCGTGTTCAAGCAGGTGCGGAATCGGGGAAAATGCGCCGGTTTTTGTGTCCGAGGACCAAGGCCTACCAATTGGGCATAGCGCACTTACGCTGACTAGGACTTTCGTGCTCGGCGGTGCCCGATGATGATAGCGACCGATCGGGTCATCAGGTGGTCAACTGCGCTTGCCGTGCTTGGGGTCGCGGCGGTCGCCGCGGTGGCGTCCTACGAACACGCCTACGACTTGGTGCGAGCTCACGGCGAGTCAGGGTGGACGGCCCGCATGGTCCCGCTCACGGTGGACGGCCTGATCTACGCCAGTTCGATGGTGACGCTGGATTCAGCGCGTCGTAAGACGCCGGTTCCCGCACTCGCGCGATGGCTCCTGGGCCTGGGCATCGCGGCGACTCTGGCCGCCAACGTCACCCACGGCCTAGGACACGGCCTGACCGGTGCGGCTGTGGCCGCATGGCCGGCGGTCGCGTTGGTCGGCTCATACGAACTCCTCATGGTGGTCATCCGCGGCTCTTACGTGCCGATTAGGGAGGCGCTGAGCGCCGAGCAGAACTCGGACCCGCTGCAACGGCAGGCCGTCGAGATGTTTGCCGAGCAACTCGCAGCGAGCCGGGTTCCCTCGGTGCGTTCGATCCGCGCTCAGCTCCACGTAGGCCAGCCACGAGCCCAACGGGTCCGCGCCTACCTGATGGCTTCTGTCGACGCGTAGGGCACGCCACCACAGCCCCAGGACAGTCGCAGGTGACCATCGGGGAAGCACTGGTCCAAATGAGCGAGAAGCACTACATGTAGACAGTCAAGCTGCACTTGGTCCTATATATGGGTAAATGACTTGCCCATGGCGCGTCGCTTCGACCCGACCGTGCCTTGAACATCGGCCTCTGTCGTGTATCGTGCCTGGCATGAGGGCAGATCTGTCATTGGGGAAGTGAGAGATCTATGTCTAGCCTACCTGAGTTCGATGATCCACCTGTCGCCGAAGTTGTTCTCGGTATCCAGTTCAGGCAGCTCTTTGAGCTACGCGGTCTCGTGCTTGCTCCGCTTCGTGATCGCTGGCGTCCGTTGTATCCCAGGATAGAAGAGGCTCCTGCTATTCCCCCCATCGTGGAGAGCGATTCTCCTGGAATGCCGCAATTCCAGTTCAATCTGGTTCAGATGCCAACAACACGCCAACTCTTCCTCAGTGAGACCGGCGATGAGTTGATTCAAATTCAACCCGATCGTTTTGTGGTCAATTGGCGGGCCGGCGATCCACCTGTTAGGTACCCTCGGTATGGTTATGTGAGGAAGATCTTCGAAGAGCGATTCCGTGATTTCACGGAATTTGTTGAGAGCGAGAATCTGGGCGAAATTGACATAACTCAGGTGGAAGTGTCATATATCAATGCAATCAAGCTTGCGGATAACGATACTGGAAGAATTGAATCATTCCTGAAGGGATGGTCCGGCACACAAGGGCACCACCTAGGTGATCCTCAGCAGGCTCGCCTTACGTTGACGTTCCCCATAGTCGGGATCGGGAAAGCGCCAGTTCGCCTGTATGTAGAGGTTAGTCCTGCCAAGAAGGCTACTGGTGAATCCGTTGTGTTCTTCACGCTCACGATCCGCGGGAATCCCGGAGGGCGCAGCGTAGGTGAAGCTATGAAGTTCATGGATGAGGCCCACGAACACGTAGTTCTAAGTTTCACCGAGCTGACGAATGAATCTATGCATCATGCTTGGGGGCGGCGCCATGACAATCCTTGAAGATCGCCGACCAGTCTCTTCCGGCGCAACGAGCCAGCCTGACCCACCTCCAGAACTTCCGAACGTGGATGCCGCTCGGCAATTTTATCTCTACGGAGCCGATGCCGTCTACTACGGTGGCTCGTACGTGACCACTCTGTGCGCGTACCCATCTGCTTCAGGCATTGGACGCCGGGAAGCATTGTTGGAAGAGGCCGCCCGAGAACTATTGCGCTTGAGAAAACTCCCCCAGGGATGGGATGGCTACCGCGCAGCGCAAATCAGTAAGGCAGCGATTTATGGTGCAGGGTGGGTACTCGACGCGATACTCGCAGCAGATTCATGTAAGCCGCAGGTTTTTCCCACGGCTGACGGCGGGGTACAAATCGAGTGGTACGCTGATGGCGATGAGATTACAATTGACATTGACCCTGCCGGGGAAGCTGCGGTTCTTGCTGAATTTGATGGCGAGACCGTCGCCGAAGATATTTTTGATCCACAGACCCCAGACGAATCCATACTCCAAATAGCCAGCCTAGTTAAGGAAATATCGGCACGGATTGTGCAGGCAAAGCGAGGTAATCGTGCCGATGCACGAGGAAAATGACGAACTTTCCGATGCTGAGACCAGGGCGCACCTTTCGGCGATAGGTGATGACAACGAAATCCCGGGGGATGAGATCCTGTATAAGCGGCTCCCAACCGACGAAAAGGAATGGCTAGTTAAGGATCAGATAACCGGCAAGCCCGTTAGACCGACTAGCGGCGCCTTTGTGCCGCACCCGGATGGTATTTCTGTCTACAGGAATAGCATCATGGCAAGTCAGGATCCTCCCCTGGGTCCTGCAGATCTGGCAGTATCATCGACGAACTACATCCTGAGCTTCACAGCAGCGCAAGCACGCTCTATTTCGCTTGGCATTAAGAATGACGCCTGGCCTGAGGGAATAGCTGACGCCGACCACCCAAGGAATGCCGCGCACGCCCTGATAGTTGGCCTTGAAAAACTTGGAAAGAAAGAGAAGATCCGTCGTCAAAAGGAATTTTCTCGCCTAGATTTCCGATTCGTCTACCCTTAGGCAGCCCAAGCCCCCGGCTCTGCTGGCGGTAGCGCAGATTATTCCATCGTATATTGGCACAGATGGCTCGGCTATGCGACGCGGCACAGTAGCCCTGTGCCAGGAAAAGGAAATCGAGGACGGGTCGCGCACATAGCCAATCCGCCGGTGCAGCCCTCTATCAGGACACACCGGTGACGCAGAACGCGAGCACCCGCCAGGGCACAGGTGATGTCTTAGGATAAACGACTCCGTGAAAAACGCGCCTGATCTCGTAGGCGGGGAACACGATGTTCCTCAGTAGTCTGCTGCGAGGTTGGACTCATAAAGCGCTTTGGCGGAGTCGGCCGAGCGAATGGCCCTACGGACGTTCTCTCGTGTGATGTCAAGCACGCGCAACTTCCCGCCGGTCTCGGCCACGGACTCGATGCGACGGAAGTCTGCTTCGAACCGCTCCGCAAAGTCGGATAGCCCCTTCAACTTGGGCAAGGCGTCAGACAGGTGGTGTCCGTGCGGATCTACTAGGTCTACGACCACCGACCCATCGTGAGCAGTGCCGAAGAAGATGAAGTCGGGCCGGAGCGCCTTCCAGTCGCCGGAGCTGTCACGGTAGGCGACGGCGAGAGACTCTTTGGCGGTGCGAGAGGGATTGCGGTACCAACCCTTGAAGCCGGGCTGCTTGGCCTCGGCGTCTACGACCCTGGTCTCCCAGTCGTTGAGGTCAATGGGATAGGTACCGTCCTCGGCCGCCATGAGATGGAGAGTCCGGGTGGGAAGGTCTGTCTCGGTCCCGTCCGCGCGGCGCACCTTGGTATCGGCCTGTGCGGTCTTGGGTGTTGTCAGGGTGATTGGCTCTGGCTGGGTGGACATGCCTTCCAGCCGGTCGTACTCGGCCTGCTGCTCGTCAGTGAGCCCCTTGCGTGCGACCCGGGTCTGGCTCAGCCATGTCTGGCCGAGTTGGTCGGCCTCGGCGCCCAGCGCTTCCCCGATTTCGGGGACGCGCGCCAGGGCCGCCACGGTGATGTGGGCTTCGAGGAGGTCGTCATCGTCTCCGTCTGGGCCGACGAGATAATCCACGTAAGAAGAACACAGTGCCGGGCTGATCACCCGCGTTGCCGCACGGTAGTAATCCTCGATTGCCCTCGGATCGGCACTGAGGGCAAATGCCTTGTAGGACAGTCCACCGCCTACGCGGCCCCGGACTTCCTCCCCCTCCATGCTGAGCACGTCGTCACGCGCCTCTGTTACCCGCGCGGCAAACTGCACGGCTCGTCCGTCGAGCACGGCGTGTAGGTGCTTGTGAGCCTGTTCGATGGCGTCGGTCACGAGCCCATCTTTTGACAGGGCGGTGGCCAGCGCGGTGAGCCTGCGGATTGGCTTGACGTTCTTCTTCGGGATTGTCACCGAGGGAATGTCCTCGAACTTGTCCCAGACGGCCCGTTCGATGGCCAGGTTGCGGTACAGCGGAACCGGGTTGAATAGGACCCGTCGTCCTTGCCCGCCGCCTGCGTCTTCGCCTTCGTCGGCGTCGTCCTTGGCGGTCGAGCCCTTCATCAGCATCTCCGCTACCCCCACGGCCGTCTTCCGGTCGAACAGGGGCAGAAGGCAGTCCACTGAATTGAGCAGCTCGTCGCCCGGAATCCGGCGTGCGAGCGGGGTGCGCATCATCCGGCCGAGCAACTGGGTGATGTGAGTGCGGTCTTTCGCGGGGCGGAACGACACCAGCACTTCCGCCCGCGGGCAGTCCCAGCCCGTGGAGATCGCGCTCTTTGCCAGCAGCACCCGGACATGCTTCGCATCTTCAACGCGTTGCGGCTCAATGTAGGGAACAACCTGCTGACCTACGGTCAGGTCCTGGTGCTCCCCGAAGACGTTGGCCGCAGCGTCATGCCCTAGTCCTGGCCACGCCTCATAGACGGTGTCCAGCGTCCGCACGAGGGTCTCCTGCGATGGCTTGTCACCTACCTGGACGACCAGAAGCGGAATCACAAGTTCCGTGTCACCCTGCTCGCGCGCGTAGCGTTCCCATGCGGCGCTTGACGCCCGGACTTTCTTGGTGGCCTCGGTCAGCAGAACCGTGTCGAACACGCCGTCTTCGGTGGGGATCGACAGAGCGATGTCGTCCTTCAGCAACCCTGATGCCTGCACCAGGGCCGAGTCCACGAGCACTGACGGCAGTGCCGTGCGTCCCTTGGCATCCTTCATGGCCTTCTCGAAGCGCTCCACCGTGGCCGAGATGCCGAATACGACTGGCATCGGCGGGACAGAGCCCTGCCCGTTGATTAGCCGCTGCACGATGGTGGTGTGGTCCTTGTTGGTCGTCCCCATGCCCCGATGAGCCTCGTCTAGGACGAGGTACAGCGTCAGGTCCTCGTTCTGGATGGTGTTCGTGACCGTGTCGTAGATCGAAGACTGCACTTCATCCGGACGCGGTTCAAACAGCGGCGTCTGGCCGTTCGCCGGTCCTGGGTCCCCCTTGACCAGACGCGAGTTCTTGCTCAGCTTCTGTGTGTTGAGGAAGTAGACGTAGCCCGGCCGCAACGACGGCTCCGAGAAGGTGGACTCGATCACGCGCAGGCGGGCGTCCAGCTCGCTTGCCGCCGCCTGAATTCGCGCGCGCGACTGCTCGTTCAGCGACGGATCATCGGAGAACCACAGCACGACCGCTCCTGGGTCGGGCTCGAAGTCGAACTCGTCGTTGCCGAAGAATACCGCCTCGATGACTGCAGCCGCCATTACCGTCTTGCCGGCACCAGTCGTAGCGGTCAGCGAGAATTGGGTCAGCGAGCGGTAGCGGTCATACATGTCCCGGGCCTGCGCCAGGTTTTTCAGCACATCCCGGACCGCATCGACTTGGTAGTCCTTCAAGGTGTAGCGCATCTACAGTGTCCGCCCAGTGTTGATCTCGAAGTTCTGGAGGTATGACTCATACAGTCTCACTGGGACCACAACCTCCGGCAGATCGCGGCACACCATCTGAAACGCCGAGTCGTCGTCGGTCACGATGAACGCCAAGCGAACGCTCGTAACCTGCGATAGGCGGCTTAGGAATGCCTCGGCGTGGTCCAGGTTTGCCAGCACGCCGTAAGTTTCTGCCACGTCCCACCCCCGTTCGTCTAGGTCGCTGATCATCCGCCCCTCGGATCCAGCCCGCATCCATAGCATGGGAGCGATCCTGGCGAACGCACGGTTGTGTTGAACGGACAGCGGCGCCTCGTAGGTGAGGGTGAAAAAGACCGCGTTCTCCTCAAAGCCGTCGCTCATGGGGAACTCGTCGGTGAATTTGTAGTCCCCTTTGATCGAGTCGCCCTGGGGGGTTTTGCCCGTGATCGCAGAGGTGATGCGCGGCTTGGTGATGTAATCGCAGATGCCGAGCGCCTCCCACTCGGGATCTGCGGGGCGTAGCCCCGACTTGCGGAGCCCGGCCTGGTCGTCCGCGCTCACCTCGTTGTTCGTTACCGAGATGCATTGACGGCGCCCGCCATCCTGCCGGTTGAGGCGCACGGCTGCATGAGCGGTCGTACCTGATCCCGCAAAGAAGTCAAGAACTACAGCGTTGGGCTTGTCTTTGACAAACGGCCGCAGGATGTCTTCGACAGCGTAAAGAGACTTCGGGAATGGGAAGTTACGTCCTGGGATCAGTTTCCTCAATATGCCGCTCCCGTATTCGCCCGCACGATGAGATGGGCGGTTCCAAACTGTCTTTGGCACAACACTCGCGGCTCGTGTGACGTTTTCTTCAACGATCACAGTGCCGTTGCTGTCGCGTCCGGCTACGCGGAGTTCATGGTTCTCTACGCGTTGAATCTGCGCTCGGCCAAGGTAGAGGATGCTATATCGGTCATTCTTGCCATCATAAGTTCCAACCTTAGCGTATCCTCGTCCGATCATTGCGCGAAAGGCTTCAGCCGAAACGCGCCAGCGTCCCTCTGCGCCATTTGTATTAACTGGCCATACGGTCACCAGGCCTAGCCGTTCCGGCACAGAATTCCGCTGCGCGTCAGATGCAATCGGGTTTCCTACCGCTTCGATTCGATGGTTTTCTGGGTTTATATATATTGGATAAAATAGATTTGGCCTATCAATTCGACGGGCATTCGTGCCCCCGCGAAGAAGCCGTTCCCAGCGAACTCCGCTCGCTGTTCTTGCCGCATCCTCGGTGGTGAGAAGATCGTCGGCAACCCCGCTCGGCTTTGCGTTGCCGAAAAGGAGAAGGAAAGCATGTTCCTCGACTCGCGCCAGTTCCTGTCTCCGGGCCTGCCCTAGAGGATTAATGACGATTGTTATCATTTGTTGCACGGCATCTGGAAAGAGCTGCTCCAACAAGAGCCCAAGGCGATGAAGCTCCTTCTCGTCGATCGTAACGATGAGTACCGAGTCATCAGGGTTGAGCAACTCGCGTGTGATCTTTAGCCGTCGTTCAACGAATGCGAGCCACTTCGAGTGCCGGTAGTCATCGTCGGCCTCGACATAGTTGTTGTTATACTTCCAGTCCCTCGCGCCCGTGTTGTACGGCGGGTCGATGTAAACGACGTCGACGGCATGACGATGGGTATAAGTCAGCAGCTCCAGGGCGTGAAAGTTCTCGGCATTGATGACCGTGTGGAACGGCTTATCGCCGCCGCGCTGCACCCTGCCGGTCTCTACCAGACCGGGGTAGATAGTGTCCTTGAACTCAGCGACAACCACAAGGTCGTCGATCGACCTTGTGTTGGTCTCTGGGTCGTCCTGATCGAGCTCTTCCAGGTCAGCCACTGCGCCGATCGCGCTTGGCGCTATTTTGACTACCCGCCACAGTCGCTGATCCGCTCTCTCGGCACTGGCGTGAGGTGGGAGCGCACGCACCTTGTCGCCCCGGCGCACGGGTCGCCCCGGAAGCTCCACAGCCTCGGGCTGGTGTCGCTCGAAGACCAGACCGAAACTGCGCCGCTTGGTCAGCGCAGCAATCTCCAACTCCAGGTCTGCGCCAAGCTGCGGGTTCAGCTGGCGGGCAGTGCGAAGAAGGTCGGACAGCCGTGACACAAAACCCTCCCGATCGTGGAGGCGGCCCTAGCGTACCAACGGGCAGCCTAAGCCCCATTCAGAACGTCGCGTGCGTGCTTGCGATCAGGCCAAGCTATCAGTCAGGGCAAAGGGTTGATACTTCTTCCTCTCGGCACCTATGGACCTGAGTTTGACCTTGCCCCCTTGGCCGGACATGATCATGCCACGGTTTACCGGATTGGCTCGTGAGGAGTTGTGATCCGGTTTCGGTGTTCTGCTTCGAACTCTAGCGGTGATATCTTGCCGAGGGCGCTGTGGCGCCGACGGCGATTGCCGAAGCCCTCGATGTACTCGAAGAGCGCGTTGGCGAGCTCGACTCAACTCGTGTTCTCCATCGCTGGCGGTTGATCAGCTCCACGTGCATCCGCCTCCAGAACGACTCGACGGCCGCGTCGTGGTGAGTGTCGGCGACCGTGCCGAGCGACGACAGCAGGCCCGCGTTCTTGGCCCGGGTGGTGAGGGCCCAGGAGGTGTACCTGGGTCCCGTGGTCGCCGTGGATGATCGCGCCCAGTGATGGCCGACGCGAGTCGATGGCCATGCCCCGGGGCGTTCGCGGCCAGGTCGGCACGCGTGGCAGTGTCGATGGCTCAACCCACGACGCGGCGGCTGAACACGTCTATGACCACGCAGCAGTAGACCTTCCCTTCCCTGGTGGGGTTGGTGATGTCAGTGACCCAGGGGCGGTTCGGGCCGTCGGCGGCGGACTGGCGCTTGATCAGGTCGGTCGGCGAACTCACGAGTCGTGTCGACCGAGCGTCAGCAGACTCCTGCACGAGACAGCCAAGGTACGCTTCCAGATACAGTCCGTCGGGCTGGAAGCGTACACGGTCACCAGCACAATGACCGTGCCCCTTGGACCCGAGTGCTCACTGGCGGGCCTCCTGCCGGGCGGGGGAGTTGTCGGCCGCCTGCGGTTGCTCGCCAGAGTAGGTAGCTCCACAGGCGAGGCAGGCGAACTGAGCGGGCGGGTATCCTTCGCAGTTGGCGCAGCGGGTGGTCAGTCTCCAGGATGGAATGCCGAAGATGACGCTCAGTCGGTGCACTTCATCGGTACTAAAGCTGCGTTGTCGGCCGCCGCGGCGGCCTTCGGCCGCGCACACGGTGGAGGGGCTGGGCCACCCCATCAGCTCGCCGAGCTTGGCTTGGGTCCATCCGTTGCGCTGGCGAAGGACGCGAATGTTCATGCCCACGATCGCGGACTCGCTTTCCGGCACGTGGTCGACGCGCCTCCGCCGCTCCGCCATCACACGGCCGCCTTCCAGGTGACGCAGTAGGGCCGGAATGATGCGGTGTGGGTGACGTAGCGGTTGGCGGCGAGCATCGCTAGGGCGGCCTGCGCCACCCGTTTGGAGACGGCGTGCTCGCGGACGAGGACGGAGGCGGGGATGGGGTCGCCGTGCTGGTACTGGCCGGACTCGATCCTGGCGCGGACGATGCGGGCGAGTTTGACGTACTGCGGGGAGTAGTCGGCGTCGATGTCGTGGAGCATCGGCAGGTCGGAGATGGCGTCCATCGCCTCAGACCTCCCTGGTCAAGATTGCGTACACGGCCTTGCCGGAGGTCTGGAGCTGCCATCCCCAGGCTGCCGTTAGCGCATCGACGATGAGCAGACCGTGCCCATGCTCGCTGCCGCGCCAACCGCGCCGCTTAACCGGGGGGCGTGGTGACGAGTCGGAGACGATGACTGCGACCACAGCGCGTTCCAAGTGCACGACGTCCAGGCCGAACGTCGCCGCCCCCGCGTGCGTTATCGCGTTGGTGACGAGTTCGCTGGTGATGGTCTCGGCGTCGTCGGCGTAGTCGCCGAGCTCGTGGCCGTCGAGCGCGGCCCGGGTATGGAACCGCGCTTGCCGTACCGAGTCGGGTGTACTCGGCATCGTTAGTGCGACTAGGAATGAGATCGGTGGTGCGGCGTTTGTCATCGTCTTGCGTTCCCTTCGTGCCTACGTGACGGCAGCCTGCATGCGTGTGAACGCGGACGGTAGGGGTTGCCGTACAACTGGCCATTTGCCGCGTGCGTTGGCAGCCTGGCCAGCCGGGAAGAACGCAAAAGGGCATTCCGGATGAACCGAGAATGCCCCTAGGAACGGATCAGCGCGCAGTTAGTTGATACGCGAGATGAACGTGCGCCACGCGCGGGGATCGAAGGCGAGGACTGAGCCGCGCCGGTCGGTGGAGTCGCGGACTAGTACGGCGTCAGCCGAGGCGACCTCTATGCAGGCCCCTCCGTTGTCGGCTGAGTAGCTGCTCTTGCGCCAGTTGCTTTCCATTCCTCGCCCATCCGCTCTATCAGTGCCTGGGACTCTGAGGCTCTGAGCGCCTCGTTCCTGAGCGTATCGAAGCGAGTAAGCAGGCTGAAAATAATTTCAGCGTCCTCGAACACCTGGCCCGCCACGGCGGTCTCCACGTACGCGGCGCTCTCGGTCAGGGAGAACCCGCCGACAAGGCCGGCGTGGGCGACTGCGGGCACGACCTGGATCGTGATGTTCGGCAGACGCGCGAGAGCCGCCAGCTGCGCTATCTGCGCGGCCATGATCTCTGGCGATCCGACCCGGCGGCGCAAGGCCGACTCATCGAGCAGGAACCACGCGGTAGGCGGATCCTCACGGGTCAAGATCGCCTGGCGCTTGATCCGCGCTGCGACACGTGCGCTGACGACGTCGTCTGTCACCCCCGGGGTGACGCCTTGGATCACGCGGGCGTAGTCCTCGGTTTGCAGCAGTCCGTCCACGACGCCGAGGTACCAGTTCCGCAGGGTTCCGGCGCGCTGCTCCCGGTCCACCCAGTCACGGAACCAGGGCGGTGTAGCGAGCCAGGTGCGGGACTCGTCGTAGAACTCGCTGAACCACCGAGCCCGGTGAGGGAACGCTTGATCGCACGATCGCGCAAATTCTGCGGTTGCCGGGCGCTTCCCGCTCTCGATGCGGGATATATGCGCGGGGTCGTAGCCGATCCGCTGCCCAAACTCGGCCAGCGTCCATCCGGCCGCGAGCCGTTCTTTGCGGACCTGCCGTCCGAAGTACCGGACGGGGTCGTTCGTGCTGTCGCTCATCGGCGCATCCTTCGTGCCGCGGGCGGCGGTGCCGCGCGCTGGCCAGCCGGTGGCCGGCAGGGTCGCGGGAAACGGGCGCCACGGCGGCCGAACGACCCTGCCGAACCGGGTTCGAGGCTATCAGAGCAGTAAGAGCTATGCATAGCTCTCAGAGCTATGTGACGTTATCGCAGCTCAGTGAGCATCCTATGGTGCTGATGTGAGTGCTCGTCCTATCGATCAGTTCGGGCCGGAATACGCCTATGTGCAGGTCGCGGACGATGTTCAGCGGCGAATCGCGGGAGGCGAGATATCGGCGAAGCTCCCGAGCGAGCGGAGCTTTGCCGAAGAGTACGGTGTTGCGTACACGACTGTGCGTCATGCCATGGCGGTGCTGCGCGAACGCGGGGTCATCGTCACGGTTCACGGCCGAGGGACGTACGTGAAGTCGGCGCAGTCCGGAGACGGCAGCGGCTGATCTAACTATCTCGGACGGGAGTTGAACCGTAAGCCTCTGCCGTACGTATCACTCCATAGTGTGAAATGCGGCGCACACTGACCAGCGATAGGCGAGCGACCAAGGGAAACGGGCGCGCCAATGGCAGTGGGTACCGCTGACGTGCGGGCAGTTGTCATACCAGCACGCACAGGCTTGGAAGATCAGCTCGTCCCAGAGTGGACGGGTTGGCGCGCAGACGCGCTCCGGCAGGCGCTGCGCATGACCAACGAATCGTACGCCGACTATCTGAAGGTCTCGGCGCGCACTGTTGCGTACTGGAAAGAACGGCCCGACACGGTTCCGAAGCAGCGGATGCAATCGGTTCTCGACACCGGGCTTCGGCGTGCCTCCGACCAGGCCAAGGCGCTATTCGCTCGACTGACAGCCGAGGCGACAGCGAGACGCACGCCTGGCATTGAATCATCTTCGGCGTATCAGGTAGTGCAGTTCGACGCCGACCGCGACGTCCTCGGCTCGTCGGCCGACTCGGGACACCCGGTTGCCCTTCTCGATGACCTTATCGGCGCCGATATTGCTGACCGGGGAGAGGTAGCGCGGGCCGGTTGGCTTCCTGGAACGGCTCCGGCCGTAATCACGGGCTACCTGTTCTCAGTGCCCACCTGGCATCACGATGGGGCTCCCCTGACAGCCGCGCCGAGCACCGCGGCGTCCCGAATCCGCGCGGTGGCTCAGCACTTCATGGATATCGACTTCCAGTTCGGCGGCGGTTACGTCCGGCGGATGCTGCTGTTCTACTTTCAGTCCGAGATCGTGCCGCTGCTGCGCGAGCGGCACCCGGAAGGCCCGCGCCGCGAGATGTTCAGCGCTGCGGCGGAAGTTGCGCAGCTGCTTGGTTGGAGTGCCTACGATGCGGGACGCCACGGTGTGGCCCAGCGCTACTTCACGCAGGGCTTGCGGCTGGCGACCGAGGCGGAGGATCCGGTGCTCGGCGGGCGGCTGCTGTCGAACCTTAGCCACCAGGCCAACTACCTCGGTCGGTATGACGAGGCGATCCAGTTCGCGCGGGCCGCTCAGGCGAGTGGCGCAGGACGCGCGAGCGCTACCGTGACCGCGATGTTCCTGGCCATGGAAGCCCGGGCGCTCGCCAGCAGCGGCGACGCGCGGCTGTGCGCGCGGGCGCTCAACCTGGCCGAGGAGGCGTTCGCCCGGCGCGACCCGTTGAAGGACCCACAGTGGATCGGCTACTTCGACGAGCTCGAGCTAGCCGGCGAGGCCTCGCACTGTTTCCGCGACCTGGGCCGGCCGGGCGAAACCCAGAAGTTCGCGCTCCGGGCTATCGACCCGATCGCCACGCCGGGGCGAACGCGCGCCTTCATCAGCATGGTTTCGGCCGCTGGGGCGTTCAAGGCCGGGAATCTCGATGAGGCGCTGGCACTGGCAACCGACGCTGTAAGCCTGGCAGGCTCCTTGCAGTCGAGCCGCTATGTGCGGTACCTCACTGATTTCCATGGGTCGCTGGCGGAACGACATTCGGCGAATATCGGGGTCCGCCAGTTCGTCCAGCTACTGGAGAAGAGCTATCCAACCCTGCGGCTGCGGGGCGCCTCCTAAGAGGACGTTTCGCTGGCGCATGACCGTCTTGTCGCACTGTGGCCATATGGATCTGTATCGTTACGGCTGCTCGGCGGGGTTTCGTCGTGCTTGCATAGCCCGGTGAGCGAGCGCAAGCGGT
>Ga0335075_10012017_pt1 | contig 13093 bp, 15 predicted proteins | sample Lox_Sample_24_FD_206723 | JGI IMG/M metagenome (GOLD analysis project Ga0335075, IMG submission 206723) | Soil microbial communities from Loxahatchee National Wildlife Refuge, Florida, United States - Lox_Sample_2.4 | ecosystem: Environmental > Terrestrial > Soil > Wetlands | place: USA... | reverse complement strand
TACACTAAACGGCTGCTGCCCCGGAAACAGTTGGCGGCTCAAACCCGCTCCAGATGCGGGCCGGAGCGGATTCTGAGGTGGCTGCCGCCTGCGTCAAATTTGCTCGGGGCGGTAAACTCGGGCTAGGTAACACGATTTTGCCGAGGGCGCGGGAAGCCTATGCGGCGCGTCTGGCCACATGGGAAGCATGGGAGGGCGTGTCGAATACTGCGATGGGCGAACCAAGGAAAACAGTTGTGCCGTGGATCGAGCAGCTGATTCACGCTACGCCAGACCAGGCGTAATACCGCGGATAAATGTTTCTTTTCGCGGTAGGCGAGATACAACGTCGCAGCTCGTCAGCAATGATGCGCAGCGACGGGATAAACGAAAACTGAGTGTAGAGCACCATAGTAGGAGGTTGTATGGCAGACAAGAAGATCGTTATTGAGCAGGCGTATTCCGCATTTAACCGGCGGGATATCGACGGTGCATTGGCACTGATGACCGAAGACGTGAGCTGGCCCAAGGCTTCAGAGGGCGGCAAGGTTATCGGGAAAGAAGAGATCCGCGCCTACTGGACTCGACAATGGGGCGAGTTCGATCCCCACGTCGAACCGCTGGAAATAACCGAGAGCGGTAATGGCAAAGTCCGCGTCAGGGTGCACCAACTCGTCAAAAGCCTTCAAGGGGATGTTCTATCGGACAGCGAAGTTCTCCACGTATTCACCATGCGCGTCGGTCTTATCGCAGCCATGGACATTGAGGGTGATGGCTATGCAACTACTGGTCCATCTGCCGCTTTTGCGCAGCGATCTTAATTGGCTATCCGGCATCTTCGCGACTATTGGAATTCTCGAATTGTTCCGGATGCCGATATCCAGAGGCAGTCCATGCAAACTACCCGCTCCGAGTCCCCAATCGATTTCCAGAAATCGCTCTTGGTTTCCCCAATGGTTGAAATTCGGTCTCTGGCGTCCGGCGATGACGCCACCGCGTTCCGGACGTTGAATGAAGAGTGGATTACCAAGTACTTCGCTCTTGAAGCTAAAGACCGCGAGACCCTCAACGACCCTGTAAATTCGATTCTCCTGAAAGGGGGTCACATCTTCCTGGCCTACTCTGGAGCCGAAGCTGTCGGATGCGTCGCGCTGATCCCCATCCGAGATGGAACCTACGAACTTTCCAAGATGGCGGTTTCTCCGCATCTGCGCGGCAGAGGCATCGGCCGCCGTTTGCTTCAGCACGCCATCGTGCAGGCCAGGAGCATCGGCGCCAAATCGCTGTTCCTCGGCAGCAATACGCGCCTTAAGAATGCTGTCCACTTGTACGAATCGGTTGGCTTTCGACACGTGAAACCTGAGAGCCTTCCACCAATGCCCTATAGCCGCGCCGATGTCTTCATGGAGATGCCGCTGAGGTGAGATGCGCAATGGTAGCCAATGTCGTCGAAGATCTGTCTCTGCCGCTCAAGCCTGCGACAAAGCCAGCCGTGTGCAGTGCAGTGGAGAGCTTCAAGCCTCTTCCGGCGGAACCTTTGTAAGCGGATAAGACGTATTGAGCCCCTCGCGAGGACGGCTGATCGCGCCAAAGTGATTCTGACTGACTGTTCGCGCGGCGAGCCCAGCACAAAGAGGTCTTGAATTGATAAGAGCTTGGCACAACGGCACTTGAGGAGTACGGACGGTATATACTGTTTTCGTGCTCGGGATCTAGCGCTGAGAATGTGAAGCCAACAACTGAGCGATTATCCGCATAAACTGTTCATTCTAAAGGGCGGGAGTAGGTCAGTGGTAGACCGTCAGCTTCCCAAGCTGAATGTCGCCGGTTCGATCCCGGTCTCCCGCTCCATGCTGCGCGCTCCGGGTACGGCGCAGCGAGCATCCTGAAAGCCTCCCTCGCGGAGAGGTGGCAGAGCCCGCTTGAATGTACCTGACTCGAGATGTGATTTTTGCCATTTTGCAGGTCGCTGCAACGGATCGAACTGCGACGCGTAAGCTACAGAATACTCTGTAGATAAGTTAACCCTTCACATCGCATTCTGTCGCACTACAAAGCAGCGAATCCGAAACCCAAGGGACAGAAACCCAAGGGACAACAGAACGGACACCGGATTCCCTTGCCAATGTACCTGACTTTCGATGGGGAATCTCTCGCTCCCATGGTGGTGTCCGCTTTGGCATCTCCTTGTTCCTCCGTCAGACTGCGCAATTGATCTGGCCCGGATCGCTTCCGTGATCGGTCCACGACACGGCTGGTAGCATTTTGCTACCATAGCACCATGAGCCAGCCAGTGAAGCTTTCCGACGCTCTGGTCCTTGACGCCCGACTTGCAGGGGAAGTTATGGAGCGCTCCATTGCGGGCCAGGTTGAGTTCTGGGCTCGACTCGGCCGCACTATCGACACGCTCCTGGATGGAGAACGATTACTCCAGCTCAGCCGCAGCGCGGCTGTTCGCCCCTTGTCCATCTGCCTCAGGTCCGTCGATTCCGAACACGGCCGGGAAAGAACGAACGCCTGGCTTCGCAGCCAGCCATTCCCTCATTACGAAGCTCACCCTGACAAGCCCGGTCTGCTGATACGCGTCTCTGAAGACGGGACCCGTACCACAGGGCGTTTCGTGAAACGGGAATTCAGGCCGATGCGCGCGACCGGCCGAACTCGAGTCGGCGGATAGCCATGGCACTCCCGCTTGATCAGCGGCCGGCGATGGTGGCAATCGCCGGACCAAACGGTGCGGGGAAGACGACGTTTTACTATGCACACTTACAGGCAGCGGGACTGCATTTCGTCAATGCCGACACAATCAGCCGCGAACTAAGCATCGATCCTTACACGGCAACCGCCATCGCGCATTCGCTTCGGCAGGAACTCGTTCGGCAGCGGGCGAGCTTCGCATTCGAGACAGTGTTTTCCGACCCGGTCGGGGATAAACTTAGCTTTCTAAGGGACGTGGTTCGGCATGACTACACAGTGGTCCTCTGCTACATCGGGATCTCAGGCCCTGACGTATCGGAGGAGCGGGTGGCCATGCGCATCTCTCAGGGTGGACACGATGTGCCGGCGGAGAAGCTCGTTTCGCGATATCCGCGTATTCTCAGAAATTTGCGCGCCGCACTCCGCAGCCTTCCGCACGTCTGGGTCTATGACAACGACGACCTGCGACATCCATTTCGCCTGAAAGGCGTTTGTGAAGACGGCAGGTTAGTCGAACTGCATCGGCCTGTTCCTGGATGGCTGCGTCCCCTGCTCCCGGCTCGCTGATCGTGCTGAAGGGCCCAGGCAAACCGCGCGCAACGCCGGTTGATCCATCGCCGCGCAGCGGAGAGGCCCTGCAGGGGTCGCGTGGCTGGTTCCCGACGGCGCTCGAAGAGGCCGAGATCGAGGGGTACACATGGCATTGCAACCGTCGTACCTTTGCCAGTAGACTCGTGATGGCCGGGGTGGATCTGCGCACGGTCGCGGAGTTGCTCGGACACAAGACGTTTCAGATGTTCATGCGCTATTCCCATCTCGCACCGGCACACCAGGCTTCGGCGGTTGACCGCCTGGTGAAGGCCGAAACGGAAGGGACACCAAAGCGGACACCGGCCGAATCCTGGCAGCAGAGGCCGGGACGGAGCGTTCTGTAAGCGATTCAAAACAGATCGCTTAACTCGCGGAGAGGTGGCAGAGCCCGGTTGAATGCACCTGACTCGAAATCAGGCATAGTCGAAAGGCTATCGGGGGTTCGAATCCCTCCCTCTCCGCCATCAAGTCGCAGTTCTCGCTCGACATCGCAGGCCAAATCGGCGCTGGCTGACCCGGTTCGGCGTCGGCGCCCCACACTGAAAAGCACAACACGCTACAAGCCGGAAGCGCCGGAATGCGATGCAGAAAGGAATTCTCCTCTTCAAATCTCTAAAGTTATGATCCGGTCTCGCCGATCATTCTGATTCCAGAATCATGTTCGCGTACGGAATCGTGTCTGCGGTGCGCACCAGTCCCACTGCCAGCGGCACGCGCAGCTTGAACTGCGCATGCGGTTCATACAGCACCGGGGCGCCCTGCATCGCGGCGGAGTATTGGCTCTGCACCGCAGCAGCATTGTGAGCGCGGAATTCTTCCGCCATTCTGAAGCTGCCGATCGAGAAATTCCTGCGAATCGCCTCGAGCACATCCAGCACGCGCGGAATATCATCCACCAGCGCCAGATCGACGGTTTCAATCTCCGGCCAGAAGGGAAACCCGCGGTCGGCAATCACCAGCGTGTTGGTGTGCCGGACGCGGCTCAGCAGGCTGTTGAGTTGGGGGTTCAGAATTCCGGTTCGCAGCATCGACAGATCCTCCCGGCCAGGGTTACAGCACTCCCGCGCCATCAGCCGCCGCGCGACCGATCCGCAGGTCCGCGAAGGCGTAGAAAGCAATAAGAAGATAGGCCGCCAGCGGCACAAGGTAGGCGAGCGCCTGGCTGCCGGTGCGCACCGCGATCAGCCCCATCGCAGGCGTCAGCACCGCGCCGCCCACTATGGCCATCACAATCAGCGACCCGCCCAGTTTCGTGTTGACTCCCAGTCCGCGGATCCCCTGGGCAAAAATCGTCGGGTACATCAGCGACATAAAGAAGCTGGTGAGCAGCAGCGCCCAGACGCCCATCCATCCGGGAAAGGCGACGCCCACCAGCACCAGCAGCGTGTTCGCCACGCAGTATAGCCCCATGAGGCGGCTGGGGTGAATGAAACGCATCAGCCAGGCCGAGACAAAACGCCCCACTCCGAAGGCCACCAGCGAGGAGGTCAGCAGAAAGCCCGCTGCCTTCTCATGGTCATGCGTATACGAGAGCACGTAGGGGATAAAGTAGCTCCACGTGCCCACCTGCGCGCCTACATAGGCGAACTGCGCCACCACGGCGAGCACAAATCCCGGGTGCCGCAGCAGCGTGCGGAAGCTGCCTCCGTGCTCCTCCAGCGTTTCGGTTCGGGTCAGCGACTCGGGGAATTTTGTCACCGCAATCAGCACCAGCATGGCCAGGGTCGCCGCGGCCAGCACCAGGTAGGGACCCACTACCCGCATCGTCTCAACGTGCAGGTACGCGGCATACGCGTGCCTCGCCCGCAGGGCGTTCACCTGCTGCGTGCTGAGACTGACGCCGGAAAAGATGAAGATGGTCCCAATCAGCACGCCCGTGATCGATCCCAGCGGATTGAACGCCTGCGCCAGGTTCAGCCGGCGGGCGGCGCTGCGCGGATCCCCCAGCTGCGCAATGAAGGGGTTCGACGCCGTCTCCAGAAACGACAGCCCGCTGGCAATCACGAACAGCGCTCCCAGGAAGAACGCGTAGCGATTGGCCAGGGCAGCGGGCCAGAAAAGAAAAGCGCCGAGGCTGTAGAGCCCCAGCCCGATCAGGAATCCGGATTTGTACCCGAAGCGCCGCATCACCAGCGCCGCGGGCATGGCCAGCAGAAAATACCCGATGTAAAACGCGAATTGCACCAGTCCCGCCTGCAGGCGCGTCATCACGAACGACTTCATGAACTGGCGGATGAGCACGTCGTTCAGGTTGTTTGGAATGCCCCACAGGAAAAAAAGCGCCGTAATCAGAACAAATGGAACTACCGTAGCGCGCATCAGCAGCGGCGCATCGAGATCGCGATCCCGGACTGGAGAAGAAGGGACATTCACAGGCTGCATCGAATTTCCTTCCTCATCCGGTGCGCTAACTGACACGGATCATGATTTTGGTGAAGCGCGAAGGTTCTGCGCTCCATGCCGCAAAGATCTCAGGCGCCTGCGCCAGCCCAACCGTCGTGCTGATGGTCTCACGAACAGGAAAACGTCCTGCCTCCAGCATGGCAATCACCTGGCGGAAGTCCTCCGGCTGCGCGTTGCGCGAGCCCAGAATCTCCAGTTCCTTCTGCACGAAAAGCCGCGTCTCGTAGCAAACAGGCTCTTTTGCGTAGCCGATGTACACCACCCTTCCGGTATAGGCCACTTCCTCCACGGCCGCTCGAAACGTTGCCGGCGTGCCCACGGCTTCGATCATCGCGTCCGGCCCCCGTCCGCCGGTCAGCTCCCGCAGCGCCTGCCTCAGGTTCTCTCGCCCAGACTGGATGGTGTGCGCAGCGCCGGCCCTGCGGGCAACGGCCAGCTTCGCGTCGTCCACATCCACGGCCACGGTCGTGGCGCCGCGGAACGCCGCTGCTGCGATGGCTCCCAAACCAACGCCGCCGCAGCCGATCACCACCGCCGTTTCTCCGGCCGCCACGCGTCCCCGGGCCGCCGCATGAAAACCCACCGTCAGCGGCTCTACCAGACACAACTCCTCCAAACTCAGCTTTGCGGGGAACAGTCGATCCAAAGGAATGCAGATGAACTCCGTCAGTGCTCCATCGCGCTGCACACCGAGTGTCTGGTTGGACTCGCAGGCGTTGTGGCGTCCGCGGCGGCAGGACGCGCATTTGCCACAACTCGTATAAGGCGAGAGCGTCACGTTCATGCCCACCGCGAGCGTGGGCTGTGCCTCGCTCATCTCCACAATGGTGGCGGCGACCTCATGTCCCGGAATCCGCGGATACGATACCATCGAATTCCGCCCGCGAAACGAATTCAGATCGCTGCCGCACAGCCCCACGCGGCGAACCTGCAGCAGCGCTTCCCCCGGCCCTGCCAATGGCTTCGCTGCCTGCGCAATTTGAGCCCTCCCAGGCTCGGCAAGAACCACGGCCTTCATGTGTTCCCTTCCAACCTGTACACTTCCGCGGCGTTTCGGCCGAAAATCGCTTCCTGCTCACCAGCGGAAAGTTCCCGCGCCCAGGCCCGCAGCATCTGCCACCATCGCGAGTAAGTCGAAGCCACCGTACACACCGGCCAGTCCGAACCGGCCAGCAGGCGCCGCGGTCCAAATGCCTCAAAAGCCGCGTCCAGATACGGTCGAAGATCCTCCGCCGTCCACCGTTGCCAGTTCGCCTCCGTCACCATGCCGCTCAGCTTGCACCAGACGTTCGGCCGCCTCGCCAGCTCGCGCAGTTGCTCGTGCCACGGCGACATCTCGCCCGCGGCAATCTTCGGCTTGGCCAGATGATCCAGCACAAATGCCTGCTCCGGATGTCGGTCTGCCAGTTCTATCGCTACCGGCAGCTGCGGCGCAAAGATCAGAACGTCGTACACCAGCCCCGTTCCCCGCATCGCCCTCAGCCCGCGCTCAAATTCCGGACGCAGCGCGAATGCAGGGTCCGCTTCGTCCTGCAGCACATGCCGCAGTCCCTTCAACTTCGCACTGCGCAGCAACATCTCCAGTTGCGCGGGGAAATCCGCGCTGGGGATCGGAGCCCATCCCACCACGCCCGCCATCCACGAATGCTCGGCCGCCAGCCCGAGCAGCCACTCCGTCTCTGCCGGCGTTTGCCGCGCCTGCACGCAAATCGCCGCGTGTACCCCGGCGCTCTCCATTTCCTCGCGCAGCTCAGGCGGCAGAAAATCCCGTCGCAGGGAGCGCATCTCTTCGCCGATCCATCCGTACTCAGCCGGATGGTAGCGCCACAGATGATGATGAGCGTCGACGCAGGAAACCATGTATCGTTTGACATATTACGACGCCATGTCCATTTTCTGCGCCACAATCGGCCCTGTCGCGGTCCCTGAGCCGGAGTCAGCCTGTCGCCCTCGCCCGCATCCCGGCCTGCACCGCGAGAGAATGAATTCATGCGACTTGTCAATTTCCGCAAAGATAACAGCACTGAATTCGGCATCGAGCAGGAGGAATTCGTTCTCTCGCTGCGCTCTGCCGGGTATGCTTCCGACCTGCAGTTCTTCGCGGCCGGCGAGCAGGCCCTCCTCGCCGCCCGGCGGCTTTTCGACCATCCCGGCCCCGAGCGCATCCCCGCTGCCGGTGTCCGGCTTCTCTCGCCGGTCCTCAAACCGGGCAAGATCCTCTGCATCGGCCTGAACTACCGGGATCATGCCATCGAGTCGAAGATGGAAATCCCCAAAGTCCCCACCGTCTTTCTCAAGCTGCCCAGTGCGGTCATCGGGCCGGATGCCGATATCGTTTTGCCGTCCAATTCCACGCAGCCGGACTACGAAGCGGAAATGGCCGCGGTTATCGGACGCCCTGGGAAAAACATCGCCGCTCGGGACTGGGAGAAACACGTCCTCGGCTATACCGTCCTGAATGACGTCAGCGCCCGGGACGTTCAGCTCGCGACCTCGCAGTGGACTCTCGGCAAGAGCTTCGACACTTTTTGCCCCATCGGCCCGGCGATCGTCACCACGGACGAGATTCGCGATCCGCATGCGCTCGATATCCGTCTGGAGGTCGTCGGCGAAATCCTGCAGCACTCCAACACGCGGGAACTGATCTTCAGGCTTCCCGATCTCATCGCCTATATCTCCTCCATCGTTCCTCTTGAGCCAGGCGATATCATCAGTACCGGCACGCCTGCCGGAGTAGGTCTGGGCCGTACGCCGCATCGCTGGCTGCGCCCCGGCGAGCAGGTCGAAATAGCCATCGAGGGAATCGGAATTCTGCGCAATCGCACCGTCGCAGCCTCCGCCTGATGCTGAGGACCGCCTCCATGCTCAAAGTCCTGCAACTCGACCCCCGCGACAACGTGCTGATTGCGCTCGACGATCTGCGTCCCGGCGAGGCCGTCTCCTTCGGAGGCAAAACCTGGACGCTGGCCACGTCCGTACCGCGCAAGCACAAGTTCGTCACAGGCGACCTGGGTTCCGGTGACCCGGTCATCATGTACGGCGTCCTCGTCGGCCGCTCCCGCGAACCCATCCCCGAAGGCGCCGCCATCACCGTGGCCAATCTCCGGCACGACAGCGGCGCATTCACCGCAACTCGCCATCCGCAGCCCTGGACGCCTCCCGACACCGCTGCCTGGGCTGAAAGGCACTTCCTCGGCTATCACCGCGCTGACGGCCAGGTCGGAACGCGCAACTACTGGCTCGTTGTCCCCCTCGTCTTCTGCGAGAACCGTAATGTTGCCGCGCTGCGCCAGGCCTTCGAGGAGGAGCTGGGGTACGCGGCGCCTTCGAAATATCGCCGCCAGGTCGCGCACCTCGCCCGCCTTTACCGCGAGGGCTTTCCTGATTCGCTGCAGACCACCGGCACACCACCTGATCTGGAAGACGCGCCGCGCCCCCTCTTCGAACATGTCGATGGCCTTCGCTTTCTCATGCACGAAGGCGGCTGCGGCGGCACCCGCGACGACTCCGGCAATCTCTGCGCACTGATCGCCGGCTACCTGCATCACCCGAATGTCGCCGGAGCCACAGTGCTCAGCCTCGGCTGCCAGCATGCGCAATCGGCCATTCTCATGGACGAGCTGCGCAGGCGCGACCCGCACTTCAGCAAGCCGCTCGTCGTGCTCGATCAGCAAAGCGCCGGCACCGAATCCGCCCTCATGGATCGCGCCATCCGCGAAACCTTCTCCGGCCTTGTCGAGGCCGACCGATGCCGTCGGGTTCCCGCTCCGCTCGGCAGCCTCACGATCGGCCTGAAGTGCGGCGGGTCAGACGGGTTTTCGGGTATCTCCGCCAATCCAGCGATCGGCCATACCGCCGATCTTCTCGCAGCCCTCAGCGGCAAAGCTCTTCTTGCGGAATTCCCCGAGCTCTGCGGAGTGGAACAGAGCCTCATCGATCGCTGCGCCACCCAGGAAGCGGCCGACAAATTTGTCGCTCTCATGCGCGACTACTACGCTCGTGCCCGTGCCGTGCGTTCCGGCCTTGAGATGAATCCCTCGCCTGGCAACATCCAGGACGGCCTCATCACCGACGCCATGAAGTCAGCGGGAGCCGCCCGCAAGAGCGGCACCTCTCCGGTGACGGATGTCCTCGACTACCCCGAATACGCCGTCACACCCGGCCTCAATCTTCTCTGCACGCCTGGCAACGATGTGGAATGCGTGACCGGCCAGGTCGCCGCCGGCGCCAGCATCGTCCTCTTCACCACGGGCCTCGGTACGCCCACCGGCAATCCCATCGCACCCGTCGTCAAGATCGCGAGCAACACCGCGCTCGCCCGACGAATGCCCGACATTATCGACATCGATACCGGCCCCGTGATTGCCGGAGAGGCCACCACTGAGCAAATGGGCGAACAGATTCTCTCTCGCGTGCTCGACTTCGCCAGCGGCACGGCGGTCACCCGCGCCGAGCAGCTCGGCCAATACGATTTCATTCCCTGGAAGAGAGGAGTCTCCCTGTGACGGACCCTTTCCGTCTCGACGGCCGGACCGCCGTCGTCACCGGCGCCGGCAGCGGCATCGGCCGCGCCATCGCGAAGCTCTTTGCCCAGCGGGGCGCGTCTGTCTGCCTCGTCGAAATTCGCCCTGAAAACGCCGAAGAGACTGCCCGGCAGATCGCGGAATCCGGCGCCGTCGCGGCCCTCCCTGTTCCCTGCGACGTCACCGACGCCGCCATGACCCGCCGCATTTTCGACGAGATCGCCGCATCGCGACGCATCGATATCCTGGTGAACAGCGCCGGCGTCTCGCACATCGGCCGGCTCGAAAGCACGACCGAAGAGGACTTCGACCGTCTTTTCCGCGTCAACGTCAAAGGCGTGTACCTCTGCATGCAGGCCGTCATCGGCCACATGAAGCGCAACGGAAGCGGCGTCATCCTCAATCTCGCCTCCGTCGCCGCAACCGCCGGTCTCAGCGACCGCTTCGCCTACTCCATGACCAAGGGCGCGGTGCTCTCCATGACCCTCTCCGTCGCCAGGGACTACCTCGGCGACGGCATCCGCTGTAATGCCATCTCCCCCGCGCGCATTCACACTCCCTTTGTCGATGCTTTTCTCCGCGATCGCTATCCCGGGCAGGAAACGGAGATGTTCACGCGCCTCTCCCAGGCCCAGCCCATCGGCCGCATGGGTTCTCCCGACGAGGTCGCGGCTCTGGCGCTCTATCTTTGTTCTGACGCGGCCACATTCATCACCGGAGCCGACATCCCGCTCGATGGCGGCTTCTTCAATCTGCGAGGCTGATCCCTTTGGACCTTGGACTCAAAGACAAAGTCATTCTCATCACCGGCGGAGGGGAAGGCATCGGCGCCGCGATCTCCCAGGCATGCCTCGACGAAGGCGCGATTCCGTGCATCGTCAATCGAGACTCCGAAGCCGTGCAGGCCTTCGCGCACCGGCTGCATGAGCACGGAGTTCGCTTCGAGCTCCTGCCCATGGAGCTGCACTTGCCGCAAAGCTGCCGCCAGGCTGTCGACGAAGCCCTGCGCCGCTGCGGCCGGATCGATGCGCTGGTCAACAACGCCGGCATCAATGACAAAGTCGGCCTCGAATCCGGATCACCCGAAGAATTTCTGGCCTCCCTGGAGCGCAATCTCTGGCACTACTACTCCATGGCTCACTACGCACTGCCCTCGCTCAGGGCAGCGCGCGGCTCCATCGTCAACATGGCCTCCAAAACGGCACTCACCGGCCAGGGCGGCACTTCGGGCTATGCGGCGTCCAAAGGAGGCCAGCTCGCCCTCACCCGCGAGTGGGCTGTCGAGCTTCTGCCTTTCGGCATCCGCGTCAATGCCATCGTCCCCGCGGAGGTCATGACCCCTCTATATCGCCGCTGGCTCGCCACCTTCCCGGATCCGGATGGCAAACTCCGTTCCATCACCGAAAGAATCCCCCTCGGCCGGCGCATGACGGAACCCGCCGAAATTGCCAGCATGGCTGTCTTCCTGCTCTCGGAAAAAGCCCGCCACATCACCGGCCAGCACCTGTTCGTGGACGGTGGCTACGTTCACCTCGACCGCGCCCTCGGCTGAACGATCGCTCGTGTCTGCGACCGGTTCAAATCTCATCGAGGTCTCAACGCCGAACTGCCGTCCAGGGCTGTGCCGTTTTCGCTTGCCTAACCTGTGCACGCCGGAGGAAAGACAGACTACCCTGCGGCGCGTTTTCCGGTCTGACGTGGCAGAGTAAAAGTAGCCCCGCCACATTCTGGTTTCACTGACAACGAGGACTATCAGGGGATAACGAACGAGGAATCCCAGCGCCGATAATCGGAGGTCGTTTCCCTGCCGCCCAGGCGTCGACCGCTGCCCCGCCCGCCCATAAGGGCACCTCCCCGTCAGGATTTACCGAAATCATCATGCAAATTGGGGTCAAATCGACATCTTTCTATCCCGCTTTTTCCCCGGCTCAGGTGGCAGCTGCCACCGAAATCTCTTGATTGAATTCCCCGTAATTCCCCCGTTTGCAGGGAATCCTGGGGGAGAGCGGTTCGCTCCGGGCTGGGTCCACCGCCATCAACTGCACAAATTTCCTTCAGATGTGACAATCACGCGTCCGTCGAAGCTCACAGCTACCCGTTCCGTGTCGCCTTCTCGCGCGCCATGTGGAGCCCGACCCCGGCGAGAACCACGCCAACTCCCATCAACACCCGCCGCGCTGGCGGCGAAGTCAGCGTTCGCGCGACCTTCCACAGGCTCGGCGCCCCCGTAGTCGCGTCACGAGCCGCCGGATCGCGCCAGCTCTCCGGCAAAGAACGCTGCACCGACTCCAGAAGCTCCGGATGGATGCTGCCGAGGAGTTTCGACGGCGCTATCAGATTCCGCAGTCCACGCGCGGCTTCCGGTTGCGCCGTCGCCTCGGAGACATAGGTAATGAGCTCGCCGCCCGCGCCTACCGCCCCGCGCAGCGTGTTGATCACGTTGTGCCGGCGCAGATCTTCCGCCAGCGCCAGCAGATCGGCCAGTACCTCAGCGTGCTCCACCGGCAGCGTCGCCAGCATCTGGCGGTGCTCCGCTTCCTGGTTCCGCGGCGGGAAATCGAGCTGGACTGGTTTGGCCATCGCCTCTGCGCCTTTCTTCCGTTGCTGCCTTCGATCTGCACCAGTCCGGAGCCGGGCATGCGATAGCCGGGCTGCGCCCACTTGCGTTCCACCTCCACGCCTCGCTGCGGCGTGGGATTGTGGAAGCGATGATTCGTGTACGGCAGCGGCGGTCGCCCGCGCTTCTCCAGCGGCTCAATCTTCACCGGCGTTTCCTTAGAGCCTGTTTACGATCTTCTGAGCAGCAAGGCGAGGAAGGCTAGGTTGACGAACTGCAAGCTGGTATTAAGTTTTCGCTCGCAGTTCTTCCATAGTCGACGGCACTTTTCCAGCCAGGCGAA
>Ga0335075_10012016_pt1 | contig 13093 bp, 9 predicted proteins | sample Lox_Sample_24_FD_206723 | JGI IMG/M metagenome (GOLD analysis project Ga0335075, IMG submission 206723) | Soil microbial communities from Loxahatchee National Wildlife Refuge, Florida, United States - Lox_Sample_2.4 | ecosystem: Environmental > Terrestrial > Soil > Wetlands | place: USA: Florida... | reverse complement strand
ACGCCGAGATCAGCCGGGCGCGCCGCGCCGAGGGCAGCTCGGGCAGCGAGGCGCCGATGGACTCGACCCAGTCGCGCGGCGGCGCGACCGGCACCAGGTCCGGCTCGGGGAAGTAGCGGTAGTCCTGTGCTTCTTCCTTGGACCGCCCCGACGTGGTCACCCCCGTGTCCTCGTGGAAGTGCCGCGTCTCCTGGATGACGCGGGAGCCGTCGTCAAGGACGCCGGCCTGCCGCGAGACTTCCGAACGCACCGCCCGTTCCACCGACCGCAGCGAGTTCACGTTCTTTGTCTCGGTCCGCGTCCCCCACACACCGGAACCCCGCAGAGACAGCGACGTGTTCACGTCGGAGCGCAGCGAGCCCTCCTCCATCCGCACGTCGGAGACGCCAAGCGAGCGGAGCATGTCGCGCAGCTCGCTGACGTACGCCCGGGCGACCTCGGGTGCCAGGTAGCCGGTGCCCGGCACGGGCTTGGTGACGATCTCCACCAGCGGGATGCCCGCCCGGTTGTAGTCGACGAGCGAGTATTCGGCGCCCTGGATGCGGCCGGTCTCGCCGCCGATGTGCAGCGACTTCCCGGTGTCCTCCTCCAGGTGCACCCGCTCGATCCCCATCCGCACGGTTTCGCCGCCGACCAGCACGTCCAGGTACCCGTCCACGCACAGCGGCTCGTCGTACTGGGAGATCTGGAAGTTCTTCGGCATGTCGGGGTAGAAGTAGTTCTTCCGCGCGAACCGGCACCACGACGCGATCGAGCAGTTCAGCGCCAGCCCGATCTTGATCGTGTACTCGATCGCCCGCCGGTTCACCACCGGCAGCGAGCCGGGCAGGCCGAGGCAGACCGGGCAGGTCTGGCTGTTCGGCGGCGCGCCGAACGTGGTCGGGCAGCCGCAGAACATCTTCGTCACGGTGCCGAGCTCCACGTGCGTCTCGATCCCGAAGACCGGCTCGTACTTCTGCAGCGCCTCTTCGTACGTGACAGTCATCGGTCCGACAGTCCCTTCGCTTCCGCCAGCAGCGGGTGCCCCCACCGGTCCTCGAACGCCGCCTCGACCGCCGCCGCGACCCGGTACAGCCGGTCGTCGGCCAGCGGCGGCGCCATCACCTGCAGCCCGGCCGGCAGGCCGTCCTCGTCGGCCAGCCCGCACGGCACGGAGATGGCCGCGTTGCCCGCCAGGTCGGTCGGGATCGTGCACAGGTCGGCCAGGTACATCGAGATCGGGTCGTCCACCCGCTCCCCGATCGGGAACGCGGTGGTGGGCGTCGACGGCGACACCAGCACGTCCACCTGGCTGAACGCCGCGTCGAAATCCTGGATGATCAGCGTCCGCACCTGCTGCGCCTTGCCGTAGTAGGCGTCGTAGTACCCGCTGGACAGCGCGTACGTGCCCAGCATGATCCGGCGCTTGACCTCGGCGCCGAAGCCCGCCGCGCGGGTCGCCGCCATGACGTCTTCCGCGCTGCCGCTGCCGGTCCGCAGCCCGTACCGCATGCCGTCGAACCGGGCCAGGTTGGACGAGGCCTCGCTGGGCCCGATCAGGTAGTACGCGGGCAGCGCGTACTTGAAGTGCGGGCAGCTGATCTCGGTGACCTTCGCGCCGAGCGACTCGAGCAGCTCGACCGCCTCGGCGAACCGGGCGACCACGCCGGGCTGGTAGCCGTCGCCGGACAGGTCGGTGACGACGCCGATCCGCAGCCCGGCCACGTCGCCGTGCCTGGCCGCCTCGACGACCGGTGGCACCGGCGCGTCGATCGACGTGGAGTCCATCGGGTCGTGTCCGGACATCGCCTCGTGCAGCAGGGCGGTGTCGAGAACATTTCTTCCGAACGGACCCGGGGTGTCTAGTGAAGACGCGAACGCTACGACGCCGTACCGGGAGGAGCCGCCGTAGGTGGGCTTGGTCCCGACGATCCCGCACAGCGCGGCGGGCTGGCGGATCGAGCCGCCGGTGTCGGTGCCGAGCGCCAGCGGCGCCATGTGGGCGGCGACCGCGGCGGACGAGCCGCCGGACGATCCGCCCGGCACCGTGGCCAGGTCCCACGGGTTGTGGCTCGGCCCGTAGCCGGAGTTCTCGGTCGACGAGCCCATCGCGAACTCGTCCATGTTCGTCTTGCCGATGAGGACGGCGCCGGCTGCCCGGAGGCGCTGCGTGATCGTCGACTCGTACGGCGGGTGCCAGCCTTCAAGGATCCTCGACCCGCAGGTGGTCGGCATCCCGACGGTGGTGAACAGGTCCTTGACCGCGACCGGGACGCCGGCCAGCGGGCTGAGCGGCTCGCCGGCCGTGCGCTTGGCGTCTATCTCCCGCGCCTGGGCGCGGGCGCCGTCGGCGGCCACGTGCAGGAACGCCTTGACCTTGTCATCGACGGCGGCGATCCGGTCCAGGTGCGCCTCGGTGACCTCGGCCGCGGAGACGTCGCCGGCGGCCATCGCGGCGGACAGGCCCGCCGCGCTCATCGTGGTGAGTTCGTCCATGTGTCTCTCGCCCCCGTCAGGGTTCCTCGGCCAGGATCCGCGGCACCTTGAAGCGCTGCAATTCGACGGCCGGCGCGCCGCTCAGCGCCTGTTCCGGCGTCAGGCAGGGGGCTGGCTCGTCGTCGCGGAACACGTTGGTCAGGCCGGTCGCGTGCGAGGTCGGCGGGATGCCGTCCGCCGCGACTTCCTGTACCTGCGCGACCGCGGAGATGATCTGATCGAGCTGCGGAGCCAGATGGTCGAGCTCTTCGTCGCTGAGCGCGAGCCTGGACAGCCTGGCCAGGTGGGCTACCTCGTCGCGGGTAATGGACATGCGCTCAATCCTAGGGTTCCTGCGCCCAGAACCTGTAACCATTACGCTTGCCCGTGACCCCCCTCGATACCCAACGTAAACGCACACCGGGAACGACGGGGGACCATGAAACGACTCTGCACCGTCCTCGCCGCCAGCGCGCTGGCGGCTGCGACGATCACCGCGGGCCTGGCCAGCGCGACGGCCACCCAGGCGGGCGCGGCCCAGGCGGCCGGACTGGCTCAGACCCGTGCGGCAACAACGCGGCCAGTGCCCCACAGCGCCGTGCCGTTCGCGACCGCGAACCGGGAAATAGGCACGGTACCGGGTGATCAGCCATTGACGATTCAGTTGTGGCTGGCGCCGCGGACCGCGGCCGCGGAAATCTACGCGGCAGCCGTGAGTACGCCGGGCAGTCCGCTGTTCCGGCATGACCTGAGCCCGGCAGCCTACACGGCCCGGTTCGGCGCGAGTCGCGCGGAAGCGTCCGCCGTGGCGTCCTGGCTGGAGTCGGCCGGCTTCACCGGGATTTCCGCCGACGCGCAGCGTGACTACGTGCAGGCGACCGCCCCGGTGTCGGTGATCAACGCCGCGTTCGGCGTCCGGCTGCGTTACTACCGGGCGTCCGCGCAGGCCAACGCCGGGCCATACGAGCTGCGCGCCAACGACCGGGCCGTCTCGCTGCCGTCCTCGGTGGCCGCGAGCGTGCTCGGCGTGACCGGCCTGGACAACGCCGCGCCGGTGACGACCTACCTCCGGCCGCCGCACCTGCCGGGGCCGGCCCCGGCGCCCGGTCAGGCGGACACGTTCCCGTGCTCGTCGTACTACGGGCAGCACTACGCGCCCGGGTTGCCGGCGATGTTCGGCACGACCAGCTTCCCGACCGCGATCTGCGGGTACAGCGCCGGCCAGGTCCGCCGCGCCTACGGGTACGCCGAGGGCAGCACCGGCAGCGGGGTGACCGTGGCGCTGGTGGAGGTCGGCCTGACCCCGGACATGTTCCTGACGTTGCAGGACTACGCGGCGGCCAGCCGCATTCAGCCGCCGTCCGCGAGCCGGTATTCCGAGCTGTCCATCGGCCAGGGCTCGGCGTGCGGCGACCCGTTCAACACCGAGGAGCAGCTGGACGTCGAGGCCGCATACGACATGGCGCCGCTCGCGCACGAGCTCGTGGTCGGCGGCGACTCGTGCAACACCGGCTTCTTCGGGCTCCAGGCGCTCTTCGACGCCGATATCGCGGTGCTCAACGGGACGAGCGGCCGCCCGCTGGCCGCGATCGCGTCCAACTCGTGGGAAGCCGGGGACGAGTCAAGCCCGGCGGACCTGCTGAACATCGAGCACGCCTACCTAGTGCGGGCCGCCGCCGAGGGAGTCAGCATGCTGTTCTCGGCCGGGGACGGGTCCGGCGTGCTCACCCCGTCCAGCGACCCGTTCGCGACCGCGGTCGGCGGCACTTCGCTGGGCATCGGCAACTCGGTCGCGCGGCTCTTCGAAACCGGCTGGTCCACCGAGGCGTACCAGGACGTCAGCGACGCCTGGACCACCGCGGGCGAAGCCGGGGCCAGCGGCGGCGGCCCCAGCCTGCTGTGGGCGCAGCCGCCGTACCAGCGCGGCGTCGTGCCGTCTTCGCTCGCCACCCCGCCGGGCAACCGCGGCGGGCTGGTCCGCGCCGTCCCCGACATCAGCGCGCTCGCCGACCCGCTCACCGGGTTCGCGGTCGGGCAGCTGTCGTTCAACGCACAGGGCACGCCCACCGGGTTCGCGCTGTCGGACATCGGCGGCACCAGCCTGGCGACTCCGCTGGTAGCCGGTCTGGTGGCCGACGCCGAACAGGGCCAGCGGATGTCGTTCGGGCTGCTCAACCCGGCGCTCTACCGGCTGGCCGGGACGAGCGCGATCAACGACGCGCTGCCCCTGACGGCGGGGACGCCCGCGGCGTACCGCGCGGTCGCGTGCGACGTGGCGTTGTGCGGCGCGCTGTCGCTGTTCCCGTTCGACGTGCAGAGCTACAGCATGCTCGGCTACACCGGGCAGGTGACGGCGAAAGGGTACGACACCATGACGGGCATCGGCACCCCGGACGGCCAGCGCTTTATCACCGCCCTGCGCAAGCTCGGGTGATTATCGCGGGGGCGGCCGCCGGCCGCCCCCGCTTACCTGCTGCGCGGCACCGGCCCACCGGGGAGAATGCGGCTATGGACGCTCCCCTCACCGGCGTCGTGCCCGTGGTGCCGACGATCTTCCACGACGACGAAACCGTTGACCTCGACGGCACCGCGCGCGTCGTGGACTACCTGGTGGACGCCGGGGTCGACGGGCTGTGCGTGCTCGCCAACTACTCCGAGCAGTTCTCGCTGACCGACGCCGAGCGCGACACGATCGCCCGCACCCTCCTCGAACGCGCGGCGGGACGGCTTCCCGTGATCGTCACCACCAGCCACTACAGCGTCCGGGTGGCCGCGGCGCGGAGCCGCGCCGCGCAGGATATGGGGGCGGCGATGGTGATGCTCATGCCGCCGTTCTTCGGGGCCACGCTGACGGTCCCCGGGCCCGCGGTGATCGAGTACTTCAAGCAGGTCGCCGGCGCGATCGACATCCCGATCATGGTGCAGGACGCGCCGTTGTCGCCGACCCCGCTGCCAGCCAGCCTGCTGATCGACCTGGTCAAGCAGGTCCCGCAGGTGCAGTACGCCAAGATCGAGGTGCCGCAGGCCGCGGACAAGCTGTACGCGCTGACAAGCGCCCTGGGTAGCAGCCTGCCCGGTCCGTTCGACGGCGAAGAGTCGGTCACGTTGATCCCGGACCTGGACGCGGGGGCCAAGGGCACCATGCCAAGCTCGATGGTTCCCGGCGAACTCGGCCAGATCGTCCGCGGTTACCTGTCAGGCGACCGCGCCGCCGCGGCCCAAGCCTGGGAAGCCCTGCTGCCGCTCATCCACTTCGAGAACCGCCATTGCGGCCTGCGCGCCCAGAAGATCCTGCTCGCCGAGGGAGGCATCATCGCCTCCGACCGGACGCGCGCGCCGCTCGGGCCGGTGCCGGCCAGGACCCGCCGCGGCCTCATCGACCTGGCGGCCGCACGCGACCCGCTGATCCTGCGCTGGGCCCGATAAGCAGGACCGGCCGGCGTCCTAGGCTGGGTGCTGTGACGGCGAAGGATGCTGTGACGGCGAAGGAGCGGTGGCTGGCGGCGCTGTGGCCGTTCGTCCGCGGCTGGCTGCCGACCGCGCCAGCCCGGGTGGTCGAGATCGGCTGCGGGCCGCTTGGCGGCTTCGTCCCCCGGCTGCAGCAGGCCGGCTACGAGGCGATCGGGATCGACCCGGAAGCGCCGCCTGGGCCGTCTTACCGGCAGGCCACGTTCGAGGACTGCGACCTGGATGGCCCGCCGGACGCGATCGTCGCGTGCACGTCGTTGCACCACGTGGCCGACCTCGGCGAGGTGCTCGACCAGATGCGGGCCGCGCTGGTCCCGGGCGGCGTGGCGGTGATCGTGGAATGGGCGCGGGAGCGATTTGACGAAGCGACCGCCCGGTGGTGCTTCGCCCGGCTGCCCGAGCCCGGCGACGATCCGGGCTGGCTGCACCAGCGGCTGACCGAGTGGCGCCAGTCGGGGCTGTCCTGGGACGACTGCCTGCGAGCGTGGACAGAAGCCGAGGGCTTGCACGCCGGCGCGGACATCGTGAACGGGCTGGACGCCAGGTTCGCCCGCGCGGCCCTCGGTTACGGGCCCTATTTCTTCCCGGATCTGGCCGGAACCAGCAAAGCCGACGAGCAGGCCGCGATCGACGACGGGCTGATCAAGGCGAACGGCATCCAGTACGCGGGCCGCCGGGGCCGGTCATGACGGCTGCCGGAACGCCTGGCGGTAGGACTGCGGGGTGGTCCGCAGCGCGCGGCTGAAGTGCTTGCGCAAGTTATCGGCGGTGCCGAAGCCGCTGTCGTGCGCGATCACGTCGACGGACAGGCCGGTTGTCTCCAGCAGCCGCTGCGCGAGCCCGACCCGTTCCCGCACGATCCACGCGAGCGGCGTCGTGCCGGTGCTCGCCAGGAACCGGCGCGCGAACGTTCTCGGGCTCATGGCCGCCCGGTCGGCGAGGTCGGCCACGGTCACCGGGTCGCCCAGGTGTGCCCGCAGCCACCCGATCGTCTCGGCGAACAGGTCGCCGTCGTTCCGCGCCGGCATCGGCGTCTCGATGTACTGCGCCTGGCCGCCCGGCCTGTACAGCGGGACCACGAGGTCGCGGGCCACCTTGGCGGCGATCTCCGCCCCGTAGTCACGCTGCAGGATGTGCAGGCAGAGGTCCAGGCTGGCGGCGCTCCCGGCCGACGTCAGCAGGTCTCCCTCGTCGACGTACAGCACCCCTGGGTCCACCCGCACCCGGGGATACTGCCGCGCGAGGTTGGCGCACTCCGACCAGTGCGTCGTCGCCGTGTGCCCGTCGAGGAGCCCGGCGGCGGCGAGTACGAACGCGCCGCTGCACAGCGAGATGATGCGCTGCCCGCGCTCCCGGGCCAGGCGCAAGGCGTCGAGCACCGTGGCAGGAACGCCTTCTGGGTACATCGTTGGCAGCACCGCCACGGTCTGAGCCCCGGGCAGCGCCTCCAGATCGTGCGGAACCTCAATGCGGAACCCGGCATCGGTCGTAACCGACGGGGCGGGACCGCAGACGGACACGCGGTACAGCGGGTCCCCGCCGGCCGTGGTGATGTCGGTGCCGAAGACCTCCCGGGCCACGCCGAGCTCGAACACCGTCACGCCGTCATAGACGAGGACCGCCACACCGGGCGGCTCGGGCCGTCCGTCCGCCCCGGCGGCTTCGTGATGGCGGTGATCGCCGGGCGCGGGCAACGTGGCAGCTTTGTCGTGCACCCTGTCAATGATGCCACTGTCGGCGGGACGAGGCGAGGAGCAGGCTAGAGGCATGAACAGCGAAATGCTCGTCCTCGACGATCCGCGAGTCATCCGGCCGTACCGGCTGACCGACCGGGTGCGCGCACGCCTATTCGGCGCATCGCTGGATTATCAGCTAGCGGCCGGCCGGGCACCGGAATCATCCGCAACGCTGGCCGCGCGCGCCCGGCACATCGTGCGACTCCCCAGGCGCGAGGCGGCGGCCCGCAACTGGGACCACCTGCTCGACGTCGCGCGGCGGGGTGACGTCAAGCCCGGCCCGGCCCGCCGCATCCGCGCCAGCGAGATCGTCGCGGCGCGGCCAGCCGTCACCGAACTGGTACGGCGCCTCCGAGCGCCGCTGCCCGTCACGGCGCGGGGGGTGGCGATGGCCGAAATCCTGCTGACCGACGGCGCCGGACCGGTGTACAGCGCGCGCAGCCGCGTCGACCTCACCACCGCGCTCGAATCCGCGATCACCCAGCTCGACCCCGCGCTGCCGCTCATGCAGGCGTCCTAGCGGCGCATACCATCGTTCTTCGGGGCCGCGCAACCATCTGCAGGGGTGATGGCCTGGCCGTTCTACCCTGGTGAGCCTTGAGGAATGAGTCCCGCGGGACAGGGCGCGGAGGGCGAGCACCCACCGGAGCGGGCAGGCGTGTCCGCGGCGCCTGCCGAGCCGCTACTGGAGGCCGTCCCGGCCGTGCCGACGCCTCGCCGTCCCCAGCCGCCAGGGGAGCCAGCCAGGCGCCGGCGGCTGCTGTATGTGACGCTGCCCGGCTGCTGGGGCGCCGTCATCTTCGCGTGTCTTTCCTTCACGCCGTCGCTGCTTCCGCGCGGCGGCCTGATTCAGGGCATCGTCTGCGGCATCACCGCGGCCATCGGTTACGGGCTGGGCGTCATCGCCGCGTGGATCTGGCGCGCTTTCGCCGACCGGGACCCCCGCCCGGCGCGGCACTGGGCCTGGCCGGCCTTCTTCATCGCGGGCGGCGTGCTTTTCGCCGTCTTCTTCGGGCTCGGACAGTACTGGCAGTATGAGATCCGCAAGCTGATGGGGGTAACGGACTACAACATTCCGCTCGTCGTCGCCTCGCCGTTTGTCGCGGCGCTGATGTTCTGCCTCCTCCTGGCGATCGGGCGCGGCCTGCGCGGCTTGTACCGCTGGCTCGCGCGGCTGCTGAACCGCTGGATCGGCCATCGCGCGGCGAACGCGGTCGGCTGGATGGCGGTCGCCGGGCTCACCTACCTGATCATCACCGGCCTGCTGCTGCAGGGCCTGGTCAGCATCGCCAACAGCGCGTTCTCACTTCGCGACACGACGACCGCCGAGGGGGTGCATCAGCCGACGACGAGCCTGCGCTCCGGCGGACCGGGCTCGCTGGTGCCGTGGGACACGCTGGGCTACCAGGGCCGCAACTTTATCGGCAAGGGCCCCACGGTCAGCGACATCGAGGCGTTCACGCATCAGCCGGCGATGGAACCGATCCGGGCCTACGCCGGGCTGGCATCGGCCTCTGACGCGGAGGCCCGGGCGGTGCTAGCGGTCAGGGACCTCGAACGCGCGGGCGGCTTCCAGCGCAAGAACCTGCTCGTGGTCACGACGACTGGCAGCGGCTGGGTCGACCCGGCACTGGTAGACAGCTTCGAGTACCTGTCCGACGGCGACTGCGCCACCGTGGCGATTCAGTACTCCTACCTGCCGTCATGGATTTCCTACCTGGTCGACCAGTCCAAGGCGCAGGAAGCTGGCCGCGCGTTGTTCGATGTGGTCTACGGCGCCTGGTCGCAACTGCCACCAGGACAGCGGCCCAAGCTGTACGTCGCGGGCGAAAGCCTGGGGACGTTCGGCGCCGAGGCGGCCTTCAGCGGCGAATACGACCTGCATAACCGCACCGCGGGCGCCCTGTTCGCCGGGCCGCCCAATTTCAACACGCTCTTCAGGGAATTCCTCGACCACCGCGACCCCGGCAGCCCCGAGGTCCAGCCCGTCTACCAGGACGGACGGATCGTGCGGTTCACCAACAACCCGGCCAAGGGCATCCCGCCGAACGGGCAGCCCTGGGACGGCAGCCGGGTCCTGTACATGATGCACCCGTCCGACCCGATCGTCTGGTGGAGCCCCCATCTGATCTTCAGCCCGCCGGACTGGATCAGCGAGACGCCCGGCACGGACGTGCTGGGCTCGATGGTCTGGATCCCGTTTGTGACCTTCTGGCAGGTCACCGCCGACCTGCCGTTCTCTACCGGCGTTCCGCAGGGGCACGGCCACACCTACACGGCCGAGTACGTCGACGGGTGGAACACGGTTATGCAGCCGGCCGGGATTACGTCTCAGGAGCTGGCCAGCCTCCGGAAGATCATCGCGGCTGAGGACTGACGCCGTCGGGGCCGGCCGCCAGCAGCGCGCGGAAGCCGTCCTCGTCGAGGATCGAGACGCCGAGTTCGACGGCCTTGTCGTACTTCGAGCCGGCGTTTTCCCCGGCGACCACGAAGTTCGTCTTCTTCGACACCGAGGAGGAGACCTTGCCGCCGGCGGCGCGGACCGCTTCGGCCGCCTCGTCCCTGGAGAAGCCGTCCAGGGTTCCGGTGATCACTACGGTGACCCCGGCCAGCAACCGGGACGCCGCCGCCGACGGGTCGAAACCGGGGGTCGCGAGCTGGACCCCGGCCGCCCGCCACTTGTCGACGATCGCGACGTGCCAGTCGACGGTGAACCACTCGAGCACCGAGGCGGCGATCGTCGGCCCCACCCCTTCGACAATGGCGAGCGCGTCCGCCGACGCGGCCGCGATCGCGTCCAGCGACCCGAACGCCTCCGCCAGCGCCCGCGCCGCGGTCGGCCCCACGTGCCTGATCGACAGCGCGACCAGGATGCGCCACAGCGGCCTGGTCTTGGCCTCGTCCAGGTTCATCAGCAGCATCCGCGCGTTGACCTTGAGGCCGCCCGCCTTGTTCACGAAGAACGCGCAGGTCCCGAGCTTCTCCGCGGTGAGCGCGAACAGGTCGCCCTCGTCCGCGACCAGCCCGCAGTCGAGCAGCGCGACGACCGCCTCGTAGCCGAGCACCTCGATGTCGAGCGCGCTGCGCGACGCCAGGTGGAACAGCCGCTCGCGCAGCTGCGCGGGGCACGACACGGTGTTCGGGCAGCGCCAGTCCACCTCGCCCTCATCCCTGGCGAGCGGGGTCCCGCAGGCCGGGCACACGACCGGGAACTGGAACTCGCGCTCATCGCCGGTGCGCAGCTCGGTGACGGGGCCGACGACCTCGGGGATCACCTCGCCCGCCTTGCGCAGCACCACCATGTCGCCGATGAGCACGCCCTTGCGCTTGACCTCGTCCTCGTTGTGCAGGGTCGCCCGGTCCACGGTGGACCCGCTGACCTTGACCGGCTCCATCACCGCGAACGGGGTGACCCGGCCGGTGCGTCCGACGTTGACCTGGATGTCGAGCAGCCGGGTGTTCACTTCCTCGGGCGGGTACTTGTAGGCGATCGCCCACCGTGGCGCCCGGCTGGTCGCCCCCATCGCGCGCTGCGTCTCGAGCGGATCGATCTTCACGACGACGCCGTCGATCTCGTACGGCGTCTCGTGCCGGTGCGCCGGATCCGAGTAGTACTCGATGTAGGCCCTGACCTCATCGAGGCCGGAAAAGACCTGGTACCGGTCGCTGACCGGGAGCCCCCACTCGCGCAGCCGCTCGTACCAGCCGGACTGCGTGTCCGGCGCCCCCTCGAGGTGGCCGCTCTCACTCGGCCCGGCCACGGCGCCGCTGATCTGGCCGTCTCCCGAGCCGACCACCCGGCCGATGCCGTGCACGATCGCGTCGAGGGCGCGGGAGGCGGTCACCCGCGGATCCTTCTGCCGGAGCGAGCCGGCCCCCGCGTTCCGCGGGTTCGCGAAAGCCGGCTTGCCGGCTTCCTGGAGGGACTCGTTCAGCCGCTCGAACGCCGCCTCAGGCAGGAACACCTCACCCCGCACCTCAAGCACCTCGGGCACGTCGGTGCCGGTGAGCCGGTCCGGAACTGATCTGATCGTCCGGACGTTCAGCGTCACGTCCTCGCCGGTCCTGCCGTCCCCCCGGGTCGCGGCGCGCGCGAGCCGCCCCCGCTCGTACACCAGGTCGATGGCGAGCCCGTCGATCTTCAGCTCGCACAGATACGGCCCGGTGCCGCCGAGCCGGGCCGCCCGGTCGGCCCAGGCGGCGAACTCCTCCTCGGAGAACACATTGTCCAGGCTGAGCAGCCGCTCCAGGTGCTCCACCGGGGTGAACAGGGTGGAGAGCCCGCCGCCCACGTTCTGCGTCGGCGAGTCCGGGGTGCGCAGCTCGGGGAATTGCTCCTCGAGCTGTTCGAGCGTGCGCATGTCCGTGTCGTACTCGATGTCGGCGACCGTCGGCGCGTCGAGGACGTAGTACCGGTACTGCGCGTCCCGCAGCTTCTCGCTCAGCTCCGCGTGCCGCTGCCTGGCCTCGCCGGCGTCCATCATCCCAGCTCCCCCATCATCTCCGGCAGAATGCGCGCCGCTTCCCTCACCCACCGCAGCGCCTCGCGCGCCTGCGCCGGGGAGGCCCCGGCGAGCCCGCACGCGGGCGTGACCACGACCTGTTCCGCGCAGCGGGACGGGGGAAGCGACGTCTTGCGCCACACCTCCCGCACGGCGGTAGCGGTGTCAGTGGGAGTCACTCCCCTACGTTCGGGATAATCGAATGAAATAGCCCCCGCGAGCAGCCCAGTGCCCGCCTCAGCGGCCGCCGCGAGCTCGTCGTAATCCGCCCCCCGCAGCAGGCTGATGTCGAACGAGACGGCGTCGGCTCCGGCGCCAGTGATTATCCCGAACGGAACGTCGCGACTGCAGCAATGCACCGCTGTGTACTTTTGCGCGGCGGCGAGGACCTCGTGCAGTCTCTCCCGCAGGAACTCCTCCTCTACCGGGCGGACGCGGGATAGGCCGCTCGCGGTCGGCACCCCGCCGGCGACGACCGCGGGGAGCGCGGGCTCGTCAAGCTGCACCATGAGCGTCGCGCCGGGGATTCGCTTGGTGACCTCGGCGACGTGCGCCGCGACGCCTTCGGCCAGCGACGCGGCGAGGTCGGCGACCAGGCCGGGGTCGGCGAGCGCGGGGTTCAGCGAGCGCGGCTGCTCCAGGGTCGCGGCGAGCGTCCACGGGCCTGCGACCTGTACCTTCAGCAGTCCCTGGTACCCGTCCAGGGTCTCTTCCATCGCGTCCAGGTCGGAAGAGAGCATCGCGCGGGCGCGGCGGAGGTCACGGCCGGGGCGTTCGGCGATGCGCCAGCCGCGCGGGGTGACTTCGGCTGGTATGTCGACGAGCAGGGCGGCGGCGCGGCCCGTGATGTCGGCGCCGGGGCCTCTGCCCGGGAGTTCCGCCAGGTGCGGGAGGTCCGGCAGCTCACCGGCGATGATCCGGGCCGCCTCCATC